>QWCQ01000169.1_pt1 | contig 57066 bp, 56 predicted proteins | sample 1972701 | NCBI WGS metagenome assembly QWCQ01 (sample SAMN09866704, study PRJNA288562) | Human gut metagenome isolate pre4_stool, whole genome shotgun sequencing... | reverse complement strand
CACTCATTTCACTTCTCAAGACAATATATTTATATAAAAGAATTCCAATTAAAATTACTAGAATACCTATTAAAATTGCCATTTATATCCAACTCCAAAGACTGTTTCTATTGGGTCGTAGGGTTTTAATTTATTTCTTATCCTAGAAATATTGACACTAAGAGTATTTTGATCAATAAATTCATCATCTAATCCCCAAATAAAATCAAATAGTAATTCTTTAGTAATAACTTGAGACTTATTTTTTATCAGGTAATATAGAATTTTTGTCTCTGTCCTTGTGAGATCTATGTTTTTATTATCCACAAAGAAAGTATTTTCATTGAAATTAAAGTCTAGACCATTTTTATTATAAATATTTAAATCGCTTGGTGATATTTTTTCAAAAGCTCTTTTTATCTTTGCTTCTAAGATTCCTAAAGAAAAGGGTTTTGTTAAATAGTCGTCTGCCCCTAAATTTATAGCAGAAATTATATATGCCTCAAGATCTATAGCAGATAAAACTATAATGGGAATTGCTGAAGATTGTCTAGTATATTTTATTATTTCAAGCCCATCTCCATCCGGCAAATTCATGTCAAGTAAAAGTAAGTCAGCTTTATCAATAAAGTTTTTTGCTTCACTAATTGTGCTTACAGATAAAACCTCATAATCTTTATTTAAAGCTATAGAAAGTCCTTTATTTAAATTTTTATCATCTTCAATTATTAAAATTTTTTTCATAGTTTTCTACCGCCATTAATTAAATTCCATAATTACAAATATAGTATCGAATTCTTATGTAAGTTTTCACTTGTTTCTAAATTCCAACACGTCTGATATATCACATTTGAAATACCTACATATCCTACAAAGTATTTACATAATCACGTTCTCATCTCGTCCCATTTTAGCTATGTTATGAAGAGTTGTGTTTATGGCTTTTTGTTATTTAACTTTGTATAGTCATTCTATATATCATTATATCACATTTTACAAATTAATCATTATATATTTCTTAAGAGGGATTTATGGTAGCGATTTTTTATGTTTATAATTCTTAAAAATTTTTAAACGCTTTATTCAATTTCTTCATCATCTATTGGCTCAATCTTGTCAAAGTCTATATTAATATCTGGAAATTTATGCTCTTTCGTGTTATAATATAGATACTTATAAGCGAGGTGAATCAAATGCAGCTTGATATATTCAAGGAGCCGCTTCAATATGAGGCGAACGCTTCTGAGAAAAAGCTAGATGCGTTTAAACAATTTCATACGAAATATGCGTCGGACTGGATTAGGCTTGACTACTTAAGCGAGGCCTTTATTAGTGACGTAAAAAACACTGCTGAGCGCATTCGCAAGGACTTTGACGCTCTCGTCGTTATCGGCATCGGCGGTTCATTTATCGGGGCTAAGGCTTTCATCGACGCTTTAGGAAGTGATTTTCCTATATATTTTACAGGCAATATGCTTGACAGCGGCTGCATTACTAAGCTTCTTCACGAATTACGTGACAAGCGCTACGCCATAAACGTGATAAGTAAGTCAGGAACTACGATGGAGACGAAACTTGTCTTCGAAATCTTCCTTGAGGATATGAAGAAGAAGGGCATTGACCTTGCAAATGGGGTTATAGTGACGAGTTCGAAGACTAGTGAATTAGCAAAGTTTGCTCGGGTACATAATATAAAGACCTTTACAATACCTGAGGACATCGGCGGTCGCTACAGCGTTTTTACTGCAGTTGGCATTTTGCCAATGGCTGCCAGTGGGCTTGATATAGATGCGCTTGTTTTGGGTATTAAAAATGCTAAGGAAGAGTATTTTGATAATGGTCTTGAAAATAACACGGCTCTTGACTACGCTTACTACAGGCACGTGGCAGGAGAGTCTTACGCGCTTGAGTTTATCAGCGTTTATGAGGAAAGGCTCGCGTCATTTACTGAGTGGATCAAGCAGCTTCTTTGCGAATCGCTTGCCAAGGACGGCAAGGGACTGATAGTCTCGAAGCTTATATACACTCAGGACCTTCACTCTATGGGTCAGCTCTTGCAAGAGGGCAGGCGCAATATAATCGAGACACATATATTTGCAGAGCAGCTAAAAAGTCAAGACAAGGCTATAAACAATTTAAATAAGATAAATGAAATTGCCTTCAAAGCGACTGTCAAGGCGCATCACATGGGCGGCGTGCCAACTTGTGTAATTAAATTAAATGAGATAAATGAGGAGAGCCTTGCAAAGCTCGCCATCTTCTACATGGCGGCCTGTGTTTATAACGCAGCTATGGACATGGTTGAGCCGTATGGTCAGCCGGGCGTTGAAGTTTACAAGGAAAAAATTAGAAATATATTAGAGGAGGGATAAGATGTTAGCAAAAGTTTTAAAAGAAGAAGGCTTACTAAAAAGCATTAATGGAGTTAATTTCGTTCACAAAATTTTGAAGAAGGGCGATACTATTGAAAAACACAATCATCCTGATAAGGAGATAGTTTTCGCTGTAATGAAGGGTTCTTTCGAAATCACCATTGGCGAAGTGGAAAAGCATGTCGTTAAGGCGGGCGAAGCGCTTAACTTCGATGGCACTAATACCATAAGCGCGGTGGCGATGGATGACAGTGAAAGCCTTGTAGTCTTAGTAAATAAAGAATAAGATGAATAATAAATTCCCAGATAATATTGATTTAAAGAAGATACCACTTTTTTCATACTTTTCTGATGATGAGCTGATGGAGATCAAAAAAGGTCTTAAGCTCGAGACTTTTAAGCGTGGCGACGCCATATTCTCATCGGGTGACAGCGCGGACAGGATGTTTATCGTCTACGAAGGCTTTATGAAGATATCGATGTACCTTTCGGATGGCAGGGAGCAAATTCTCTACATCTACAAAAAGGACGACTTCGTTGGCGGCTTCAACATACTTTACCAAGACAAGTACGTCTACAACGCAGCTGCCACAACGAATGCGAAGATCATAGTCATAAATAAATACGATTTCGAAAACATCATGCTTAAGAACCGCGACTTCGTTTTGAAGGTTTTGGAAGAAGCCTACTACAGAATCAGAAAGTCAGAAGAGCTCATAGACAGGCTTTCAGTCATTAACGCGGACATGAAGGTTGCTAAAGCCCTTATTAATCTTATAAAAATATCGGGCTCGATCAATGACGGCGTCATCACAGTCGATCTTAAGATCAATCGCGAGGAGATGGGCTCCTTCACGGGACTTACGCGCGAGACTATATCGAGAAAGCTCAGCCAATTCCAAGACGAGGGCATCATCACGCTCGAACGCAGCAAGATTATTATTAACGATATTAAAAAACTTTCAGACAAAACTATATGATGAACTTGGACAAAGGCGCGCAAAATCAGCTCTTTGTCCATTTTAGATACATAGGAGATTTTATATGCTATTTAACTCAGCTGGCTACATTGTGTTCTTTACAATCGTTTGCCTAGTTTATTTCATACTACCAAAGAAGCTTAAGAGAGTCTTTTTGCTCTTGGCAAGCTATTTCTTTTATTCGTGCTGGAATCTTAAGTACTCACTACTAATGCTATTTAGCACAGTAGCGACTTATGGCACAGCCATCGCCATGGACATGGTGGGAGCGAAAAAAAAGAAAAAGCTCTATCTCGGACTTTGCTTCTATGTCAATTTGGCGATACTCTTCGTCTTTAAGTACTACAGTTTTACAGTTAATTTTATAAATAAAATACTCGGTATAGCCGCTCTAAGTATTGACATGCCTGTCATAGACGTTTTGCTGCCAGTCGGCATTTCCTTTTACACATTTCAAGCGCTTGGCTACATCGTTGACGTTTACAGAGGCGAGATCAAGGCTGAGAGGAACTTTATTAATTATGCTCTCTTCGTCTCATTCTTCCCGCAATTGGTCGCTGGACCGATAGAGAGGTCAAAAAACCTTTTAACGCAAATAGATAATTTAGGTCACAGACGTTATGAAAACCTATCAAAGGGACTTTTATACATACTTTGGGGCTTTTTCCTAAAGCTAGTCATTGCAGATAGGGCAGCAATCTTCGTAAACCAAGTCTTTGACAGCTACCAAGGCTACTCATACATCTTTTTATGCTACGGGGCCTTATTATTCGCCGTGCAAATCTATTGCGATTTTTATTCATATTCCATCATTGCAAAGGGTTCGGCAAAGGTCTTGGGCTACGATCTTATGGACAATTTTAGAGCGCCATACCTATCGGCGTCAATCACAGAATTTTGGAGACGCTGGCACATTTCGCTATCTACTTGGTTTAAGGACTACCTTTACATCCCTTTGGGCGGAAACAGGAAGGGCGCTTTTAGAAAGCACTTAAATGTTTTAATCGTCTTTTTGGTGAGTGGCCTTTGGCACGGAGCGAACTACACCTTCGTTCTTTGGGGCCTAATTCATGGCGTTTTCAACATCTTGGAAGATAGTTTTAAAGGCATAACAAAGGGTATCAGAGATAATTTTATTTATAAAAATATTCGTCGTCTTATAACTTTTGTCGTTGCAGTTTTGAGCTTTGTCATCTTTAGAAGCAAAAATATTGGCGCGGCAAAAGCCTATATACTTGGCATACTTAAGAGACAGGCGGGAACGATGGATGCGTCCATCGCTTTTCCTTACGAAGATACAGTCATTTTACTCATTGCCATCGCCATACTCGTGGTAATCGATATATTAATTTACAATAAAGTGAAACTTGCGGACAATATCGAGAGAAGAAGCCTAGTGATAAGATGGCCGATATATATATTTTTATTGATAGCGACATTGATTTTCGGGATTTACGGACCGGGCTATAGCGAAGCGCAGTTCATTTACTTCCAGTTCTAAAGGGTGAGAGAGATGAAATACATTAAGAGAATTTTAAAAATCGCGGGCTTTGTCATTATACTGAGCCTTGCGCTTGCAAAATTAAATATCATCTTCATTAGAAAATCTGACGTGAAGCCTTGGGACATGATTAACAAGATTGCCGGCTACTTCAACGAGGACAAGTCTTATGACGTTATCTTCTTTGGCACGTCGCACGCTTATTGTTCCTTCGATACAGAGGATTTGGCGGAGCATGGCGTCACTTCATACATTTTAGCGAGCCAAAAGCAGCCACTTGAGGCGACTTACTACTACATCAGAGAAGCGATTAAGAGGTCTAAGCCAAAGGCCATCTACGTTGATGTGCTCGATGCCTTGGCGATGAATGAGATAGATGAGGGCAGCGTTCACACCTACACCGACTACTTCCCCATGGGCATAAATAAGGTGCTGATGATTAAGGACAGTCTTCCTCCTGAGGAATGGGCGGAGAATGTGATGCCGCTAATCAAGTACCACACAAGATGGAGATCGCTTGAAGAGAAGGATTACGAGGCCAAGTGGAAGGACTACCACGACGACTTGAATGGTTTTGTGAAGCTCGAACGTCAGAGCAAAGAATTTGTAAAAAATCCCGAGCTAAGTAAGGAAAACCTTGATAATATCGCAAACGCGCGCGATAAGGACTTTAGAGAGAAAAAGTACGCCGCGCTTAAGAGGATAAATGATCTTGCTAAGAAAAATGGTGTTGAAGTGCACTTCATAAAGACGCCTATTTTTACAAAGGACGTCTACGATGAGAACATCGCTGCACTTGAGGAGTATTTGAATAGTATTGGCGCCGACTTTATAGATTTTACCAAGGCTATGGATGAGGAGCTGAGCTTTGAAGATTATTATGATGCGTCGCATTTGAATAGTGAGGGAGCAGGGAAATTTACTGGATATTTTATTAAGAATGTTTTGAATAAATAATTTTTTCGCATTCAAACGGCGCCTAAGGCTTGCGCGCTCGCTTCCATCCCTCAACGTACCCGTTAGTACGATGTCGGTCGGTCGCTCGTTATGCTTCGCCTTATCCATCCGTTTGCTCTGCGAAAATGGTATGTGTTAATTAAGAATAAATAGAAAAAAGTTTGTGGAGGGATTATCTATGTGGTTTGTTTTTGGTATTTTGGCAGTAATATTTGCCATATTAAATTTGGTTTTCGCATTTAAAGGAAAAGAGGCAAAATATTTTAGATTTATGAGCATGGCTCTAACTATACTTACCTTGTGGGTGGCTCTTAAAGAGGAGCTTAATCTATTCTTTATAAAGGATTTCGCTGCACTTGAAGACACTGCTCCAACATTGATAAATGGCCTTTTTGTTTGCTCGGCTGGATCCATTATTATCAACGGCGTATCTTTATTTAAAGAAAAGAAATAATTTTTTTCGCATTCAAGTTGCGCCTGGAACTCGTTCCCTCCTCAGCAATGCTCGAGTACATTTGTACGCTCCGCTTGCTTCGTCAGTCCACATCGTCCCATGCATCAACTTATTCTGCGAAAAATAGTGAGGGAGCAGCTAAGTTTATTGATTATTTTATTAAAAATGTTTTGAAAAATTATATATAGAGGTGAAAACCATGGACAAGGAAAAGGAAATAAAAGAGGCAAAGGCTGCTGCGGTCGAAGTTTTACTAAGACTTGATGAAGCTCTTAAGTCGCTTAAAGATGCATCGAGCATGAGTGTTTGGGATATGCTTGGCGGTGGCGCTTTCTTTAGCGTAATCAAGAGAAAGCACATGCAGGAGGCAAACCTTAACATAAAAGAGGCGAGTATCTACTTAAAATGTCTTAACGAAGAACTTGATGACATTGGCATGAAGCTTCCAAAAGAGATTAGCGACACTATGAGTGATAATGTCATGGATATATACTTTGATAACATTTTCACGGACATAAGAGTTGCTGGCGAGATTAAAGAAAAGCTCGATGAATTAAAGAGCTTTAGAACAAGCATAGAAAATTTAATAATAAAGCTTGATGCAGAGCTTGACGAATTAAAAAAATGCTAGACACGACGTCTAGCATTTTTAAATCTTATTAAGTATATCGTGATGACCAATATCCAAAAGTATGATGACTTCATCATTATGATAAAACCATATAACTCTTATGTCCATGTTGACAGAAAACTCATAAATATTGTCACTGCCTTTTATTTTTTTAGTTCTTAGTGACGGATGATAGGGATTTTCTACAAAAAAACTAATTTTTTTCTTTGTCTGAGCCTTTTCTATATCTGATAGTTTTTTGTAATGCTTTTTGAACGCATCCGAATAAGTAATTTTGTATTTCATTACTTATCAAGCTCTTCAAACAAGGCATCTATCGAGTCAAAGACGGGTCTTTCACCACTATCTATGCTTGCCTTTATCTCTTCAACTGAGGCCTTTAGTTCATCTATCACATTCTTTGGGTAGACTTCAAGCGGTATCAAAACTATCCTGCCACTTTCTTCGATAATTTCAAATTTATCTCCTTGATTTAAATTCATCAAACTCACTATTTCCTTAGGTATAGTCACTTGCGACTTAGCTTTTAACTCAACTAACATAGTCTTACCTCCTTAGTTAGAATTTCTTACTTTCTGATTATATTATATATTTTTATAAAGTTTATGTCAATACATATTTATTGACAATAATCCTTCATTAGTTATATAATATTCATGGTGATATGATGTATATATGTAATTTATGTCCGCGCAAGTGCGGCATAGACAGAGATGAAAAACTTGGCCTTTGCAAAATGAAGAATGAACTTGCAGTTTCAAAGGCAAGTGTTCATGTCTTTGAAGAGCCTGTCATCTCGGGCACACGTGGTTCGGGAACAGTTTTTTTCGCAGGATGCAATCTATCTTGCGTCTTTTGCCAAAATTATGAAATTTCTCAAAATAGGGACGCTCTCTTCAAGTACATAAGCAAAGAAAGGCTCGTGGAGATCTTTTTCGAGCTCAAAGCAAAGGGCGTTCACAACATCAATTTGGTTTCGCCAATGCACTTTTCTCATCTTATCAAGGACGCCATCATCATGGCGAAGGACAAGGGCTTCGATCTGCCATTCGTCTACAACACAAACAGCTACGAGCTCAAAGAGGCTATCAAAAATCTTGATGGTCTCATCGACATCTACCTAGCTGACTTCAAGTACTTTTCAGATAGCTACGCCAATGAATTTTCACACGCGCCTCATTACAGAGAGTACGCGCTTGAAGCCATTGACGAGATGCATAGACAAGTCCCTGAGGTAATAGTTGAGGACGGGATAATGAAGAAGGGCGTCATTATACGTCTACTTTTACTACCGAATTTATATTTTGATGCGAAAAAGATAGTTCGCCTGCTTTATGGTAAATATGGAGATAGCGTGATATTTTCGCTAATGAACCAATATCAACCTATGCATAAGGCGAAGGATTATAAGAAGATCAATAGGACTGTAAGCGACTTAGAATACGATAGCTTCATCGATTATGCGGCTGACCTTGGCATATCGAAGGCCTTTGTTCAAGACAAGCAAGATGGCAAAAACTACACGCCAAGCTTTGATTTGGAGGGGGTTTAATGCTTTTTTCTGACAAGGAGCTAAGGGAAATACTTCTTAATGAGGATCAAGACTTTTTAGAAGAACTATACAAAGAAGCACGTGAAACAGCCAAAGCCACTTTCTCGAACAAGATTTACATAAGGGCTTTGATAGAGTTTTCAAACTATTGCAAAGAGGGCTGCTACTACTGCGGCATAAACAGAAATAAATCTTCTGTTCACAGATTTCGTTTGAGTAAAGAAGAAATTTATTCTGCGGCAGAGACAGCTTATGAAGCGGGCTTCAGGACCTTCGTCTTACAAGGCGGCGAGGACACACACTTCACCGACGAGGCCTTCGCTGAAATTATTTCTTATTTAAAGAAAAATTATGATGCTGCCATCACTTTATCCTTAGGCGTGAGGAGCTACGATGCTTATAAGCTCTTTAAAGAGGCCGGGGCAGATAGATTTTTACTAAGACACGAAACGGCCGATGCAGATGTTTTTAGAAAATTGCATCCATCGGATCAAAGCTTAGAGCGTAGACTAAAAGCCATCTACGACTTAAAGGAGCTTGGCTACCAAGTCGGAACTGGTTTTATGGTGGCTGCACCATTCACAAATCATGAAAGTCATATAAAGGACATAAAATTAATTAGAGAGATAGATCCCGCCATGATAGGCATAGGGCCCTTCATCCCGTCGAAAGGAACGCGCTTTGAAGCTCATCCAGCGGGAACTGTGGAGCTGACGCGAAAGCTGCTCGCAATACTACGAATCGAACACCCGAAAGCCTTGATACCATCAACGACTGCGCTAAACACCATAAGCAAGACGGGTAGGATAAAAGGCATCTTATCGGGCGCAAACGTCATCATGCCAAACGTCTCGCCAAAATTTGCACGCGATAACTACAATCTTTATGACGGCAAGAAGGCATCAGGCCTTGAGGCGATTGAGGGTGTTCGCGAACTGAACGAATATTTGAAAGAATTTGGCTACGAGATTGAATTTACGAGAGGAGACTACAATGTATAAATACGATGTAAAATCAGAAAAAGCAGATGAATTTATAAATCACGAGGAGATACTCGCTTCGCTTGAATACGGCAGAGCAAATAAGCACAACAGAGAGCTGATTAAGGCCGCGATTGAGAAGGCGAAGGAAGTCAAGGGACTTTCGCATAGAGAGGCGTTTTTACTGTTATCGTCTGAAGAAGAGGACTTAAACGAAGAAGTTTACAAGCTTGCAAACGATATCAAGCGTAAATTTTATGGCAATAGGATAGTTCTTTTCGCGCCGCTATATCTTTCAAACTACTGTGTTAATGGCTGTGTATACTGCCCATATCACCTAAAGAACAAAACTATTCACAGAAGAAAATTGACTCAAGAAGAGATCAAAAACGAAGTAATCGCTCTTCAAGACATGGGTCATAAGAGACTTGCACTTGAAACTGGCGAAGACCCTGTAAATAACCCGATTGAGTATATACTTGAGTCTATCAAGACGATTTACTCAGTTCATCATAAAGCTGGTGACATTAGAAGAGTCAATGTTAATATAGCAGCGACAAGTATTGAAAATTACAAAAAATTAAAGGATGTCGGCATAGGAACATATATTTTGTTCCAAGAGACATATCATAGAAAAAATTACGAAGCACTTCATCCAACAGGACCAAAGCATGACTACGCTTATCACACAGAGGCCATGGACAGGGCTCAATTGGGCGGCATAGACGATGTCGGCTGCGGCGTTTTATTCGGGCTAAATAACTACGAATACGATTTCGTGGGTCTTTTGATGCACGCAGAGCACCTTGAAGCGCGCTTCGGCGTTGGCCCGCACACCATTAGCGTGCCAAGAATCAGACCAGCTGACGACATAGATCCAGAGACTTTTGAAAACGCAATTAGTGACGATATATTTAAGAAAATAGTTGCCTGCATCAGAGTTTCTGTGCCATACACAGGTATGATTATATCAACAAGAGAGTCAATCGAGACAAGAGCTAAGGTCATAGACTTCGGCATCAGTCAAATCAGCGGCGGCTCGAAGACATCGGTTGGCGGCTACGCTACAGAAGAAGTCGCTGCAGCAGCTGATACAGAGCAGTTCTTTACATCAGACCAAAGAACGCTTGACGAGGTCGTTTCATGGCTAATGGATACGGGACACATCCCGTCATTCTGCACAGCTTGCTACAGAGCAGGAAGAACTGGCGATAGATTTATGAGCCTTGTTAAAGCTGGACAAATAGGCAATATCTGTCAACCAAACGCACTTATGACACTTAAGGAATATCTTATGGATTACGCATCGCCTGAAACAAGGAAAAAAGGCGAAGCGCTTATTGAAAAAGAGATAGAAAATATTTCGCGTGACGACATCAAAGAGCTAGTCAGAGCAAATCTTAAGAAAATCGAAGAAGGCGAGAGAGACTTCAGACTATGATGGCGCGTTCATTGCAAAAGCACGTTGTCATCGCAGGCAGAGTAAACGCAGGAAAGTCAACGCTTTTTAACTCCATCATGGGCTCAGATGCGGCGATAGTTTCGGAAGAGCGCGGTACGACGACAGATGCAGTTCGTAAATCCATCGAAGTGCCGGGACTTGGACCAGTTGTTTTCATTGATACAGCTGGCTTTGGCGATGACACAGCCCTTTCAGAAGAGAGGCTAAAAAAGACACGCGCCGAGTTTAACAAGGCAGACGCTTTTATATATACCCTTGATAAAGGTGATGAGGCTATTTTAAAAGAGCTAGCAAAATACAATAAGCCTGTCATCAAAGTTATTATGGCGATTGATAGAGATGTGAGCTATGACTATGGCGATGCAATCGTTTATAGAGATCACTCATCGCGAGAAGAAATATTTACCGAGCTTAAAAAAGTTTTAAATACAGAAGAAGAGTCCTTATTAGCTGGCCTTGTAGATAGCGGCGCAACCATAGTCATGGTTATGCCGCAAGATGCAGCAGCGCCAAAGGGTAGACTGATCAAAGCGCAGGTTGAAGCGATACGAGAAGCGCTTGACAAGGGCATGACAAGCATTGTCGTGGGCGACGAAAGGCTTGAAGAAGTGAGAGAAAAATTTCAGGGCATTGACCTTGTGATCTGCGACTCAAGAGTTTTTAAGAAGGTTTACGAAGTTTTTGGAGAGACTACAAAAGTCACTTCATTTTCGGTGCTTTTTTCAAAAATGAAAGGCGATATAGCTTATTTCATCGAGTCAGTGAAAAAATTCGATAATTTTAAGGGCGACGAAAAGATTTTGATAGCCGAGGCTTGTACACATCCACCAATTAACGAAGACATAGGCACAGTCAAAATTCCCGCCATGCTTAAAAAACGCTTCGGCGATGGACTTGAATTTACATTTACTAGGGCCGATGACTTTGAAAATATTGAGGATTACGACATGATTATACATTGTGGAGGGTGTATGTTTAATAGGGCACACTTAATGAGTAGGGTTCGTCAAGCGAAGGATAAGGGAGTGGCTATGACTAACTATGGAGTGACGATTGCCTATTTGCAAAATATATTAGATAGGATTTCGCATTAGACCAAAATTCTTATCAGAATTGCGCCTAAGGCTCGCGCGCTTCGCTTCCTCCCTCAACGTACCCGTTAGTACGATGTCGGTCGGTCGCTCGTTATGCTGCGCCTTATGCTAAAATTCTGCTTGAAGAATGACTTAAACTTAAAATTAAAATTTTAAGCTTAAGTCTTAGTGGAAACATCCGTTGTAAAAAATTTGATTTTATAAAAAAGTTAAAAATATTTTTGTGGATACAATTAATTTTGTATCCATTTTTTATCGATACTATTTAGTGAGAAAAGTGATTTTCATGAGCGCAGCCTTCGGAATAAATTGCATTAATTTCTTAATGAAGATGTCTGCCCGCGAATTCATTTAGCTGAGCGCAGCGAACGGATATGAATTCGCAAGACATCGAGTTTAGAAATTAACAATTTATGTAGACGCAGCAAGCGACGAAAAGCCGTAAGTTTAATCAAATCGACGTTCGCTATGCTCCGTCTCTTTGTAAACTCTGGCATAAGGCATGCATAGCTAATCGAACATCGCTAACACTCGTTCTCTTGGTGCATGGACTTAACACTTTTCGATGAACAAGCCTTAGGCGCCGTTCGAATGCGAATCATTTGAGTGCAAATCATTTTGACAAGCGTAATAAAAAGTAGTATAATAGTCTCATTGGCAAGACGAGGTGATACAATGAAAAAATATTCTCTAGTTAAAAAATACATTCAGCCATACATATTTATTTATTTTTTAGCATTTTTATTTGAAATCATGTCAAGCGCACTGCAAATGCTTATACCTATACTTCTTGGAACTACTATTGACAGCATTATAGGCAGTGAAGTGCCGACTAATAAGATCATGATAGGCTTCATAAACTTCTTAGGTGGCAGAGACTTAGTGAGGGAGCGCCTTGGCATCATCGCCGCGGCTTTCATCGCTATAAGTTTTATGATAGCTCTGTTTAACTTTTTAAGGCCATACATGAGTGGCAAGGCGACTTACGCCATTAGTAAGGGCATTCGTGACAATATTTACGCGAAAATTTCGTCCCTAAGCCTTAAGGACATGGCGTCAATCACAACTGGTGACATGCTTCAAAGAGCGTCGAGCGACATTACAAAGTTCGAAATCCTTGTCTCGACGACTATGATGGCACTTGTGGGTAATATTTCATATATACTTATATCTTTATTCACGCTATTTACAATCAATGCGAAGCTTGCGCTTGTGTCCATAGCCTTGATGCCGATACTATTCATCGGGACTTACATCTTCGACAAAAATGTGGTCAAGGTCTTCGATGAGTTCGAAAAATCAGAGGCGAGACTGACTACGACTGTGCAAGAAAATCTATCTTCATACAAAGTCGTGAGAGCCTTTTTCAAGCAAAAATATGAAATTGAGAAATTTGAAGAGGCCAACATGGACCTTGCAAATAAGGACTTCAAGATTATGAAGTACTTCGCATTCTTCTGGTCAATATCTGGAACACTTTGCTTTTTGCAAATAGCGTTGATCGCGATTTTCGGTGTTCTTATGCACCGTAGTGGAACCGTATCAGTTGGTGAGTTTACGGCAGTCTTTGCAGTTGCCTTGAATATGGTTTGGGTAGTGCTTGGTACAGGCAGAATGCTTTCGAGATTTACAAGAGTAACCGTTGCTATCAAGCGTTTCGACGAAGTTTTGGAAATGGACTCTGAAGACCTTGATAGCGGCCTCGTTGATATTGAAATTAAAGGAGCTATCGATTTTGACAAGGTAAGTTTTGGCTATGACGAAGCAAATGACGCTATTAAGGACTTATCTTTTACTATTGATGCGGGTAAAACCCTTGGTGTCCTTGGTCTAACTGGCTCGGGCAAATCGACTTTGGTTTCACTTATACCAAGGCTTATGGAATACGATGGCTCTATCAAAATTGATGGCGTCGAGCTAAATACCATTGCTAAGCGCAAGATAAGAGAGAATACTTCGATCGTTTTACAAGAGCCATATCTTTTTAACAAGACTATAAAAGAAAATATTGCATATAGACAGCCTGATGCAAGCGATGAGGCCATCATCAAGGCAGCTAAAATCGCTGACATTCACGATGACATCATGAACTTTCCTGATGGCTACGATACTATTGTCGGCGAAAAGGGCGTGAGCCTATCTGGCGGACAAAAGCAAAGGCTTGCAATTGCAAGAACTATACTTGTTCACACGCCTATAATTATCTTTGATGATGCACTATCGGCTGTTGATACGCAAACTGACATCAACATAAGAACTGCGCTTAGTCAAAACGAAAAAGCTCAAACGAAGATCATCATTTCGCACAGAATTTCAACTCTTATGAACGCTGACAAGATCATCGTTATGAAGAATGGCAAGAAAATTCAAGAGGGCACTCACGAGGAGCTTATTCACGAAGATGGCCTTTACAAAACTATCTACGAGATACAAAACATCGAGGTGGACTAGATGAAGATTACATTATTTAATTTAGTGAAAAAATTTAAGAAAGAAGCCGCTCTCGTTGTAATTATCAACGTTCTTAATGCAGTACTACTTGCTTTGTGGCCGTTATTTACAAAGTATATTATTGATAATTATATCTATAGGAATGATGTAGAAGGTTTTCCAAAGTTTATTGCATATATGCTTTTTTTCATTGTAGCAATGGCAGGGATTGGGCTGTTCGTTACTTTTATGGCGGGTATATTTGAAAAGAAAATCATACTATATTTGAGAAGTGAAACTTTTTTGAAGGCACAAAAGCTATCAGCCAAATACATGGACTCGCATCAAGTTGGTTGGATGGTCTCAAGGCTTGTTCACGACACGATGTCGATTAAAGAAGCGGTCGCTTGGGATCTCTTTGATATGGCGGATGGTATCTCAAGGCTTATCGCTATACTTATCACTATGCTTATGCTTAACGTAAGGCTTACGCTCTACGTTCTAGCAAGCGTGCCGTTTATAGCGATTTTTACCTACATCTTCCAAAATAAGATGATGAAGGCACAAAAAGACATTAAGGCAGCATCGTCTGACCTTACAAGCAAGCTAAATGAAGATATACAAGGACAAAAAACTATCAAGACCCTTCTTAGAGAGAAGGAAAATCTTGAGGAGTTTAAGGAAATATCAAAGAGATACGAAAGACGCAGCAAGCACTCAGTTACACTTCAAAGTCTATATATCCCGTCATTAACATTCTTAGGCTCAATCGCAACAGCTTTTATACTTAAAGATGGTGGTGCTGCGGCCATGGTCGGCACATTAACCATAGGTACGCTATTTGCCATGGTTCAGTACTCAAGTGAAATTTACGAGCCAATCAGGCAAGTTGCATCTGTTTTGAAAGAGCTTATATCGATGCAAGCATCTATTGACAGGGTCAACAGCATCTTAGAAGCGGACATCGATGTCTACGACACGAAAGAGATAGAAGCCATCTATGGCGATGCGCTTGAGCCGCCTACTAAAGAGCTTCCTCAGATGAAGGGCGAGATTGAGTTTAAAGACGTGTACTTTGCTTACAAAGACGACGACTATATATTAAAGGACTTTTCTTTGAAAATAGCTGCGGGTGAGAGGGTTGCCTTAGTTGGTGAAACTGGCGGAGGCAAGTCGACCATCATTAACATAGCATCAAGATTTTATGAGCCAACAAAGGGTCATGTCTACATCGATGGCATTGATTACAAAGAGATGCCGCTTAAGTGGGTGCAAATGAATTTGGGTTATGTTTTGCAAACGCCTTACCTATTTAGCGGAAGTATACGCGACAACATTTTATATGGCAGGGACGATGCGACAGAAGAGGATATGCTGAGGGCGGCCGAAGTGGTTGGCCTAGATGAGCTTGTTAAGTCCTTTAAAGACGGCTACGACACAGAAGTCGGCGAAGGCGGAGGAAAGCTTTCACAAGGCGAGAAGCAGTTAGTGAGCTTTGCAAGAGCCTTAATCAAGGATCCAGCCATATTGATACTAGATGAGGCGACATCATCAGTTGATACCTACCAAGAAAAGAGGATACAGGACGCAATAGAAAAACTTCTTGAGGGAAGAACCTCGATCACCGTTGCACATAGATTATCGACCATAGTTACGAGCGATAGAATTTTATATATTCATCAAGGACGTATAGCCGAGATGGGTACGCATAGGGAATTGATCGCTAAAAAAGGACTATATTATAATTTGTATAGGAATCAATTTATTGAATCGCAACTAGAAAACATTTAATATAAATGCAGTTACTCACACAGTAGCTGCATTTTTCTTTTTTGAGCAATTATTTACGCAGTGGCAAGGCTATTCTCATAGAAAAAGCAAACAATTTACTTACTCACACTGAAAGCACTATAGCAAGAAGATTTAATAAACTAAGCAAATACAATTGCAATAAAAGTCAATATATTGTATAATAAACTTGTAGAAATAATTTTTAAGGAGGACTTATTATGGAAGGGAGAAGAAGACCTAAAAAGTCATTATTAATGTACGACAAAGTGTTGTTTTTCAGTGCACTTATACTACTAGCATTTACTTTGATTTACGCTCTAGACTACATTATAAGCGGAGCTGTAATCGGTAATTCAGACAGTTTCGATACTGTAGGCAAAGTTATATCTATGGCGAAGAGGCTTAACGTTTACTTTATCTTCATTGTTATAAGCTTTGTAACAACTACACTTGCGCTTATTTACACAATACTTTTAAGAAGCGGCAAGAGAAGAAATGTTAAGACACTTGACAATGTTATGATCGGTTTTGGACTACTATTTACTTTCATAGACTTCTTCGCAATGATGAAGTTTAGAAAGATGCTGAAGATGATCGCTAAAGCGATGGACTCTTTAGGAGGTATGTTGGGACTTGGAATGTCAAGCGACTTTGATCCTAATTACACACCTGTATTTGGTCTTATAATTGGTATTTTAGCTCTAATCACACTAATTATAGGCTGCGCGCTTCTATACAAGAAGATTTACAAGAGAGTTAGACCAAAAGACTTATCAAGACAAATAAACGCATTTGGCAGAGGCGTTTCAGGCGCAGCAAATGCTGTTAAAGAAACTGCTCAAAACGCAGCTGAAGACTTAAGAAACCCTGACAACGTTGTTGACTATGATACAAGAAGACCAGCACCAAGGGAATATGTTGACGACGACTACGGCGTATATGATGAAGCGCAAAGACCAGCACCTAGAAGACCTAGACCACAAAACAACGCTGATTATGATGATTACAACAAATATAATGATAATAATCAATATAATGATTACAATGAAAGACCAGCAAGACCACAAGCACCTAGAAGACCAGCTAGACCAGACGCGCCTCAAAGACCAGCTAGACCAGCTAGACCGGACGTAGCACAAAGACCAGAAGCGCCAAGAAGACCTAGACCACAAAACGACGACTACAATCAAGGTAATGAATATGACGAATAAAGATAATAACAGAGAGTACAGAGAAAACAGAAGCCCGAGAAAAGCGCCTCAAGACGATTATAACGAATATAACGAGTATAACGATTACAATGACAATAATTATAATGATAATTACGACGATAATTATGACGATGGCTATGATGATGGTTATGACAATGATGACAGCTATGACGACAGCTATGACAATGACGACAGCTATGATGATGCTTATGACAACGATTATGCCGACGACGGCTATGACGATGGCTACGCGCCTAGAAGAGCTAGAGGCTACGATGACTATGACGATGGCTACGACGACTATGACGATGGATATGACGACGGCTATGGTCCAGCTTACAGAGCAAAACCTGCAAACACAAAGCCTATAATCATAGGAGTTATCGCTGCAATCCTTTTAGTGCTAGCTATCATCTTCGTTCCGAAGATTATCTACGCATTAAAACCAGATGCGGTTATCAGCACTAAGGACATGGATATAATTATTGATGTCAAGGGCTTTGACGGCCACGCAGTTGCGAGCGGCTCACTCACTGGCATGCCAGAAATCTCTGAGACAAAGTTAAAAGACAGAGACTACGAAATTCTTGACAGCATAACTTACGGTGACATCGAATTTGACAAGAAGGAAGGCCTTAAGAACGGCGACAAGATCGTAGCTAAAGTTAAGCTTATTTCTGAAAAGTTCAAGCTAAAATTTGACAACGATACTATTGAAAAGGAAATGACAGTTGAAGGACTTGCAGAACTTGTTAATAGTTTTGCTGAGCTACCAGACGATTTCACTGACAGACTTGACAAGAGAGCTAACAAGAGCATCTACGACTCACTATATAAGCCAGATGGACTTAAGATAGAAAGACTTGCTCTAATGGAAAAGCCAATGGACGAAGCAGAGATCTACGAAGTAAGTAACTCATATGAAGCAAAGTCAAGATACAGACTACTTGGCGTTTATAAGGCAAGCTTCAACGAAAGCGACTGGTGGAGCGGTACTAAGACTAGAAAGACTCAGTACTACATCATGGATAGCTACAACTTCCAAAAGGCTAACGGCAAGGTAATATCTGAGTTCTACTTCGATGGTTACTACAATAACTACGATGAACTAGTTAATAACCTTGGCTTCAAGGGCTATCAACTTTTAGATGAAAAGAAAGCCAAAGAAGAGCCAAAAGAAGAAAAAACTGACGATAAAGATGACGACGATGATAAAGATGATAAAGATGAAAAAGCAGATGAAGATGATCAAGATGAAGCAAAAGAAGAAACAAACGACATCGGCAAAACATTCTACGTTAAAAACGAAGGCAATCTAAGAGAAGACTACTCATTAGATGCAGACGTTATCGTAAAGCTTTCAGACGGCGCAGAAGTAACAGTTAACGACGAAAAGCATACAGACGACGGAAGAACTTGGTATTTAGTTGATGCAGTGGATGTAGATGGAGCGCCTTATTCGGGATGGATTTCGAGTAGAGTTCTTAGATAATTTCGCGAATTTTGCGTTCGTGCGAAGCACAAAGGTTCTCGTACGAAAGTACGGGGTTCTTCAAATTGCGCCTAAGGCTCGCGCACTTCACTACCTCCCTCAACGTACGCATTTGTACGATGTCGGTCGGTCGTTCGTTATGCTGCGCCTTATCCATCAATTTTTCCAGCAAAATTGTGAATAAATTTATTTTGCGAATAAATCAAATCGCTCTGCGAAATACTTGATAGCTAAAATTTGTGAATAAACAGATTTTGCGATGAATTAAAACTTAAAATACAATAAACAATTTATTAAAGAGACCTTAATCGGTCTCTTTTTTGTGGAAAGAATAAAAATATTAAAAAAGTTAGTTGACGCTAACCAAAAATTGTGCTATTATTATCTTGAAAGGTTATTTCAATAATTATAATACTATATTGAAATGAGGTGTTTATATGATAAAAATTTCAAATTTGCATAAGTACTACGGCACAAAAGACAATAGGGTGGAGGTATTAAAGGGCATAGACCTTGAACTTGAAGATGGCAAGATCATTTGCGTCTTAGGTCCATCTGGCTCTGGCAAGTCAACTTTATTAAATATTTTAGGCGGAATTGAAACTATTGACGAAGGCGATGTAAGTGTATTTGATAAGGATCTTAAATCTATGTCAAAGAAGGCACTTGAAAATTACAGGCGCGATTACCTTGGTTTTGTTTTTCAATTCTATAATCTAATCAGCGACCTTAATCTTCTTGAGAATGTTGAGGTTGGTGAGTATCTATCGAAGGAGCCACTTGATATAGACGAGCTTCTAAAGGACTTAGGACTTGATGAGCACAAGTACAAGTACCCAAACGAAATTTCTGGTGGCCAAGCGCAAAGAGCATCCATTGCAAGAGCTATGATTAAGAGCCCGAAATTACTTATCTGCGATGAACCAACTGGAGCACTTGATTATGAGAGCGCAAAAGATGTTTTGTGTTTAATCGAAAAACTTAATCAAAAATACGGCGCAACAGTCATCATCGCGAGCCACAACACACAAATTGCCAAGATGAGCGACGTAATTTTGTCCTTGCATAACGGCAGCATCAAGAGCGTAGAGAGAAATACAGAGAAAATCTCTGCAAAGGAAGTGACTTGGTAGATGAGATGTCCTATTAATAAACGTATTTACAGGCAGTTTAAATACAAGCCTTTAAAAGTCATACCCATCTTGCTAGCACTTACTTTTATAGTTGTCTTCGCATCGTCATTCTTCATTTCACAAGAATCAGTTGAAAAGCTTTATAATAAGCAAATAATTAATGGAAAAGTTGAAGATGGCGAGTTTGAAGCAATTTATGCGCTTAGCGATGAGGCAAAAGATGAGATAGAGGGTCTTGGCGTAAAACTTTATGAAAATTATTATTTTGAAGAAGAAGTAGCTAGTGGTAAAGTTTTAAGAATTTTTAAAAATAGAAAAGATATAAACGAAGCACAAATATTTGAAGGTGCTTTGCCTAAAAAAGATGATGAGATAAACATCTCTGCTAATTATGCTAGAAATAATAAAATAAATATTGGTGATGAAATCACTATACAAAATAAAAAATTTAAAGTGTCTTCACTAGCATCCTTCCCTGATTACTCCTCAGCACTTAGAAATAGAAACGACTTGACTATGGACACAGGTCACTTCGGCATAGCGACTATATCTGAAGGAGCTTTTGACGGTATGAAGGACGCTAAAGTGAAATATCTTTACTCTTATCACACAGACGAGGCTTTAAATAAAAAAGATGCGAGAGAAAAATTAAAAGATATAGTCAAGATAGTTAACAAGGATAATCTTGTGGTTGACGCTGTCACACGCTTTGACAACAAGTGCATCACCTACATTGCAGATGACATGAGCGGCGACGTACCTACAATGAGCATAGTTACAGCACTTCTCTTCATTGCAATCGCTTTCATTTCGAGCGCAGAAGTTAAATCCATCATCGAAGAAGAAGCGCCAATCATCGGAACTTTGCTTGCTTCAGGCTATAAAAAGAGAGAGCTTCTTTTAAATTACATGGCAATGCCACTATTCATAGTAATAATTGCGTCAATAGCGGGAAATGCGATAAGTTATCTTCGTGTGTATAAAATATATGCAAATGTTTATTATCAATCCTATGATTTACCAGTATTTGAGCCATATATCACACTTCGCTCCTTCTTGATAACATCGATTATGCCACTAGTTTTGTATCTTGTGATTAACTACATCATCATAGCAAAGAGCCTTAAGATGAGACCAGTCGATTTCTTGAGAAAAAACTTTAAAAAGGCAAAAACAAGAAGCAGATTTAAGCTAAAAAATATGAATTTTATAAATAAATTTAAATTAAGAGTTATATTTGCAAATAAATTTAGCTACATTTCTTTGCTTTTTGGCGTTTTTATAGCAAATTTATTACTCATCTTTGGTGTTTCGGCCAAACCCATATTTACAAAATATGCTGATGATATGCAAAATCAGATGAAATACGCCCACACCTACATTGTCAAGAGCGATATGGATGATTTAGATGCTAGCAAGATAAGCTTACTTAGCGTTGAACTAGTCGATAGAGATGAGGAAAAAGTCCAAACTTATGGCATAGACGCTGATACAAAATATGATGAGATTGATGTAAAAAGCCTTAAAGGTGATGAGGTAGTTATCAGCCTTGGTCTTTCAAAGAGATTTAACTACGAAATAGGCGATAAAATCAAGATTAGAGAGCCATACAATACAGAAGAAAAATATCTTGTTGTCAAGGACATAGATAAGACCAATAATTATTTCCAAATTTTTACAAAAAGAGAGATTTTAAATAAAATTATCGGCAAAGAATATGATTATTACAACGCTTATCTTAGCGATAAAGAGCTAAAAATTACTAAAGAAAATCTACTTACACATATAGACAGAAAAGAAATGTCAAGATTCATGAGACACTTTTTAGATTCATTCTCAGCAGTTTTCATCATGATTCAGCTCGTTGCCGTAGCATTCTTCTTTATATTGATACTCATGGTAACAGAGCTCATCATAGACAAAGCCAAACTCAATATGACCTATCTAAAAGTTTTTGGATATAAAGATAAAGAAGTCGCGAAATTTTATGTAAATACAAGCTTTGCCATGCTAATAATATTTCAAATAATACTAATTCCAATCCTAGATAAACTCGTTAAATATTTTTATTTTATAGCAATGCAAAAATTTGACGCATATTTAGAAGTAACAGTACCAGTGAGAGTTTTTGTAACAAGCTATTTGATGACAGTTGTAGTCTTTATACTTTGTCAATGGATTGAGAGAAGGAAGATTAAAAGGATTGATATGGTTAAGGAGCTGAAAACTATAGCAGGATAATTATATAAGAGACCTTAAGTGGTCTCTTTTTATTAGGAAGTCTTTATCATCGCCACCATATCCATATCAGAAAAGAGGATTAACACAGGTAAATAAGAAAGAGTTAGAGGTATAAAATTCGAATAAAATTAAAATAATAGTATGATACTAAACGAATTTTTGAGTGAAGAAATATGAATAAATATTGCGTGCATGGTGAAAAAATAATATTGACATTTTGTATATAAAGATATATAATTTATACGTAATTTTGTGCTTAAAATTAGATATACGTTAGTATCATTATTGTACTTTAAGGACGGTTGATTTTGGAGAAAATATATAGAAGAAGCCTAGTTGCGTTTATTTATAATTTAATAATAATGATTTTTGGAGCGCTTGTTGCATTTTTAATTTCCGGAGTAATTGGAGGATATAAAGTTGCAATTATTATATCTTCTATCATCATTATTTTGGTTGTAATAAGTATATTTAGGCAATTGAGAACTAAAATAATTATAAATGGAAATGATTTATCGATAAACGATGGGAAAAAGGAATTTAACTATAATCTAAATGAAGTTCATATTTCTTCAGAACAAAGAAACAATGACTCGTTTTTCTTATATATTTATACAGAAGATGGTAATAAGGAAATGTTTGATTTATCTTCGCTAGGAAAAAGAAAATATAATGAACTTATTGAAGATTTAGGAGTGGTTGGAGTAAAAAGCAAAACAATTAAATTAAATGATGTTAATAAAAATAATTAAAAAGGAGAATGAAAATGGAGAAATATTTAGAAGCATTTTTTTCAATGGGAGTATATGCCTATGTTGTGATTGCAATTTTTATATTAGCGGCTGTTTTTTCGTTTGTGTCAATTAAAATGAACAAAAATGCCTTGACTAAATGGTTAGCTGTACATCCTAATGCGGTGAAAATTGAGCTTTCTTCCGGAAATAATGTAATCACTCAAAAACAATTATATGCTAGAGTAATCAGTGGTGAAGCTGCTATTTTTAATGAAAAAGCAAAGTATATAGTTTGTGCAGATCCAGGAGATATTGTTTTAGAAGTAACTTACACATATACTAGACCTGGAGTGTTACATAAAAATGTTACTACAACATGGGGACCTGCAAAAGTGGAGCTTAATGTTGAAAGAGGAAAAGACTATTTACTAAGTTTTGATAAGAAAGAAGAACAATTTAAGTTATCTAGTAAATAATTATTTGATTGACTTGAGTTGAAGGAATAGCTATCGTTCAAAAATTTTGTATTAAAGATAGTTATCATTTAATATTATGTATCGGTTTAATTAACAGCAAATCAAACAGGTTTGCTGTTTTTTGTTGTCCAAAATAAGGCGTCAATAAAAAAGAAAAGGTACTTGACAAAACACTTCATGGAGAGAGTTTCCAGACGTAGAGGGCTGTCATGCTCAAGGCGACACTATAGATGAAATTATTGAAGATGCAACTCTAGCTCTAGAGCTTCACTTATCCGAAATGCTTAAAGATGGTGAGAAGCTTAATCCGCCAAGTGACATTAAGTCTATAAAGACAGACAAGAACTCTTTTGTGAGCATAATTAGAGCAGATGTTAACCTTAACAAAGGTAATAAATCTGTTAGAAAAACGCTTACTATACCATCTTGGTTAAATGACAGAGTCGTAGAGATGAATATTAATTTTTCGAAGACGCTGCAAGAGACACTAACTAGAAAAATAATTTAATTTTTAAGAGACCAATTAAGGTCTCTTTTTTATATGAAAATTTTATATTAACATGCAATACTATAAATAAAATTTATAAATGCTTGCTATAAGAACATATTTGCGAAATACTATTGACATTTACAAGTTAGCGGTGTATAATTTAATAGTTAGCATAGACTAACAATATCATTTTCAAAAAGATGATGATGACTCTGAATTAATCATCACAAGAGAAAGATATAAAAACATTCAAAAGGATATGAAAGGAATTGTTAAAAAGTCAAGCGAAAAGAAACTTACTTTATCTGACAGATTGACAGAATTGTTACAGACAGATTCCTAGCTATCCCAATATTCTTGGCTATTATGTGGTTTATATATTATGTATCAATCTCTAACCTAGGAGATTATTGCATAGGCTTCATCGAAACTACTTTTGAAAACATTGGCGAGTTCTTAACAACAAAGCTTCCTGAATTAGGTGCTTCTGAACTTGTTACATCGCTTGTCAATGACGGTATCGTTCAACCTATAGGTTCGATATTTACATTTGTTCCGCAACTAATGCTACTTTTCTTCTTCCTTTCTTTATTAGAAGACTCAGGTTATATGGCGAGAGTTGCCTTTATCATGGACAAATTATTTAGAAAATTCGGCCTATCTGGTAAGAGTTTCATACCTATGCTTATAGGTACGCTCTGTTCAATCCCTGGCGTTATGGCTACTAGAACCATTGAGTCTGACGCAGACAGACGTATGACTATACTATTAACACCATTTATTCCATGTGGAGCAAAATTACCAATATTCGCTATGTTTATATCCCTAGTATTCAATAACGCATCTTGGATCGCTCCACTTATCTATCTTATTTCAATAGTGGTTGTTATTATAGCAGGCATAATTTTAAAGCGCACTAATAGATTTAAAGGCGACCCTGCTCCTTTCGTTATGGAACTTCCTCCATATAGAATACCAACATTTAAGAATGTTGTTATTCACATGTGGGAAAAGGGCAGAAGCTTTATCATCAAAGCCGGAACAGTTATCTTACTTGCTTGCTTAACACTTTGGTTCCTACAAAGCTTTAGCTTCAGACTTGAGTTCTTAGCAGACGCAATCGAAGACTCAATGCTAGCTAAGATCGGTAGTGCATTAAGATACATTTTCGTTCCTCTAGGTTTTGGTGATTCGTGGGCACCAGCTGTTGCTTCTATAACTGGCCTTGTTGCGAAGGAAGTTGTAGTTGCTACATTTGCAACTGTTGGTTCCAAGGCACCTATCTACTTCAGCTACGTTAGCGCTTTTGCATTCATTATCTTTACAATGTTTGCAGCCCCTTGTTTTGCAGCTATCGGTGCAATGAAAAGAGAGCTTGGTAACGTTAAGGACACCTTATTCACAGCAGGCTTCCAAACAGGACTTGCTTATGTCTTAGCGTTAATCGTTAACCAAGTTGGTAACTTGATCTTCCGCGGTACTAAGCTTACTGAAAAAGTTATGCTTGATTACGGTGCCGCTGAAGAGGCCTCAGAAGTAATTGATATAATTATAGTTGCTCTTGTTTTAATTTTTGCTTTCTTGGGTATAAAGAGAGTGAAAATTCAATAAAACACGGCACATGCGCTTGCTGTTCAGAGAAATGCGAGTGCGAAAAGAAAAACGCAGAGCTTCAAAAAGGCTACGAAGAGTGGCTTAAGAAGAAAAATGAAAAAAAGAAGCTTAATTAAATATCATATATGAAGAGCCGGTTTGAGCCGGCTTTCTTCATATAATTATTTTGTTGTTCGGCCGTATAATTAAAAAATCTTTTGAAAGAGGGAAAAAGAAATGAAGAAAGAAGTATTAAACGCATTAAACGAACAAATTAACTTTGAGTTATACTCAGGTTATATTTATCTAAACCTTTCCATCGCTATGGAAAGAGAAAATTACAAAGGTTATGCAAAATGGCTTGCTAATCACTACAAAGAAGAATTAGCTCATGCTGATCAATTCATCGAGTTTATTCAAAAACGTGATGCAAAACCAGAATTAATGCCTATCGAAATGAAAAACTTTGATGTAAAAGAACCTTTAGAAGTAGCTAAGATCATCTTAGATCATGAAAATAAAGTAACTGAAAGAATTTACAAGATTCATGACGTTGCTAAGAAGAGCGATGACTATGCAACTGAAATCTTTATGCATCAATTTATCAACGAACAAATCGAAGAAGAAGAACTTGCTCTTGATATCGTAGATAATTTCACACTTGCGGGTGATAACATCGCAGCAAAGATTACTATAGACAGAGAACTAGGATCTAAATAGTTTTATTTATACGGCTGGATATATAGGGGGGACTTATGGTCCCTCCATTTTTAAAATTAATTATCCAAAATCGTTCTTTTATGTAAATTTCTTGCAAAAATTATCTTAAAGAGTTATAATTATTACGAGAGATGAAATATTTTTATATATAAAGGAGGACAATATGCAAAAATCAATTACAAAAGATGTTCTTGCTAAGTTCAAAAAGTCTTATGATGAAGATTTTAGCAAGGCAGCACAAAATATGATAGCATCTGCTGGCATTATGGACGCTTCCATAAATTATGCAAAGCTTAACAAAAACCCAGATGTTTTCAAAAAAACTATCAAGATAGGTAAGATGACTAACCAAAGACAATCTGGCAGATGCTGGATGTTTGCTGGTCTTAACACTATCAGAGTAAATATGATGAAGAAGTTTAAGCTTGGTGATATTGAATTTTCACACAAGTATCTATATTTCTTCGATAAGCTTGAAAGAGCTAATCAATATCTTGAAGACGTTATCGCACTTAAGGATAAAGACCTTGACGATAGGCTAAATAGAGGCGTTGTCTTCTATGCTGCTGATGACGGAGCTTGGTGGACAACATTTGCAAGACTAATAAGCAAATATGGTATAGTACCTGAATATGTTTATCCAGACACAGCTGATGTTATGAGAACTGACAGCTTAATCTTTGTTTTAGACAAAAGATTAAAGATAGCTGCTAAAGACATTAGAAATGCAAAGACTGATGAAGAGATAGACGAGATTAAAGACAAGGCACTTAAAGATGTTTACAAGATCACAGCCATCGCCTTAGGTGTACCTCCAAAGAGATTCGATCTTATCCTAAGAGACAAAGACAACGAACTTATTGAGAGAAGAAATATCACAGCTATTGATTTCTACAGAGAATTTATGGCTGATGATATGAATGAATACGTTGAATTAGGTAACTATCCTGGCAAGGGCAAGGAAGAAAACAAGGTTTATGAAAGAGATTTCATTCAACAAAGACTTGGCGGTTCACTAAAATATCTAAACGTTTCAATGCAAAGAATGAAGGACATAGTTCTATCTATGCTTGATGATGACGAAGTTATATGGTTTGCATGTGACGTTGGTAAGGACTCATTCGTATCACGTGACGGCGACGGAACTGGTCACCTTGTATATAATTTACTTGACAGAGACAGTTTATTTAATATTGACACAAAACAAACAAAGGTAGAACGTATGGAAACTGAAGAAAGCGCTGCCACTCACGCCATGGTTATAGTTGGCTACGACAGAACTGATGAAGGACTTAAATTTAGAGTAGAAAACTCTTGGGGCGAAAAAGCAGGCATCAGAGGCTACCTAGTTATGGATGAAGCTTGGTTTGATAACTATGCATTCGAAATCATTCCAAAGAAAAAATACCTAAACGCACAAGAGCTTGCAGCACTTGATGAAGAAGCAATCAAGCTAATGCCATGGGAGCTATAGGAGGTAGAAGATGAGACAATTAAGCACAGATAAATTATATGAATTAGAAAAAGAATTTTTAGCTGATAAGAAGAATATCGTTGCAATGAACGCTGCAGTTCAAAGCGGTATCAGAAAAGTAGCGACAGACATTAACAAAATTAAAGAAAATCCATATAAGTTTAATATTGATATCAATAACGGTGATGTATGTAACCAAAAAGCATCAGGCAGATGCTGGATGTTTGCTTCACTAAACTTTATGAGAAATGTCATCATTAAAAAATATAAATTAGAAAATTTTGAATTATCACAAAGCTATCCATTCTTCTTTGATAAATTAGAAAGAAGTAACTACTACTTCGAAACAGTTATCGAAAAGGCAGATGAACCGATAGAAGATAGAGTAATGCAATATCTTATGGGAGACCCACTATGTGATGGCGGCCAATGGGATATGTTTGTAAACATCGTTAATAAATATGGTCTTGTGCCAAAATATGTTTATCCAGAAACAATCGCTTCATCAAATACAAGAGAGCTAAATAAGTACCTTTCAAAGATACTTAGAAAAAATACAGTTACTTTAAGAGAAGCAATTAAAGAAGGAAAGAGCAAACAAGAAGTAAATGCACTTAAAGAAGCTGCTCTACAAGACGTATTTAATGTGTTAACAGCAACACTTGGCAAGCTTCCAGAAACATTTGATTTCATTGCACATGACAAAGACGACAAACTTATCGAAGAAAAGAATTTAACACCACAATCTTTCTTCAAAAAATATGTTGGACTAAATCTTGACGATTTCGTTTCAATCACAAACGCACCAACAAAGGATAAGCCATTCAACAAGACATTCACAATCAAATACCTTGGTAACATCGTTGAAGGCAAAGAAGTTAAGCACCTTAATCTAAAAGTTGAAGACCTAAAGAAAGCCATCGTTAAGCAATTGCAAGATGGTATGCCAGTTTGGTTCGGCTGCGACGTAGGTAAAGACATGTTCAACGGCGGCAAAGATGACAAGAGAGCAACACTTGCTAAAGATGTTATAGATTACGAAACACTATTTGGCATCGACCTAGAAATCTCTAAGGAAGATGGTCTTGATTATGGCTACTCACTAATGACACACGCCATGACATTTACAGGCGTTGAAATGGATGGCACTAAGCCAGTTAGATTCAAAGTCGAAAACTCATGGGGCGACGAATTTGGATACAAAGGTCACTTTGTTATGAGTGATGAATGGTTTGATAGCTTTGTATATCAAGCCGTAGTTGATAAAAAGTACTTGACTAAGAAGGAACAAAGTGATTACGAGAAGGCACCTATAGTACTAAAACCTTGGGATCCGATGGGATCACTAGCATAATTCTTATCAAAATTGCGCCTTGATCTTGCTCAATCATCACGGTGCGAAGCACTAAGGTTGTTAAGTCCATGCACCAAGAGAACGAGTGAAATGAAGTTCGATTGGCTATGCATGCCTTATGCCAGAGTTTACAAAGAGACGGAACGTAGTGAACGTCGATTTGATTAAACTTACGGCCAGGACCCATCCAAAACGAAGTTTTGATGATGGATGAGGTTCTTCTTTATCTAAAAATTTAGTACAGCGACTATTCGTTGATACAATACAAATTTTAATAAAAATACCATTAGAGAGCAAATTAATTTTTGCTCTCTTTTTTGTATTAGCTCTGTTTTGATTAAAATGCTTATAAAAATAATATTGATAAGATCTTTATTTCTTTTTGCATCAGATTTCGCAGAGCAAACGTATGCATGGGACGAAGTGGACTGACGAAGCAAGCGGAGTGTACTAATGTACTCGAGCATTGCTGAGGAGGGAACGAGTTCCATGCGCCGTTTGAATGCGAAATTATTGACAATTAGAGGGCTTTGTGATAATATTAATATGAGGTGTAATATGCTATTCATCGATCAACTCGACCGTATAACAAGTGAATATCCTGACAAAGTAGCCATCGTTGACAGGGAGAAGTCCATCACTTTTAGTGAGCTTCGCGCGAGGGCTATTAGTCTTGCAAGTGAGATACATAAAATTCATCCACAAACAAAGCGTCCCATCATGGTTGAGACTGACAGGCTACTTGAGACTATAATCTCTTTCTTCGCTGTTCTTTACAGCGGCAACTTTTACGTGCCCATAGATGCGGCCATGCCTCGCGAGAGGATTGAGACTATCAAAAAGCGTCTTGAGAGCACTTTAGGCATTTATCATACGAAGAATATTTTCGAAGATTATGATCTTCAATATGACTACAACCATGATTATGGCTGTGACGAGGCGGCTCTTGAAGAGATTAGAACTAAGATGATAGACGCTGATCCTGTTTATGTTTTATTCACATCTGGCACAACTGGTGAGCCAAAGGGCGTTGTTATCAGCAATTTCATGCTAGTTGACTTACAAGATTGGCTTCATAAGACGCTTAAGATAAACGAAAACGATAGGCTTGCAAATCAAACGCCGCTCTTCTTTGATGCGTCGCTTAAGGAGCTTTGCCTATTTACCAAGACTGGAGCGACTTTATACCTAATGGACCCGAAGGACTTTTTATTTCCAGTTAAGGTGGTCGAATACTTAAACGAAAATAAAATTACGGCGATACTATGGTCGGTGTCGGCGCTTAATATACTTGCAAATTCAAATGTTTTTGATATAGCTAAACCAAAGTACTTAAGGCTAGTTACTTTTGCTGGCGAACAAATGAGCGCGCAAAAGCTGAACATCTGGCGCAAAGCTGTAGGGGCAGAGTACTTTAATCTATATGGACCGACTGAGGCGACTTGCGATTGCTGCTACTACAAAGTTGACAGGGACTTTCAAGATGACGAGATCATCCCCATAGGCAAGGCTTGTGAGAATATGGAGGTCATGATACTTGATGGTGACAAAGAAGCTGACGAGGGCGAGCTTGTTATCAGGGGTAGAGGCGTTTCTTACGGCTATTACAATAAGCTTGATCAAACTGAGAAGGCTTTCGTGCAAAACCCGCTAAACAAGGCATATAGAGAGATTGTCTACAGGAGCGGCGACTTTGTTAGAAGAAATAATTTTGGCGAGATAGAATTTTTGGCAAGGAAGGACAATCAGGTCAAGGTCTTTGGCCACAGAATCGAGCTAGACGAGATAGAAAGACAGGTCTACGCCATGGGCATACACGAGGCGAGCGCTGTTTTTGATAAAGAAAATGAAATCATAATTTTGTTTTACTCTGGAAAGGAATTTTCGAGGAAGGAGTTTAAGGACTTTATCCTTGAAAGGCTGCCAAAGTACATGCTTCCGTCGAAGTTTGTGCACATGGACGCTCTTCCTAAGACGCAAAACACTAAGATTGATAAGAAGAGGCTTTTAGAAATTTATGAACGTGGAGAAGTTTAAATCATTAGAGGAGCTTGAGATTTTAAAATCTTATGAGGGCTCAATCACAAACGATTACATGAATACTTCGCTATATGAAGAGAATATTGCTAGGCTCTACTACATAAAAGGCGATAGGAATTTCTATGTCTTGATAAAAAGAGAAGGCTATTACAAACTTTATTATTATATAAATGATATCAATGAAAAATTTGATGCACAAGGCACTTTTGTGAGTGAAATCGTTTCTAAGGAAATGGATGAGACGCTTGAAAATATAGGCTTTGAGCTATACAAGACAAGAGTAAGACTGCGCTTAATACATAAGGAGCCTTATGAATCAAAGCGAGTTAAATATATTGACGACGCAGAATTTATTTACGAAGCGCTGCAAAGCTTTGACGAGTACTCAGGCGAGAGGCTAACAATGGATGAGGTTAAGGAGCGCATAGATAAAAAGCTTTTTATAGGCATAGACGGCGCTGGCTTTATCGAGTTTAGCACGGATGCGTTTAAAGATGCTATCGAGCACTTCTACATTGACCCAGCTAAGAGAGGCGAGGGACTCGGCAGCGAGATCTTACGCCATTATCTTGGATGCGTCTCTAAGAAAAAACGCCTCAATGTGTGGACAGATGAAGGCTCGAGAGCGATAAAACTATACCATAAATATGGATTTAAAGAGGACGGACTCAAGTCCTACGTATATATTTGGAGGGAAGACCAATGAAAGAAAAAATAAAAGAAATCATCGAAGACGTCACTGGAGAAGCGGTTGAGGACACAACTGAAATCATCGAAGAAGGCATACTTGACTCCTTCGACATAGTGACTTTAGTCATAGAATTAAACGACGCTTTTGGCGTTAAAATACAAGTTTCCGAGCTATTGCCAGAAAATTTTGCAAACGTTTTAGCGATAGAGAAACTAATTAAATCATTGCAATGAGTTTTACAAGTTTATCATTCATAGTATTCTTACTATGTTCCTTTATTGTGTTTAAGATTGCTAAGTACAAGTGGCAGGCGCTTTTACTCATCTCTTTAGCTTATTATGCAAGCTTTAGTGTAAAGGCCTTTGTCTACTTAATCTTTGTAATTTTAAGCACTTATTTTTCTGCCATTTATTTAGAAAAGCATAAGAATAAGCTCGTTTTGACCCTTGCACTTATCTTAAATTTTGGCATGCTAAGTCTAGTTAAGTTCACGAAAGTCAATATCTTCGAGAACTTCATTCCGCTTGGCATTTCATTTTACACATTCATGGCGACTGGCTACGTGATCGATGTTTACAGGGGCAAGTACGAAGCGCAAAAGAACATTTTCAAGTACTCGCTCTTCGTTTCATTCTTCCCGCAAATGATGCAAGGACCTATCTCTCGCTACGATGATATTTCTCATGGTCTTTACTATGATGATAGCAGTGCCACAGACATTTCATATGGCCTTATGCTAATACTTTACGGCTTCTTTAAGAAGCTTGTCATTGCCGATAGGGCAGCGGTTTTTGTGAACAAAGTTTTTACTGAGCCAGATTTATATTCAGGCATCTTCGTTTTTATTGCAATTATATTTTATTCAATACAAATTTACTGTGACTTCTCAGGCGGCATCGACGTCGCAAGAGGCGCGGCCTATTTATTTGGCGTAAAGCTCGATCGAAACTTCAAAAGGCCATTCTTCGCGACAAGCCTTGCTGACTTTTGGAGACGCTGGCACACAAGCCTTGGCTCGTGGATGAAGGACTACGTTTTCTACAGTTTATCCTTATCAAAGGCTTTTGTGTTTATCAATAAATGGTCGAGAAAGCATTTCGGCCGCAAATTTGGTAAGTACCTAACACTAAGTATAGCAAGCTTTGTTGTTTACTTCATCATAGGTATATGGCATGGCGCTGGTCTAAACTTTTTGGCCTTCGGTCTATATAACGGTACGATAATCAGTTTGGGACTTATCTTTGAAGATAGAAATAAAGCCTTCAGAGAAAAAATCGGCTTAAAAGATACTTCACTTACTTATAGAGTCTTAAAAATATGCTCAACGCTACTCATAGTCTTTATAGGCAGGTACTTTACAAGATCTGCTGGTCTAAGAACTGCACTTCACATGATGAAGAAGACCCTTGTCGATAGAGGCTTCAGATACGCAGCAACTGGTCTAAGTAAGCTTGACTACGCCGTTATACTTATCTCGCTTATCCTTGTCTTCATCGTTTCACTTGCTGAAGAAAAGGAAATTGACGTGAAAGAAAAAGTTCTTAAGCTAAAGCCAATATATTTATTCACAGGCTTACTTATATTTATGGCCTTCGTCGCATACTTCGGCGTATTTGCGAGCGGCTTTACTAAGGTAGACTTTATCTATAGAAATTATTAGGTGATTATATGAAAGAGAAAAAATTCATCAGAATATTTTTTGCGTGCATCTTGATTCTTGCTTTAGTCGTAGCTATCTTAAATGTAGTGGCTGACCCATTTAACGTCTTTGGCGATAGATTTACTAAGTGGTATACTTATGATTTTACACAAAATCCAAGGACAGCCAAGATCGAGTACATCAAGGGAAAAGATTATAAGAACTTCATCTTGGGCGCAAGTGGCGCCTCATCCATTCCAACAGCTGAGCTTGAGAAATACACTGGCAAAAAGTATTTTAATCTCTTCTCGTATGGCGCGGACCTTTATGTTGTTGAGAAGAATTTAGATTATATTTTGAAAAATTATGAGGTGGAGTCAGTAATACTGCCACTTTCGATACCATCGGCGCTTAGGTACAACGGCGAGAGGACTTCACTAAACTACTACATGAATCCGGATGTTTCGGGCGAGAGCAAAATCTTGTTTTATGCGAGATACCTTTTTGCCAATCCGAGAAATGCGATAGAAAAGTTTAGGGCAATGGGCAAGAGGTCGCTCGTTCAAGAGAGCTTCGACGTCTTCAGTCTTGATGGTTCTTACGACAAGAGCCAAAGGGACATCGAGTACATCGGCAGCGAAGATGATTATAAGGCAGAAAAAGGCTTTAATAAGGACTACACAAAGCTTGAGATGGCTCACGCAAATGATGCGCTTGAAGCAATTCGCCGCATGAAAAAGGCCTGCGATGATGCTGGAGTCGAGCTTACAATGCTTTTATGCCCAATGTATAAGGACGAGACTGCTCGCTATGACAAGGCCGAGGTCGAGAGCTACTACAAGGGACTCGCAGAGATCAGCCCTTTCTGGGACTTCACAGGAACTGTGTACGAGAACGATCCGAGATTCTTCTACGACCCGGCTCACTTCAGAAATGCCCTTGGCAAGATGATGCTCGAGACCATTTACGATGGTCGTAAGGACTTTGGCCGCTACGTCGACAAGGCTGAGGCGCCGCTATATACAGAGGCAAAGCCTGATGCGAGAGAGTTTTATATCTTTGAGCTGCATCACATAGACGAAGACCCCAAAAATCCTTACATCATCACAAAAGAAAAGTTTGAGAGCGTTTTAAAATATTTAAAAGAAAATAATATCGAAACAGTTTCCTTTAAGGATATATATGACTATGTTAATGGAGATGCAGATCTCCCAGAAAAGTTCTGCGTCTTAACCTTTGACGATGGCTATAGATCAAACTACATCGAAGCCTTTCCACTACTAAAGAAATATGGCGCAAAGGCGACGATATTCCCAGTTGGCAAGACCATGGGATTAAATAAGTATCCAGATACAGATAAAGATATCTACGAGCACTTTAGCGCGGTCGAAGCCAAGGAGATGGCGGGCGTGATTGAGTTTGGCTCACACACATACTGGATGCATCAAGCATATCCCGATGATAAATACACATTCAGAAAGACTGCCAAGAGACTACCGGGCGAGAGCGAAGAGACTTACGTCAAAGCATTTAAAGAGGACTCCGCCAAGTTTAAGGCGCTTTACAAGGAATTCGCGGACGGCGAACCGCTTGTTTTTGCTTATCCAGAGGGCGACCTAGACGGCCTAAGCGAGCTGATCGCTGAAGAAGAAGGCTACAAAGTGACTCTTGGCGTTAAGCCGGGCAAAAATTACATCGTAAAGGGACTGCCTGAAACGCTTAAAAAGCTTAAGAGAATCAATATAGATGAAAAGACCGATATCAGTGAATACGAGTAAAAATTTTAGGCTAATGGAAGTCATTTCGCCAAAAGATTTAAGCAAAGTAAATTTAGCTAAGATGGTAATTTTTAAATTGCCAATGGCCTTGCAAAACGAAAGTGATTTTCTAAAGTATATAGATTTATTAAACAAGGCAAAACTAGATAAGATCAGCAGCGCAGAAGATAAACTTCGCTTCATAAAGACGAGAGGCCTAGTAAATATACTTTTTTCGTATGATAATGGCGGCGCAGAGCCTTTATGGAAGCTAAATAGCTATGGCAAGCCATATATAGAAGGCTGGGACAAAGAATTTAGCATCTCACATACTAGAGACCTTTCACTCGTGGCAGTCGCAAGTGAAGCGATAGGTATTGATATAGAAGACAATCAGCGCGATATAGACTTAGAAAAGTTTAAAAGAACAAAATTTTTAAACTTCGATGAGGGCGCTTATAGTAATAAGGAAGAATTTCTTATGCGCTTCACAGCCTTTGAAGCCTATCTAAAGTACCTCGGCAAAGGCTTTTATAAAGATGCGAGGACCATTAGCGTAAGGAAAGTTAATGACGGCATAGTGATTGATGATGGCGGACTAATTAAAGCAGAAGTGATTAAGAGTGGCGGCTATACCATTAGCATAGTTATGTGAAAACCCCTCGAAATCGATGGGATTAAATAAAAAAGAAGGTAAAATTATGGACAGAGAAAAAGTAAAATCATTATTTGATAAATACACAAAAAAGTTACGCATAGTGCCTGAGTGGGACATAAGGCTTGAATTTGTTGAAGATCCCGACTGGAAGAAGACGGGCGATTTTAAGATAGACCCGACAGACAAAAAGGCGGTGCTTATGCTAAACGCAGCAAATCCAAAAGATGAGAACATCGAAGAAACCATAGTTCATGAGCTAATGCATATAAAAATGTATCCCTTGGATCAAGTTTGTGAATCGATGATTATAAATATGTTCGACGAAGGCAGTAAGGCACAAAACTTTGCTTATCAAGAGTTTTTCACGACACTTGAAGTGACAGTCGAGGAGCTCGCAAAGTGCTTTTTGTACGAGTTTGGCGAGAACAAAGAGCTTTCATATGGAAGGATGAGTAAGATTAAGTCCTTCAATGAGCTTTATGATGGATTAAATAGTATTGAATAAATAAATTCGCTCTTTACTTATTAAGTAGAGAGCTTTTTCTTTGCCTTGAAAATTCTTATCTCTAGTGATATAATTAGTTAAAGAGGTGGACTATGGCGGATATATTTGAATTTAAAGACAGTGGCAGTATGCGTGAAGACATAAAGGAGCTACGCAAAAAGCTTGCGCAAAGGTTAAGTGAGCGCGATGAGCTTATATACACAACTTGCGAGAATATCAAGATGAAGTACATGGTAGAGATTGGCTACCTTGAATACAAGCTATACAACTTAAGTATTACATATCAAAGGCTAAAGAGAAAGAAGGAGCTTATTCAGGCAAGGCTTTATAAAAAAGAAAGAATATCTTTGATAGACATAGAGGAGCTGCTTGAAAAAGAGTTTGAAGAGTACAAGCGTAAGCTAAGAGAAAGGCTTAAGGAAGTCGACGACGCTTTAGCAAGAAGCGAGGGTAAATTCCTTTCAGAAGATGATAGCAAGGCGCTTAAGGACATGTATAGGACTATTGTCAAAAAACTTCATCCAGATCTTAACCCGCATGCTTCGAAAGAAGAGATGGATCTCTTCATGAAGGCTGTTAATGCGTACAAACTTGGTGATATCGAGACCATGAAGCTTATCTTCGAAGTGACTGGTGAAGCAGGAGAGGGAGATATGCCAAAGACAGTTCTTGAGCTTGCAGAAGAAAAATCGCGTCTTGAAGCTTTGATAATGAAGGTCGAGCTTGACATGGAAGGTATAAAACACAGCTTCCCATACAATTTAAAAGCCTACCTTGATGACGAGAAGCTCAAAAGAGAGAGACAGGCGCAGCTACGTAAAGACATCAAGCTATTTCAAGAAGCCATAGATAATATTATTGATGAAATACAAAGACTAATGGGTAAGAGAGATGAGTTAGGCTCAGAACAAGATTAAAAAAGATAATACAAGGTGATATTATGAGTGATATAGTTAAAAAAGATGATGGTGGCCTTTTAGGTGTCTTGCATGGTACTGGTGGTCTTGTCGTTCCAAAGCCATTCGAGCGCGAGATATATCTATTTACAACGCATATCGCAGGCACAACGCATGTTGACAATATTTTTGAGATTGAAAAGAACGTTAATGTAGGCGACAGGCTATCCTTCTTTAGAGAAGACAATAAGCACGACGAGCTGGCCATACGCGTGGAAACGGAAAAAGAAGATAAGCTTGGCTACGTGCCACGCGAGGACAACATTGTCTTCGCAAGGCTTATGGATGCGGGCAAGGAGCTCTACGCCAAAGTTAAGACCAAGGAGATAGTTGAAGCTTGGGTCAGGATAGAGATAGATATTTATTTAAAAGATTAGCTAGGCAAAAGGAAAGTTTTATATGGATAATAATTTTGGTAATTATGAATGGGTATACGACAATATTTGCCTTTGCTTTACATTAGATTTAATTTTTGAGCCTATAGAGTCAAAAAGATGCTTTATTGTTGCTGGACTCAACAGAAGTATGCAGTGGATTTATCCAGCCGCACAGAAATTATATAGCGCTGGCTATAAACATTATTTTATATTTGGCGATTATTGTAATATATGGAAAGATGCTCTTGAATTGCTTTATGAGGGTGATCAAGATTTAGATATATATGCTAACGAACACATCTACTTTACTTTTGAACATGAAATTGCAATGCAAGCCAAAGTAAATAAAGATGAGGATATATTTTTGCTTTGTGACGACAGATTTTATGCTTCACTTTTAAGGCATATATCTGATGTGGTCGAAGATGGAGTGATTACTGTTGAAGATTGGATAAAATTTAAAAAAGGTTGTGAATTTAATTATAAGGGTAAGGATGCAATAGTTGTTTTAGGAAAGGAAAAGACCTATGCAGGGTTCCTAAATAATATTAAAGAATATGATTCATTTGATGATATGAGTAAAAATGCGAAATTTGATGGAAATAGATTTAGAGAGGTTTGGAAAGAAGTAAAAAAACAAAATAATATTAATGAATAAGCAAAAATAAATCCCCGATACAAATTTGTACCGGGGTTTTTACGTATAAACTATTTATCCTTTTTAATCAATTCTTTTGTCTCTAAATTGTATTCGTACTCGATGTCTTTGCCATTTGCATCTTCTACTTCAATATCAAGTTTAGTGATACCAGCTTCATGCTCAATACTAAATGAGTCTAGGTGATAGCCATCGCCAGCGTCTTTTATAGAAGTAGCCACAAGTTCGTCAATGTTCTTGATTAGTCCAAGGTCTATTGCTTTTTTGTCAGCTGTATTATCTTTTTCGCTCTTTTCCTTGATTATGCTTCCGTCAGCTGCATTTACTTCAAGCTCATATTCATTCGCATCGTCAAAGCCATTGATCTCATAGCAATAAACACCATTGTCTTTTTCAAAGCTAATTTCGTCAATATTTACATTTGCATACTTATCACCAAAGATCTTCACAGCGTCTTCAGCTGATAGAGTAATAGCATTTTCAGTCGCTGTATTTGAATCAGTATTTGCATCGTCGCCAGCTGTGTCTGCCTCACTTGCTACATTTTGCATCTTGCTTTTGTCTGTCTCGTCCATAGTTGCCGGAGCACTAGGTCCTTGGCAGCCCACAAGTGCAAGTGAAAGCACTAAGGCAAGTATTAAAATTGTTTTCTTCATTTAATCATCCTTTCTCTCGATAATACTTATACCCAAAGTGGATGAGATACAAACAAGCCCCAATGCTAAGTGCATCGGGGCTTTGTCATTATTTTGTTCTTATCTAAAAATTGTCATAGTAAATTTTCTCTTCAGGCACGCCCACTTCCTTAAGTGCTGCCGTTAACGACTCTATCATCCTTGGCGAGCCGCATAGGTAGGCGGAGCTGTTCTTACCAGTTTCAGTGCAATACTTTCTGATCGCGTCGTCCGCATGTCCTGTGTCGCCCTCCCAATTCATTTCAGGCGTTGTTCTTGATAAGACTGGTATAAATTTGAAGTCATACAAAGTCTCTTCGAAGTCCTTTAGCTCATCAAGTAAGAATAAGTCGTCAGGCGTTCTCGCGCCGAAGTAAAATCTCGCCTTTCTCTTGATGTCGTGGTCCTTCATGTGATTTAGTATTGAGCGTATCGGAGCAAAACCAGTTCCTGCCGCTCCTAGTATGATCTCGCTATCATCATCATGATAATAGAAGTCGCCGTATGGTCCATTGATAGTGACCTTGTCGCCTTCCTTCAAAATCTTGTGGCAGTAGGTAGTACATATACCCTTAGTAAAGCCGATAAGAAGCTCGATGTGCTTTGTATCGTTGATACTCGAGGCGATGGAGTAGGCTCTGAACACCTCTTCGTCTGATCCTTCGTAGTCATCACCCTTTGGATACGCCTCAGCCTTTAGCTGAACGTATTGACCTGGCTTGAAGCTGATAGTCTCGCCCTCAGGCAGTTCAAATCTAAATTTCGTGATTCTATCAGTTAGTGGAAGCTTCTCAACCAAAGTAGTTTCATACTCTTTAACGTTGAATAGCTCTTCAGGTATTTCTATAGAAATATCATTCTTGACCTTGATTTGACAAGATAGTCTCACATTAGTTTTAAGCTCTTCTTCACTAAGCTGCGGTTTTTCAGTCGCAAGCACGGGTCCTGCTCCGCTTAAAACCTTGACCTTGCAGTAGCCGCATGAGCCTTTGCCGCCGCAAGCCGATGGTATGAAGACCTTTTGATTTCTGAGAGTTGACAAAAGGCTCTCGCCCCCATCAACAATATATTCTTTTTCATTGTTAATAGTTATCTTCACTTGGCCATAGTCCGCGATGTATTTGTCCGCTATTGATAATAGCAGAGCAAATATCCCGCATAGACCAGCTACGACTAAAGTAGTAATAATTATTTGTCCCATAGCCGTCACCTACGATATTTGCACTATGCCTGAGAAGCCGATGAAGACCATCGCCATAATCCCAGTGATAATCAGTGTGATAGGGAAGCCTCTAAGACCTTCAGGTATAGAATTTTCCTTGATCTTCGATCTAATTCCAGCCATTGACACGATGGCAAGCATCCAGCCAAGACCACTGCCTATCGCAAAGCCAACAGTTTGTAGGAAATTGTATTCTCTGATAACCATGAATAAGCTCACGCCTAGTATCGCGCAGTTAACAGTGATTAGCGGAAGAAATATGCCAAGAGCGTAATAAAGGTTTGGCACGTATTTTTCCAAAATCATTTCCAAAACTTGAACGAAGGCCGCTATGGATATGATAAATATTATATATCTTAGATATTCTATGTTAAACATCACCACGAGCTTGTATAAAAAGTAGTTGATAACTGTTGTTATCGTTAGCACGAATGTTACTGCGATGCCTAGACCCGTTGCAGTCTCTATCTTCTTACTGACAGCAATGAAGGAGCACATGCCTAGGAAGTTTGAGAATATCATGTTCGATGTAAAAATCGATGCGAAAAATATTACTAAAGGATGTATACTCATTACTTAGCATCTCCTTTCTTTTTTAAACGATTGTTGGCGATCCACATAAGTATTGGAAGTATGAAGAATGCCGCAGGTGGCATAACCATCATAGTCCAAGGCACGAAGCCCTCAGGCATTACCCTAAAGCCAAAGATGCTTCCAAAGCCCATCAGCTCTCTGATTATGGCGATAGCGACAAGTACACAAGTGTAGCCAAGTCCAGACGCCACGCCATCTACAAAACTTGATATAGGATCGTTACTGATGGCAAAAGCTTCAGCGCGTCCCATGATTATACAGTTAGTTATGATTAAGCCGACATAAGGTCCTAAAGTTTTGCTCATCTCAGGCATATAAGCCTTTAAGAATATATCAACGATGATAACGAAGAACGAGATGATAAAGACTTGAACCATCATACGTATGTGCTTAGGCGTTACCTTTCTTAAGAGACTTATCAAAAACGATGAACAGCCAGTAACAAAGGCAAGAGCAAGACCCATAACGAGCGAGTTCATACAAAGGTTAGTAACAGCTAGAGTTGAGCAGATACCGATGACTTGAACCAAAACCGGATTGTCATCAAGCACGCCGTTCTTAAGTAGTTTAGTGTATTTATTAGACATAGTTACTTAACCCCCTTCTTAATAAATTCGTCAAGGTCCTCGTTGATCATGTTCACAACGAAAGTCGATGTTTGAGTCGCACCGCTTATCGCGTCAATGTTGCCGCCACTTGCGGGTCTGTTGATAACGATGTTTTTATCAGTGTAATTACTTATGTCAAGGCCGCGGAACTGATTCTTGTAAGCGTCCTCAGTGATACGTCCGCCAAGACCAGGCGTTTCATCTTGCTTGATAAATTCAAGACCAGTCGTCTTAGTCAAATCATTTGTAACACCGATGTAGCCACTAATCGAGCCCCATAGACCCGGTCCGTTTATAGGAACCGCATAAGCAAGAGTCTCCTCACCACTCTTATAAATATATAAATTCTTTCCGTCGTAGTCTTCACTCACTACATTGTCCTTGAAAACCTTGTCAATAGTAGTCGCATCAGCGTCCGAAGGCAAGATGTCAAATACATTCAAGATCTTCTTCTTAAGCTCAATGTCTTGATTAAACTCAACCACAGGAGCTGTTACCTCATTTAGGAAAGCTAGAGCAAGGGTCAATAGCAGTGCTAGAGCGAACATAAAAACTACAGGATAAACGATAGATTTCTTTTTCTTAGCCATTCGCACGCGTCTCCTTCTTCCTAGCCTTCGCCGCATTGATGGCGTAGTCGATGATAGGAGCAAAAGTGTTGCCAATCAAAATCGCAAACATAACCCCGCCAGCGAATAACGCAAAGCCCCTGATGATAACAGTCACGACCCCGATGATGACGCCATAAATCCATTTGCCAAGCGTAGTCTTAGCAGCAGATATCGGGTCAGTCGCCATAAAGACAGTACCAAATAAGAAACCGCCCATCAAGATGCCGCTGATTGGGTCAGGCACAGTAGTCACGCCCATAGCACGAAGAATCAGACTTAGAGCAACGAAGCCCAAAGTGCTTCCAGCCATGATCTCCCAGCTAGCAACCTTCTTTACAATTAGGTATATAGCCGCGATGATGATTAAGACCTTAGAAGTCTCCCCTATAACACCAGGTATATTACCTAAAAGCATCGAATTTACTGATTCAAGAGAGCCGTCAAGCTTAAACATCGTCATAGGTGTCGCCTCAGATAGAGAGTCAAGACCCCTAGTTAAGAACGTTCCAAAGCCACCAGGCAGGCCATTTGTAGCCTCATTCCAGTAAATAGTCATAAACTTAGGGAAATTAACATAGATAAATACACGGCCAACCAAAGCAGGATTGAAAATATTCTTGCCGAAGCCGCCAAAAACCATTTTCCCAAAGAAAATTCCAAAAGCCATGCCCACAGCAGAGATCCAAAACGGGATCGATGCAGGCAGCGTCATAGTGTAGAGACAGGCAGTAACGAAAGCCGCCTCAGAAACCTTTTCGAGCTTAAAAATCTTCTTGTTCGATAAGTACTCAACGAATAGAGCGACGAGCACGTTTGTGATTAAGAGAGCCAAAACCCTTAGACCGTAGAAATACGTTGCCACTAAGGCGATAGGGATCATGGAGTAAATCACAGGATGCATCATCTTTTGCTTCATAAAGTACTTCTTGTAAAACTCTTTCAATGCGCTCACTCCTTTATAAATAAATTTCTTTTGTATATAAATTATATACTATAATAGAAAAATAAACAAGGGAGAGGGGATATGTGATATAAGTGCGGCGAAGAAATATATATCGGAGATATTAATGATTATAATTTAAAGGTTTTATACGATGAATATAGAAGAGTAAATGAAAATATTTGATTTTAAAACTGGTATCCATTTTTTATAGGTTATAAGGAGTATAATGTGATATAATATTGATAACAAAAGGAGGATATATCAATTATGAACGCATTAATTGTATTAGATGTACAAAAAGGGATTTTAAAGAAAAAAGATTTCTCAAACACTTTAAAAAATATTAAACTTTTAATAAATGATTTTAAGAGCAAAGGCGATATCGTACTCTTAACACAACACTTTTCGGACGATAGCGACAGTCCGTTTTATAAGGGTTCTAGCGATGTAGAATTGTTAGATGAATTTAGAGAAGCTGCTGATTATGTGATATCAAAATCATCATGTAATCCATTTCATAATACAAACCTTCAAGAACTATTACGCGAAAACAAAGTATCAAAGGTATATATCTGTGGTTTTAACACAGAATATTGCTGCCTGTTTAGTAGCATCTTATCCTCTGATAGAGGTTACGAAACTGTATTTTTAGAGGATGCCTGTGGAACTTTTGGAGATGAGGAAATATATGAAATGCCAGGACTAGATGTAAATGATTTTATTGGCTCTATTCTTAATTGGTCAGGAGAAGTAGAAGTACTATATACAGATGAATATTTTAATGGCATAAGCGAGGAATAAAATTTAAGTAAATAGAGATGGGATGATAGATGTCAAGAGATAAAAGTACTTGGCATCTATTTTTATGGGCTAAAAAGAGTATTATGTGATATAATTATAGTAAGAATGATGGGAGAGTGGTATTATGAGCAATTTATCTCAAGAAAAAAGAAAAGAAATGCTTGAATATATAAACAAGCTTAAGGAAATACATAAAGACGATGAAAGCATTATAGCACTTGAAAAGATAGAGACAGCATTAACAGAAAAGAAATATGGATTAGTTTGGGAAGAACACGAAGAAGAAGTAGATAAACAGCTTGTTCATAATATACCAGTCTTTACAGAAGTAGAAGAAAGATAGTTGCTGATGAAAACGACGGATTTAATTTTCTTTTAGAAGGAGACAATCTTCACTCACTAAAGCTTTTAGAAAAAACTCATAAGGGAAGGATAGATGTAATTTATATTGATCCGCCTTATAATACTAAAAATAAAGAATTTGTTTATAACGATACTAGAGTTGGCGAAGATGATATGTATAGGCATTCAAAATGGATATCGTTCATGAGCGAAAGGTTATTAATTGCAAAAGAATTAATGTCAGATGAAGGTGTAATATTTATATCAATTGATGATAATGAACAAGCACAATTGAAAATATTGTGTGATGATATATTTGGTGAAAAAAATTTTATTGCAAACATAATAAGAAATACAAATTCATCAAAAAATCAAAGCCTATATATTTCTGTTAGCCATGAGTATTGCTTAGTGTATTCAAAAGATTACGAGAAACTTGCTGTTAAACACAAAGATAATAAATGGGAAACTGATAAAAATAATGTTGATGAGTATATACAAAAAGTTAAGCAATTACAAAAATTAGGATTGTCACACGAAGAAATAACAAAGGAGCTTAAAGAACTAACTAAATATCCAAGGTTTATAGATTTTACAAATTATTGGTATTTCGATGAGAGAGGATTATATCAAAAAGCAGATCTTGGTGGAGTTAAAAATGGCAATAAAACTCCTATAATTAATCCTCTTACTAATAAGGAAGATCCTGTACCACCTGGAGGATTTAGATATAATGCTGAAAAATTACAAGAGCTTATAGATGATAATCGAATACATTTTCATACAGACGGTAGCTTACCAAGACTTAAAAGATATCTATTAGAAAATAAAAAACAAAGGCCAAAGTCTATAATGAGTGATGATCAAAGACCAGATTATACCTTATTAAAAAAGATGAATATTGATTTTGACAATCCGAAACAATTAACATTTATGAAAAGGATATTGGGAATCTTTGATGAAAACACTATATATCTCGATTTTTTTGCTGGCTCTGGAACTACCGGACATGCAGTTATACAGCTAAATAAAGAAGATGGCGGAAAGAGAAAATATATTTTATGTACTAATAACGAAAATAAAATTTGCGAAGAAGTAACTTATAAAAGGCTTCAAAACATTCAAGAAGAATTACCTCATAATCTTAAGTATTTTAAAACAGATTTTACACCTAAATTTACAGAAGAAGAGGACATATTATCATTCAGGTTACTTGACCATATAAAAGAGATGGTAGAATTAGAAAATATGTGTGAAATAGATGGAGTGAATAGGGTTATAGTACTAAGTGATGAAGAGCTTAAAGAAAAGCTAGAGACTATTAAAGAAGGGGCTTATTTATATATCCCAGCATATATATTGTTAACAAACGAAACTAAGAAAATTTTTGAAGAGAAAAAACTTAATTTAGTAGAAATACCAGAGTATTACTTTATGGATGAGTTAAGAGAGGCGAAAGAAATATGATTTTAAATTTATTTGACTTCCAAAGCGATGCTAAAAATTATTTGCTTGATAAAGTTAACGATCCAAGCTCTAAGCAAAGAATTATCGTTAAGAGCCCAACAGGATCAGGAAAAACTGTTATACTTATATCTTTTATAGAAGATTATCTCTTATATAAAGATCCGAATAAAATATTTATATGGTTAACACCAGGCAAGGGCGATTTAGAGGAACAATCTAAGGAAAAGATGGAAGCAATTTTGCCAAACGCTAAGACTGCAAACATTAGTGATGCTCTTTTACAAGGCTTTAAACCTGGATACACATACTTTATTAACTGGGAAATGATAACGAATAAGAAAAATAATGCACTAAAAGATAGTGAGAAGAAAAATCTATATGAAAGGATAGCTGAAGCACATAGAGAGCAATATTCATTTATAACGATTATCGACGAAGAACACTTAAATAATACAGCTAAAGCTGATGACGTTTTGACTGCTTTTGATTCAGAAAAAGAGATTAGGGTTTCTGCTACTACTAAAAAGAACCCTATGGCTGAATACTATGAAATACCCGAGGAAGAAGTTATTAATTCTGGATTAATAACAAAGGCGCTATACATTAATCCTGATATAGATATAGAGCAAATTGATGACCTTGAGAGTGAAGCCTTTTATCTTTTACAAAAGGCGGATGACAAGAGAAAAGAAATTAAAAATGAATATATAAAGAACAATGAAGACATTAATCCGCTTGTTATAATACAGTTCCCAGACATGTCAACTAGAATGATTGAATCAGTTGAGGAAATGCTTGATGGACTTGGTTATAATTACAAAAATAAATTAGTGGCTAAATGGTTAAGTGAAGGTCAAATAAACACATATAATTTAGAAGAAAACAATGCTCAGCCGAATTTTCTTATCATGAAGCAAGCAATATCAACAGGTTGGGACTGTCCTAGAGCAAAGATACTAGTTAAACTTCGTGAAAATATGAGCGAAAATTTTGAGATACAAACTCTTGGAAGAATTAGAAGAATGCCTAAGGCTAAGCACTATGAAAACGATTTGCTTGATTATTGCTTCTTATATACATTTGATGAAAAATATAAGGAAAGAGTTCTTCAAGGTGGCAACTCGTATGAAGTGAAAAGATTATTCTTAAAAGACAAATGTAAAAATTTTGAATTAATAAAACAAGTTAGGAACAAGGATTACAATGCCATTGACGAGGTGCTAATAAGAGACAGAGCTCATGATTATTTTGTTGATAAATATAAGCTTGGAACTATAAGAGAAGACAATAAAAAAGCTATGGAGGCATCAGGTTATATATTTGGCACTTTAGTTTATAGTACATTTAGGTCTGGAAAATTCCAACAACTTAAAGATATTCAAAATATGAAACTTGGTGAACATAAACAAATAGCTTATGAAGTGTCAACGACTGATCATGGTATTGACTGTTTACATGCAGTAGACATGATAAAAGAAGTAACTGGAGTTCCTTCAAAAAAGATGAGAGCTATATTACAGTACTTATTCTACACAAATATGAGGTACAATAAAAAGCTTTTAAATTTATCTAATCGTGAGTGGTATGCTTTTATGATTAATAATGCCTATAAACTTCGTGACGATTTTCAAGAGCTAGCAGCAGGAACTGACAAGAACTATCTTGAATATCTTGAGGCTAAGACAAGTATTTGGAAATTGCCACTAGAAGACTTTTATAAGTACGCTCCATATGAAACAGATGTTGAAGTTTACGAAAAGAACGCATATAAAGACTATACTACTGCGATGACAGCTTCTAGTTTTAGATCTGAACCAGAACAGCTTTTTGAAAATTATTTAGAGAATAACGATAAAGTTGATTGGTATTATAAAAACGGAGATACAGGACAACAATATTTATCGGTTTTATATGGCAATAACCTAGATAAAGAATATCTATTCTATCCAGACTATATTGTTAAGATGAAAAACGGAGATATTTGGATAATTGAGACAAAAGGCGGAGAAAGCAAAGGTAAAAGCAAAAATATTGATGAACAAATAGAAAATAAATTTAAAGCATTTAAATATTATGCAGAAGAATTAAGAAAAATTAAATGGGGTTTTGTAAGAGACAAAGATACAAGACTGTTTATTAACAACACAGTATATACAGACGACATGAGCAGTGAGTATTGGCATAGATTGGAAGATGAAATTTAGGATAGGTGATTAAGATAGAAGATAAAAAATTTGAATTTAATGCTCTAACACCAGAAACATTAGATAAAAATAATTGCTAAGGAGTGATGGTATGAAAATATGTTCGAACTCAAAAGAAGTAGTAGAATTATTTGAAAATATTAAAAGCGTGTCGATAAGCTTGAATCAGGATGATGGGTGTTTAAACGCATTTTTATGTCCGATAAATGCTAGAAAATTTGACTACGCAGCATTGTCTGATGTTCTAGTGGATTCAGTGATAGATTATGCTTTAGATCAAAAAACAATAGAAAAATACAGTGATAAGGCTGGAACATTATCAAAAAAGGCTCGTATTAAGTATAAAGAATATAAAACAAATAAAGGTGAATTAGGTGAATTAATTTTATTTTGTTTTTTAGAAGGGCACTTAAATGCTCCAAAAATATTAACTAAGATGTCGTTGAAGACCTCTGGGAGTATGTATGTGAATGGTTCAGATGGCGTTCATTTATTGGACAATGGAAATGGAAAATATAAATTAATATTTTGCGAGTCAAAGCTACATAAAAGTTTATCTAGAGCATTAAATGATGCATTTAATTCTATTTATAATTTTGTTAATGAAACTAATGATAAAGGAAACTATAAAACTGGCATAAAGTATGAAAAGGATTTAATATCATCAACTATAGATAATTATGAATTTAGTGAAGAGGACAAGAGAATACTAGATTTAATAATATATCCAAGAAAAAATAAAGATACTTTACAGCTAGATGATGCTTTTTCTATATTTATAGGTTATGAAATTGACATATCAGAAGAAACTAAAAATTGTACTGACGACAATTTCTCAAAAAAAGTTAGGGAAAAAGTGCTTACTGAGTTAACCACGATGGAAAGTAAGATATATGATAAAATCAACCAAAAAAATATGGTTGGTCATACTTTTTATGTCTATATTATACCTTTTACTGACATAGATATAACGAGAATAAAAATACTAGAGGAAATTTTAAAATGAATAGCCTGCTTGAAGAATTAGCAAATAAAGCTTATAATGATGAATATTTAGTAAGCTTAATATATAATTTAGAGAAAAATTTTTGCAATAAGTTAATTGATAAAGATTATAGAATAGAATTATCAGATAAGGAAGAGAGGGATTTAATTAGATTTGCAGATATTTTATGTAGATCATCACATGCTGAGCATAAAAACTTATCATTAAAAATTATTAGCCTTATATATGAATTTGACGAGCTTAAAACAAAAGACTATATAAGACTTAGTATAATAAATGTATTAACCAAACTTGGAAATTTTCCATCTTTAGAATTTTTTATTAATACAGATGAAACTACTGGCACGGAAGAAATAGATCTAGACTTAATTATAAAAAGGATATATAATAAATCACCACTAGGAGCTATATTTACAGATGAGCAGGTTAGATTATTTGAGAAATTAAAAAATAATAATCATTTTAGTTTTTCAGGGAATACATCTTTTGGCAAATCATTTATGTTTGAAGCTTTTACTAAACATTTAATTGATACCCATAATATGTCGGACAATATAGCTTTTATAGTTCCAACTAAAGCACTAATAAATCAGGTGGCGAATAAAACTAGACACTTAGTTAAAGAAGATGGCTATAAAGTTATTAGTTCTCCTGAAATACCTAAGGTTTTACAAGATTTAGATAAAAAATATGTTTTTGTATTTACACCTGAAAGATTAATTTCTTATCTTTCAAAGTTATCTAATCCTAAAATAGACTACTTATTTGTTGACGAAGCTCATAAATTATTAAATGATAAAGATACTAGAACCCCTTTAATGTATCATGCCTTGGTTTTAGCAAAAAGAAAAAGCGTGAATATTTTCTTTGCCGCGCCAAATATACCAAATCCTTCTGTTTTCTTGGAACTAGTTAATAATACAACTGAGGAGAGCTATGAAGTTAAAACTGAGTCAGTAGCTCAAAATAGATTTGTTATTAATTGCTATAATGATTGCGCTTATATGATTAGTGATTTTGGAGAGGATATTTACTTGCCAAAATTAAAGTTTAGCGACAATGTTATAAATAATTTGAGTGTTGTTTTAAATACATTTTCAAATGATAGACAGAGTATAGTTTACTGCAATAGTAAATATAAAACAATAATAACTGCCACTCAATATGCAAGTATTTTAGATGAAGTAGACGATGATGATGTTAATGAGTTAATAAAAATGATTGAAGAAAAGGTTCATGAGCAATACTATCTTAGATTTTGTTTGAAAAGAGGAGTAGCTTATCATTTTGGCGGCATTCCTGAAGAAATAAAAGCAAGGGTTGAAGAGCTATATAAAAAAGGCTCTATAAGAATAATATTTTGCACATCTACACTATTAGAAGGAGTTAATTTGCCTGCAAAAAATATTTTCATTTTAAGTGAGAATATAGGGCTTACAAAAATGAGCGATGTTGATTTCTGGAACTTAGCGGGAAGAGCAGGCAGATTAAGTAAGGATTTATCTGGCAATATATTTTGCGTTAATATTTATAATCAACATGGTTACTGGAAAGATCCGGAAAGTGTAGATATTCTTAGACAAAAGAACATAGAACAAATTAAGCCAGTTATTCTTAGAGATAATAATAAAAACCTATATAAGAATATAGCTAATTATTATATGAATAAAGATTATACTAATAAAAAATTATCTGAAGCTGATAAAAAAATCATTGAAATGTATGGTAACATATTACTATATCATGACACTGTGAATAGCGATTCTATTTTAAAAGATAAGTTTATTGATACAAGTAAAAACTCTCTAGAAGTTTTAAAAAAAATTAGGGCTAACAATTATGTTCCAAGTGATATATTAGCTGAAAGTATAGATATTAAAATTTCTGTTCAAAATAGTGTTTTTAAAGGTCCTAAAAAATCTTTACCTGCGGATACATCATATGAAGGGTGCTTTGAAGTTTTAAAAATATTATGTAATCAATATGATTGGTTGACAAATGAGAGCAGGGGAACCAATCCAATGATAAAGAGTTATGAGCAACTATCATATTATGCTATTTTATTGGAAGGATGGATAAACGATAAACAACTAAATTATTTAATTAAAAAGACGATTGATTATTATTATAACAATGGGAACAGTAGATATATTTACTTGAGTAAAAATGGAGGCAGATATTACGAGAAGTTTGATAAGACAAATGATTATCATATTAATAGTCTTATAAATGCCTTAATTATTGATTTAGAAAACAATATAAAATATAAGATTAAGGCTTACGTTAGCAATTACCAATCTATATTAATTTCAAATGATATCGATATTGATTGCGATTGGGAGAAATATATTGATTACGGAACTACTAATCAGCGATTGATAGATATACAGAATCTTGGATTTTCAAGAAATATTGCACAATTTTTGTCTAAAAAATTTAGCAATATATTTAAAGTGAATAAATCAGGTGAGATTACAGATATTGACTCTCAACTACTAAAATCTAGTATAAATAAAGAAATTTATCCAAGTGAATATAGAGAGTTGAGTGATTTATTCGATTGGGACGATTAATTCACAAAAAAGGCTATCACCCGATAGCCTTTTCCTTATCTCTTCAATTCAACTCAATTCAATTCAATTCAATCTATTTAACATCTTCCAATAATATCTTTTCCAATTTAAGTGGTTCTACGTACTCGTCTCCTTTATATGCACGCATGTTGCCGCCTGATATTTCATCTATCAAAGCGACTTTACCATCGACCATGCCGAACTCGAATTTTATGTCGTATAGCTCAAGGTCTTTCTTTGCAAGTTCATCTTTTACGAACTCGCCGATGTTTTTAGCAAGGCCAACTAGTTCGTCGTATTCACTTCCTGTCATGATGCCTAGCATTTCTAGTGCGTCTTTTGTAATTAGTGGGTCGTTTCTGTCGTCGTCTTTTAGTGTGATTTCAACGTAGGCTGGTAGTTTCATGCCGCTTTCTGCGTATTGGCCGTAGCGTCTGATGAAGGAGCCAACTGCTCTGTATCTCACGATGACTTCAACGCCGTTACCGAATACTTTTGCTTTTCTAACTACTGCTTCGTTTTTCTCTGGATCTGCTGAAACGAAGTGTGTATTTAGTCCTTTTGCGTTTAGTTTTTCATAGAAGAACTTTGTTAGTAGGCATGCGCTGTGTCCTGCGCCTTCCATTGTTAGGCCGACTTGGTTTTGGCCTGGGTCGAACACGCCGTCTTTGCCTGTTACGTCGTCTTTAAATTTTAATAATACTTCTTTGTCGTTTAGTTCGTAAACGTCTTTTGTTTTTCCTTGGTATAACTTTTTCAAAACTATTCCCCCAATCTATGTTTATTATACTCCATTTATTTTTAAATGTAAAGCTATTGCATCCATTTTTCACCATGTTTATGGTTTTGCCACTTCGTATTTTTTCTATTTTAATTGAATTTACATGTATTTTACATATTTTTTATACTATCTTAATGGTTTTTGTGTTATAATTATATTGTATGCAGCAAAGGAGGTAATTATGGATACTGTTATAGAGGTAAGGGGTCTTGTAAAGAAGTACAAGGAGCTCACTGCTGTTGACAATTTGGATTTGGACGTGAAGAAGGGCGAGATTTTAGGTCTACTTGGGCCCAATGGTAGTGGTAAGTCGACGACTATAAACTGCATTTTATCTCTTCTTAAGAAGGATGCGGGCACTGTGAAGATATTTGGTGAGCCTATGTCGCCTGATGCTTATGACATTAAAAGAAGGATTGGTGTTGTTTTTCAAGACGTTGGCGTTTATGACGAGCTAAGTGTTTACGAGAACATCGACTACTTCTGCGGTCTTTATATAAGTGATAAGGCTAAGAGGAAGGAGCTTGTACAAAGAGCGATTGACCTTGTTAGCTTAAATGATTTTGTGAAGTTTAAACCGAAAAAATTATCTGGCGGTCTACTAAGAAGGCTTAATATTGCTTGTGGCATTGCTCATAGACCTGAGATTATCATTCTTGACGAGCCGACTGTGGCTGTTGACCCTCAATCGAGAAACAGTATTTTGGAAGGGATCAAAAAGCTTAACGATGAGGGCTCGACCATCATCTACACATCGCACTACATGGACGAAGTTGACTTTCTTTGTGACTCGATTGTCATCATTGACAAGGGTAAGGTCATTGCAAAGGGCACTTCTGAGGAGCTTAAGGACATGATTACTATGAATGAAAAGATCTCTTTTGCTACGAAAAATCTAAGTGATGATGTAATCAATAAGATTAAGGCGCTTGAGCACTTAATTAGCTATGAGAACAAGGACGGCTCTGTCAAGCTTAGCTTTGACCACGGCGATGGCTACTTAATGAATTTAATCAAGCTTCTTGATGACAATGGTATTCGTTACAGCTCTCTAAATGTTGAAAAGCCAAGTCTTAATGATGTTTTCTTGGAATTAACTGGCAAAGATTTGAGGGATTAGTATGTTTTTGCATTCATTTAAAAATACATTCAAATACCTTCTAAGGCAGAGGGACATGCTCTTTTGGGCGCTAGTCTTTCCCATAGTCCTAGGGATATTCTTCAAGCTGGCCTTTGGCGGCATTAGTGATAACTGGAAGTTCAAGACCATAGACGTGGCGGTGAACGAGAGTCTTATGGAGGACGAGAACTTTAGTGGTTTTATGAAGGAAATGGAGGACGAAGGTTACTTCAAAGTGACTCGTGCAAAGAGTGAAGACATCTTGGATGAGGACGATAGTATCAAGGCCTATGTCGAGTCGATGGACAAGATTTATACTAAACGCTCTGGCATATCTGAGACTATAGTTGAGACGATCATGAATGTGTATTCACAAAAGTCTTCGATGATATCTAGGATTATGCAAAAGGATCCGATGACTGATTTAAGCAAAATTTTGGATGTGGATAATCATATAAAAGATCTTTCTAGAAAAAATATGAATCCAGTCAATGCGTTTTTCTACACGCTTCTTGGTATGACGACTATATACGGCTACATGTGGGGCATGTATGTAATTTATCAATACGAAGCAAATCTTTCGGTTAACGCTAAAAGGAATGCGATATCGCCTGTTAAAAAGAGTGTAAGCCTTGGAGCGGCGGTACTTGCGAGCTGGATCATTAATTTTGCGATAACTTTATTTTTTATATTTTACCTAAAAAAGGGTTTAGGAGTAGAATTTGGTGACAGAGCTCTTCCGCTTGTAGCTTTGTCGGCGCTATCGTCACTAACGGGCGTTGCTTTTGGCATTTTGCTAGGCGTATCAAATAAGGCAACGATCGACACTAAGATAGGTCTGGGTATCGCCATCACCATGACGATGTCGTTTTTGGCAGGTATGATGAAGAGTGATATGAAGGTGATTGTAGCTGAGAAGGCACCTATCATCAACAAGATCAATCCTGTTGCCATCGTGACTGATGCGGTCTACTCGCTATACTACTACGATTCGATGGATAGGTTTATGCAAAATATGATTTACTTAGGCATCGTTACCGCTATTTTCATTATAGTATCGCTATGTTTCATGAGGGGTAAAGAATATGAAAGTCTTTAAAAATTATTTCAAAATAGTATGGGCACACAGGACAGCCATAATTATATATACAGTTATATTTGCGGCTTTACTTGTATTTTCAACAAAAAGTGATAACAAAGAGGCTTACAAGAGCGTCGGGGTAGATATATACTTAAACGACAAGGCAGGGACGGAGCTTTCGAAGGCGCTCAGCCGTTACTTAGCAAAAAACGACAAGATCGTGGATATGGATGAGTCCTTGGTCGAGGATAAATTGTTCTATGGATCGATAAGTGCTATGCTTGAGATACCTGAGGACTTTGACGAAGCGAGGGAAGTTTTATATAGGTCGGCGCCTAACGATATCTACGCGATGAATGTTAAAGAGAAGGTCAATATCTACTTAAGTCAAGTGGCTGCCTACGAGAAGGCCGGCTTTGATCTAAGTGATGCGATTAAGTATAGTGACGAGGACTTAGAAAAGAACTTTGATATAGCCATCAAAGGTGGAAGCGCTGTTAAAACTGACGAAGACGCGAGATTTTTCTTTAATTTCCTAAACTATCTACTTCTTTCGCAAATTATACTCATCGTCTCAATTATTGTCAAAGTTTACAAGAGAAAGAAGATTGCCATGAGAAATTTGGCCTCGCCCGTGCCAAGTAAAAAGATGAATCTATATCTAACGCTTGGACACATCGCAAACGCGTTAATCGTGTGGTTTTTGTATATGCTTTTGTATGTGATTTTGTATAAGTATGATTTTTCAAAATTACACGTAAATCTTATGATGCTAAACTCACTTGTATTTACTACTGCTATAGTGCCTATGGCGCTGATGATATCAAGCTTAGTTAAGAACGATAACGCTGTTGGAGGCGTGACAAATGTAGTTTCACTCGGCTCGTCCTTCTTATGCGGCGCCTTTGTTCCGCAAGAGTTTTTAGGCGAAACAGCTTTAAAGATAGGAAAGATATTCCCGAGCTACTACTATATACAGAATAATGACGCTTTAGCCTCAAATCCAAGTTTTGACGCAATAAAAACGAATTTACTTATTATGCTTGGCTTTGCAGCCTTGTTTATAGTTGTGACAGTATTAGCAAAGCCAAAAACAAACGACAATATTAATTAATATTGAAAATATTTTTATTACAGCGTTCACATTAAATTGGTGGACGCTATTATTTTGTGGTATAATTAATATATATTAATGGAGGAAAACAATATGAAAACTTTAAAAGTAACAGGAAAAGGAAGATTATCACTACATCCAGATACCATTGTCGTAAGCTTCAAATCAAGTGCAGTCTACACTGATTATGCCGAGACCATAGCCATGGCGAGCAAGGCGACTAAGGACTTAAAGGCTGTGATAGCAAAGGCTGGAGTCGATAGCGAGCTTCTAAAGACTACTAACTTAGACGTAAGTCCATCGTATGATACTTGGTACGACGACAATAACCATAGACATGAAAAGTTTATTGGCTACAAGTACACTCATAACTCAAAGATCAAGATTGATAATGACAACAAGATTTTAGGCAAGCTTTTATATGAGGTGAGCGCTTCGCCACTTGATGTGAGATTTGATATAAGCTACACTGTTAAGGACATGGAAAAGTCGAAGAACGATTTACTTAGAGAGGCTATCAAGGATGCAAAGGAAAAGGCACAAATCCTTAGCGAAGAGGCAGGTGTTAAGCTAAAAAGCGTTGTAGACATTAATTACTCTTGGGGCGAAATTGAGATATATTCTGAGCCGCTAAGTTTAATGGATAGCCAAATCTGTGCTGCGCCATTGAAATCATTAGATATTGACATAGATGCTGATGACATCGATGTCAATGACACTGTAACTGTAGTTTGGGAGATAGAGTAGTGAAATTAATAGAAATAGATGAAAGCTATTTATCTCAAATAAAGGCCCTTTACGAAGAATCTGGTTGGAGTGCTTATTTAGCTGATGACGATAAGCTTAGTAGGGCGATAAAAAATTCTTTACTAACGCTTGGATATATGGATGGAGATGAGCTCCTAGGCTTTGTAAGATGCGTAGGAGACGCTGAACACGTAGTCTTAGTGCAAGACTTAATCGTTAAAAAAGATTACAGGCGTAAGGGCCTAGCGAAAAAACTTATGAAGGAAGTTTTTGAAAAGTATAAGGACGTTCGCTGGATACAAGTTAATACCGATAGCGAAGATGAAGTAGCAAATGCTTTTTACAAGGCTATCGGCATGAAAGAGATAAGTGAAGCGGGCGTAGTGAGCTTTTTTAAATAGGTGGCAAAATGATAATTATACTAGAAATATTATACTTTATAAGCCTTTTTACATTTAAGTTCGGTTCAGATAGTAATCTCATGTTTATCATACCATTGATATTGTTTAGCATCATGGGCTTAGCTGAATTTATTGTGTGGGCAAGGAAAAAATTTGATCAAAATGATAAATCAAGCAAAATAAAGTTAATTGTGTATTTACCATTGACTATGCTAATGATATTTGCAAATGTAACAGTTTTGGCGATGATATTTAACCCAAGGTCTTAGATGAATACAAAAAGAAGGAGCGGACACATTGATATGTACCCTCTTTACTGGACAAACCAGTAAGGAGGGTATTTTTATGCGATATAGTTATGAATTCAAAAAAGAATGCGTAGAACTATTCAAACA
>QWCQ01000214.1_pt1 | contig 57805 bp, 40 predicted proteins | sample 1972701 | NCBI WGS metagenome assembly QWCQ01 (sample SAMN09866704, study PRJNA288562) | Human gut metagenome isolate pre4_stool, whole genome shotgun sequencing... | reverse complement strand
CCACCAAACTTTCGGCAAACTTTTTTTCGCCGAAAGCTACTCCTCGCAAACACAACACACGAAAACAAGGATGCTAACACTCTACAGGACAAGACGTAAGGAGAGCAGTAGGACAGCAGATGGTATATCAACCATCAAAGCACACCCCTACTTAATCCGTGTCAACTAGATAGTAGCACAAGTCGACAAGTACTATGCACACTTCCAAGACTAGAAGCAGTCGTACGTTTCTTTGGAGACGACATCTCCAGCGAGCGTGCATTCAAACGCAAGCTCGTCACTTTGTTTCCGCATAGTAGTTATACCCCCTACGCCCCTTGCTCCCTTTGTTTCTACCATATCCCCGAATTTTGGGGAATAGTGTACAGCAAGATCAGAGGCGTAGTCAATGATATAGGCATCACGACCAGCCGTAAGCTGTTCGTAAACGTGATCTAAGTTGCACATAAGGTAATTGGATTGATTGCACACCAAAGATACAAACTAACGAGCAATAATACAACATCATGAACGACAACAACGCACCGCACTACACCGAGCTCCCCATAGCACAGCTCGAGGAGAACAAAGGGCAGATAGACGGGCTACCTACCAACCCCCGCAACATACAGCCCGACAAGCTCCGAGCCTACACGATCCTCGACAACAGCTCCATGGGCGAGTGGAACTGGCAAGCCCTCCAGCTCGACACTACCCGTGCGTTCCTACACCGAACTATAAGTCTCGCTTTGACACAACGGACGCACGACCGTGCGTCCCTACAACCGTTACCCGTCTGATTTCAGTTTCTCCCGAGGAAATCGAGAATTGCTCGGTGGAGACTTTTCATTCCCCACGGAAGCGTGGAGAAATTCTTCGGGACTTATGATTTCATTCTTCGGAACTTTGATTTCGTTCTTCCGAAGTTTCATTTCATTCTTCCGAAGTTTCATTTCGGCCCTCCGTGAAGGATTTTCGTTTTCTCGTAAGCTATCGGGAATTTTCTCCGTGGGGAGCGATATCCGCTCTCAAGAGTCCGTTTTTTTGATCGGTCGGGGACGTATATATAATAGTAGTCTGGAGCGGATTTCGTCAATTGATAGCTCTACTTGCTCGTGTCATCGGATCGTCTGGCGGAAGCTGTCTACGACCTGGCGCATATCCTCGGGTAGATAAGCGAGGGCGCGTTGCTGTATCTCGGGGGGTATCCCGAAGTGCGCCTCGGCGAGGCTCCCGGCGATAGCTCCTATGGTATCACTGTCGCCGCCGATGGAGATGGCAAGGCGGATAACCTCCTCGAAGGTGCGCCCCGCTAAGAAGCAGGCTATCGCTTGCGGCACGGTCACTTGGCATGTTTCGTCAAAGCTGTTGTGCTCTCTGATGTAGTCTACGCTTTGCGTGAGGTCATAATGGTAAGTGTCCTCGAGATGCTTCTTGAGGTCAGCTTTGCTCGCCCCACCTCTGAGAAGGTAGATCGCATCTGCGATAGAGACCGCCCCTTTTATCCCTTCGGGATGGTTGTGGGTGCACTCGGCACTTGCCTTAGCTTGTGACAGGACGGCGTCACGAGTAGGTAGCCAACCGCATGGAGAGACACGCATGGCGCTGCCGTTGCCATAGCTGCGATACGGGACTGGCGGTGTCGTATAGATCCACTGGTGAAAGCGCCCGCCGTAGGCACCTTTAGGATGGGGGTAGCGCCTGCACCAGGTCTGCAAGGTGTCGGCAAAGTCCGCTCCTCTCAGCAGTGCATCGGCAATGGCTACGGTACAGATCGTGTCATCCGTATAGTCACACCCTTTGGCAAAAAGCTCGAAGTCTGTGCGGTGGGTATTTGCGAACTCAAATCGTGAGCCGACGATGTCTCCTATTATTGCTCCTAACATAACTTGCTCGTTGTTTTGTACAAAGATAATGCTTCCCTGCGAGTCGGGACGCAAGCCTTCGGGGCATCCGTTGAGCCAAAGGTTACAGCATCTTGATTTTAACGGGGACGGACGCCCTCCCGCTAGACGCTCCCGTGCGTCCCTACATAGGTCTACTCGTAATATTTGCGTAACTGTGATGGCGGGCGGAGGTGCGGGGGTACCGTTTTATTGCGTACCTTTGCGGTGGCAACTGTATGAAGAGGGTCACAGGCTCTGTGACACAGGCTTTATATGCAGGCATGCCGAGGCCCCTGTAGTTCAACGGATAGAATAGAAGTTTCCTAAACTTTAGATCTGAGTTCGATTCTCAGCGGGGGTACGCTTGCGGGGTGTGAAGTTTTTTGTACCTTTGCAGTCGATTTACTTCCTAAGTAGGGTTTGTCAAGCGCTAGTCGATTGTAGACAGCCACCTTACGGGACTATATAATAATAGTAACAGACGAACGTAATGTACGCAATTGTTGAAATCCAAGGTCAGCAGTTTAAGGTAGAGGAGGGTCGCAAGCTCTTCGTGCATCATATCCGCGAGGTGGAGCAGGGTGCAGAGGTTACCTTTGACCGGGTTATGCTCCTCGACAAGGACGGAGCAGTAACAGTAGGTGTCCCCACAGTAGAGGGCGCACAGGTAGTATGTGAGGTCGTATCTCCACTCGTCAAGGGTGAGAAGGTGCTGATCTTCCACAAGAAGCGGAGAAATGGCTATCGCAAGCTCAGAGGGCACCGCCAGCAGTTCTCCGAGATACTAGTAAAGCAAATCGTAGGATAATTAAAAACTCTAAGGAATCATGGCACATAAGAAAGGTGTAGGAAGCTCCAAGAACGGACGCGAATCCGAAAGCAAACGCCTAGGCGTTAAGATCTTTGGAGGTGAAGCCTGTAAGGCTGGTAACATCATCGTACGTCAGAGAGGTACGCAGCACCATCCCGGAGAGAACGTGGGCATGGGCAAGGATCATACCCTCTATGCACTTACAGACGGCACGGTCGTCTTCTCTCAGACGAGAGGTGATCGTAGCTTCGTCTCTGTAGCGGCACACGAGTAGTCATCTTTTAGAGACACTTCGCTAAGCTCTACGCTACACGATACAGCAGCCCCTCCGCCTCCTATCCCTTGGTTTGATAAGGGTTATGAGGTAGAGGGGCTTGGCATTTTTTGATTCTTCCATCATTACCTAGGTAGCACGCTGGATTATTTACCTTGCATCGGGTAGAGACTCCGCAAATCTTTCGGGTAACCCTTTGTAGGGACGCTCGGTCGAGCGTCCGTTGTCGAACAGCAAGACGTATGATCGGAACATTGTAACCCTTGACAGGGACGGACGCACGACCGTGCGTCCCTACAAATCGTTACTCGTAAGATTTTCGAATCGGGTAGACAGTATGCTATCTGAAGAAATATTACTATCTTTGCATCGTAATGAACCGGTTGAGGTCGTACGGCTCACGAGCAGTTGACTCAGCTTAGGTATGGAGGAGGAAGCCATGCGACAGCGGTTCCCTCCTTTTTGTATATAACCATCGAGTATCATGATAGATCTAGCAGTACTCCGCACAGAAATAGAGCAGATGCTCCACGAGGACGAGTTCGTCGTGGAGATAACTAGTAGTCCAGGGGATCAGATCCGAGTAGTGGTCGATGCCATGGGAGGCTTGCCCATCTCTCGCTGTGTCGATATCTCCAGAGCTATCACGCAGCTACACGATCGTGACGAGGAGGAGGACTATGCCCTAGAGGTTTCGTCGCCTAGTCTCTCCGATCCGTGGCAGGTCTACGAGCAGTACACCCGTCACCTGGAGGCGCCCGTGCAGGCGGTCGACGCGTCAGGGATGAAGTGGCACGGCAAGCTCATCGAGGTCGGTGCTAGGGGCGCGGATCAGCTACCCGAGTATGTCGTCCTAGAGGTAGAGCGCACGGAGATCGTACAGGATGGTAAGAAGAAGAAAAAGCAGCAGATCATCGAGCCTCATCGCATCGAGCGTGATCAGCTAAAGCGTATTTCGTACGACCTGGACAAGGCACTCTGATAGAGCCCTACCCCATCATTACTTAAGACAGTAGTCCCACAGAAGAGATCCAACACAGATATATGGCTAGAAAGAAAGAAGCAACGAGCTTAAAGGTTCTACTCACTGAATTCAAAGAGCTGAAGAACATAGACGAGGAGACGATGCTCCACGTATTAGAGGACTCCTTCCGGAGCATCCTTGCTAAGATGTTTGGCTCAGACGACAACTTTGACGTGATCATCAATGCGGATAGCGGAGACTTTGAGATCTGGCGTACCCGCGAGGTGGTTGCTGACGATGCGGTCGAACGGGAGAACGAGCAGGTGGCCTACACGGAGGCTCGTGAGATAGACCCCGAGGCTGAGATCGGAGATGATGTGACTGACTCGGTGGACTTCCTCTCCTTCGGTCGGCGCGCCATAGTCAATCTACGCCAGACCCTCTCAAGCAAGATATTGGATCTGCAGAAGGAGCACTTCTACCAGACCTTCATAGAGCGTGTAGGAGAGATGATCACCGCCGAAGTCTATCAGGTATGGAAGCGTGAGACCCTACTCGTCGACGAGGATGGCAACGAGCTCATCATGCCCAAGAGCGAGCAGATCCCTGACGAATACTTCCGCAAGGGCGATAGCGTCCATGCCGTCATAGCTCGCGTGGACAATGAGAACAACAATCCTCGTGTCACCCTTTCACGCACTAGCCCTGAGTTCCTCAAGCGTCTCTTCGAGATCAACGTACCTGAGATAGCTGACGGACTGATCACGATCAAGCGTGTAGCACGTATCCCAGGTGTCCGCGCCAAGATTGCCGTCGAGTCATACGATGACCGCATTGACCCAGTCGGCTCTTGTGTCGGTATGAATGGTAGCCGTATACGTGGCATCGTACGGGAATTACATGGTGAGAACATTGATGTCCTCACCTACACGTCGAACGATAGTCTATTCATACAGCGTGCGCTCAGTCCTGCCAAGGTCTCTTCCATCGAGCTCTACCCAGAGACTGCAAAAGCGGAGGTTTACCTACAGCCTGAGGATGTACCTCTAGCTATCGGTAAGAACGCTAGCAACATCAAGCTGGCGTCCGTCCTGACAGGCTTTGAGATTGAGGTCTTCCGTGATGCGGCAGATACGACCGAGGAGGATATCTACCTCTCCGAGTTTAGCGATGAGATCGAGGACTGGGTCATCAAGATGCTTCTAGACATTGGTCTGAACACGGCTCGTGCCGTCCTGACCACGTCACGCACGGAGCTGCTCCAGAAGACCGATCTCGAGATAGAGACCATCGACCATGTTCTACGCATTCTCTCGTCCGAGTTTGACCTTGAGGAGCTAGAGAAGATGGGGCTACCACAGGAAAACATTGACCTGATCAAGAGCCCTGTACCTACGCAAAGTGAAATCGCAGAGGCGATCATCGAAGACCTCAAGGAGGACGAGACGCTTGCTAAGCCTCAGTCAGCAGACGAAGCTACCGAGGAGTAAGCAGAGCACACCTATCAGCCAGTCACAGTATAGGGGTGAGCGTGACTGGAACCATGCACAACGATAAGAACAAACCGAGCCCCACCCGTAGACGAGCAATCAAGAGAAATATATGTCCATAAAACTGTTTAGCCTAGCCAAAGAACTCAACATCGGAGTCAATTCGCTTGTCGCCTTCCTTCACGACAAGGGAAAGGAAGTCGACAACAACCCTAACACACGCATCACAGATGATGAGTTTAATCTGATCCTGCGTGACTTCACGCCGACCTTTGATGAGGAGACTGTAGGAAGAGCCAAGAAGAAGTTCCTCCGCAGCAAGAGCACACCTAAGGCTAAACCAGAAGAGCCGACGCCCACAGCGAAGCCCGAGACTAGTAGTTCCAAGGAGCAGCCCACAGAGGCCAAAGATCCAGCCACTGCAAAGGAACAGGCAGAGCCAGACATCCCCACGGCGGCAAGCGCTTCGCAGCTCAACGTCGTAGGCAAGATAGAGCTGGACAAGCACAACAACCCCGTCTCGGGTTCTACTACCAAGGCGACAGCCACTAAGACGAGCAAGACCCAAAGCGCGACCAAGAGCACAAGCAAAAGCGCAACCAAGAGCTCGACCAAGAGTGCAACCAAGAGTGCGACGACAGCTAAGCAGAAGGAGACTACGCAAGAGGAGCCTGCCAAGGAGACCAAGAAGGCAACCGAGACTAAAGCGACAAAGGAGGAGGTTAAGCCCGTAGAGAGTCCTAAGTCCTCCGCTAAGACTACTGCTAAGGAGCAGGAGCCAGCGACCGTTGCACCGAAGGAGGCAGAGCCTACAACGGCCAAGGAGCCTGCGCCAGTTGCTACTAAGGAGCCGACACCCAGCGAGCCCAAGCCCGCAAAGGAAGAGCCAAAGCAGAAGGCTTCCGAGCAACCAACTGCCGTCGCACCAGAGCCAGCTGCCAAGGAGACCCAGCCACCTGCTCCCAAAGCAGGTGCACCCACCGAGGCAACTACAGAGCCCAAGGGTGAGGACGACACAGAGATATTTCGCATTGCCAAGAAGGAGGACGAGCCACAGCTCAAGGTGGTCGGTAAGATTGACCTCAGTAGCTTCAGCAGTTCTCGCTCGCGCAAGTCTAACAAGGACAAAGACAAGGACAACAGCCGTCGTAAGCGCAAGCGCATCTCCTCAGGAGCTGTCGATGTCAAGAGCGAAGGCGCCAAGATACAGGACGATCGCTCAGGCAAGAAGGGCGGTCGCTCAGCAGCTCCACAGCGAGGCGAGCGACCAGCACGTAATGAGCGTCGCACCGGACGTAAGAGCAAGCGTCAGGAGCCTGTCTTGACTCCCGAAGAGCAGGACGAGCTAAGAGCTAAGCAGGTTAAGGAGACCCTGGCACGGCTCAACAACAAGCAGACGACTTTCGGACGTGCTGCTAAGTCTAGACGAGAGAAGCGCGAGGCGCGCCGTGCCGAGTTTGAGCGTGAGCAGGAGCTCTCCACACAAGACGAGAAGGTACTCAAGCTGACCGAGTTCGTCACCGTGAGCGACCTTGCCAACATGATGAATGTCCCTGTCACCGACGTCATCTCCACCTGTATGAGTATCGACATGATGGTGTCGATCAATCAGCGTCTTGATGCCGAGACGATCAACATCGTTGCCGAGGAGTTTGGCTACGAGACCGAGTTCGTATCGGCCAACGTCGTTGAGGCGATCTCCGCCGATGAGGAGCCCGACAAGCCTGAGGATCTAGAGCCTCGGCCACCTGTCATCACCATCATGGGTCACGTAGACCACGGTAAGACTTCACTACTTGACTGCATCCGTCGTTCGGACGTTATCGCAGGCGAGGCGGGCGGTATCACGCAGCACATTGGTGCGTACAACGTAACCCTCTCCGACGGTCGTCGCTTGACCGTCTTGGATACGCCAGGTCACGAGGCTTTTACCGCTATGCGTGCTCGTGGTGCCCAGATCACAGATATTGTGGTCATCGTCATTGCGGCAAATGATGCCGTGATGCCCCAGACCATTGAGGCGCTCAACCACGCTAGTGCTGCTGGCGTGCCGATCATCTTTGCGATCAATAAGATTGATGTCAGCGGAGCCAACCCGGACAAGATCCGTGAGCAACTCGCTGGTATGAACTACCTCGTCGAGGATTGGGGCGGTAAGTATCAGGTACAGGAGATCTCAGCCAAGAAGAATATCGGCATCCCCGATCTACTAGACAAGATCTTCCTCGAGGCCGAACTCCTCGAGCTCAAGGCCAATCCTCATCGTCGTGCTTCTGGCTCCGTCATTGAGTCTTCACTAGACAAGGGCAAGGGTTACCTCGCCTCCGTCTTGATCCAGCGAGGCACCCTCCACATCGGAGACTTCATCCTAGCTGGTAGCTACTACGGACGTGTCAAGGCTATGTACAACGAGTACAACAAGCGTGTCGACACCGCTGGGCTATCCACGGCTGTCTCTATCCTCGGCTTCAACGGCGCACCGACCGCTGGTGACGACTTCAACGTCATGGAGAGCGAGCAGGAGGCTCGTGAGCTAGCGGTCAAGCGTGAGCAGCTACAGCGTGAGCAAGGCTTGCGTACGCAGAAGATGCTTACCCTCGACGATATCGGTCGTCGCATCGCTGTGGGCAACTTCCAGCAGTTCAACCTCATCATCAAGGGTGACGTGGACGGCTCCGTACAGGCACTGGCCAACTCACTCATCGAGCTCTCGACGAAGGAGATCCAGGTGAGCGTCATCCATCAGGGTGTCGGTCAGATCACCGAGTCAGACATTCAGCTGGCGACGGCATCCGACGCTGTAATCATCGGCTTCCAGGTTCGTCCCAGTGCTCAGGCCCGTAAGCTAGCCGAGCAGGAGGGCGTCGAGATCCGCACCTACTCTATCATCTACGATGCTATCGAAGATGTCCGCGACGCCCTCGAGGGCATGCTCTCGCCAGACATTCGCGAGCAGGTCACAGCCAATCTGGAGGTCCTGCAGACCTTCAAGGTGAGCAAGATCGGCACCATCGCAGGCTGTATGGTCACCGATGGCAAGATCAAGCGTACCGACAAGGTGCGCGTCATCCGCGACGGTGTGGTCATCCATACGGGTCAGCTGGAGTCGCTCAAGCGCTTCAAGGACGAAGCCAAGGAAGTGGTCTCAGGTCTTGAGTGCGGTATCAATATCAAGAACTACAATAACATAGAGGTGGGCGACATCATCGAGTCCTTTGAGGAGATCGAGGTTCGGCGCAAGCTCTAGTCCCCTACCCCAATACATTTGTCGAGGTGGCGACTGCTTCTTACAGAGGAGCGGTCGCCACTTTTCTTTTGCCTCTGCCCCATTTCAGCTAGGTTCATACAGGTGAAACTGTAGTTTCATGCGGAAGAAACTGGAGTTTCATACAGGAGAAACTGCAGTGCCAGCAGGAGGAAGGAGAAAGGCGAAGGGATTTATTGTACCTTTGTCGTAGAGGATCGCTTAGCAAGTGCCTCTCTGCATTGATCACTTCATCGTATGTCTCACACTACGCCCTCATTATCGTTTGTACCCTCCCCACAGCCCGAGGGTTACCGCTACTATAATATACAGAGCGACACCAACCGTCAGCTCTTGGCCAGTCGGTGCAAAGAGCGACTACAAGCCCTGCACCGCATACCCGTTGAGGAGCGAGCGCAGTATCATCGTGCGCTGCAGGAGCTACTCGGAAGGCTCGGCGAGGAGAGTTGGCTGGTGACCCCATTCTTCTGTGACTACGGGAGTGAGATTGAGGTGGGTAGTCATACCTTCATCAATAGTGGCTGCACCATGCTCGATGGCGGACATGTGACCATCGGCGACCATGTGCTCATCGGTCCCTCCGTGTCCCTCTACAGTGTGGGGCATCCGCTCGACCTCGAGGAGCGTGCTGCCGGCTGGGAGTTTGGCATTCCGATCATCATCGAGGATCACGTGTGGATCGGTGGAGGCTGTACGATCCTCCCCGGCGTAACCATTGGCCGAGGCTCCGTGATCGGTGCGGGGAGTGTCGTCACGAAGAGCATCCCCCCGATGAGCCTGGCCGTGGGCAATCCCTGCCGTGTCATTCGCTCGCTCAGCAAGCCTACCGAATCCCTAGATTAACCCGTTACTTTTACCCTATCTGAACTATGCCTACGCTCTATCTGCTTGACGCTTATGCCCTGATTTACCGAGCTTACTACGCCTTCATCAATCGCCCCCTCGTCGATGCGAAGGGCCGCGACACGAGTGCGCTCTACGGCTTCGCCTCCACGCTACAAGACATCATTGACAAGGAGCGCCCCGACTACATTGCTGTGGCGATGGATATGCCAGGAGAGACCTTCCGCCACAAGGAGTACCCGGAGTACAAGGCCAATCGCCCCGAGACACCCGAGACGATACGCTTCTCCATGCCTTATATCAAAGAATTGGTGCAGGCTTACCAGATACCTCTGCTAGGGGTCGAAGGGTATGAGGCGGACGACCTGATCGGTACCCTGAGCCGTCAAGCTGTCGAGGCGGGCTACGAGGTCCGCATGGTCACGCCAGATAAGGATTACGGGCAACTCGTCGGACCGCATGCGCAGATGTTTGCGCCACAGCGCACAGGGTCAGGCTTCGAGCTACTCGGCGCTGAGGAGATAACCGCTAAGTACGGTATCCGCTATCCGCTACAGATGATTGACTACTTGGGACTTGTGGGCGATAGCTCGGACAATGTGCCTGGCTGTCCAGGCATTGGCAAAGTCGCTGCGCAGAGACTCCTCGAGGAGTTTGACACGATCGAAGATATCTACGAACGCATTGACCAGGTGAAGCCAACCTATGCGAAAAAGCTCCTCGCAGCTAAGGAGCAGACGATGCTCTCGAGGCATCTCGTCACCATCGTGACTGACGTGCCTGGAGTTACCTTTGACCCAGATCAGATGAAGTGGCGGGGCCCCGACCACGCCGCTGTGGAGCGCATCTTCAAGGAGTTTGCCTTCACCTCACTACTGAAGCGCATCAGTAAGCCCGCAGCGACCGCTGCGCAGGTGGGTCTCTTTGACCTTGGCGATAGTTCGACAGCACCAAGTTCGCCAGCCACGATTGAGGTTGCGGGTCCCGTGAGCGCCACAGCTCCTATGGAAAACTACAAGACGGTTGGCGTTACCTTTACCGAAGTCCAAGGTTACGAAGCAGTGAGCCAGCTCGCTAAGCAGTTGGCGGGCAGCTCCGTTGTCGCCTTTGACACCGAGACCGATGGCCTCGATGCGCTCTGTGCGGGCATCGTCGGGATGTCGCTCTGTGCCGACGAGCAGCAAGCTTACTTTATCCCGCTACCCGAGTCGGCTGAGGAGGCTGCGCATATACTTTCTCCGCTTAAGGATCTGATGCAGGACGAGCATGTGCTGAAGGTGGCGCACAATGCTAAGTTTGACCTAGAGGTGCTGACACGCTACGGACTCCCCGAGGCGCGCCCGCTCTACGACACCATGCTGGCGCACTACCTGCTCGATGCCGACCAGGGGCACAGCCTCGACGAACTGGCGGGGGGCTTGCTCCGCTACGACACGATACGCTACAAAGACCTCGCGCCTCAGGAAAGCTTTGCGCTACGCACCGACGTAGACCCCAAGCTCCTCTGCGACTACGCCAGCGAAGATGCCTACGTGACGCTACGCCTTTACCATGCTCTGCACAAGCAGCTCTCCCCTACCGAGCAGCGCCTCCTCTCCGAGGTGGAGATACCGCTCCTCTACGTGCTGATGCACATGGAGCAGCGTGGCATCGTCCTCGACATCGAGGCTTTGCAGCGCTCCCGTCAGGAGCTTCTCGAGAGCGTCCTCCGCTTAGAGAAAGAGATACAGAGCTACTCCTCTCGAGGGCTTAACCTCAAGGTCAATAGTCCGAAGCAGATCGGCGAATTGCTCTTTGACGAACTCCAGATTGTGGAGAAGCCACGCAAGACTAAGACTGGTAGCTACGTGACCAACGAGGAGACGCTCCTCCCGCTTCGCTCGCTCCACCCTGTCGTCGCGCTCATCCTAGACTACCGCGAGGCGCGCAAGCTGCTCAACACCTACATAGATCCGCTGCCCAAGATGTGCTACCCCGATGGCAAGCTCCACACTTCGTACAATCAGGCAGTCACCGCCACGGGCAGGCTCTCCTCGAGCAATCCGAATCTGCAAAACATCCCCATCCGTAGCGACCTCGGTCGTCCTTTGCGTCGTGCCTTTGTCGCTGATCCATACTACACTCCGCGCCTTTCCGCTTGCGCTCCTGTGGATCATACCCATGAGAAGCCAATCGGTGCTGTCCTGCTCAGTGCGGACTACTCGCAGGTGGAGCTGCGCGTCATGGCGCATCTGAGCCAAGACCCAGCGATGATACACTCCTTCCTCTCGGGCGACGACATTCACACGGCGACAGCTGCCAAGGTCTTTAAGGTGGCTCCCGAGGAGGTGACCCCGCTGATGCGCAGCAAGGCGAAGACGGCTAACTTTGGCATCAACTACGGCATCACACCCTACGGTCTGAGCCAGCGACTCAACATCCCCGTTGGCGAGGCTGCCGAGCTGATCAAGGAGTACTTCGCCACCTTTACCCATATACAGGCCTTTATGAATGAGGCTATAGCACTAGCCACCGAGCGAGGCTATACGGAGACAGCCTTCGGTCGTCGTCGGCAGCTGCGCAACCTCCGCACGGCGCGTGGAGCCCAGCGTGGCAATGCTGAGCGCAACGCTATCAACGCACCGATCCAAGGCACCGCTGCCGACATCATCAAGATCGCTATGATACGTGTCGAGGAGGAGCTGACGAAGCAACAGCTACGCAGCTACCTCGTCCTGCAGGTGCACGACGAACTGGTCCTCAACGTCTATCTCGACGAACTGGAGCGTGTCACTGCCCTCGTTCGCGAAGCGATGGAAGGCGCCTGGCCCGAGTGCTCCGTACCGCTTGTCGTCGAGATCGGCACTGGCAAAGATTGGCTCGAGGCGCACTAATTCGCCTGAGACGCAGAGGATGATGACCCAGCTCACCCACGCCACACAGCGGCTAGCACGCACCCTGAGCCGTAAGGGAGGAGATCGCCTTAAGCTCCTCTCCGTCCTCGGTATGCACCTCTTGAGGAGACGCTACATAGGCGTTTTCATTGACCCTATCTTAGCCTGCAACCTCCGCTGTCAAATGTGCTACTTTAGCGATCCTCTGTATAGAGCTACGCTGCGTGGCAAGCTGACCATGGACGACTGCGAGGCGATAGCGGGTCATCTCTTTCCCCATGCCCTCAGGCTACAGATCGGTTGCGGTGCCGAGCCGACGCTCACCCCAGAGACTATGCTTCGTCTCGTACAGCTGGGCCAGGAGTACCACGTCCCTTGGATCTCCGTCATAACGAATGGCAACGCCCTAACCGAGGAGACCCTGCAGGCACTCGTGACAGCGGGACTGAGCGAGCTAACACTCTCGTTGCATGGCACCACGCAAGCGACTTATGAGCGGCTGATGGAGGGTGCCGAGTGGCAACGATTTGTCACGCTACTAGAGTGGCTGAAGGCGCTAGACAACCCACCCGCCGTACGGCTCAACTACACGGTCAATCGCGACAATGTGGAGGAGCTAAGCCGTCTACCCGACTTAATCCGTGACTATCCCGTCCGAACGGTGCAGATACGCCCCGTACAGAAGATCGGCGAGAGTGCCTACAAGGAGTTTGACATGGCACCCCTCGTAGCGGTCTACGACCGGGTCATAGTACCTACGGTAGAGCAACTTCGTGCTGAGGGGATAGAGGTCATTTGCCCCAGCAGTAAGAAGATGAGCCAGACAGCCAAGCCGCCCCGACGCTTGGCAAAGCTCTTTGAGGAGACGACCTATTATTACATCTCTCCGCAAAGCTTCGGGCCTCATGGTGTGGACTTTCGCTCGGTCTCGCTCAAGAGCTATGCTCGCCAGTCGCACCTCGTCGGGCGGCTGCTTCGCGCCATCTTCACCCAGCGCAATGCTTACGCAGAGCGCGATACGCACACGACCAAAAAGCTAAACTACTAGTCCACTCGCTCCGCACCTTCCGCTGAGAGCGTACGGTTCGCAAGGGCGATATACGACCCGAAAACCAATAGCCACGTAGGAATTTCCCAAATATCCCCGTGGGAAATGCGGAATTTCCTCGGAGGAAAGAAAAAACTCTTCGGAAGAATCAGATGAAACTTCGGAAGAATCAAACGATAAGTCCGAAGAATTTCTCCACCCCTCCCTGAGAAAACAAAATTCTCCACCGAGGAATTTGTAGTTTCCTCAGTGGAGATTCGGGAGAAGCTGCTGATTATAGTGCCTCAGCCCCGCTCTTCAATTAGAGGGGTGTAGCGTATGTTCAGAAATAACGTTATCTTTGTTTCTGAATTAAGCTAGGTCGGGTTGACTTGCCTAGCTATAACCTTTAGCAAGTGAAGCTTGGCTTCGCTCCTTTAACCTATAAATAGTAACTCACACAACTCTGCTTCATCAATATGACAGACCATAATAAGGACTTCGTCCACTATGCACACGCTCATCTTCGGATGAATACGAATGCACTCAACGACTACATAACTGCCTCCACAGGCTACATCAACCCTACCATCATCGAGGAGCGTCAGCTCAACGTGGCGCAGATGGATGTCTTCAGCCGACTGATGATGGATCGTATCATCTTCCTCGGCACGGAGGTCAACGACTACACGGCCAATGTGATCCAGGCACAGCTCCTATATCTAGATAATGCGGACCCAGGCAAGGATATCTCGATCTATATCAATAGTCCTGGCGGGTCGGTTTATGCGGGCTTTGGCATCTACGATACGATGCAGTACGTGGGCTGTGATGTCTCGACGATGTGTACGGGTATGGCAGCTTCGATGGCTGCTGTCCTCCTCGTAGCAGGTGCCGAGGGCAAGCGCTACGCACTGCCCCACTCGCGGGTGATGATCCACCAGCCGATGGGCGGTATGCAGGGTCAGGCGAGCGACATAGAGATCGCAGCTAAGGAGATCCTCAAGGTGAAGGCTGAGCTCTACAAGATCATCGCTGATCACTCGGGTCGCTCTGTCAAGGATATCGAGCGAGATAGCGACCGTGACAAGTGGATGACCGCCTCGGAGGCGCTAGAGTATGGTATGATCGACAAAGTACTCACATCGACTAAGCAGACCGCTAAGGAGAAGAAGGCAAATGGCAAAGAAAAGTAATTCGATAGAGCGTCGCTGCTCCTTTTGCAATCGTCCTGAGAGCGAGGTGCCTATACTAATAGGTGCCGAGGGCTCTGCACAGATCTGTAGTGATTGTGCTGAGCAGATCTACGCATTGCTCTATCAGAACGGCCTTGTCTCTGCACCTGTGCTAGATGCCACCAAGCAAGAGAAGCAGAGAGGCACGAACGCTTCATTTGCTCCACTCACCTATGAGTCGCTACCCAAGCCTCAGGAGATAGACGCTTACCTAGACCGTTACGTGATCGGGCAGACCGATGCTAAGAAGTATCTCTCAGTGGCTGTCTACAACCACTACAAACGCATCTTGGCTAGCCAAGAGGAGGGCGAAAAAGGGGACGAGAGCTCTAAGCTGGACGATGTAGAGATTGCCAAGAGCAACATCCTCATGGTAGGACCGACGGGGTGTGGCAAGACGCTCCTAGCTCAGTCTATTGCTCGTATGCTACAGGTGCCCTTTGCGATGGTCGATGCGACTGTTCTGACGCAGGCGGGCTATGTGGGAGAGGATATAGAGAGTATCATCTCTCGTCTACTGCAAAACTGTGACTACGACGTAGCAGCTGCAGAGCGTGGCATCGTCTTCATCGATGAGATCGACAAGATAGCCCGCAAAGGCGACAACCCCTCCATCACTCGTGATGTGAGTGGTGAAGGGGTCCAGCAGGGTCTCCTCAAGCTCCTCGAGGGAAGCGTCATCAACGTCCCCCCTTATGGTGGTCGCAAGCATCCCGAGCAGAAGTTTATCCAGGTCAATACGCAGCAGATCCTCTTCATCTGTGCAGGCGCCTTCGACGGTATCGAGCGCATCATCGGCTCTCGCCTCAACACCCGTGTGGTGGGTTATAAGGAGCAGCAGATGGACTACCAGACGATCCAAAACAATCTGTTGGCGCACATTACTCATCAAGACATACGACGCTACGGCTTGATCCCCGAGATCATCGGCCGTCTGCCTATCCTCACCTATCTGGACGCTCTAGATAGTGACTCGCTCCTGCGCATCCTCGTGGAGCCTAAGAACGCCATCACGAAGCAGTATCAGAAGCTCTTTGAGATGGATGGCGTACGGCTTACCTTCGACGATGACGCTCTTAAATATATCGTCAGCATCGCTGTCGAGACGAAGCTGGGGGCTCGTGGACTACGCTCGATCGTGGAGAAGATCATGATCGATGCGATGTACGAGATACCCTCTCTCAAGCGCAAGACACTACGTATCACAGAGCAGTATGCTCGCTCTAAGGTGACGCCGAGCATGACTACCTCTCTAGCAAACTAAATCTACCTCTGACACAAACCTGTGCACCACTCTATGTAATCGTTATACACCTTTTGGAGAGTCTACTCAACAGCTCTCCTGACGGTCAATCTCACCAACCATGACACACAATCTGACAGAACTACTGAGTAAGATCTTCGGCTTTGAAGAGTTCAAGGGAAATCAGAAAGAGATCATCCAAAGCCTGCTAGAGGGTCACGACACTTTTGTCTTGATGCCTACAGGTAGCGGTAAGTCCCTCTGCTATCAGCTCCCTGCGCTCATCATGGAGGGGACGGCTATCATCGTCTCCCCGCTGATTGCTCTGATGAAGAATCAGGTCGATGCCCTGCGAGAGACGACTGGATCTAACGATATAGCGCACGTACTCAACTCGTCGCTCAATAAAGCTCAGCTAGATCAGGTCTACCAAGATGTCTCTGCGGGTGATACGAAGCTACTCTATGTGGCTCCCGAGTCGCTCGGCAAGGCTGAGAACATAGAGTTCTTTCGTCAGATCAAGATATCCTTCTTTGCGATCGATGAGGCGCACTGTATCTCGGAGTGGGGGCATGACTTTCGCCCAGAGTATCGCAAGATACGCCCTGTAGTTGATGAGATAGGACGCAGACCGATCATCGCCCTGACAGCGACAGCGACGCCTAAGGTGGAGCACGACATACGCAAGAATCTAGGCATCCTCGATGGGAATATATTTAAGTCTAGCTTCAACCGTCCTAACCTTTACTACAGTGTAGAGCCGAAGGGGGAGGATGTCAATGCGCGCATCATCCGCTTTATCCGCAAGAGACCTAACAAGAGCGGTATCATCTACTGCATGAGCCGTGAGAAGGTGATGAACCTCTCCAAGCTACTCCAGATGAACGGCATCAAGGCTCTCCCCTACCATGCGGGACTGGACGCTAAGGAGCGCTCGGCAAACCAGGACGCCTTCCTGAGTGAGGAGTGCCGTGTGATCGTTGCTACGATAGCCTTTGGCATGGGTATCGACAAGCCTGACGTGCGCTACGTCATACACTACGACATGCCTAAGAGCCTCGAGGGCTACTATCAGGAGACAGGACGTGCAGGTCGTGATGGCGGCGAGGGATACTGCTTAGCCTTTTATAATGAGAAAGATATACAGAAACTGGAGAACTTCATGCAGGGAAAACCTATCGCCGAGCAGGAGATAGGTAAGCAATTACTCGCAAAAACTTCTACCTTTGCACTCACGCCCATGTGTCGACGGGCATATCTGCTCTATTATTTCGGAGAGAGATATGACAAGGAGAACTGTGGAGCGTGCGACAATTGTGCAAAAAACAGACAAACGATGGAGGCTAAAGAGCTTTTGAAACAACTGCTCCAAACGGTCTTGGAGCTCAAAGAACAGTTTAAGAAGGACCACGTCATCGACGTGATCCTAGGTTGCGACACTGCCCCTATTGAGGACTTTCATCATGACAAGCTGAAGTCCTACGGCATAGGCGAAGACTACTCACGAGAGATTTGGGAGCTAGTCGTAGAGCGTGCACTGGTGCTACAGTACCTTACCGAGAGTACAGAGACTTACGGCATCCTGAGCGTCACACCGAGTGGTAAGAAGTTTATCAAGAAGCCTACCTCATTCAAGATTGTCGCTCCCGATGCGGAGGATCTAGACGATGACGATGATGATCTAGACGATGATGAGGAGGTAGATAGCGCTGCATCTAGTGGACGTGGACGTACGGCCTCCACAGACCCCGCTCTCTACAGCATCCTCAGGGATATACGCAAGAAGCTGAGCACTAAGCTAGGACTCGGTACGGCGGGCATATTCCCCGACTCAGCACTTGAAGAGATGTCTACTCTATACCCCATAACCTTACAAGAGCTGAAAAACATTTCGGGTATCAATGTTGAGCAGGCCGACAAGTATGGAGAGGAGTTTGTCCGAGTCATACGCAACTATGTCGAGGAGTATGAGATCGAGCGTCCCGAGGACTACAAGATCCGCACTCTGCCCAACAACACCAAGCAGCACATCTCTATCGTGCAGCAGCTAGACCGTCAGGTGCTCCTCGAGGATATAGCGATCTCGCACTCTATCAGCACGGACGATCTGCTTACCGAGCTAGAGCGCATCGTCAAGTCTGGCACCAAGGTAAAGCTTAACTACCTCATAGCCTCCGAGCTTGGTGAGGATAGTTATGACGAGCTGAGAGAGTATCTAGAGGATCACCCAGGGTGTACTCTGGACGATCTCATCAGCGAGTACGAAGACTTTTACAACGAGGCGGAGCTACGACTCGCTATGATCATCTACTCCTGCAATCAATAAAGACCACATTAGCAATACAACTCTTATGTCTATCTATAGATTATCTACACCTCATGTACGCTGGGTGACACCGTTCATACTCTTGTCACTGCTGACGAGCCTCTCCCTGACGGCACAGACGCCACAGCACAAAGCCTCCGCAGGATCTGTCGTTGATGAAGCTATATGGACCGTAGGCGATGAGCCCATCCTTAAGTCTGAGATAGAGAATCAAAAGCTCTACATGCGCTCCCAGGGAATGCCTCTCGAGGGAAACCCAGACTGCTACCTCACGGAGCAACTAGCGGTTCAGATGCTTTTCCTCAACCAAGCTAAGATCGATAGTATCTCGGTAGATAATACTAAGATAGACCGATTTGTGGATAACTTTATGGAGAGTCTCGTACAGCAGGTCGGCTCTCGTGAGCGTCTTGAGGAGTACTTCAATCGTCCCTACTCAAGCATTCGTGAGCAACAGCGCACTATGGCGGTCAATAATGAGATCGTTCGGCAGATGCAGCAGAAGATCATCCAGGGAGTCACGGTCACGCCCTCAGAGATTCGCTCGTACTACGCTCAGATACCACAAGACAGCTTGCCCTACATACCAGATGCTGTCGAGGTGCAGGTGCTTAGGATTACTCCAGAGATAGAGCTAGCAGCCATTGACAAGATCAAAGAGCAACTCAGAGGCTACTCCGAGGACATCCTCGCTGGGCGTCGTGACTTCTCTACGATCGCACGACTCTACTCGCAGGACTCCCGCACCTCTGTACGTGGTGGCGAGTATGGCTTCGTGGCTCGTAGTTCGCTAGAGCCTGAGTTCGCGCAGGTTGTCTTTGCCCTGTCTGACACCAAGCAGGTATCACCCATCATACGTACCGCTACGGGTTACCATATCGTACAGCTGATTGAGAAGCGTGACAACACGATCAACTTCCGCCACATACTTCTCAAGCCCAGCATTGCACCAGACAAACTACAGCAAGCCGTCAGCAAGGCGGACTCTGTCGCTGTAGTGGTGCGCAATGGTAAAACGACCTTTGACGATGCCGTCGTCCTATGTAGCAACGTGACCGAAACGAAAAACAACTATGGTCTCCTCCTCAACGAAAACCAGGAGAGTGACCGCTACGGCACGGCTCTCTTTACGATGTCTGAGCTACAGCAAGACTACGCTTCCCAAGTAGACAAGATGCAGGTGGGCGATGTCTCTCCAGCATTCGTTTCTCAGGATGCAAATGGCAATACACAGGTCGTTCTCCTCAAGCTCAAGCAGCGTATCTCGGGACACCGTGCTGATATGGCTACCGACTTTCAGCTTGTCAAGCAACTAGCTCTGCAGGATAAGAAGCAGAAGGAGCTAGACAAGTGGATCGTACAGCACCAGAAGAGTACGTATATACGCATTAGCCCTGACTATCAGCAGTGCGACTTCAAGTATCCAGGTTGGATCAAGAAGTAGCTCGTCCCCTTGACTAGAGGATGACGACCGACTACCCAGGTCTGTCTACTAAATCATTGAGTCCATGTCTCAACAGTTCCACTCAGCGAGCGCCACACAGCGACTACTACTCACCCTCAGCGGGTTGCTAGCAGTCGCTCTGCTCCTCTTCGTGGGGCTACCGCTATGGGGCGGTACGGCATGGCTTCACACTTCGCCTCATATGGCAGAGACTCCCGCACCTCCCCCTACGATGGTGGGCGGCAAGCGTCTCATCATCCTAGAGCATGCCGACATCCTCAGCCACGATCAGGCTATACTCCCGGACGTCGTCATCTTGTCAGGCAATGTGCGCCTCAGGCACGGGAGCTGGATCATGACTTGCGACAGTGCCAATCTCAACGAGGTGACCAACTCCTTTGACGCCTTCGGTCATGTGCAGATTCTAGAGGGAGACTCGATCTCGATCACCGCTGGAGAGATGATCTACGACGGTATGACCACCCTAGCGGAGCTGCACGACAATGTGATATTGACCAAAAATGTCACGACTCTCTTTACCGAAAGACTCTTCTACAATCGCAGCCAAAAGGTCGCTTACTACGACAACTTCGGTACCCTAGCCGACTCGGTCAATACGCTCACATCTATCTACGGGGAGTACAACACCGGCTCTGACGAAGCGCTCTTTCAGAATCAGGTACACCTAGAGAACGACCGCTTCACCCTCGACACCGACATACTACACTACAATACGAAGACCTCGATCTGTCGTATCGTTAGCCCCACCATCATTGAGACAACCGACTCGGTCACGATAGAGACTGATCGTGGCTTTTACAATACCGACACCGAGCAGAGCATCCTCCTCGACCATTCTCTCGTCACCCACCCCGATGGCACCATGACGGGCGACTCGATACTCTACGACAAGAAAAGAGAGATCTGCCAGGCCTACTACGACGTGGTGATAGACAACCAGAAGGACAAAGCCACCTACTTCGGTGACTACGGCTATCTTGATCAGGCCAATGGCTACACCTATGCCACAGGACGAGCCTACGTCATGGACTACTCTGAGGAGGACACCTTATATATGTCTGCCGAGATCATGGAAGGGATCAAGCGCAATCTGCCCCCGCCTCCAGGAGCTACCGACTCGCTAGAGGTCAAGTACACCAAAGGCTACCACGACGTACGCCTTTACCGCAAGGATATACAGGCCATCGGGGACTCGGTGCACTACTTCTCCCTAGACTCGCTCATCAAGCTCTTTGGCTCTCCGATCTTGTGGAACGACTCGACCCAGCTCAAGGGCGACACCATTTATGCGCATCTTGCCAACGATACGATTGACCACGCCTTCGCCTGGCTTAATGCGTCAAGCGTTCGTTGGCTTGACTCTGTCAAGCAGGATCGTGTCAAGGCCGATACGATCCAAGCATACTTTCGCGAAGGTACCCTCGACCACGCTTTCTACCGCTCCAACGTCGAGTCTCGCTACTACCTCATACAGGAGAAAGCGAAGCACTACTACGCTCTAGCTCAGGTTAAGAACCCGCAGATGGACGTCTACATTACCGATGACAAGCTCGACCACATCCTCTGGCATGGCAAGGCCGAGGGGACGATCCACCCGATCCAAGACCTCACCGATGAGCTGCGTCAGATGAGCGGTGCCGAGTGGCATGGCGACAAGCGTCCGCTCTCACCCGAAGATGTCATCCCCGACCGCACAGCGCCTCCAGCCTCTACCGACTCGCTCGCTACACTGCAGGGGCAAAACAGCAAGATGAGCAAAGGCTTCGACGGTCTAGCCGCATGGCAAGCTTTCTACAAGGAGTACCAGCAAGCCATCGAGAAGCCTAAGCCAGCTGAAGCTAAGAAGACGGCAGCTCCCGACACGACCGCTATGGCCGTGGAGCCTCTCTCCGTCTACATCCGTCGCCCACTAGAGAGCGACACCAGCTCCGTACCGTCTCTCGCAGACTCGCTGCAGAGCTACATGCACCTCTTACCACTATACTCATGGGACTCATATTCAGACCGCGAAAACCGCGCACCTTCCACCACCAACCCATCTATTGGGATCCTAAGAAGGAGCAACTCCAGCGACGCATCGAGCAGATCAGACGAGAGCTCGAAGCTGCCGAAGGCTCCAACACAGCAGGAAGTAGCGACAACACCAGCAAAGACGACGGCAAGCAAATAGAGTCCGCCTATGGCTCTGGCGAAGAGTTTCGTAACACCCTCTCCGAGAGCCTCTACGGTGGTACGCGCCATCTTAAGAAGCAGCGAGACCGAGGGATAGACAACTACGCCCGCTCAGGCATCATCCTGCGCTGCATCCTTATGCTCATCCTCTTAGGCTTCATCGTCTGGGTACTATACTATAGACAGGGTCCCCTCTTCTCCATCCTATGAGCGAAATCATACATCTCCTCCCCGACAGCATAGCCAATCAGATAGCCGCTGGTGAAGTGATCCAGCGACCAGCCTCCATGCTCAAAGAGCTGGTCGAAAACGCCATCGATGCCCACGCCACGCAGATAACCATCGAGTTACAAGATGCCGGCAAAGAGCTCATGCGCGTCATCGATGACGGCGTCGGGATGAGTCCGCTAGACGCTCGTATGGCCTTCGAGAGACATGCCACCAGCAAGATATCCTCCGTCGACGACCTCTTCACGCTCCGATCCATGGGTTTCCGTGGCGAGGCGCTAGCCTCCATTGTGGCGGTGGCTCAGATCGAGCTGATCACACGACAAGCCGACAGCGACATAGGCTACAAGCTCTTGATCAACGGCTCTGAAGTCATCAGCTCCGCACCAACCGTTGCCGAGGTGGGCACTTCTATCACGGTAAAGAATCTCTTTTACAACGTCCCCGCACGGCGACGCTTCCTCAAAGGCTCCGAGACGGAGTTGCGACACATCTACCGCCAGTTCGAGCGGATCGCTCTGGTCTACCCCGAGATCGCCTTCACACTCTACTCCGAGGGCAAGCTCATACGCAACCTCCCCAAGAGCGACCTCCAGCATCGCATCGTAGACCTCCTAGGCAAGAGCTACGCCAAGCAGCTCATCCCCATTGAGTACCAGGGGCCCTTGGCAAATGTCTCGGGCTTCATCACCCTGCCACGAGACGCTAAGCGTAGAGGAGCCCAGCAATTCTTCTTTGTCAATGGACGCTATATGAAGCACCCCTACTTCCACCGTGCTGTCATGAACGTCTTTGAGGACCTCGTCGCGCCAGGTAGCCAGCCCAACTACTTTATCTACTTCCAGGTGGACCCCAGTCGTATCGATGTCAATATACATCCGACCAAGACCGAGATCAAGTTCCTCGACGAGCAGGCTATCTTCAAGCTCCTTATGGTAGTGCTACGAGAGCACCTCAGCACCACCAGCGCTATGCCCGCCATCACCTTTAGCACCGACCAGCTCATCAAGATACCGGCCTACGATGCCACACGACAGAGCAGCACGGCACTTCAAACACCGCCCGTACAGATAGATCCTGAGTACAATCCCTTTAAAGCTATCTCTACGGACGACCAGAAGCCCCTCGACCCACTCTCCTCGATGAGTAGTGGTTCGCCCGCTCATTGGGAAAGCTTTATCGACGACTTCCAGCAGAGACGAGGCGAATCAACGCTTCCCGAAAGCCAACCCACTGATGCAGCCCCCACAGCGATGGATCCACTCTTTACGGTCTCCGCTAGCCCCTCTCAGCATGTGGCCAATAGCTCTAACTTGGTCTACACCTTTCAGGAGCGCTACCTCTTCACCACCATGAGCGACCGCCTCGCCGTCATACAGATCGAGCGCGCATTGCTACGCATCTACTACGAGCAGCAGATAGCCACGCTCACACTCGAGCCTGACCAAGCGCAGCCACTACTCTTTGCCGAGGAACTGTCACTACCCAGCGACCTCTACCCGACCCATCACGAGTTAGTCGAGAGCTTGCAGCAGATCGGCTTTGAGATCACCCCGCAAGCAGAAGCCTCCTCAGACCCAGACGAAAACGTCTACCTCATCACCTCCGTCCCCAAGCCACTCCGTCCCATCGGCGTCGCTGACTTGATCTCCAAGACGCTCGGTGAATACCTCGATCAGGTCGACAAAGACGATACCGACACCACACTCCCTCCTGCGGAAATCCTAGCGCAGCTCTTCCTCTCTGGCGAAGCGCTCCGCCAAGCCAGTGAACTGGTGCGTCACACACTCCATGCACGAGCAGCGCAGCCTAGTCAGATCATCTCCGACCTCTTCCTGACGCCCAATTCGCAGTTTGACCCGCTCGGGCGCTCCATCATGGTCTCGCTCACCTCCGAGGAGATCGACAAGTGGTTCTAACCACCATCGAGACCAAACATCTGTCCTCCCTTAATAAGTAGACGATGCAAAGATGAGACGAGTAGCGACCTGTAGGGACGCTCGGTCGAGCGTCCGTCCCCGTTAAAAGCGACATCGTCAAGATTGTTCTACAACGGACGCTCGACCGAGCGTCCCTACAAAGGGTTACTCGTCCCGAGCGTCCCTACACCGGGCTACTCGTCTCGCTTTGATTATTCCGACGGGCAGGAGCGTTCGTTTAGTACTTCAGCGCAAAGATCTGCGTCAGGAGGTCTAGGTAGATAGTGCGTGCCGAGGCGTTGACCCCGTGGGCACCCTTGGCATCACCGTCGGCACGTCGTATGGCGGAGATGATGTTGAGCGTCTGCTGCTTGGAGTAGAGGCGCATGGCCGACTGGTACATTCGAGCCATCGACTCATACTTCAGGTTGAGCGCCTCCTGTATGTTTTTCTGACTGTTGGACGGGAGATAGTGCGCTACCATCAGATTGGCAAAGAAGCCGTAGAGCGAAGCGATGATCTGGGGGACGGGGTACCGCTTTTCGTCCTCCGCCATGGCGAGAGCTATCTGTAGCGCCTCGTCATCTCGGCGTCGCTGCACCGCATTGAGCAGGTCGTAGGGGCCGTACTTACGCGACTTGCTGACCACCTGCTGCACCATAGCACGTGAGACGAGTCCGCCAGCGCCCTTGGCGGGTATGGAGAGCTTTTGCAGCTCCGAGTGGAGCGTCTCCAGATCGTATCCGACCCGCTCGATCAGCGTCGTGATCGCTTGCGGAGCCAGCTCCAAGTCTAGCCCCTTAGCCATCTGGATCATCGCCTCTCTTAGTTCGTTGTCACGCCTGACGGGTGCCGACTCGATAAGCGCCACCTGCGACTTGAGCGCCTGCGCATTCTTCTTGGCAGCTGCGGGGAGCGCGTCGTGGTATAGGATAAGGAGTGTGGTGCCCTCGGCAAAGGTGGTTGCATCGCGTATCAACTCGGCAATGCCGTACGGCTTCTTGAGGACGGAGCTCTTCTTAAGATCCTGCGCATCACGCAAGACGATCAGACGCTTCGGCGCAAACATAGAGAAGGTCTGCGCCTGCTGAAGGACCTCGGGAGCGGTCGTCTCAGAGCCGAAGTAGACGACGAGCTGGGTCGTGCGCTCCTCCTTAGGGATATAGTTCTCGACGACCAGCTCCTCTAGTCGATTGATATAGTAGCTCTCCTCTCCGTAGCCAAGCACGAGAGGCGGGAGCGGTTGACCCGACCGGATCTGGTCACTAATCTGTACGAGTTCAGTCATAGCTGCATCTTCCTATCGATCAGAGACGATACCAACGTCGTACTGTCTCCGCTTTGCATTGCACAGCAAAGGTAGTGAAATGGCCTGAGCCAAGGGATTTGCTCTCCTTAATTGAATATACATGGCACATACCACTCGCTCGTCCAGCTTTCACTTGAGGCGAAGGTTAGAGCCCACAGTCTCAACGGTACCAGCCTCTATCATAGCGGCTAAAGCCTCTGAGAAGGCTGCGTCAACGTTGCTGCCCCTACGATTGAAGCCTAGCTTACGAGCTGCAAGGAGTGTCAGGGAGTCCTGACTCAGAGCTACTTGCTCTCTGAGAGTCTCGCTGAGTGCGTTTATTAGCTCTACACGAGGTATGTTCGCCACCTCTCTCCCGGAGTCTGTACGATAGGAGTTGTAGTCACGACTATCCTCCTTAGAGAGCCATATAGCTTCGCTTTCATCTTGATAGAAGGGGAAGAGTAGCTCCTTGACAGTGGCCTGTAAGGTTGGGGTGATGCGTCCTACAGCTGTGAGGGTAGCGACTCTCTTGCAGAGGAGTGTGAAGGTGATCGGCTGCTCGGTGGCGATAATGCCTTGGACTAGCTGAGCCATATCACGCATAGTGCCCTTTGCCGTAGGTTGTGTTATGGAGTAGCTCCGATACTGCTGCCCTTGAGATGTCGCCTCAACAAGCTGCTCCTGTGAAATGTCAAAGTGCGCCTTGGGAGTAGCTTTAACCTCTACGGGTGCAGAAAGAGCCGTGGCGAGACACTCCTCTATTCGGTTCAGGACTCGCTCCTTATTATTGAACCAATCGACGCTCCACACCCTCATGACCTGCCACTGGAGTGCAGATAGCACGGAGGGTTGCCCCACCTCTCGGTCTCTGGTGGTGGTCGTTTTGCTATAGCTCTCCCCATCAAGGAGTATACCGAGACGATAGACCTCGGGGTCTTGAGGGTCACAGATAGCAACTTTTACTCTAAAGCTAGATCGCCCCACATTCGTCTTGACCAGGTGTCCTCTTGTGGTTAGCTCGGCAGCAATCTGCTCAGCGAGCAGTGTGTCACGGCTCTCCACTTGTGTCTGAGAGTAGGTGGGCAGGGACTGGGTCTCGGCATATAGGAGGAAGTCCTTGAGACCTTTTACGCCTAGCGCCTTGGATCTGCGGAGGTCAATGTCTGCAGAACGAAGCGTAGAGTAGATGTGCATCTCTTGTCTTGCGCGGCTCACAGCAACATTGAGCCTGCGCTCACCGCCAGCGTTGTTTAGCGGACCAAAGTTCATCGATACCTTGCCCTCCTTGTCGGGGCCATAACCTATGGAAAAGAGAATGATGTCTCGCTCATCACCCTGGACGTTCTCTAGATTCTTGACAAAGATCGGCTCAGGCATCTGGTCAACGATCTCTTGTAGCGCCGGCTCACGGTCTAGCTCTGCCTGTAGCATATCCTCTATCAGTCCTTGCTGAACTACACTAAAGGATATTACACCTATACTCTTCGTCCGCAATTCAGGATCTCTCAGTCTCCATATCACCTCTCGTATGATGGCTTCTGCCTCTGCCGCATTGGTGCGTTTGCCTCCCTTGTCGTAGTATCCCTCTACGGGTACGTGATAGACTTTTGTATTCTGATCATCTACTGAGGGGAAAGTGATGAGAGACCCATCGTAGTACTCACTATTAGAGAAGGCTATCAAGCTCTCGTGCCTAGAGCGGTAGTGCCAAGACAGCTGGAGGGCCGGAATCTCTAGTGTGCGGCAATCCTCGAGGATGCTCTCCATGTCGTCTATATAAGCTTCCTCCACATCTACATTAGAAGTAGCGAAAAAGCTTGTCGGTGGCATCTGCTTAGGGTCTCCCACTACGATCAGCGCTTTGCCTCTAGCTATAGCCCCCACGGCCTCACTGGTAGGCATCTGAGACGCCTCATCGAAGATGACTAGGTCAAACTGATCCTGAGTCATATCTGTATACTGCGCCACACTCATAGGACTCATAAGCATACAGGGGCAAAGCCTAGGGAGTAGTGTGGGCATCTGTGCAAAGAGTTCGCGCAGAGAGACGCCTCGTCCGCCATTACTGATATTGCGATTAAGTAGTCCGATCTCACTCCCAGCCACCACATCGTCGGTCATCCGTGGAATGTTTGCAGCTAGTCGTGCATACAGTTCCTTTTGGGTCAGCAGTTGGAACTCATGAATCATCGTCCGGTAAGACTGTACCACCTGATCGAAGATCATCCCCTCAAAGGTCGCAAGCACTTCAGAGCGTCTGATACGCTCCTCCGCCTTGTACTTGAAGAGAGCCTTCATAAAGGCATCTTTAATCAGAGCTGGCTGATGCTCCTCTTGGCACATCGTCCTTACAACGCAGCCGAGACCGTGAGACTCCAGTTCATCGGCGTACTCAGACCAGTGTAGCCAGTCTCGCATCTTGTCTGAGTGGGTACTCCAGCGGTCTAGCTGGTCGATAGACTTTTCTATCGTAGCGGTCTCAGGCATCGTGTCTTCTGGAGTCTCTAGCCCGAAGTGGCGAGTTAAAACAGCTCTTAGCTGCTCGATCTCCTCGTGCCTCTTGTGGTAAAGGGTCAGGTCTTCGATCAGCTTGTCTACCTCAGGCTCGGTGATGAATGCGTTGAACTGCTTGAGCCGCTTGATGAAGCTACGCTTGGCAAAAAAGCGCGGGATAAACCACTTAGCCTTTGCCGCACGCCACTCCGTACGGAGCTGCTCTACGTCCTCCGCTAGGATCTCCGGTGCGTTGTCTCTCACTATTTGCGCTTGCTGCTCTTGCGTCTGCTGGAGATCCTCACGATGCGAGAGTGCTTGCCTCAGAGTCTCTTGACTACGACGCATCTCCTCCACTACACCTGTGCTATCTGTCAGCATTGCTCGATCTAGTCTTAGTCCATTCAGAGGATGAGTCGCTGGCTGTCCGACCAACTTCACGACGGTCTCCAGCCGTGCGCCTAGTAGCTCCTCGACCCCTCTGACGCCTTCTGTTCTCAAGAGCTGATCCAGTGGCTCCTCAAAGGCAAAGCTAGCCAAAGGCTCTGCCTCTAAGCTCTCATAGTATAGGATATACTCGTACAGAGAGAGCTTGTCCTGAGGATCTTTGTCGTGCAGCGCATTCATATAGGCTATGAGCTGCTTGCGCATCTCAAAGATCTTGTCTGCCTGCGCCTGAAACTCCTCTGGAGGTAGAATGTGCGCAACTCTTAGAGCCTCTTCGAGCTGGGTGAGGACATGTCTTTTGGTTGCTTTGTTGGAGTGCAACTCTAGGCAAAACGGGCCTAGTCCTATCTTCTCTAGTCTACTCTGCACGACGTCTAGAGCGGCCATCTTCTGGGCTACGAAGAGCACCCTCTTGCCCTGGTAGAGGGCATTGGCTATTAGGTTGGTGATCGTCTGCGACTTGCCTGTGCCTGGAGGCCCATAGAGGACGAAGGAGTGACCCTTACCCCCCTCTATGATGGCGGCTATCTGAGACGAGTCAGCCGTCAGTGGTAGGGCTAGTCCTGCTGGCGAGGTCTCTTTGTCTAGTTGTCTCAGGTCTGCGGTGATCTCCTCGGGATGCCACGTGAGCTTGCCCTCTACGAGACTGTTTAGGATATCATGCTCTCGGAGCGTCTCATGATTAGCATGGATATCATTCCACATGAGGTACTTGCTAAAGGAGAATATACCCAAGAGACACTCCTCCTCTACGTCCCATCTCTTCTGCTCCTTGAGCGCATCACGTATTGTGGCAAATATGAGCGACACATCGACACCACTCTCATCTCTAGGTAGCGGGTCTAGCCCTCCGATGGAGATGTCATAGTTTTGCCTTAGGAACTCTATCAGAGTGACGTTGAGTAGTATCTCCTCGTCTCTAGTCCTGACGCAGTACTTACCTCTCTTGTAGACCATCTCCACAGGCAGAAGCAGTATCGGGGCATAACGCGCCGTCTCGCTCCGCTCAGTCTCAAACCACCGGAGCGTGCCGATAGCAAGGTAGAGAGAGTTGGCACCCGTCTCTTCGATAGAGCTACGCGCCACTTTGTAGATGTTCTTGAGGATGTCATTAGTCTCAGTTTCTGTCTTGTAGGTGTGCAGGGTGCAATGGGTTATATCATTGCGGATCAGTGCATCCAGCTGCGGATAGAGCTTAGAGCGGACGATCTGCTCTGAAGTGTCAAAGGAGAGCTCTACGTTTGGCTTACAAGCAATGGTGTACTCCTTCCCGTCCTGTAGGTAGTCCTCGATGCTTGCTACATCAAAGGATACAAACTGTATACCCCTGCGACGTAAATTGGTATTGAGGAGCGAGTTGCGTAGAGAGAAGTCGAGCAACTTGCGCTCCCAGATATCAAACTTCGTCAGCTCCTTCTTGCTATCCGCTATATGAGTCAGATCGTAGCGGTCATGCTCTACCACATTGATGACACACTCCTCATGTGCTACGCCTGCGGAGGCAACGGAGTAGTTGCCCTCAGACAAAGCCTTCGAGGGCAGAGGGCGTATGCCCTCTAGTCTACACCGCTTGACATCGATAAAGATGTCAAAGAGTGCGTGATCCGCTAGGTTGAGCTCTGCAATCTTGATCGCCTGCTCGAAGGAGGTCTGCTCGCTGGTCAACTTCGTACACTCTAGCACCAGCATCTCGCTGATACCTTGCGAGCACTTCTTCTCTATAAAGGAGGCATCGTCAGAGACCCCTACGAGGGCGCAGTCATCCACGAGCCATACGCCTAGATAAGCATGACCTTTCTGTAAGATCACGACACTATTCAGACCGATACTCTCGAGCACGCTAGCCATCAGCAGCGTCAGCTCGATACAGTTACCTATCTTGGTCGCTAAGACCTGATCAGGCATGGTGATGCGTTGTCCTATGACCTCATAGCTTGCAGGCATAGCGCGATAGACGATTCCCTCCTGATGTAGGGTTGCAAAGAGCGCAGCCACTTGTAGGCGCACCTCATTGGGATTGCCCGACTGGTACTCAGTAAGCGCGGAGGAGCCTGTCATCTGCTTGAGCATTGCAGCCACCTTGAGCGTTAGCGCCGTAATAGCGGGATGATTTGGCGTGATGAAGGAGACCAGCATCTGAGGCAAAATCACCGACCCCAGCCAGTGGTCATACGGCATCATCTCTAGCGAAAAGGTCTCCTGCCCCACACACTCGCCTTGGCTTGTCACCGTAATCGTAAAGCTCGTAACTATGCGCTCTGTCAGAGCGGCCAGCTTAGCGCCATCAGGTTCAACCTCAAAAGGCACTACCCGTACCGTCTCGTTAGGATTAACCTGCAAGATCTCCGTACTCTCATACGGAGCCACATACTCTCCCTCACATCGCACCTGCACATCCTCCAGTGGCGCTTCAGAGGTATTGACGATGTCGACCGACTGGCAGATTGGGATCCTATTGTGACACAGGGCATAGTTGACGACTTTCAGGTACTCGACATTGATCTTGACGCTCTTCATTTTCTCTCTACTATAATAATTTACTACCAGTCAAAGACGATGCTCTTCATCTCCTCGGGAGATTGGCGAAGGCTCTCGACAGTGCGAATGCCGAGCTGGAGATGCTGCTCGGCGAAGTGTGCCGTCACGTAGCTATCGCTCTCGTCGCTCTTGACCCCTTCGGGTGTCATCGGCATATCGCTCACCATCAGGAGAGCACCCGTCGGGATGCGGTTCGCATAGCCCACGGTAAAAAGCGTAGCCGTCTCCATATCAATGGCGTCCGCATGGGTCGTGCGAAGGTACTCCTTGAAGCGCTCGTCATGCTCCCAGAGCCGTCTATTCGTCGTGTAGACCGTCCCTGGCGCATACGATATGCCCGCCTCGAGGAGCGCATTGCTACAAGCTTTGAGCACATTAAAGGAAGGGAGCGACGGCACCTCACGAGGCATATAGTCATCGCTCGTTCCCTCGCCACGTATCGCCGCAATCGGGAGGACGTAGTCCCCCAGCGTCAGTTGCGACTTGAGCCCGCCACACTTCCCGAGGAAGACCACCGCCCGCGGCTCAATGGCCGAGAGCAGATCCATGATCGTCGCCGCATTCGGACTGCCCATGCCAATGTGTATCATCGTCATCTCCGCATTGCCACAGTTTGGCATCGAGGCGCTCTCGCCTAGGATCGGCTCGCCGATCTTCTTGGCAAAAGCTTGCAGGTAGCTCGTGAAGTTGGTCAGGAGTATGTGTGGCGCAAACTCCGAGAGGCTCCGTGTGGTGTACCTCGTTAACCAATTGGTAGCAATCTCTTTCTTTGTTTTCATTGGTGGAAATGGTAACTTTGCACCGTCTAATAGCTGTAGTGCGAAGCAAAGTTAATGAAACCCCTCCACTTACCCTCTTACCCTGCTCTCATTGAGGAGCAGTCAGGGCGTTCGGTCATATACGACGTTTATCGTCAGAGTATGGTCGCTCTGACCCCTGAGGAGTGGGTGCGTCAGCACTTCCTGCACTATCTCTCGGATCATCTAGGCTACCCGCGCCTCTCCATACAGGTGGAGAGCCTCGTCGCCAGCTCCATACGTCAAGACCGCTTTGACGCGATGATCTACGGTCCTGGCGGACGAGTCCTCGCGCTTGTCGAGTGCAAGGCGCCCGAGGTGCCACTCTCTCAGGAGACGGTCAACCAGATCTCTCGCTACAACGCGCACTACCACGCACCCCTCCTGATGATGACCAACGGGCTCTCCCACCTCGTCCTGCAGATAGACTACGCCACCGCCACGGCAAAACCGCTCGCCGAGATACCCTCCTACCAGCGAGCCCTCGACATATTCCAAACCTCAAAGGTCTAATCTCTAATCTCTAAAGTCTAATCTCTAACCTCCCATGTCCTACTTACTAGAAGCAGAGCATATCGTCAAGCGATACAAGAACCACCTCGCCCTCGACGATGTCTCCATACAGGTACAGCCCAACAGCGTCTTCGGACTCCTCGGTCCCAACGGTGCCGGCAAGAGTACCCTCATCAAGATTATCAACAAAATCCTCCTCGCCGACAGCGGCACCGTACTGCTCAACGGCCAGGAGATGACCTACGAAGATATACGCCATATCGGCTACCTTCCCGAGGAGCGCGGGCTCTATAAGAAGATGAAGGTCGGTGACCAAGCCATCTACCTAGCTCGTCTGCACGGGCTCTCCCGTCAGGAGGCGCAGCAGGAGCTGAAGCACTGGTTTGAGAAGTTTGACATCATGCCCTGGTGGCATCGTAAGGTCGAGGAGCTCTCTAAGGGAATGCAGCAGAAGGTCCAGTTCATCTGCACCGTCATTCACCGTCCCAAGCTACTCATCTTCGACGAGCCCTTTAGCGGTTTTGACCCAGTCAATGCGGAGCTTCTCAAGCGTGAGATCCTAGAGCTACGAGACAACGGCTGTGCCGTTATCTTCTCCACGCACAATATGCAGTCCGTCGAGGAGATCTGCGACGACATCGCACTCATCAACCAGAGCAAGGTGGTGCTCCGTGGCAACGTGACCGAGGTTAAGCGAAGCCACTTCGACGGCGTCGCCTCGCTACTCATCGCAGGCGAGGAGTATCGTCCCAACTGGGTCGAGTCTCTGACCGAGCAGCAGATCGAGCTACTCGAGATCAAGCGTGAGGGACACGATATGCGCGTCCGCCTCAAAGACCCGCAGCAGCGTGACGTACGCGCTCTCGCTGAGCTGGTCCCCACCGACCTGCACCTCCTAGAGGTTGCACAGGAAATACCCTCCATGCAGGAGATATTTATCCGCACCACCACGGCTCAAGCTCAGCCCGCTACGACCACCCTTTAACCAGACCCACTCTTATGAACAAGAAATCACCCTCCAAGCTCTCCATACTCATTGAGCGAGAATATATGGTGCGTGTCAAGAAGAAGTCCTTCATCGTCACCACCCTCCTCGTCCCCATTCTCATTGCAGCTATCTTCTTTATCGTTATCTACGTCAGTATGAGTTCGCTCAGTGACGAGCGTGTTGCCGTCATTGACGAGACGGGTCTCTATAGCGACGTGCTGGCCGACAACGAGTACTACACTTTCGTTCCAAGCTCCGAGCCGCTTGAGGCTTATACCGACAAGGCGAAGCTCGAGGAGGAGGGGCTCTCAGCAGTCCTCTACATACAGGACACGCTGATGAACAATCCCAGCGGCTGGAGCCTTTACTCCTACAAGAAGCTCCCAGACGGTATCGTCCGCTACATCAATGATGCTTTTACCGAGCGGCTCAAAGAGCAGCGCATCGCTCAGTATGATATAGAGGGTCTCCCCGAAATCATTGACGACGTGGAGACCACCATCTCCGTGCCTACCTATCAGTGGGATGCCAAGGGCGAGGAGGCTAAGTCTAGTGGCACACTGGCCGGAGTCATCGGTATGATCCTCTCGGGTATCATCCTCGCCTTTATGTCCAACTATTCGGGACAGGTGATGAGCGGTGTGCTAGAGGAAAAGAAAAACCGCATCATGGAGGTCATCGTCAGCACCGTACGACCCATAGAGATGATGATCTCGAAGATGGTCGGAGTCTTCCTCGTCGGACTGACACAGGTCGCTATTTGGTTGATCTTTGCGGGGATTATCTTTGTCGTCGGCTCACTAGTCGCCGTGGGTGGCGTCTACGACCTCTCGGCACTCTCGCAGCTAGATCCCGCACAGATGGGCGGGCTCGCTGGCGGTATGAGTATGGACTCCGTCACCGAGATGCAGTCTAGCCTAGAGGTGCTACAGAGCATCAACTTCGTACAGCTCATCATCATGCTCCTCGTCTACTTCATCGGGGGCTACCTCCTCTACGCTTCGCTCTTTGCTGCGATTGGGTCGAGTGTCTCAAGTGATGAAGATGCCAGTCAGTTTATGATGCCCTTCGTCCTCATCATGATGCTCGGCTTCTACATCGCTATGGGTAGCATGGACAATCCCGACGGCGCGATGGCCTTCTGGGGCAGTATCATCCCCTTCTCCTCACCCTTCGTGATGATGGTTCGACTACCCTACGGAGTCGCCCTGTGGGAGCTTATCCTCAGCATCGTGCTCCTCTACCTCACCGCCTTTGGCATCGCCTGGCTAGCCGCACGTATCTACCGTGTCGGAATCCTCTTCACGGGCAAGAAACCTTCCCTACGCGACCTCTGGAGCTGGCTCCGCATCTAGCGAAAGCCACCCCTGCAACATATCGCATCAGCACCCTCACCGCTCAGCAGGTGGGGGTGCTTTTTTCTGGGAAGCCTTGCCGACCAAGCGCATCCCCCACGGAGCAATTGCCCAATAGCTCACTGGAAAACGAGAAATTCTTCGGAAGAACGAAATCAAACTTCGGAGGAATGAAATGAAACTTCGGAAAAATGAAATCTCAAGTCCGAAGAATTTCAGATTCCCTCCCTAGGGATTTCTTCGTCCCCCCATGGGGATCGAAAAGTTCCTCCTCTGGAACTAAAGAGTTCCTCCGCTGGAACTGAAAAGTTCCTCCCTTGGAACTAAAAAGTTCCAAGAGGGGAACTGTTTTTGGAACTCGTATCCACCACACAAACAGCACGATACGAGTAACCCGGTGTAGGGACGCACGGGAGTGTCTAGCGGGAGGGCGTCCGTTGTGTCAAAGGTTACAGCGTCGTGGTTTTAACGGGGACGGACGCTCGACCGAGCGTCCCTACAGCGGGCTACACGTATTGAGCGAGGGTTCCTGCTTTTCGGGATCCCCTAACTTATACGAATCTCAAAGGACGATGATGCTGACGAGGGGATAGGCGCGCTTGCGGTCGGGATGGCGTAGCTCCACGAGGAGGATGGCGCGCGTAGCGTAGGTCACGGGCAAGAGCTCCGCCAGGCTCTGTCGCTCTACGATGGCTCGGCAGAGGGTCTCCGTGCTGGCGTGGTCATACTGAGCGAGCGGATAGCCCGCCACGGCGTATAGCGTTGCTGTGCAGGTGGTCTCACCGTCTGAGATCTCCTGTAGCACCAGTCGGGCGAGCTGTGGTAGCGATAAGAGCGTGCGTTGCTTCGGTAGGTCGATGCTTTCGCTAGAAGCGGAGGAGCGCCCGTAGACACTGTTTTGCCGACCAGGCGTCCCGTAGTTAGCCCACGCCTCGGCAGCCGTCCAGTTGCTCAAGTCTTGCGGTTGCTTGTCAGGGATGATGCGTTCCTGAGCTACGCCTTTGACCTTTTGCAGAGATTTGGGGAAGGTCTTGATATCGTAGAAAACCTCCTCGACGATGCTATCGTTTGCCAACTGAACGAGACGTATAGCGCACTCGCTATCAGGGAGCTGAGGCATCTCGGGAAAGAGGAGCAGACTGTCGGGCTGTGCATAGTAAAGCCGCTCCAGCGGGTGTGTGCTCGGGGTGAGCGCCAAACAGCCACGCGGGGGGATGCCACCCGCAGGGTGTGGCGGGAGCGGATAGACCTTGGAGGGGTGACCAGAGCGTGTGAGGACCAGTCCGAGATGCGCTGTATTCACGGTGGTTTCGTTGGGGTTGTAAAGCTCGATGTACTCGGAGCCGTCGACCGTAGGACGAGCCATAATCTCGGTAATGTAGAGCGGTAGCAGGGAGCTGGCGTGGGTCGTATCACTAGGCGAACCGCCCGAGGGACGAATGCTATTGCGCTGGCCAGGCGTAGCGTAGTGTGAAGGCTGGGTGGCAGCGCCCCAAAACTCCTGGCTCTTGTCGCCCGTGGGCGAGATGTATCGCTCGAGGGCTACGCCACGCTGACTGCGTAGTTTACCTAGGAGGGCTGGATCATAGCGAAAGGTCTCCACGACCGTCGAGTCGGCATGGCGGAGCAGCTCGATGGTGAAGCCATTATTGGCAAGCTGTGGCAAGCTCGCACTCTGAGTCAGGCTATCGCGCGGCGCCTCATAGAAAGCGGTGATCCCCTCCACCGAAGCGGTGAAGGCGTGGTACCCGCCCGCTGGAATCGGGCAGGAGCGACTACTCAGCGGATACCAAGTGGACACTTTGCCCTGTCGCCATACACCGACCGAGTAGCCACTGGCATCCAGCGTTTGACCAGTAGGGTTGTACAGTTCAATATACTCAGAGGCACCCGAGAGCGGGTTTGCCATAAACTCGCTAAAGGTGAGTGCCAATAGGTCTCTCGGAGGCTTTGGCTGGTCATACTCGACGGCTATCCTGTAGATCGCATTCTCCACCTTGAGGCCACTGACAGTGCGTACGCCTCGGAAGGAGAACGCATACTCACCCTCAGGGATCGCTGCCTCACTCCTTATATAGATGCTCTTGCCCTCAGCAGAGGTGGTGAGCTGGCCCCATGAAGGCGCCACGGCAATGGTCGCCGTAGAGAGGTCGGCAGGCTCAGCGCAAAGCGCCTCGACCGTATGCGAGTCTCTCTGGTTGAACGACTTGTAGAAGTCTTTCGCAGGCACCACGTTGCGCTCGCCGAGTAGCTCGTCAGGCGAGACCAGTGAAGGGTAAATGTCTAGGAACTCCAGCGAACTGTGCTGCGCTCGGGACTTGCTATACTGGCAAGCGAAGAAGAGAGAGTAGCTACTGTACTCACTAGATAAAGGCTTCGTGCTGCCAGCACTTCCCACAGGCTTATAGAGATCACCGTCTCGATGCCTGACCCACAGGGACCAATGTGTCTCGGCTGTCGGGTCATACTGCAGGACAAAGTCGACTACCCCACCCTCTTGGCGCATCTCGTTAAAGTAATTGTAGGATAAGAGTTCGTGGGACGAAAGCGTCTTCACCTGACCGCTCTCCTGTAGCTCAAGACGACACTCAGCAAGACGCAAGCATTGGTTGTTCTCCATCTTGAGCACCACATAGTTGAAGGTCCCGTCACCTAAAGGTTCGTAGCAGTAGAGCGGGAGCTTCACATTATTGCTCTTCGTCGGGGTGTAGTCCAGTCGCACCTTGCCATGCCAAGTCATCTGCTTGCTGACAGGCACATACGCCTTGATATAGGCATAGTTGGTCGTGCTAGTAGCCTTGCTGTCGTAGAGCTGTAGCCCTCTGATGGGATCACAGCGAAACTTGTCCAGCGTCCCCTGCCACACAGCTGGCGAGAGCGCCACGCTATCGGCAAAATGCGCCTGCCACTGCCCCACGACGGGCCAACTGCTGAGCAAGCCTAAGAGGAGTACGAACCAGATCCAGCGAAGGCGCATAGCTTCACTCCTTTAGTTAGCTGTTGTAATGCCGTCACGCTTGAGCATCGCAGCGAGCGTAGGTTTGCGCCCTCGGAACCGCACGTAGAGCTCCATCGGGTCAAGCTCGTCTCCTCGCTCCAAGATCTGATGCCGGAAGTCGGTAGCGACCGTCGGAGAGAAGATCCCCTCCTCGCTAAAGCGCTCGAAAGCGTCTGTGGCGAGCATCTCGCTCCACTTATATCCGTAGTAACCAGCGGCGTAACCTCCCGCAAAGATGTGACTGAAGGCGGTAGCGACAATATGCTCCGGGTGCTGCGGGTCACGCTCCCTGTCTCGCAGGGTGGTGCCTCGGAGGGTCTCACGCTCGTAGGTGTAGAGGTCGTCGGGAAGGCTTTCGCCCTCGGCCAAAGTGTGGTAAGCCATATCCAGCTTGCCAAAGATAACCTGTCGGATGGTGCTGTAACCGACGGGGTACTGGGTCGCTTGGATCGCTTTGTTGAGGAGGTTAGCGGGGAGCGGTTCGCCCGTCTGGTAGTGCTTAGAGAGTAGCTCGGTGACCACCTCGGGCTGGAGAAGATAGTTTTCCATAAACTGACTCGGGAGCTCCACAAAGTCACGCTCCACATTGGTTCCCGACATGGAGCTGTAGCGCGTCTGCGTAAGCAAGCCGTGGAGCGAGTGGCCGAACTCGTGGAGGAGCGTATGCACCTCCGATAGCGTGAGCATGGCCTCCTTGCCAGTCGTCGGCGGGGTGAAGTTCATCACGAGGAGGATATGCGGTCGCTGGGCGGGTGTCCACTCCCGTAAGTTGTTCATCCAGGCACCGCTGCGCTTGCCCTTACGGGGGAAGAAGTCTAGGTAGAGCAGTCCTAGATGCGCTCCGTCACGGTCTAGCACTTGGTAAGGACGCACGTCGGGATGGTAGACGGCGACCTCCTCGGCGGGTGCGAAGGTGATGCCGTAGAGCCGTGTGGCAATGGCAAAGACACCCGAGATGACCTGCGAGAGCGGGAAGTAAGGACGTAGCTCCTCCTCCTTGACCCCAAAGGTCTGCTCGCTGTGCCGCTCCATATAATAGGAGAGGTCCCACGACTCTAGCTCGAAGCCCGCCTCACGATCCAGCTCGTCGAGCTCATCGAGGGCGGTCTGTCGGTAATACTTCGTCAGGTCGTCGAGAAGCTGCTCCACCTGTTCGGGGCTGTTGCACATACGATGCTTGAGGCGGTAGGTCGCATAGTTGGGATGTCCCAGTAGCCGTGCCAGCTCGCCACGAAGCGTAGCTATCTGACGAACGATCTGCCGATTGTTCTGCGCATTGTCACGATTGCCCACGCTGCCCCGTCCTAAGTACATCTTGTAGCGTAGCTCTCTGTCGGCACAATGCTTCATGATGGCACCCACATGCGGAGCCGAGAGGTCAAAGAGGTAGCCCTCGCCATGCGCTTCGGAGGCGGTGCGCGCTTTCTCCCGAGCATCGTCTAGGATCTGCTGAGGCAAGCCACGTAGGCGGTCGCTTTCGTCAGCAGGCACGAAGAGTGTCCAGGACTCCTCGTCGCAAAGTTTGTTTTGCGCAAAGCGTGTGGTCAACTGACTGAGCTGCTCATTGATCTCTCTAAAGCGCTCCCGCTCGGCACCAACGAGCAGAGCTCCGTTGTCCGCAAAGCCCTCGTAGCTCTCGGTCAGGAGGCGCAGGTCGATCTCGTCTAGGTGCAGCTCCTCGCGCTGGTCATAGACGGAGCGAATGCGAGCGAAGAGCGCCTCGTTGAGGAGCGTATCCGTCGACAGCTTGCTGAGCCAGTCCGAGAAGGTCTCCGAGAGTTGCATCATCTCGGGACACGAGTAGGCGGAGAGCAGATTGTAAAAGGCAGCCGTGACCGCCTCCAGCGCCTCCCCACTCTCCTCGAAGCGACGAATCGTATTGTCAAAGGTGGCCGGCTCACGCTGTGCCGTAATCGCATCAATCTCTGCACGATGCAACGTGATCGCCTCCTGCATAGCCGTGCGGAAGGTCTCCATCGTCTGCTCTATGGCGGAGGCGGAGGAGAGGTCGAAGAACTGGTCAAAGGGGAAGCTCCCGTACGGAGTCTCGGGAGCGGTAAAGAGGTTGCTTAGGAGTGCTGTCGCCTGAGGCGTGGTTGCGGTCATATATAAGGAGTCGGGTTGGGTTACTTAGCCAGCTGAGCTTCCAGCTGAGCTATCTTTTTGTTTTGGTTTTCGATGGTCTGCAGGAGCGCACTGAGCTCCTCATTGCCCATAGAGGTGGGGTACTCGGCAGAGACACGTAGGAGGAAGTCGCTCAGGACGTTCATATAGTTGGTAAAAGCGGCGTAAGGCGTCTCGTATGGCGAGAAAGCCCCTGGACCGCCCAACTTGGTGGTCATATAGAAGAGGTGGTCGGAGCCCTGTAAGTTGATCCAGTCCTCCAGGAGTCGCTGGTCTCGTGAGAGACGGATGCGCTCGCCCCACTCCTCGAGCTTCTGTATGACACATTGCTGTAGCTCATTGCCCGTCCATAGCGAGGTGTCTCGCTCCTCGCCCATACGGCTCACCGGATAGGTCGCCTGGATCGTGTCCTGCGGGGTGCAGTGCGTAGCAATCTCTTGGTGCGTGGTAAAAGTAAAGCCACGCTTATAGCCCTGCTCGGGAAGAGCTCGGAGGAACTCAAAGATGCCCGTCTCACGGCTCCAGACCGATCCGAGCGTCTCCAGTGGCAGAGAGACCAAAGCATAGTCGCCCTGCTCAGCCTCCAGCGTCGCAAAGAAGCGCTCCGTCGTGTAGGGATAGAGCGGACTATCGTACCGTGCGAAGTCGTGGGCGATCGCATCGGAGAGCTCTGCGTGACGCATCAGGAGAGCCATTCCATCGGTCGTTGCGTTGTACAGGTAGTTAGGACTCTTCCACGCTAGGAGGTGCTTGGCGCCCTCGGTGACGATTGCTTTGTACCCTTGGCTATGAGCTACCTGTGCGATGCGGTCGCTGTAGATCAGCTCAGGATTGGAGAGCGTCACGGGAGAGACCCCGAGGAGCGAACTGATACGGGTGCGATACATGCGCAATTGGTTCGCATACTCCTCCTCATCGTACAGCCCGCAGAGCCCGTGCGAGATCGGTTCGCCAAGTATCTCGATGCGCCCGCTCTTAACCAGTCGCTTGAGTAGCTGGATCATGTCCGGCGTGTGCAGCTCCATCTGTGTGAGCACCGAGCCTGAGAGCGTGAGGGCAACTCTAAAGTCGGGATGCGTCTCGATCAATTGCTCGATCAGTTCGAGTGCTGGTCTATAGGAGCGGTCTACCACTTGACGCAGTATCTCCTCATTGGCAAAGTCGTCGTAATAGTAGTGGTCGCTACCGATATTGAAGAATGGGTAGTTCTTGAGCCTAAACGGTTGGTGTAGGTAGAAGTGAAGTATAATCTGTATCATAGGAAGGTGGAGAAGTCGTTTGTCAAAGGGTTATACAAGTCGGTCATAGATAGCTCTGAGGCGCAGTCCAGCTTTGCTCCAGACGATGTTGTTGACCTCCTCGAGACCCTTTTGCTTGAGATGCTCGTGGAGCGTCGGATAGGTGACGAGGGCGTGCATAGCGTCGGCCATAGCGTCCACGTCCCAGTAGTCAGTCTTGATCGCATAGCGCAGGATCTCGGCACAGCCACTCTGCTTAGAGATAATGCTCGGCACGCCACACTGCATAGCTTCTAGCGGTGAGATGCCAAAAGGCTCCGACACCGAGGGCATCACGTAGACATCACTCGAGCGCAGCATCTCATAGACCTGCTGTCCTCGCAGGAAGCCCGTAAAGTGAAAGCGATCGGCTATACGTTTGCGAGCCACGAGGTCGATCATCTTGTCCATCATATCGCCATTGCCCGCCATCACAAAGCGGATGCCGTCGGTATGCTGTAGCACCTTGTGGGCTGCCTCGACGAAGTACTCAGGCCCCTTTTGCATGGTGATGCGCCCCAGGAAGGTAATCACCTTGTCGCCCGTATGCTGCTTATTGGGCAAAGCTAATAGCTCAGGACTAAGCGGCTCGACAGCGTTGTGGACGGTAAAGACCTTGTCGGGGCTCTGACCATACTTGTCGATGACAGTTCGTCGGGTCAGGTTGCTCACACAGACGATAGCGTCTGCGTAGTCCATCCCTTGCCGCTCGATCGCATAGACCTGCGGATTGACATTGCCACGACTGCGGTCGAAGTCGGTCGCATGCACATGGATTACCAGTGGCCGCCCCGTCACCATCTTCGTATGAATCCCCGCTGGGTAGGTGAGCCAGTCATGCGAGTGAATGATGTCGCACGGCACCGTCCGCGCTATGACGCCCGCCACGATCGAGTAATTGTTGATCTCCTCCAGCAGGTTGTCCGGGTAAGCTCCGCTAAACTCCAGACAGCCCAAGTCGTTGGGACAGCGATAGCGGAAGTCATCGTAGATATGCTCTCTCGCAGCTTGGTAGTAGGTCACCTCCGCCTCATTGTGTAGCCGTGAGCGCAGGTACTCGGCACTATGATCATGGTAAACGATCGGCGTGCGGTCAGCGCCAACCAGCGTAATGTGCGAAGTGTCCTCATCGCCATACAACTTAGGCACGACAAAGGTTATATCCATATCGCTCTGCTCGGCCATACCATTGGTCAAGCCGTAGCTAGCCGTGCCTAGCCCTCCCGAAATGTGTGGGGGAAACTCCCACCCGTACATCAATACTCTCATCTTACAAGAACATCTTCATTGGTCCCACTTGTCGTGTTAAGAGGCAATCTCTATCAAAGTAGTATCTTTTGAGTGAACGGTGTGGAGCCGTCTGCAAATTCTATATGAACTACAGAACAGTGACTAGCGTATTGAAGGGGAATGACAATCTCTTCCCGAGCATCTGTCTCATATCGACTTGCATACCCCTCTGGACTATAGATCTCAACGAATGAAATGGGGCGAGTGCTTTTGATAAAGAGCTTCTCATCTTCAAGCTTAATGATAGGCCCAAGGCTCTTCTCTGTAGGCAAGTCTATACTTGTCAGCTTTGAAGATAGAACGTGTGTTGCCATATAGCTCCTGCCTATCTCTACAAACCTAATGGTATATATAGAGTCCGGGGGAGTAGTGAATGTCAAGTCTCTATTTACGTCATAGAGATGTTTGCGAGTCCATCCTCCCAAAGCGATTACTATACCTCCCCATTCGGTAAACGCATCATCCATACGAGCCTTATCCTTAGTTAGGAAGAAACTCTCTATTCCTGGTATCACAACTCCTGTATTGGGGTCTTCACCCATAAGGGCAGTTACGAACCAACCCTCAGCCGTGACATACTTTGCCCCTTTGTATAGTTGCTCAAAGTCGTAGTGGTAGCTGTCTCCCTCACGATTGCAGACGAAGTGGTAGATACTGTCTAGCTGGATAGGCTTACCACTTAGTTGTAGCGGGTCGGTTACTGAAGCATAGACACCATCTTTGATCTGTATCGGGATGTACGCATCATTAGTCATAATGGCAAGGACTCGCCCTTGCGCTGGATCTGTCGGATGCTCTACCGTCGTAAGGAGACCATCCCACTCTTTCTGAGCTGAGGCGATAAGCCCGCAACTGAGTAGTATGGTTAGTAATAGTAGTTGGTGTCTCATTGTTTCGTAGGCTTTATAGTTATACTTCAAAGGTAAGGGTATTTATTGGTCTGCTCTTCTTGTAGGACGCTCTTCGTTGCTGGTTGTATAGTATAGGTAGTTAGCCAGAGGGGTCTCCTCGCTGTTGTACCGCTCCAGGGTCACCAAGGCGCGCAAGACCTCCGCACAGCTCATCGCAAAGGAGATACCGCCGTGACTATCGTAGGGCGGGTTGCCATCGTACAGTTCGCTCAGTGTCGAGATGCCGTGATACTGTAGCTCATCCTGTATATCCCCGAGCAGGCGCGCCAGGTGGGTCACACCGCTACGCCCATTGATCTTCAGATAGGCATCCGTGTAGGCTCCCAGTAGCCACGGCCAAGCGGAGCCATTATAGTAAGCATGCTCACGCTGCTCCTGAAGCCCGCTGCACTGCTCCACATAACCCTCACTGCGGGGGCTCAGCGAGCGAATACCCTTTGGTGTGAGTAGCTCAGAGGTCACGATTCCTAGCACTTGTCGCTGCTTAGCACGGCTCAGCGGGCAGAACGGCAGCGAGATAGCTATCAGCATATCAGGACGGACAGCCCGCTCACGATACCCCTCCTTGGTCACGTAGTCATATAGGTAGCCATAGGGATTGACGAAGGTCTGCTCGAAGGCTGGCTCTAAGCGCTCGATCACGCCCGCGAGCTCCTCGGGAAAGCCCACCCCACGAGCCTCACGGTAGAAGCAGAGCGCATTGTACCACAAGCCGTTTACCTCCACCAGATAGCCCCGTCGTGGCACGACCGCTTGCCCCGCTATCGTTGAGTCCATCCAGGTGACTGGAGGCGTGCCACTACCCTCGGCATAGAGCAGTCCATTAGGCTCGATGCGCAGGATCGGGTGGCGGTCGCTCAGGTAGTAGTCGATGATGCGCCCCACGAAGTCTAGGTAGAAGGTGCGGTGGCTGTCGTCTGGATACTCAGCGAGAAAGAGCTGTATAGCACGTATCGCCCAGAGCCCCACGTCGGGGTCGCGTACCCCCTCCATATCTAGCGGGAGCGCTATCTGCTTGATGAAGTTGATACTGCTCCGTATGAAGGTACTCATCACATTGTGAAAGCGCTCCGGATGATCGCTGTAGATCGAGCAACCAGGCAAAGCGACCATCTCATCCCTCGCTCGAACCCCATACCAGGGGAAGCCCGCGAGGATGTAGTGTCTATTGGATTCTGGCTTGTAGTAAAACTGGCTACAAGCGTTGCGCAGACAGCTCTGCAGATCTACTCGCGCCTTGCGATGCGCCACCTCTGAGTCAAAGAGCGCTGGCAGCGTGGTCACGTCCACCTCCTCTAGCTGTGCGGTGAAGTAGACCGACTCACCATTGCGCAGATCCATCTCAAAGTAGCCAGGCGAATAGAGGTCTTCGCAGCTTTCGTACCCTCGTATCTGCTCCTTAGGATAGTGCAGATTCTTGATCCAGTAGCCCTCATCGACCCAATGCGAGGAGGCATCCACCTGCATGTATAGATCGGGGTAACCCTCATAGAGACAGGTGCGCACACCCGTCGTGCCAACTGGGTGGACGGTCGTGTCGGCCGTATCGTTCTCATGCGATAGGAGGATCACATCCCTAAAGGCGACCACAGGGCGCAACCGCAGCGTCGTCTCGCTGTGGCTGTCAAGGAGCGTGAACTTGATAATCACCTGATTCTTGTAGTGGCAGAAGATCGACTCCCGCTGTAGGACCACCCCGCCCACACGGTATATCGTGCGGGGCATCTTGTCTATGTTGTACTCTCGTATGTACTTGTGCCCATTGGGATAGACCGTGCCATCGCCGTAGAGATGCACCCCGAGGTTAAACTCCGCCCCATGCTGTATCACCGTAGCATCTAGCGACGAGAGGAGGATATGGTTGTGACGGCTCAGGTGAGGCAGTGGCACCACGAGCAGACCGTGATACTTGCGCGTGTTGCACCCCACGAGGGTCGTACAGTTGAAGGCACCCCCACGGTTAGAGCGTATATGCTCCAGCTGTAGCGAGCGGTCTAGGTTAGAAAGCGTCGTGCGGTCAAACTTGAGATAACTCATAGATAGTAAATTACTTGGAGGTAACGGTGCCACCACTCCCCTACTCTCGACCAACGCTAGCAGCTCGGGGATCACGTGACAAGTGGCGCTGAGGATAGCCCTCTCCGCGTTGCTAAGATACGAATTAACCGCTGAACGACGGTTAAATTCCCGCTAAACGAGCAGTTTCTCACCGATGAAACTTTAGTTTCCTCCGCATGAAACTCTAGTTTCTCCCGTATGAAACTTTAGTTTCCTCCCTATGAAACTCCAGTTTCACCTAGGTGGCACTGAGGTCTAACGGACTTTTAGCCCTTTGTCGGGAGGCATAGGATAGTTGCCACACACGGGATAAAACGAACGTAGGGACATACAGCGCGATGCCGTACGTCCCTACGTTTATTCGTTAGCGGGCTGCCTCTCGCGCTAGGCGACGAAGGCTCGCTGGTCTGACTGACTACTCGATCGTGATGTCGTCAATGAGGAGGTCATAGACCCCGTTACCACCCCCCTTGAAGGCAATGAGGTTACCACTCTTAGCAAGTGCCTTACCACTGATGTCCAGCGTTACCTTAACCCAGTCGGTAGCATTGACACTACCAGCGTAGTCGTTTTGATTTTTAGCTGCGTGAGAAGCATCCTGGATGGTAACGTCAGCGTTGTTAATGTTGCCCAGGTTGTAAGCGTAGTAGCCTTGCTGCGTTAGTCCTGACACCGTTTTGTCTGCAGGATATAGGTTGATAGAGATACCCTTGCCAGTGGCTGTACCCTTGACGTAGAAGGTGATCTTGGACTTGCCCGTGAACTCCTTGCCACTCTTGTTCTCTACTGTGAAGAAGTAACCATTTTTAGCCATTTTGCCACTGAGCTTGAGCGCATTGCCCGTGCGACCTGCTCCAGTAGCTTCCGAGCAATAGGAACCTAGACCGAATTTGTTTAGTGTACCCGTGAAAGCTGCGAAGTCCTCGAAGTCAGCACCGGGGAAGAGTAGCTCAGCAGTAGTGGGCTGTGGCGTAGGAGGAGGTGTTACGCCACCCGTGTTGTCGGGATCCACGGTGACGTTGCCCTCATCTACTACGTTCCAGTCAGAGATCTGACCATTGATCTGATCTACTGTGAGAGCGTTTGAAGCGAGGGTGACGTTGAACTTGTGGTTCTTGCCAGACTGGAGAGCGAGGCTAGCGAAGGTGTAGCTGTAGCTCTTGCCGTCGCTGAGCTTGATGACTAGCTTAGCATTGGCATTGGTAGCTGGGATGACGATCGTTGGAGCGAAGGTGTCATTCTTGAGCTGTAGCTTTTGCGTAGCCGTTGCCGTGCCGTTGGTGAGCGTACCGTCAGCGATCTTCATCGAGCTGGTGGTGACGATGCCCTCTAGCTGAGCTGAGGTGATAGTCGTACCAGCAGGTAGACCTGCCATGGTGAAGCTCACGAGAGCTAGCTTGTGCGTAAACTGTAGTACGTGGTTAGCACCCGTAGCGTCCTTAGCGGTCTTGATGCCCGTCAGGTTATTGGAGTAGAGGACGTCGGTCTGAGCGTTGGTCAGATCGATAGCTAGATCGGTCTTAGCGTTAGCGCTGTAAGGATAGTAGCTGACGAAGTTGACCGTCTGCCCCTCGGCAAAGGTTAGTCCAGTAGTGGCAGGTGCAAAGGTAGCGGTAGCGCCTCCTGCCGTGGTCTTGTACTCTACATTGGTAGCGGTAGCGTCACCAGTCATAGAGATACCGATGGCATCGTTTGCCTCGAAGGCGTTGTTAGCCATACGGAGGTTGAGCGCTGGGATGTTTGACCCAAACTGCATCGCCTCTGGCTGTAGGTACTCACTCTTGTTGTCTTTGTTGCAGGCAGTGAGTGCGAGTAGTGCTAGTGCTCCGACAAGTAGTTTCTTCATGTTTACTGTTTTTATATACGATAGGTCGCTACAATCTATATGCGACCAGCTTAATCAATTAGTGTACGTTGACAGCCTCAATTTGATAGGTCGTCGTGTGCAGAGGTTTTTGCGAAGATTCATAGAGAAGAGCAATGTAACCCGCCTCGGCAGAAGCTGTGATGGTGTAGCTCTTCTTGTAATGCTGGTTGCCATAGCCACTAGGAGAGGTCGCATCGTTGATGACCTCTAGCGTCTTAACGAGTGCGACTGGCCTGAGCATAGTGTACGCCACTGTAAGAGCGCTTCTGAAAGTCACGCGCACCGACGAGTGCTTTGTTGAGCCAGCCAGGGAGTGCAAAGGGATCATGGTCCTTGCCCCCCTTGGCGAAGTCATCATTGAGCGGTAGTGCGCGAGCTGTCTGTGTGAGGTCTACATTATAGACATTCTCGCCAGCTGGCTCTGGATCGGGAGTAGGCTCCGTACCGCCATTGTCGTCGGGATTAACGATGATATCCTCACCATCTACGACGTCCCAGTCAGAGATCTGACCATTGATCTCGTCAACCGTAAGTGCGTTAGATGCGAGGGTGACGTTGAACTTGTGATTCTTGCCAGACTGGAGAGCAAGGCTAGCGAAGGTGTAGCTGTAGCTCTTGCCATCGCTCAGCTTGATGACGAGCTTAGCATTAGCATTGGTAGCAGGGATGACAATCGTTGGAGCGAAGGTACCATCAGCGAGCTGTAGCTTTTGCGTAGCCGTTGCCGTGCCGTTGGTGAGCGTACCGTCAGCGATCTTCATCGAGCTGGTGGTGACGATGCCCTCTAGCTGAGCGGAGGTGATAGTTGTGCCAGCAGGTAGACCAGCCATGGTGAAGCTCACGAGAGCTAGCTTGTGCTTGAACTGTAGTACGTGGTTAGCTCCATTAGCGTCCTTAGCGGTCTTGATACCTGTTAGGTTATTGGAGTAGAGGACGTCGGTCTGTGCGTTGGTTAGGTCGATAGCTAGATCGGTCGTAGCGCTAGCGCTGTAAGGATAGTAGCTGACGAAGTTGACCGTCTGCCCCTCGGCAAAGGTTAGTCCAGTAGCGGCAGGTGCGAAGGTTGCGGTAGCACCTCCTGCAGTGGTCTTGTACTCTACGTTGGTAGCGGTAGCGTCACCAGTCATAGAGATACCGATAGCATCGTTTACCTCGAAGGCATTGTTAGCCATACGGAGGTTGAGCGTTGGGATGTTTGACCCAAACTGCATAGCCTCCTGCTGGAGTGCTTCACTCTTGTTGTCCTTGTTACAGGCCGTGAGTGCGAGTAGTGCTAGTGCACTGACAAGTAGTTTTTTCATGTTTTGTTAGGTGTTTAGGTGATAAGTAATTGATTGTTATTTCACAGTTAGTGCTTCGACTTGGTAAGTCGTCGTGTGGAAAGGTTGCTGCGAAGCCTCATAGAGGAGAGCTATATAGCCCGCCTCGGCAGAGGCTGTGATAGCGTAGCTCTTCTTGTAATGCTGATTGCCATAGCCACTCGGGGAAGTGCTATCGTTGATGACCTCTAGCGTCTTGACGAGTGCTCCATCCTTGTCTAGCTACTGGCCTGAGCATAGTGTACGCCACTGTAAGAGCGCTTCTGAAAGTCACGCGCACCGACGAGTGCTTTGTTGAGCCAGCCAGGGAGTGCAAAGGGATCGTAGTCCTTACCCCCCTTGGCGAAGTCATCATTGAGCGGTAGTGCGCGAGCCGTCTGTGTGAGATTGACCCCGTAAATATTCTCGCCAGCAGGCTTAGGGTCTGGCGTGGGCGTTTCGGTTGGAGTGGCAACGATGTTCGAAACGGTGCCATCGTCCTCCCAATCCACGATCTGTCCGTTGACTAGGTCTATGGAGATACCTCCCTGCTGCTCATCAAGGGTGATATTATAATAGTAGATCTTGTTGCTAACGATGTCTAGCTGATTGATCGCCTTGGTGTAGGTGCGACCATTGCTGAGCGTGAGCTGTAGCTGTGCGTTCACAATCTCCTTCGGGAGGATGAGAGACGAGGCGGAGCGCTGATCTGTACCGACGGTGAGCGGGAGCGTTTCCTTCGAACTATACGGTGTGCGTAGCTCGCCTGTGAGGACATCAAAGTCGCCCTCGACGACCATGCCTTGTAGCTGCATCGATTGTAGTGTCACTCCCGCGGGGAGTCCCTGCAGAGTGAAGACGATGCGTGAGAGGACGTGCGAGAAGAGGAGCGTGTACTCCTTCTTGTCCACACGAGGAGCCACCTCACGGTGATGAGCCCAGAGGAGATCGAGCGGTTCTTTGATCAAGTTCAGATGTATGATCCCCTTCTGAACGTCCGTGCGGTACGGAGCGTAAGCGTAGAAGTCTAGCTCCTTAACGGTGCTGGGGTAGATGCGGTCAGACATCGTCGTAGGGTGAAAGATCGCTATATGCCCCCCAGGGATGGCGTGGTAGTGCAGGTTATTGCGCTCCTCAGCTCCGCGCGCATAGACACCGATCTGGTCGCTCACGTCAAAGCGCTCGTCCGTAGCGCGCACCTCCTTGTCGCTGAGACGTATGTTGCTCTTGAAGACTATGTAGTCCTTAGCTTGCGCTCCGTCTTCATCGGGACAAGTGTTACAGCGAGACTGCTCCTTAGTACAAGAGGTAACGAGGAGTAGCGTCGTGAGTAGTATAGAGATTGTCGTTAATAACTTATTCATAGTAGTAGGTGAGCTACAGATTATTCATCAATCACGGTGACATCGTTGAGCGCAGGGAAGAAGTCAAAGCCTGTCTTCGCCTCCATCTTTTCGAGCGTCGTCTTGTAGTTGTTAGGTTTTCCTGAGAAGCCCTCGTGCGGTATGCACCACGCCTTGGAGTGGTAGCGCTGCTGCTTGTCACGCCATACGACTACCTTGTAGAAGTAGTCTGGTACTGGGCAAGCCACATTACTTCGATCCCGAGTGTACTTATAGTTCGTATCGTCAAAGCCTACACCCGTCACTACATAGAGCGTGTCGACACTGTTAGCAAGGTTACGTACCTGACCCTCTAGATTACTCCAGATGCCACCATTATGGGTTTGCTTCTGTGGTACCATATTGGAGTAGTAGAATGTGCTGGCGTTATCCTCCCGAGAGGAGAGGCGATCTGCGCTAGGGATTTGGTGTCCTCTAGAGTATCCGTCATAAGCCCCCGTCAAGTTGGGTTGATACGCCTTAGAGATGTTCGGATCATAGCCCCAAGCATTAGTACGATCAACTTTTTTATCTGTTAGGTCCTTGTAGAGTGGATAAGCCACATAGTGAGCTAGGTGAAGCTTCGTGTCATATAGTAGGAAGTAGTTGCGTGCCGAGGGATTGCTCGGGAGGTTGTGCTGTACCTCCAGCGTGTTGGGAAGATTCTTCTTGGCGGGTAGCTCGAAGTATTGGGCCACCTCTGCGACCTTGCCCGTGCCCGTATCCTTGAGCGTGATGGTGTGGGTGCGCTGCTGTCCCATGACGAGGCTCTGACCCTCACGTAGTGGCCAGGTGTAGGTACGTCCGTTGGGCAGCGTGAAGAGTACCTTCATCTCGCTCGTGGTCGTCTCGATAGGTAGGATCAGAGCAGTAGCCGTAGCGGTAGCACCCGAGACGGAGACTGGCACTGAGATCTCGCCCGTAGAGCTAGCATTGACCTGCCACTGACGACTATAGAGGTCTAGCGCACCCGTCGTCGGCATACCAACGATGCGCACCGTGACACCCTCTAGAGAGCCACCATCCTCACTGCGCATCTCAAAGCGAAGCGAGGCGAGTGCCTGACGAAAGACTAGTTCCTTTGCGACATCGGGAGCAATGGCTGAGAGATTGTCCGATATAAGCAGAGGCTTGAGCGAAGCTTGATCAGCGACGCTGTAAGCGATCTTGCCCTCCTGCGTCTGAGCATTATAGGGGTAGTAAGCGAGGATATCATACTTCATTGATGAGTTCCACAGCACCTTCTGCTGCTCATCAGCTGGGTCGAAGGTCGCGATTCCACCGCCACGAATAGTCTTGTAGTGCAGGTTGCTATGCTGTAGTTGCTCAGCCGACCAAGTGGTATTCTGTGCCGTGCGACGCACGTAGATACCTATCTCGTCGCCAGCCTCCCAAGCGGTGCCAGCGACACGCAGGTCGTAGTCCTGCTGTGAGGCGAGGAAAGATTGATGGATGTCGGCCTGAGGATGGTCCGCTTCTCCTTGTCTACCCGTCGGCTGGCAAGCAGCTGTCAGGAATAGCCCCCACGAGAGAGCCATTAGCGTGAAGAGTAGACGATAAGTTCTATTTGCCATAGATTAGTTGTGTCTGGTTAACTAGAAATATGTGATGCCGCAGCAACAACTAGCGGAGTCCTTCGTGCGCCTCTACCAAGAGGCAATGCAAAAGTACCCTACACAGATTACACCATCGTTACTGCGATGTGACAAAGCTACTAAAAAAAGCTGTGCCGTCAAAAACGACCCAGCTGGTCTCTAGCCTTTAAGCTCTAAGCTCACATATCTGTGGGTCAGAGGAGGCGTGACAGGAGCTGCTCGGTAAGGGCGAGGTGCGTATAGGTGGCGTAGCAACGCCCCGTATGCCATAGCGCGGTCGCCACGGGATCGCCCCACGCATTGTACTGCTGCGCTACTGTGGGAAGCGGATCGATGATGCGGGAGTAGTGGAACTCGTGCCCACGCACCGCCACACCCTCTATCTCGAGCTGTCGGTAGCCGAGGGCTAGCCCGCGCTGCTGCATCGTGGCAGTCTGCTGTAGCGCCCCCACGAGCGGATAACTGGTCCCCTTCTCGTCAACAATCGCTTCGCAGAGGAGGAGCATGCCTCCGCCCTCGGCAAGCATCGCTCCGCCCCCACGAATGTAATCGCGAAGGCTGTCGAGCATCGACTTATTGGCGGACAACTGCTCCAGATGTAGCTCGGGATAACCGCCAGGGAGATAGACGAAGTCGCTCGGCGGTAGTGCCCTGTCGGAGAGCGGACTGAAGTAAGTCACCTCGCCCCACTGCTCTAGCTGACGCACATTCTCCTGATAGAGGAAGTTGAAAGCGTCGTCACGAGCCACGGCTATACGACGAGGCGTTGACGAAGCTTGCTTTTGCAAAGCGGGAGCTTCGTGGGGTCGCTCCTTTCGCTCTGAGGAGATGGCTAGAAGGCGGTCAATATCTAAATGTTGCTCTAAGAGGTCGGCCACCTGATCGGCGTAACGGTCTATCTGCGCCAAGTCGTCAACGTCCAGTCCTAGATAACGACTGGGGATGGCGATGTCGTCGACACGAGGTAGCGAGCCCAGCACAGGCACGCCCGCATCAGAGGCAGCTTGCGTAAGATAGGTCAGATGACGCTCCGAGGAGACCTTATTAAAGATGACTCCTGCTATCCGGATCCTGGGGTCAAAGTGCTGCAACCCGTAGAGCAACGGAGCCACCGTGTAAGCCATCGAGCGCGGGGTCACGACCAGTACGACGGGCAGGTCTAGGAGACGAGCGATGTCGGCCGCAGAACCTTTGTCCCGATCGTAACCGTCGAAGAGCCCCATCACGCCCTCCACGATGACCGCCTGAGCGTCCTGACTATAATGGTCGTAGAGCGCCTGCACACGCTCGGCACCGTACATGAAGAGATCCAGATTGACCGCTGGGCGACCCGTAGCCACGCTGTGCAGCTTAGGATCTACGTAGTCGGGGCCACACTTGAAAGCTTGGGTGGCCAGACCACGACGTGTATAAGCACGGAGGAGGCCCATGGTGAGCGTGCTTTTGCCACTCTCAGAGAGGGGCGCAGCGATGAGGAGGGAGGGAAGAGTTGACATAAGGGATTGACTAAAGTTGTGAGTCAGGAATGAGAAGAACCTCTAGCTGAGCCGAGGGAACAAGAGGTTTGCAGACCTGATAGCAGTGATCGACGATGCTTTGGTAGAGAGGGTGCGTACCGTCGGGGAATATCTGCCACAGTTCGCGGGCTAGGGTCATCTCGCTGATCTGTTGCTTCTGCGCTTCGCTCGCTCCAGAGGCAGAGGCGAGGGCGGTGATGAAAGCTTTGTCCATCACCACCTTCTTGCTATGTGTGTCCAGTTCGCCAGCCGCCAGCTTGACCGCCTTGCCGATCATGATGCCGAGGGTGATCTGCGGGAAACCTAGTTCGTTGGCTAGGCTGAGCGTCTCACCGATGAAGTTGCCATACTGAACGAAAGCGTTGGCGGGAAGGTCGGGAAAGCGCCCCTTGAGGTAGCGCTCGCTGCGTCCGCCAGAGTTAAGCACGAGATGCTTGCCATAGACCGACTTGCTCACCTCCAGCTCACGACGTATCGACTCAACAAAGGCTTCGCTCGAATAGGGACGCACGACGCCTGTAGTGCCGAGGATAGAGATGCCGTCTAGGATGCCGAGCCGTGGATTGAAGGTGCTGTGGGCGAGCCGTCGTCCCTCGGGAACGGAGATGGTCAGGTCAATGCCTACTTGGGAGAGGTCGACCAAAGCACCGAGAGCTTGGCGCATCATCTGACGCGGGACGGGGTTGACGGCAGGCTCTCCGATCTCTAGTCCGATGCCAGGGAGGGTAACTCGCCCTACCCCTTCGCCCTGTAGGAAGGAGACCCCGCAATGAGCCTGCGTGAGCGACAAGTCAGCGACTATCTCTGCGCCATCCGTTACGTCAGGGTCACTGCCCGCATCCTTGATGGCAACCGCTCGAGCGCCTTGCGCTGTGAGCTCCGTATGTTGGATTGGGAAAGGAACCCGTTCGCCCTGAGGAAGGGTCACAGTCACCTCGCTGTAAGACTCCTCATTGAGCAGTGTGAGCAGGGCAGCCGTAGCGGCAGCTGTGGCGGTGGTGCCAGTCGTCAAACCGATGCGCTGAGGGAAGAAGTCGCTCCCCAGCAGCCGCTCGATGGAGCGACGAAGTCCTACGGGACCCTCGACAGTGACGGTAGCGGGATAAGGGATCTGTGGCCTTCGGATGACCAGCACGGTGATGCCGAGGGCTAGTGCCTCCTCCACTTTTGCCGCAAAGCCACTCGTGTCGCCACTCTCCTTGAGTAGGATCATGTCTGGTCGTAACGTGGCAAAGAGCTCTCGGTCACACTGCTCCTTGTCATAGTAAACCAGCCGCTCTGGCGGGAAGTCGCTCTGCCGTAGTCGCTCCTCGGTATCTGCGATGGGCATCACCCGCAGATAGGTCTCGTGCTGGGTCCAGTAGGCTCTCAGTCGCTCGATCGAGTTGACGCCCGTCAGGGCGAGCAGTCGCCGAGGTTGCTGCTTGAGCAGATATGTCAGTGCTGCATCAAAGGAGTCCAGCGACACAACCGAGGCGGGCAAAGCGGGAAAGGTGCGCTCGTACCGTATGACAGGGAGCTGCAGGCGGGATACACAGTTGGCCACGCTCTGGTGAACGCCCATTGCGAAGGGGTGCGCCGCATCTACGATGAGGGCTATCGCTTGCTCCGTGCAGAAGTGCGCCATCTCCTCGCCATTCATCCCGCCCTCCAGACGGATCCCGTGGTGCATCGTGAGCTCTTGAGAAGCGCCTCGTGTGGAGTAGTAAAAAGGTTTGCCCGCTTCCTCACACACCTCGAGCGCTTTGCGCCCTTCTGTGGTTCCGCCGATGATTAGGATCATACGTTTGAGGTGTGAATGGAGAAGTGTAAGGTATCGGGGTCGAAGTCTATTCCCTTTGCCGCAAAGTAGCTCGGCAAGGTTCCGTCACCAGCGAGCGTCCTCGGTGGACCCATGTGTAGCACGTGGTCATCATCGAGGAGCCACACCTGATCGGCTATCTGAAGAGCCAGCTCTAGGTCGTGCGTAGAGAGGAAAATCGTCTTGTGCGTCTCACGAGACAAGCGAAGAAGGAGCTGAAGCATCTCTACCTTCGAGGGAAAGTCCAGGAAGGCGGTCGGCTCGTCCAGTAATATGATAGGAGTCTCCTGCGCCAGCGCCTTGGCAATCATCACCTTCTGGCGCTCGCCATCACTGAGCGAGTCGATCATGCGCTTGGCTAGAGGCTGTATGCCGACCAACTGCAGCGCCTCGTCGACCGCCTGACGGTTACTCTCGTTCATCTGCCCCCAGAAACCCGTATAGAGACTACGCCCCAGGGCGATCATCTCGTAGGCAGTCGTATTGCTCATGATGAGTCGCTCCGTGAGCACGACGCTGATACGACGCGCCAGCTCTTTGGCACTGTATTGCTGTATCTCCTTACCCTCGACCAGGAGCGCCCCGCCGAGCTTCGGCTGAAAGGCTGCGATCGTCCTGAGCAGCGTCGACTTGCCCACCCCATTTGAACCGATAAGGCAGGTGAGCTGTCCCGACCAGATGGTAGCGTTGAGCTGGCTCGCTACGACGCGTGTGCGCTTCATCTGGTGATACCCTATCGATAGGTCACAAAGCTCTATCGTTGCGTGGCTAGTCATACAATTACAGTTGCTCTCTACGTCGTTTGTCAAATAGTACCCAGATCACAATCGGAGCACCGATGAGCGCCGTCACCGAGTTGATCGGTAGCGCACCCTCCATGCCTGGCATGCGGGCGATCAAGTTACAGCAGAGCGCCAGGAGCGCTCCGACGAGTGTCACCGCAGGCATCAGTGTCAGATGATTGGAAGTGGCAAAGATGGTGCGACAGAGATGTGGCACCGCCAGTCCGATGAAGACGATCGGACCGCAGTAAGCGGTCACGATAGCGGTCAGCAGGCAGGCCGAGAAGATGACCAGGTGGCGTGCCCGTCCGTAGTTCAGTCCGAGGCTGCGGGCGTAGTTCTCCCCGAGGAGCATCAGGTTCAGCACCTTGATCAGCAGGAAGGAGAGCGGTATCAGCACCAGCATGATCAGGACAAAGGTAGTCACCTGATCGCCACTCACCTTGGCAAAGCTGCCCAAGCCCCAGATCACATAGCTGCGCACATCCTCATCATTGCTAAAGAACTTCAGCACGCCGATGATGGCATTGGCTATGTAGCCGATCATCACACCCATGATCAGTAGCACCACATTGCCACGGACACGCTGCGCCATCGTCATAATGATCGACATCACGAGGAGCGCTCCGAGGAGTGCCGCCACCGAGACAGCCATCTCCCCCACGAAGCCCATCCGCACCAGTGCTCGCTGGCTAATGCTCCCCGAGAGGAGGATAAAGGTCGCCACTCCTAGGCTAGCTCCCGAGCTAATACCTAGCTCCGAAGGACCCGCCAGTGGATTGCGAAAGACAGTCTGCATCTGCAGACCACTGATGGAGAGTCCCGCACCCGCTACTAGTGCCGTAATGGTCTGCGGGTAGCGACTCTTCCAGATGATGTTGCGCCAGATCTCATCGCCACCAGCATCCGCCCCAAAGAGTATGCGCATCACCTGGTCAAAGGGGACAGCGATCGTCCCCAACGATAGGTTGAGCACGAAGAAGACTACGATGAGGAGTGCTATGACTGTAAAGGCTATAATCGGACGTCGCATAGCTTCCCTTAGCGAGTTAGTATCGAGTAAAAGACCGGCTCATGGTCGGGCAGCAGCTGCGGGTGAAAGGCGTGTATCAAGTCCGCCAAGACCACATCAGGCTCCACGGGCGAAAGCTCATAGAAAGGCCTCTCCCGCAGATTGCAGTACAGTACCTGCTTATCCCGATAAGCTTTGAAGTCTCGGTAGCGAGCATCCGTCTTGCCCAGCACATCGTAGGAGAAGGCGCCATCGTAGCTATTCGCAATGCGCCAGTAGTCCGCATCGGCGGCCTTAGCATAGACCGTCTCGAAGTCTACGTAGAAGCCTCCCGACTCCTTATCGTCTGCCATAAAATAGTCCGCACCTGCATCCTCAAAGAGGTGAGCCAAGTAGCTTGCGCCACCCACCACGTACCAGTTGCCACCGTGCAGTTCACCGCTAAGGACCTTCGGGCGGGGCAAGTCATCAGTAATCAAAGCTTGGAGCTCGTGGTAGCGCTGCTCTATCGTGCTGAAGATTGTCTCCGCACGCTCCTCCATGCCCAGCAGGAGCGCCGTAAACTTAAGCCACTCAGCCTGCCCCAGCGGGGAAGTCTCCTTGTAGCCCAAGAAGGTAATCAGCGGTATGTCTAGCTGCTTGATCACATCGTAGCCACCCCGCTTGAAGGGGCTTACTAATATAATGTCTGGCTGCAGAGCCATGATCAGCTCGCTGTCGAAGTTGCCCTCGATGCCGATCTGCTTAGCAGCGCCCGAAGCCAGCCGTGACTGCATCTCCTCATTGAAGAGGAAGCGCGTACTGGGCATCCCCACGATCCGATCCACTGCATCAAGCTTGATAAAGTTAGAGAGCTGTAGCGTCGTCATCACGATGACCCGACGCACTGGCGTCTCTATCATGGTGTAGCCCTCAGGCACCTCAGCAGCCAGCTCCTGAGACTGCTCACGAGGCACCAAAGCGTAGCGATACACCTCGCTACTGTCATGCGTCGGGTCGGAGATGGTGACCAGTGTCACCGCCCCCGCATGCTCGATTTGTAGTCCCTCGGCATAGCGTATCATAGCGGTGCTATCCACCGCTGAGCCCCCCGCAGTGCCCTCGTCAGAGCCTCCCTTACCACACGATATCAGCAGCAAGGAGAGCGCTAAACAGCTCAGCACATATCTCATACAGCGTAATCTATCCATTTTATTATCGATCTGTTGCACTGCAAAGATACGCAAACGATTCGTCCTAGCTCTAAGGTACCCGTACCTAGACAGGTCTGACGCATTATAACCAGCCGTCTAGGAGCTGCACATGACAATAAATAGGAATACACGGTTCGAGTATCGATGCAGAGTGACTACGGGACCTCACTGATTACACCTTCTGTCCTCTCCTGAAATAGTACACAGTTGGGGAGCCAACCCCAACAGCAATGAAACAAGAAAAAAGTAACCGAGGACGAAAGGGATATCCCCTAGAT
>QWCQ01000213.1_pt1 | contig 58327 bp, 45 predicted proteins | sample 1972701 | NCBI WGS metagenome assembly QWCQ01 (sample SAMN09866704, study PRJNA288562) | Human gut metagenome isolate pre4_stool, whole genome shotgun sequencing... | reverse complement strand
TTTGTCTGTTTGCATACGCTTCTGTTTTTATGGGCAAAGTTACCCGTTACCGAAGCGTTCTCAGCTATGCAAAGCGTTGTATATCAGAGCAACAGCACCCGAATCGCAGAAAGTTCACTTACCGAACACTCTTCCGTCAGTTACCTGCTCCTACCTCTTCGTTACCATTCGGAAAATGGGCTAACGATTTGGTAACGGAACTTCTGCACAAATCCACATCTTTTGCACTTTTACCCTCTGTGTAGAACATAGAGAAACACTGCAAATCCCTCTCATTTCCATTTACTTACCCGCAATCCTCTCCCAAGTACCCTTCCCCCTAATAGTTCCTCCCTTGGAACTGAAAAGTTCCTCCGCTGGAACTGTAGAGTTCCTGCCTTGGAACTAAAAAGTTCCAAGAGGGGAACTCTTTTTGGAACTCGTATGTACTACTAAACCAGCACGATACGAGCAGCCTTTTATTAGGATAGGCGGAGTATTCGTTATGGGGAGACAGGAAACAAAGAGGTCGCACAGGAACTACGGCGATGTAGTCTCCCATGCGACCTCACTCTGAGGATGAGCTACTGACGAGTGCAGTAATCTCTATGGTATAGGGGTCTTGCTAGCTCAGCCCCTCGATCTGACCATCGACGATGTCCATGTGGACGGCCTGTGGCTCCTTGGGCAGGCCTGGCATACGCATGATGCTACCCATGATGACGACAATCATCTCGGCGCCGCTGTTGAGGACGATATCCTCGACCTTCATATCAAAGCCTCGCATGTCGCCATATCCCTTGGGATCTGCCGAGAAGGAGTACTGCGTCTTGGCGATACAGATGGGATAGCGCTCCATGTTGAGCTCTTGAATACGAGCAAGCTTCTTCTCAGCCTTACTACTATAGGTCACATTGGCAGCGCCGTAGATGCGCTTGGCGATGTGCTCTACCTTCGTCTTGACCGGTTCGCTGAGCTGATAGACGTGATCGATAGGCTCTGAGGGATGCTTCTCGATCGTCTTGACGACCAGCTTCGCCAGCTCGGTAGCGCCCTTGCCACCCTCACTGTAAGCATTGTTGATCGCAAAGCCACAGCCTAGGACCTGCTCGCAGTGATTGCGAACAATCTCGATCTCCTCGTCCGTGTCGGTAGCGTAGCGGTTGAAGGCGACGACCACCGTCTGCCCGAAGTTGTGCAGATTGTGCACGTGACGGTCTAGATTCGCAAGACCCTTACGGACACCCTCTATATCCTTCTCGTAAATCTGCTTTTCGTGAACATCACCGTGCATCTTAAGACCAGCGAGGGTAGCGACGATGACCGTTAGTTTAGGCGTTATGCCCGCTACTTGGCACTTGATGTCGAGGAACTTCTCCGCACCGAGGTCGGCACCGAAGCCAGCCTCCGTGATCGTGTAGTCGCAGCAAGACATAGCCATCTTAGTCGCGAGGATCGAGTTACATCCGTGAGCAATATTAGCAAAAGGTCCGCCATGTATGAAAGCTGGGGTTCCTTCGGTGGTCTGCACGAGGTTCGGCTTGATTGCATCCTTTAGGAGGATGGTGATAGCGCCACCGATGCCCAGGTCCTTGACACGAAATGGCTCCTTAGCCTTGGTGTAGCCGAGGAGGATGTTGTCAATACGACGACGCAGGTCGTCTAGGTCAGAAGCGAGGCAAAGGATCGCCATGATCTCACTCGCAGGGGTGATATCAAAGCCAGTCTCCGTGGGGATGCCATTACCGACGCCCCCTAAACCCGTGATGCAGTTGCGCAGGGAGCGATCGTTGACGTCGAGGACACGCTTCCAGAGCACCTCGGAGAGTCCCTCGCAACTATTTCTATTCTGATAGATATAGTTGTCTAGAAGCGCGGTGATCATGTTGTGCGCTGAGGTGATGGCGTGAAAGTCGCCCGTGAAGTGGAGGTTGATGCTCTCCATCGGGAGCACCTGAGCGTACCCACCTCCAGCGGCACCACCCTTCATACCGAAGCAGGGACCGAGGGAGGGCTCGCGAAGCGCTACAGCAGCACTCTTGCCGATCTTGTTAAGCCCGAGGGCTAGACCGATAGAGACGGTTGTCTTACCGACACCCGCCTTGGTTGGTGTGATGGCGGTCACGAGGATGAGGTTACTCTGCGCTACCTTGTCGGGGTCTATCCGATCGAGGGAGACCTTGCCGATGTAGTGGCCATAAGGCTCTAGTTCACTGTCTGTGATGTTTAGCTGGTGAGCGATCTCCTCAATAGGCTTGAGCTCACACTCACGAGCTATCTGAATATCTGATTTCATTGTAGTACTATGTTAGTGTATAAGTAAAAAGGCACCCCCTACAGGGTCGGGTAGACCACTATAGACGACGCCCTAGCTAAACAAGATAAGAGCCGAAAGCCGGACTCGAACCGGCGACCTACTCATTACGAATGAGTTGCTCTACCAACTGAGCTATTTCGGCGTCTCATTGACGATGCAAAAGTACAACAAACTTTTGATACTACAAAGAGGATGCGCTTTGAGTTTGCTTTCGCCACCCGCTTTACTAAAGAAAAGCTATCCAATACCGACAACTTAGTAGACAAAACAGAGAGACCAAAGATTTCAATTGAAAAACTTCCGAAAAGCTCATTTTTCTCAAACGACTAGTATACAAGCTATTGCGAATTTCTTTTGGACAACTTTTCAACAATCACCGTTTTCGAAGTTGTTTTATTTGGTTATCTCGTAGGAAAGCAGTAATATTGCAATCGAAACAAACAAGGATGCCCTACGCTACTCCTTCTTTCGTCAATCTGCGATCTATATATAATAGGGTGAACTAGCGCATATCGTCTAGTCACTGGGAAACTGGTGTGAGTCCAGTACAGAACCCGCTGCTGTAATTCTCGCCTTGGAGGAGGATCACATATCCACTGTCTTAGCTTCATAAGATGGGAAGGAGATTACTCCGAGCAGGGCTACGCTACACATAGCATAGTCCCGACGAGATAAGTCAGAAGACCGACCCTAGCATACAGAGATCGTAAGGGATAAGACGAGGAGTGTCACTAGAAGAGCGGCAGTCGCACGAGAGATGGACGAAGCGTGGCAACCTACATTACTTTCGGGAATTGAAGTATGACAACAACTATCAAACAAATCATCAAGCGGGATGGGCTTCAGGAGCCGTTTACCCCGTCCAAGATTGAGAACGCCGTTCTCAAAGCCTACATCGCCACAGGTCAGACCGAGTGTCTCCAAGAGGCGAAGACCGTAACCATGGGCGTCCTCGGGCGCATTGATCAGGAGGTCATCTCTGTCGAGGAGGTGCAGGACCTCGTCGAGAGCGAGCTCATGAAGGTGCAGCCTGAGGTGGCTAAGCGCTACATACTCTATCGCGAGTGGCGCAACACGGAGCGTCAGAAGAAGAGCGAGCTCAAGCGCAACCTCGATGGCATCGTAACCATCGACAGCAACGATGTCAATCTGAGCAATGCCAATATGAGCAGTCACACGCCCGCTGGGCAGATGATGACCTTCGCCTCTGAAGTCTCTAAGGACTACACCTACCGCTACCTGCTCCCCACGCAGTACGCTGAGGCGCACCGTCGTGGCGACATCCACATCCACGACCTCGACTACTACCCTACCAAGACGACCACCTGTATACAGTACGACCTAGCGGATCTCTACGAGCGGGGCTTCCACACGAAGAATGGTAGCATCCGCACCCCTCAGAGCATACAGAGCTATGCCACGCTGGCGACAATCGTCTTCCAGACGAACCAAAACGAGCAGCATGGCGGACAAGCGATACCAGCCTTTGACTTCTTCATGGCTCCTGGCGTCTACAAGACTTTTCTCAAGCATATCGCCGACACGACCCGCCTATTTCTTCACTGCCAGGGAGCTACAGACCTGCCCTCAGTGCAAGAGATACGAGAGCTGGCTGGTCAGCATCTAGATAGTATCGTCCCGACCTCGACGGCGGTGACGAATCTGTGTCAAGCTCTAAGCCAGCGGATCAATAAGGAGATACCGCGCAAAGAGCTGGTCTACCTTATCAATCAAGCGATCGAGCGCACACGTCGTGACACGCATCAGGCGATGGAGGGCTTCATTCACAACCTCAACACGATGCACTCGCGTGGTGGCAATCAGGTCGTCTTCAGCTCGATCAACTACGGTACCGACACCTCTGCCGAGGGACGTATGGTCATTGAAGAGCTGATGAAAGCGACTACCGAAGGTCTCGGCGTAGGTGGCGAAGTGCCAGTCTTCCCAATACAGATCTTTAAGGTCAAGGAGGGGGTCAACTACTCCGAGGCGGACTTCGACCGTGCGATGAAAGACTTCGACCGTGCTGTGGCTGGGGAGATAGAGTTTGAGACGCCAAACTTCGACCTCTTCCTGAAGGCTTGCGAGACGACAGCGAAGGCGCTTTTCCCAAACTTTGTCTTCCTCGATACCCCCTTCAATCATAGTGATGAGTGGGATGCGGAGGATCCGCTGCGCTACCGTCATGAGCTAGCCACAATGGGATGCCGTACGCGTGTCTTTGAGAATATCAATGGTCCACGCACCTCCATCGGTCGTGGCAATCTCTCCTTTACGACGATCAATCTACCTCGCCTAGCCATCGAAGCAATGCGCTATGCTAAGGAGCAGATGGGTACAAAGGAGGATATAGGCAAGATGCGCAGTATAGCAATCAATAAGCTCTACACTTCAATTCGTGAGATGGCTCGGCTCGTAGGCGAGCAGCTGCACACGCGTTACGAGTTTCAGGCGACAGCCTTGGCGCGTCAGTTTCCCTTCATGATGGGCAATGATGTCTGGAAGGGCGGGGGTGCCCTACGTCCCAACGATCCTGTCGGTCACGTGATAGACAGCGGCACGCTCGGCATCGGCTTCATCGGTGGGCACAACGCTATGTGCGCCATCTACGGCGAGGGACACGGCACCAACCAGGATGCTTGGCACACGCTCTACCACTGCATCGAGATCATGGGTGAGGTAGCACAGGAGTTCAAGGAGCGCTACCATCTCAACTACTCCGTACTAGCCACTCCAGCTGAGGGGCTCTCAGGTCGCTTCACGCGCCTCGACCGTAAGCGTTACGGGGTCATCGAGGGGGTCAACGATAGAGCTTACTATGTCAACTCCTTCCACATCGATGTCAAGGAGGAGATCCACATTGCGGACAAGATACGTCTGGAGGCTCCCTTCCACGCACTCACGCTAGGAGGACACATTACTTATATAGAGCTCGATGGCGAGGCTAAGAAGAATGTCAAGGCGATCGCCAAGATTGTCAAGCTAATGCAAGACAACCACATTGGCTACGGCTCTATCAATCACCCGATAGACACTTGTCGCGAATGTCACTACAAAGGGGTCATCTATGCGAAGTGCCCGATATGTGGTGGCGAAGACATACTACGTATGCGTCGCATCACGGGTTACCTGACGGGCGACCTCGCCTCGTGGAACTCCGCCAAGCGTGCCGAAGAGGCTGATCGCGTCAAGCATCACTAGCCTCTCAAGCCTCTGGCTTCTCAAATGAATGTCCTCAAGGTCATACCCGAGACCATCCTCGACGGTGATGGGATACGCTGCTCCATCTACTTAGCAGGCTGCTCCCATCACTGTCCAGGATGTCACAACCCTGAGAGTCACAGTCCGCTCGCAGGCACACCCCTGACGGAGGAGTACCTGCAGCAGATCATTGACAGGATCAACGACAATCCCCTCCTCGACGGCATCACGCTGAGTGGAGGGGATCCGATGTTCAGTCCCGAGGAGCTACTCACGCTCCTCAAGCGTCTCAAGAGCGACACGGGGCTAGAGATCTGGTGCTACACAGGCTACACGCTCGAGCAGATCGAGCAAGACCCCACACGCGCCCCACTGCTAGACTATATAGATGTACTCGTCGATGGACGCTTCGTACAGAGTCTCTACGACCCTCAGCTCTCCTTCAGAGGCAGCTCCAATCAGCGCATCATAGCCCTGCACAAAGCGCAGCGCTAGCTAAGGACAAGCCCTACGCTCCTCCTCTGCCACGCTCCGACCAGTGCCAGGAGATAACAAAGAAGCAGAAAGGAACCTCCCCGAGATATTTCCAAAGATTTTCCAGCCTTGGAAAATCAAATTTCCAAGGGAGGAAAAGTTGCTTTCCCTCGCTGGAAAACGAACGTCCCCCTAGAGGAGCGGACGGTCAGACGGCGTATTTGATAGTTGAATCTACGATATCAAAATTTTTTTGTACCTTAGCGAAGAACCGATAAACTTAATCATAGTATGCTCAAAAAGAATCTCAAAGCTATCCTGACAATAGCTCTACTAGGACTTGTCTTAGGTGGTTTTCCTTCCTGTCATAAGGACAATAAGGAGCCTGTCAGCAAGATACCGCAGCTCGCAGGAACGCACTGGAAAGGGACTATTACTTTCAATGACTCACTCTTGGGTTCGAGTGCTTTTGACTATAGTATGCTTTTTTTTTCTAGCTCAGAGGGAGAAGCTTCTATTCCAGAGTTTCAACAGAATGAAGAGGATACTCAAAGGACCGTTGTTCCGTTTGAATATACAATCGACTCTTCGTGTATTAAGATTAAGCCCATCCCAGCTGGAAGTGACCCGTGGTATACCTATAGCATTAGGGAATGTCTCAGTGGAACGTGGCTCTTGAAAGAACTATCCGCGAATAGAATGACTTTTTATAGATCTCCTGAGTCAGAAGTTGTTGTTACACTTAACAAGGTAGAGTTATGAAAGAAAACTTGTTGTTACGTGTAGTTGGTTATGCGTTTAGTCTTCTTACCCTTTTGAGTTGTGCTACCGAACCTACACAAAGAGAATCTTTTTCTTCTGAAGGGTATACTCAAACAGTTCTGTACCCGAGACGGACAGATGCTCCGATTATCTTAACTCTCCCGATCAAAAAAGGTGGCTCGCTTAGAAGTACGACAGACTCGCAAGCGTTACACACATACCTGGCACGGACATATGATCCTACGGCTGGGATCTTGAATTCGATGGAGTGCTACAAGCGTCCTATATTTGACATTGAAGCACTAATCAGTTATCGCCCGACGGCTGTAGATTTTCTGCCTCTCAAGAGGTTTGATGCTCGCTATGCTTCATTCTCTTCAAAGCAATCTTATGAAAAGTACCTAGAGCGCAAATTTTCAAATGAAGTAGGGTTTAATGTAGGCATACCTGAAGTCTTTTCAATCGGATACAAACATACAATGTCTAAAGCTTTCTCTGAGGACTATAAGGAGTCAAGTAGTTTAGTCTACGGAATCGCTACACTGAGATATGACTATGGACGCTATTGGAGATCCACTGATAAATTCACAAAGCGTAAAATCAAGTGGAACTATCTCTCTAAAACATTTCTCGATAACTTGTATGGCAATTCCTTACAGAATACATTTGAGAATGCTTATGGAGTCTTGATGCCAATTCAAATCGTAACAGGGGCTAAAGCTGAGGGTGTGTTTAAAGGTGTTGGAAGACGTCGTGTTAGAGGATATCAGACAGTAACAGAAGATAACATGTCTGCAACGATATCGGTTGGAATTTCCTATCCAAAAGGAGATGCGGACATTTCTGCAAAAGACAGCATTGGCTTTAGTTGGAAGACTGAAAACAAGTGGAAAGATTATTTCGGATCTGTAATGATCGCAACTCGAACATTAGGCGGTGGCCCCGCAAAGCCTTTTAATTCTGCTCAATCCATAGATGGGTTTAGTATAGATTTTGCACCTTGGCTGTCGACTCTTCGTGACCCACAAGACTATACTGTGACTGATGTGGAGCAGTTTGAATCTATTGCTGATTACGTCATGGAGGAAAACTTCCGACAGCATATTAAGCTGGGAGTCTTTAGAGGTGCTTTGCAAGAACCCAAGATTGTTATATCCAATTGGTTGGAGCTTTCGCTTCCTCGTGAAACTTCAAAGAAACTCTATCTTGCTCTACAGACTCGGCATGGAGATGAAATCCTCTTAAGACCGATTCATTCAGACGATGAGGGGTGGTGGACAGTTAAGGATGAGGCGGATTTTGATGCTAAAGCCAATCAACTGGCCTCTATTATAAAGAATCGCTATAATTTAGAGGTTGTGAAAACATATTACTATGGAGTGAATGGAGGTGGACATGGAGGTACCATCGGCATGCTATCATCTAATGTTGACGATATACTACATATACTACGCAGTCTTAAAACTATTGAAATACCTCTTTATGGTATGGATGAAATGAAGATGACTAAATGCCATCACAAAGGATACAATATGGAGTTCTTGCTGTATGATGGAGGAAGAGGTAAGCGGTATGCATTCGCAATATATGACAAGTCTTTTATAGGTACTTATGGGCTGGAGAAAATTTACAATAGTGCTAGTTCTGTAAAACTACCAGACGAGTATATAATGGATGATTATATCATTATAGGACTATAAAGACTGTATCCGTAGTTTTTACTTTAGGACTTATACTAGTCCTAACGATTACAACCACATTGTCCCGACGAGGGCAATGTGGTTGTGTGCGGTAATAAATCTTGGGAAGGTGATGGTGGGGTAAACTTTTTTGCGTACCTTTGCACGGTTCGTACGAGCCAAGGCTCTTGACGGACATCCAAATCATTCAAATCTCAATATCAACAATGGCAACTAAAATCAGACTACAAAGATTCGGTCGTCGTGGCTACCCCTTCTACCGTATCGTCATCGCTGATAGCAGGGCTCCACGGGATGGAAAGTTTATTGAGAGGATAGGTTCTTATAATCCGAACACTAATCCTGCTACAATAGATTTGAAGTTTGACCGCGCTCTCTATTGGCTCAAGGTCGGTGCACAGCCTAGTGACACCGTACGTCGCATCCTCTCACGTGAGGGTGTCCTCCTTAAGAAGCACCTCGATGGTGGTGTCGCCAAGGGCGCATTCACACAGGAGGTCGCAGACCAGCGCTTTGAGGCATGGCACACGAACAAGCAGCAGCTCCTCAAGGGAGTCGCTGAGCGTGACCAGCAGAAGGCTCAGGATATAGCTCAGAAGCAGCACGAGGCTGAGGAAGAGCAAAACAAGGAGCGTAGCAAGGCACTAGAGGAGAAGAAAGCAGCCATCGAGCGCGAGAAGGCTGAAGCTGAGGCCGCTGCTAAGGCTGAAGCTGAGGCTGCCGAGGAGGCTAATGTTACCGAGGAAGCACCAGCTGCTGAGGAAGCTCCAGCCACCGAGGAGGCACCAGCTACCGAAGAGGCTCCCGCTGCTGAGTAAGCTAACAAGCTACATAACCTCTACGACATATCAAGTCGTATAGACACTGATACGTATGTATCATGATATCCAGTGAGACCCAGACTGCATAACTTTGTGTAGTCTGGGTTTCTCGTTTGAGTTGACCGATCTATCTATGTGACAGTCACCCTCCCTCTCATCATGACATCTCCACAACTACAATACCACACCACTACCCAGGGACTACGTATCGTCTACTACCCTATCCCCAGCCAGGTCACCTATATAGGCTACATGGTACAGACGGGGTCGGCTCACGATCCGCAGCCTTACCATGGACTGGCACACTGTACGGAGCACATGCTCTTTAAGGGAACGCATAGACGACACGCTCTGCACTTGGTGAATCGGGTCGAGGCAGTGGGGGCCGACCTCAATGCTTTTACCACCAAGGAGGATACGACCCTGCACATATCAATCCCCTCACGCTACGCACTCAGAGCCGTTCATCTGCTCACGGATATCGTGCTCAATAGCTACATACCAGCCGAAGAGCTGAGCAAGGAGCAGGAGGTGATCATCGAGGAGATTGCTAGCTACCTAGATGCTCCGAGCGAGCGGATATACGATGAGTTTGAGGAGTTGCTCTTTGGTGGCACTCCGCTTGCGCACAATATCCTAGGCTCTGAGCAGTCGGTCAGACGTATCTCCTCGTCTGTGGTACGACGCTTTATGGATCAGTACTACCGTCCCGACAATATGGTACTGGGCATCTGGGGCGAGATAGACTTTGCCAAGGCCGTGGAGATGATCGAACATCTCTACAACGAGCCACGAGTAGCTGCGGGAGATCCATTTAAGGTGCCAAAGGTCAAGCCCACGACCACTCCCGAGCGGCTCATCGCCAAGACGCACCACTATCGCACTAACCAGAGCCACTGCATCATCGGGACACATGCTCCGAGCCTGCACGACCGTGAGCGCTACGCTATGACGCTCTTCAACAACTTCGTCGGTGGTCCCGCCATCTCCTCACAGCTGAACCTACATCTGCGTGAAGAGCTGGGACTGGTCTACAGTGTCGAGGCTAGCTACACGCCCTACCTAAGCGATGGCGTCTGGAACGTTTACCTAGGCACGGGGAGCGACACGCTACAGCAAGCTGTGGAGGCGGTACATAGTATCCTAGACCGCTATGTCACTAGCCCCATGAGTACGGAGCAACTAGCCATCAGCAAGCAGCAGATCGTGGGGCAGCTACTCCTCGCCAATGACCAGCACGACAGCGAGCTTATCACCATGCTCAAGAGCTACCTCTACTTCGGCAGAGTCAGTAGCGTTGCCGAGGTCGCCGAGCGCATACAGGCGATCACGCCAGAGGACGTCACCGAGACGGTCAGTCGTTACCTAACGAGAGCACAGCGACATACGCTCATCTACAAGTAGTAGAGCTACATTGCGAAGGAAGTCAGGGCTGACGCATTATAACCCAACCATCTAGAAGCTATACATGACTATAGCTAGGAAATACACGGTTTGATTATTACTACAGAGTGGCTACGAACGGAGGAATCAAATGAAACTTCGGAGGAATCAAAAAATAAGTCCGAAGAATTTTCCATTTCCTAGGTAGCAAATCAGAAATATCTACGGAGGAATTTGGCAAATTCCTAGGTAGGAAATCAGACGAGCGCATTTTTATCATGCGTCATCCCTGCGAAGGAGGTGAATGTCAAGGGCTTTTTCACTACCTTTGTGAACGCTGAGGCAAGTGCTACAGACTCAGTACGTGAGACAACCCAAACCCTCTATGCTACTACGGATACTGTACATTATATATATAGTCTTATTTGCGGCTCCCATTTATGCGGTCCTTACCATCATCTTAGCAGTCATTATGACGGTGGGCTGCTTGCTCGGCTTTGGCAAGTTCTTTAGCTACTACCCTGGACTCATCTGGTCGTGGCTAGGACTAATCCTATCCCTCTGTCCCGTCACGGTGCGGGGGCGCAAGAACTACGACAAGAAGGCCGGCCCCTACGTCGTCATGGCAAACCACCAGGGAGCCTACGACATCTTCCTCCTCTACGGCTTCCTCGGCATTCCCTTCAAGTGGGTGATGAAAGAGTCGCTACGGCGTGTTCCCTTCGTGGGTAAAGCGTGCGAGGTAGCGGGCTTTATCTTTGTCAATGGGCATAGCATACAGAACATTCGCAACTCGCTAGACGAAGCGAAGCGTTCGCTCGGTGATGGTTACTCTATCTTTATCTTCCCCGAGGGCAGTCGTACCCGCACGGGGCGTATGCAGCCCTTTAAGAAGGGGGGCTTCGTCATAGCCGACGAGCTAGACATACCGATCATTCCTGTCTCCATCTCGGGCTCCTATGGAGTAATGCGTGCTGGCTCGCTCCTACCCCACTGGCGTCGCCTCTACCTAGACATACACCCGCCTATTCATCCTCGTGAGTTCCACACCTCAGATCAGCCGATGCAAGACCTCCGCGAACAGGTCTACCACACCATACTGCAAGGCATCCACGATGGCACAGAGCAACTCTAGCACCACGGCTCCTTATCGCATCCTCTTCGTCTGCCTAGGCAATATCTGTCGCTCGCCTCTCGCTGAGGCTATCATGCGGCAGCTCCTAGCCGAAGACCCAGCGACTTCATCTCGGATTGAGGTGGACTCGGCTGGCATCGGCGGTTGGCACCAAGGCAATCTACCAGATCCACGAATGCGTGCTCATGCGGCAAGACGAGGAATTGAGATGACACACCGGGCGAGGCAGGTGACGGATAGAGACTTTGAGACCTTTGACCTAATCGTCGCTATGGACGATGGCAACTACGAGGCGCTACGTGAGCTGGCTCCTACGCTAGAGCAACAAGCGAAGGTCGTTCGTATGGCGGACTACCTCGAGCAGATGCCGTGGGACCACATACCCGATCCATACTACGGTGGGGCTTCGGGCTTTGAGCTGGTCCTCGACCTACTCACCGAGGCGTGTACCCGTCTATACCATCGTTGCGCCGCTCAGAGCGATAGGTAAACAAGTGAGGGGGACAGCACTACTTTTCGTACTTTTGCGCTGGACTTATTACGATCCTAACTAACGAGCAATCTTTGATTCTGATGTTTCCTAAGATAAAAAGGCTTCTCTCCATCTGTGGTGGCTATCTCAAGCAACTGTGGGGGCGTATGTGTGGCATGCCTACCCTCTTTGTCTTCCTGACACTCATGCAGGTGGTCATGGGAGGCTTAATGATACTCCACCTTCACATGGAGACACCTCTGCTCCTTTGGCTGGGAGGATATATCGCTAGCACAGCGATACTGATGACGCTCCCCGCCATCCTGCCTCAGCGGTGGTGGCGCATCACGTGGACTAGCCTGATCGTACTGCTCTCGGCTGTACTATTTATATATGAGTACTACCTCCTGACACAGCACGGCACACTCCTGACGCAGACTGTATTGCTACAGTACTATACGCCCCGTGCCGACGAGGTGTGTCGCTCACTACTACTCTGGAGCATACCGCTGCGCGCTCTCCTAAAGTCTATCGGGCTACTCTGTGGCATCGCCCTCGCGACTTGGTTAATACGCAAGGGATGGGGACTAGCCTCTGTGCTACTATTGGTGCTCATCTCAGGTGTACCACACGCTATGCAGATTAGCCCAATAGTGGCCGAAGGTATCTCTAATGATGAAGCTTACACCCTCGCTCATGAGTACAACATGATGAGTCGCTACATCGGGACGACGCTAGGAGTCTTTGCCAATCAAAAGCGATACGATGACATGGCGCAGAACTTATGGAAAAACGTTCCGACCAACGTACGCCTCATGCCTCAGCGCAAGCCACACAACGTGGTAGTCATCATCGGCGAGTCTCTACGTCGCTTAGATATGCACTGCTACGGTTACCCGCTAGAGAATACGCCACACCTAGACTCGCTCGTACGCTCAGGCTCGCTCACGCTATATGATGATGTCGTCTGCCCACAGCCCAACACGCTCACCTCACTGCGACGTGTCCTCACCATACGAGGAGAGGATGAGCAGGCGCCTTGGGATGCCACGACTACGCTACCTATTGCCTTCTCCTCCGCTGGCTACAAAACTTACTGGTGTAGCAATCAAGAGATGGCTGGAGACTGGATTGAGGAGGTGTCGCTCATAGCCTCTACGGCCGACAGCTCCTACTACACCGAGGGTAGCACCTCAAGTTCTTTCCATTGGAAAGCTGGTCGAGTCAAGTATGATGAACTCCTCCTCCCACATCTAACGGACTACCGACAGACCACTTCGCCTAGCGGTCATCTGCTAGTAATAAACCACCTAATGGGAAGTCACGCAAACTTTGCCGACAGATACCCCAACGACCGCTTTGGTCGCTTTACGGCTAAAGATCTCCAGCGCTTGGAGCCTCACCTTAGCTCAGGCGAGGCGCAGAACTCGGCAGAGTATATGAACTCAATCCTCTACAACGACTACATCGTCTCAGAGATTATCAAGTACTACAGCCAAAGCTCCTCCATTGTCATCTACTTCTCCGACCATGGACTAGCTCGCTATGACAATCCCGAGGCACCTCATCAAGCAGCTCACTCAGTCTCTGAGAGGTCCCTCCAGATACCCTTCATGGTCTACATGTCCGACCAGTTTGCAGCTGAGAATCCAGACGTCCTACTAGCCGTACAGCGCGCTAAGTACAAGCCCTTCATGACGGACCTTTTCACCTCTTCACTGATGGGACTGATGGGGATCCAGTCAAACTATACCATCCCCCGCTTACAGTTGTGGAGTCTCCAGTACGACGCCACCCGACCTAGACGTATCAAGGGCTTTGGCACTGAGGTCTCCTTCACACCTAAGCATCCAGATCAGCTATGAAAAAGGCACTCTTCAACTACCTCCAGGGGGTCAAAGCTAGGGCTCCTCAGCTAGTATGGCTACTGATCGCGATGCTAGCGATCTTAACGCTCAATAATCTCGTCCTCAGAGATCTGCTCTCAAAGAGTGCTCCTTATCTATCTAAGGAGAATATTCCCCTACTATGGGACACCCTCTGGATGGCTACGCTACTCTACGTCATCCCCACCCTGATCGCACACCGCCTCACACGTAAGGTGGTCCTCATCACTGAGCTGGTACTGGTCAGTGCCGTACACATTATGGACCTCTACCTCGTCAGTACCTACCAGATGCCCTACTGTGATGCTATCGCCACGCCTATCTTTGCGACCAATAGTTCAGAGGCACACGGCTTCTTCAAATCGCTGCGGCTAGACATGCCCTTCATGCTACGAGAGTGGGGCAAGCTACTACTAGCCATCTTCCTACCGCTCGGCATCTCTTGGCTGATCGGTCGTGCCAAAGGAGCTAAAAAGGGTCTTTCACCCGAAGGCATCACACGCTTCCAGAAATATAGCTCCACAATCCTCTTCATAGTGGTCCTCGTCGGGGCACACATACTCGGTATCAGCTACCTACGTAAGACTCGCTTGGTGGCTAGCGAAGGGGGTATCCAGTACAATATCCACGCTCCTATAGCTCGCCTCTATCTGAGCAATCGTGTGTTGTGTCAAAACGCTAAGCACTGCGCTCTCGACTACAGACCTCGACAGGCGACACCCCAAGAGGTGACCGTAGACTCTCTCCTGCCACCGCACAATGTCGTGTTAGTCGTCACTGAGGATGTCTACCCGCACCTGATGCACTGCTATAATCCAAGCGTCAACGACAACACCCCCGCCATAGACTCCCTCCTGCAGACTGGTTCTCTCATCAAGCTCGATAGCGTCTATAGTGCCTCTGACAATGCGGCTCTCGCAGCTGCCTGGACGCTCTCCCTATGTCCTAAGGATAGCCCTGATAGTTGGGACACCTACCCTTCTATTTATAGTATCTTTCGGGTAGCAGGCTACGACACCTATTGGCTGGACAACACCCCACGCATAGCTCACGGACTGGATGTCTACCCCCCGCTAGCAGCTGACTGCGATGACCTCTTCTTTACCAATCTCCGTGCAGACGATCAGGACTGGACAGACCAAATCCCCTACGACGATGCTGTTCTCAACTACCTCAAGCCGCTAAAAGACCAGTCCCGCCTCACCACCATCCATCTCTTAGGAGGTCGGAGTAACATTTGGTGGCGCATCCCCGAGGAGTTCTACAGGTACAACCGTCTATCTGCAAACACCGCCATAAGCCTGTCTGGCGATGCACTAGACCACCTAGCTCAGTACTACAATGTCGTCTACTACCAGGATGACCTCCTCAAGCGAATCGTAGCGTACTACCAGGACACCCCCACGATACTTATCTTCTGTAGCCCCGTAGGCGTATACGGTGAGTGGCACCCCTACTCCAGCGATCAGGTGACTCCCGACACTAGAGCGCAGGTGCCGATGCTACTCTACCTCTCCCCAGCTATGCAACGCATATCGCCCACCCTACGAGATCAGCTGCTACAACTCAATACAGAGCGACACAACCTCAGCGACCTACCTCAGATACTGATGCGTCTCTCTGGCATCAAGATCTCTTTGTAGGCTTACACCCCGCACATAAGAATTGCCACACCTATGGGACTTCGAGCCTCATTCGTGTGGCAATTGTTTTCTCCCGAGGAATTTTCCCCAATAGCTACCGAGGAACTGAGACGAGCTCTTTTTTTATCATGCGTCAGCCCTAGGCTACTCGAAGTCCAGGGGGACGCTCTCTATTGCTTTGCTTCAAAACATTTTATATCTTTGCCTGAGGCATGTAACCAGACCGAAAGCGAACACGATAGAACCGAAACATACTATCGCGCTAACAGCTACAAGGTCAGGTGCGCTCGTGCCCTCACCACCGATGGCGTGGTCACTAGGGTGCACGGAGACTGCATCTGACGAGGATTCACTGGCTCTGTACCTAAAGAGAGATCTATCTACTACTTAAGCAACCATACAATACGAACGAAGACTAATGCATCACTTAACGAATCGACTGATCCTGCGGATTCTCTTTCCGCTCTGCCTTCTCGCTGTAGCCAATAGCGGTAGCGCACAACAATCCTTCGGGGGCAGACCACATCTCCTCGGAGAGGGTACACTACGTACCGCAACGGCAGGTATATCGCTTGCCCCAGACTTTAACCCTCAAGACTTACTCCGCAAAGAGGCATGGCACGAAGGGACACTCCAGCGCAAACCTTACAACGTCGGCAAGGTAGTCCCATGCTCCATCGACTTCGCCACAGCTGCTGAGCTCATCGGTTCTGTAGCAGGCACTGACATCTATCGACTAGAGATAGATATGGAGCAGACTCCTGTAGGACTGAATTTGTACTACTCAGACTTCTTCATTCCCCAGGGTGGTCGACTCTATATCTACACACCTAGTGGCGATCAGCTCCTCGGAGCCTACACACACGAGACACATCCTCGGCATGGGGCCTTTGCCTCTGAGCCTCTGAGCGGTAATAAGCTCATATTAGACTATGAGGCTCCTAGAGGCTCTGCTAGGCCCTCTATCCAGATCAGTGGTGTGGGCTACCTCTACCGCTCGACAATGCAGGCGATGCCTACGATAGAGCGCGAAGACGGCTCAGATCCTGGCAGAGACAAGTACTGTCAAATCAATGTTAACTGCCCCGAAGGCGACAAGTGGCAAGAGCAGAAGAGTAGCTCCGTCATCTATATGCCTATCTTTGCGGACGGTAGTATGTCTCTCTGCTCGGGCAACCTCATAAACAATGTCAAGGGAGACTTCAAGCCTTATATCCTTACAGCAGCACACTGCTCTGGCGAGGGTGAGACGGAGAACCCCTCGGTGGGAGCATTTAAAGGAGACTTCGGTATAGACCAGGAGAAGATGGATCAGTGGATCTTTGGCTTTCACTATGAGAAGCCACGCTGCAACAATAGTGACTACGGTTTCCAAACGACCAAGACACTCACCGGCGCTACGATCCGCACCTACACATCTCCCTATGGTTACTCTGATGGTATGCTCCTAGAGCTCAAGGAGGATATACCTCTCGACTACCGTGTCTACTACTCGGGTTGGAATGCTACGGAGAGCGATACTTGGCGTACTGGAGCGGGTATCCATCACCCTGCAGGAGATGCGACCAAGATTGCCCTATACAGTGGAGGCATGAGTCTTGGGCAGTGGAGGGAAGGCCTTGCAACGAATACTACAACCTTAGGGGGGCTGAATGATCACTACAAGCTCATGTTTGACAAAGGGAATACCGAGGGTGGCTCTTCTGGTTCGCCACTATACAATGAGCAAAAAGAGCAGATCGGCACCTTGACAGGTGGTCTGACCACTACCTGCGCTCAAGACGGATTCTATGGACGTCTTAGCTCACACTTCAACAAGTACAAGAACAAGGGCAAGCTCTACCACATGGATATGTACCTTGACCCAGACAATACGGGAGTACTTCAGGTGGCTGGCACATGGCGTCAGGGGTACGAGCCTTTTGCCCCTATACGTGAGCTACGTGGTAAGCTAGACCTCCAGGATCACCTTAAGGTAGAGCTAGAGTGGGATGCAGTCCCAGCACACGCACAGGGCTACCCCATCAGCTATCAGATATACCGTAATGGCATACTACTCAAGGAGGTGACAGAGACGAAGTATACAGACCAGCTAACCCCAGACCTGACAGCACCAGGCTCTGTCAGCTATGCTGTCAAGGCTATCTATGATGTCGAAGGCAAGCCCGCCTCTACCCCAGCTGCTTACCGTACCATCTATACGGGCAAGCTTGTCAAGGAGGTCAAAGCTACTGTCAAGGCTAATGATGCAAATGGAGGAGTCTCACTCTCTTGGTCCGCTCCTCTCAATGCTCAGATCGTCTCTAAGATTGCTGATAGAGCAAAGATGCATCCTGTCAAAGCATCCCACAGCGGGGTCTCTGCTACTAATATAAGTTTTGATGTACGCTACTTTGACAAGTTCCGCTTAGGGCTCTCACCCTTTGACAAGCCACTCTATGTGCTCCAAGTCAACGTCCTCCCTGTGCCAAGTAGCAAAGGCAGACTACACTATATCTATTTGCGCCAGAAACTCAATAATAGCCCCGAATACATTCAATTCTATAAAAGTCCCAAGGAAAAGGATGTAACTGGAGCGCCTGAGTGGCTCTCGGTACCTCTCCTAAAGCCATTTAAGCTACACATGGAGGAGAATCTTGAGGTAGGATATAATATTCCAACAGACCTTCCCCACGAGGTGTACATCGATACAAACTCTAAAGATGAATACATTAGTGTGGACGGAGGTCTCGCTGCTCTCCTTTCTCGTAATAGGGGTGAGTTTGAACCAATGACTAACTTTACAGACCAAGGCTACATGGCTATCGAGCTAGTTGTCTCTGACAATCCTACGCTCACCCGAGGCGATACGATCCGTGAGACCTTCACACGTGGACCACTGCCCGTTCCACTCCCCGAGGTCAAAGGCTACGCGGTCTATCGCAATGACGAGCTTATCTCCCAGATTGAGCCTACCCAACTCTTTTACCAAGACGCTGCAGGCAAGGAGGGTGACAACTACCGTATCGAGGTACTGTACGAAGCTCCCGAGAAGCTCGCTGTAGATAAGGGTATAAAGGGCGCTCAGCAGCCTTATCTCTATCCTTCTATCATACGAGATCTGGCGACCCTCACTGAGGCGGACGAGGCGCTATCGCTACAGCTCTACGACCTGTCAGGACGCTGTCTCCTAGCGCTACAAGGCGATGCGCTACGTAGCTCTATTGATCTGACCGATCTACCCGAGGGCTCATACATTGCGCTCATACGTACTGCACAAGAGACCTTCACGCAGAGAGTTGTGATTAAACGGAATTAACTTTAAGCTCTCTAAGCAAGCAAAGGTGACTGAGGAGGAAGTAGCTCGCCAAGAGGCTTCCCCTCAGCACCCAGCTTAAACAGATTACAAACCCTAAACGAACAAATACTATGATGAGGCTAACAAGATCTATATCTCTACTCGTGATCGTCGCCCTCTCATCATTCATATGGAGTGCGGCACAGGTGGACTGGGATGACGACGCGTACTACGTCCCCTCCAGCACGCCTCAGCAGGATAGTCGTTCTAGCAATCCGTGGGGCGACGACAAGGATCAGTATGATGACCAAGATGAGCTCGATGCCTACAACCATCGTGGCAAAGAGTACACGGGAGAGCGCGGACGGAGCTACTCCTCTTCGCAGCCACAGAAAGGTGTAGGCAAGTATAGCCGTCGCATCTCTCGCTTTCACAATCCGGCCACTGTATACATATACGACTCGGACAATGTAGATGTATACTACAACGAGGATGGCACCTACGGGATCTACACCTACCCCGACCGATACGACTATGTAGCTGACCGATACAACCCCGTCGGCATCTCTATCAATCTGTGGAGCCCTGGCTGGTATCCCTCTTGGGACTACTACTATGACTATATGTGGTACAGCTCTTGGTATCCATGGTACACGAACCGCTACGCCTACCCTTACAGCTGGGGTGGCTACGGTTACTGGGGACCTTCCATTTGGTATACCAATCCCTGGTCGTGGGGCGGTAGCTATTGGTACGGATACTACCCACACTACGGAGGCTACGGCTACGGTGCTGGCTATAACAATGGATACTGGGACGGATACTATGCTGGCTCGTACGGCATCTACGACCCATACTATGGTAACTATGTCAAGCCCTCGACCTACTACTCCAACGGTCGCCTAGGGAGCAGCTACTATGACAAGAACAATAGCAGCAACCCACGCGCCTCTAGAGGCAACCAAGGTACACTCTCGGGCAATGCTCGTAGAGGTTCGCTAGACACATCGGCTTCTAGTCGCAACGAGGTGGCTGACCGAGGCAACTTCTGGAAGGATGACCGCAATCGTGTCTATGACAATACGCAAGGACGCAGCGCACGTGGATCGTACGATCAGTCAAGCAGTGCACGCCGTAGCTCCTCTGAGCAGTACCAGCAAGGCTCCGCACGCTCTCGCCGTGGCTCTTACTTTGAGGATAATAGCACGGTAAGACAAGATCGTCAACTCTCCTCGCCATCTCGTAGCTACGACACAGGCTCCGCACGATCTCGCCGTGGCAGCTACGACGCCTCAACGACTAGCCAGAGAAGAAGCTATGATACTCCAAGTAGAAGCTATCGCGAAAACAACAGCTCCTCCTCCGTACGCTCTAACCGAGGCAACAGTAGCTGGCAGGGAAGCTCTTCTAGCTCTTCCGCTCGTAGCAGTCGCAGTTACGACTCTCCCAGCTCTAGATCATCCTCTAGCAGTAGCTTTGGATCGTCCTCCTCTTCTTCATCAAGAAGCAGTAGTTCATCCAGTAGCTCCTCCTCTTCTGGCCGCAGTGCTAGAGGACGCCGATAGTAAACACTTCTAAGTATGAGACTTGTATCATTAGCCACCACACTCAGGATCTGACTAATGGTCAAGTCTCATTCGTTTATACACCCACACATATAGACTATGCTTCGACACTATTTCATTCCCCTCATAAGCTCAGCCCTCCTACTCATCACGGGGAGCTACCTATCCGCACAGACCCATGACAATGCGCTACGCTTTAGCACCGAGGCCCTCGACGGGACGGCTCGCTACCAAGCTATGGGTGGTGCCTTCGGCGCTGTAGGCGCTGACTACGGTAGCTTGCGACAAAACCCCGCTGGTCTAGGGCTTTTTCGCAGTAACGAGATACAAGGTACCATCTCCTTCGGGCAGAATCTGGACAAAGCCACTTGGTATAAGGAGCAGTACAAGAAAGGTCGCACAGCCTTCGGCGGCAATATGTCCGTCGTGCTGGCCACACCGCTCAGAGGGTCTAGCCTATCCTTCAACTTCGCCCTAGGCTTCTACCAGCGTCAAGGCTTCGCCCGCTCCTTTGACATCAGCAATCATGAGATCACTAAGTTCTCACTGGCGGACTACGCAGCCTTCATCACCCCTACCAACGTCTCCTCGGATGATCTCCTCAGCAAGAATGCTTATGGCAAAGTTCCTGCACCTTGGCTCGCCATACTAGGACATGGAGCTGGCTGGACGGTACAACGCCCAGAGGGCTTCTATGAGAGTGCCTTCAACTACAGTGACAAGGGGGGTATCTTAGGTCCGAGCAATTCGCAGCTACAGGTCAACGAGCGTGGAGGAATCCAGGACTTTGACTTCACCTGCGGGCTTAACTACAATGACCGCCTCTACTTCGGTCTAGGTGTCAAGCTCAGTGCGCTAGACTATCGCATGAACTCCTACTACCGCGAGGACTTCATAGACAAGGACTACCTAGAGCTGGCCAACGAGCTCCGCACCTCTGGTTCGGGCGCATCGGTCAGCTTCGGCTTGATAGCTCGTGTATCAGACCATCTACGCCTAGGCGCTGCCATCCAGACACCCACATGGTTCACCCTGCAGGACAACTACGTAGCAGGAGCCGAGTCTCGCTACTCACGAGCTCTAGATAAAGATGGCAAACCTCTACCCGAGAAGGATTGGACAGTCAAGGATCAGACCCCTAGCGATGCTGCTTGGCAATACCAGCTACAGACCCCGACAAAGATCGTTCTCAGTGGAGCCTTTGTTGGACGGCAAGGTATGATAAGCCTTGACTATGAGCTGGCCAACTACTCGGGCATCCAGCTCAAGGACACTTACGGTCCCTTTGTTGATGACAACAAACTGATGAAGGAGTACTTCACTCCGATGCAGAGTACCCTACGTCTCGGTGGCGAGGTGAGAGTCTCTCCTCAGTTCAGTCTCCGTGCGGGTGGCTACTGGCGACAAGCTCCTATGAAGGCAAGCTTCGACTCCGATTCTAAGCAGAGTGCCAAGATCCCAGTCAACGAGGCTGGTACCGTGCCACAATACGAGATCGTAGGTATGGGCTACGGTGTCACGGGCGGACTAGGCTGGCGCTTCTCACCATCCTCTTATATAGACCTAGCGGTCGTCTACCAGGGACAGAAGTCTCACATGTACCCCTTCCCGACACGCTACTATGGAGACAATGGTGAGCAGCTCACGACTCCTCAGGCTATCCAGCTACAGAAGCAGCGCATCTACGGGGTAGCCACCTTCGGCTTTAAGTTCTAATTCACTTCATCGCATTACACTTATGTCACTATCTTCCAAAGCTTGGGATCGCTTCCTCAATATCCTCTTACGCTCGGACATGACTCGCGTCAACCGTGTCGAGTGGCTCACTGATGTGCTCTACCCCTTTCTCTCTATCACTGAGCTAGAGCAGCTCGCCACGGAGCCTCCGCACCGCTTCCTCTCGGTCAAAGTCCTCAACCACATAGCCAACCAAGAGATACGTCGCCACACCGAACTCCTAGCTATAGGCTCGGCAGGTAGCAGTCTCACTGGTTGCGTGGGCACCTGGGTCGGCATACCGACGGAGCTAGCGCAGTACAGCGTCAACATCCTCCTCTTGATACAGAAGCTCGCTTACCTCTACGGCTGGGACGACTTCTTCACCTACGGATCTGTGACGACAGAGACCAGAGCGCGCTTTACCTTCCTCATGGGTAGCATGCTCGGCATACGCGAGGCCGATGAGCTCCTGCGCAGTGCCTGCACACTATACCAGGGGCAAGTCTCCATCACACCGATGCGCTATCTAGGCAAAGAGTCCCCCATCGACAAGGTCATAGCCGAGATCTCAAAGCGTCTCCTCATCCTATCCGCCAAGGGTGGCATCACCGCCTGGATCGGTCGCAAGGCGCCACTCATCGGAGTCACCCTCGGAGCCACCTCCTCATACCTCCTCGTCAAGCCTTCGCTCGTACGTCTCAAGGTGCTCCTACGCGACCTCATGCAGGCGTAAGTCTCCGAGTGAGCGGCTCTTTCGTGCATCTCAATAAATCCGTACCTTTGCCCCACATCAATTCACTTTTTAGACGAATAGCAACTATATGGCCAATTGGTTTGAATGCAAGGTGACCTACGAAAAGATGGTCGACAACGGAACGCCCAAGCGTACCTCCGAGGGGTACCTCGTACAGGGCGACACCTATACGGAGATTGAAGAGAGACTCACCAAGGAGCTCACGCCCTTTACCTCTCTAGGCGAACTAATCATCAATACGATCAAGCGGATCAAGCTCGCAGAGCTCTTCCTCTCTGATCACCCCGAGGACGACCGCTTCTATCGCTGCAAAGTCAACTTCATCTCGCTCGACGAGACGAGAGGTGTCGAGAAGCGCACCGCAGCTGCTATGATCGTGCAGAGCGATAGCCTGCCCAACGCCCTCAAGCGCCTCGAGAAGGAGATGTCCACGACTCTCTCTCCCTACGAGATAGCCGCCATCACCGAGACCATCATCATGGACGCTTGGCCGATAGACTTCTCCAAGCCCAACGAATAATCTACCCCCATGGAGAGACTGTTACCCAGACAAGACAGGTAGCAGTCTCTCTTTTGTATTCTACACACCCTCTTTTCCCCCACACATCATGATCGCAGAGCGTCTAGCAGAGATACGGAGTCAGATACCAGCGCAGGTGCAGCTGGTCGCCGTCTCCAAGTTTCACCCCGTAGAGTCCGTCCGTGAGGCTTACGAAGCTGGTCAGCGACTCTTTGGCGAAAACCGTGCTCAGGAACTTGCCGAAAAAGCTCCCCAGCTTCCCGAAGACATTCAGTGGCACTTCATCGGCACCCTCCAGCGTAACAAGGTCAAGTATATTGTACCCTACGTCTCCCTCATCGAGAGCGTTGACTCCGAGTCACTCCTTCAGGAGATCGTCAAGCAGGCGAACCGCTTCGACCGCCAGCTACGCATCCTCCTGCAGTACAAAATAGCACAGGAAGAGAGCAAGAGCGGGTTAGACCACACTGAGCTCCTAGCACTCGTGGATCACTATCTAGCGACCCCCGAGTGGCGGGAGCGCATCACCATTTGTGGCCTCATGGGTATGGCGACACTGACGGCGGATAAAGAGCAGATACGCCACGAGTTTGACACGCTCCGGGCCCTACAGGCGGAGCTACGAGAGCGCTACCCCGACATCTCGTGGGACGAGCTCTCCATGGGCATGAGCAGTGACTGGCCCCTAGCCGTAGAGGCGGGCTCCACCATCGTACGCATCGGCACCGCCATCTTTGGCGAGCGACAATACTAGCAGCGAGCCGCTCCCCCATCGCCCTCTGACGGAAATCAGACGCCCTCTCACGCAGAGGAGACTTAATCGCAGATTAGATGCGGTTAAGTCTCCTCTTTTTTGTCTAATCCGTTCAGCAACCCTAGTTAGTTCGGTCAAAAGTGTACCTTTGCACCAGTTAACTGCGAGGGTGGAGCGTGAACTGACAGTCTGCGATCACGCTTTAAGCTCTCATTTAGCAACGTATAGCAACCTACTTATGATCTATTTACGACGATATGACTTTGCCGTGGGGCTACTGGCTCTCCTACTGATGATGCTCGCCACGCCACTTAGCGGGCAAGCACAAAAGCAAGCGCAGCGCAAGTTCACGATCAATGGCTTCGTGCATGACGCACAGAGTGGCGAGACGCTAATTGCCGCCAATGTGATGGAGCTCAACAGCCACACGGGTGCCGTGACGAATGAGTTCGGCCACTACTCGCTGACGCTCCCAGCGGGAGAGGTGCTCCTGCAGTTTTCCTACGTCGGCTACCAGAGCGACACGATACGTCTGCAGCTATCATCCGATACGACGCTCTCGGCTTCGCTCATTGAGGGTCAGCTCCTCGGCGAGGTGGTCGTGGTGGGTAGTAAGAACCCCTCGGGCGTTGAGACAGCCACGATTGGCGCACAACATATATCGGCGAGCGAGATCAAGCGACTGCCCGCTTTCTTTGGCGAGCAAGATGTGATCAAGGCGCTACAACTGCTACCCGGCGTACAGAGCGGTTCGGAGGGTTCGTCGGGACTCTTCGTGCGAGGTGGCGATCCAGACCAAAACTTGATCCTCATGGACGGCATCTCGCTCTACAATCCGAATCACATGCTGGGAGCATTCTCGACCTTCAACCCCGATGCGGTGAAGTCGGTGACGCTGTACAAGGGCACCTTCCCCTCTCGTTACGGGGGGCGTCTCTCTTCGGTCGTGGATGTACGTCTCAAAGATGGCGACCTGCAGGAGTACCACGGCAATGTGAGCGTGGGACTCATCTCCTCGAAGATCAATGTCGAGGGACCTATCGTCAAGGATCGCACCACCTTCAACTTCTCAGCACGGCGCACCTACCTAGACCTGCTGGCTGCGATGGCTTTTGCGATACGTAATCGCGAAGAGGGCGAGGATGGCGAGAAGATGAAGGGCGGATATGACTTTCACGACCTGAATCTGAAGGTGACGCACCGCTTCTCAGATAGAGATCAGTTGTACCTCTTCGGCTACTATGGCAACGACCGTCTCTGGACACGCTATACTAGTGGAGATGACAAGCAGCAGATGTCTTGGCTGTGGGGCAATGCGATGGGTTCGCTGCGGTGGAACCATGTCATCAACGGACAGCTCTTTCTCAATACCACCGCCTCCTACACGCAGTACCGCTCTAGGCTACGCATGAAGATGCAGGAGACCAAGGATCAACCACCCGTAGCGATGAGCTACGACTCGGGCATCCGTGATTGGCTCCTAACGAGCGAGCTACACTACTCGCCTGTCGAGCAGCACCAGTTGCTCTTCGGGGCCAACTACACCTTCCACACCTTTCGCCCTGAGATGACTTCGGTGCGGGTTAACGGCAAGGACTTCAACGACTTCACTGGGACGGATTTTGACGTTTTCGGGAGCAATCCTCAGATTTATGCCCACGAAGCTTCACTCTACGCTGAGGATGAGATGAAGCTGGGGGACAAGTGGACCTTTAATGCGGGGCTGCGCTACAGCTTCTATTATGTGCGTGGCAAGGGCTACCATAATATAGAGCCTCGTGTGAGTGCTGCTTGGCGCATCACGCCTGCCCTAACGGCTAAGGTGGGCTACGCTCTGATGACACAGCATGTGCACCTCTTGACGAACAATAGCCTGAGCCTGCCTACGGATCTGTGGGTGCCCTCGACGGACCGCATCAAGCCGATGCACGTACACCACTTTACGGCGGGGCTATTCCTCCATGTGCCTCAGTGGGGCGACTTCTCCGTAGAGGGATACTACAAGCCTCTGAGCAATGTACTGGAGTACAAGGAGGGCTCTTTCTTTTATGGTGTCTCGACAAACTGGGAGCAGATGGTCGCCATGGGACGTGGCACGGCTTACGGCCTGGAGCTGCTCTGGCAGCGCAAGGTGGGCAAGCTGACGGGCTGGGTGAGCTACGCCTGGGCTCGTACGTGGCGCACCTTCGACCAGCCGGGCGAGGAGCTCAACTTCGGGCGCACCTTCCCCGCTAAGTATGACCGCATCCACGACTTTAAGATTACCGCGATGTATCAGCTGAGCAAGAGCTGGGACTTTGCCGCCACTTGGGTCTTTGCCTCGGGCCAGACGGGAACCATCGCAACGCACGAGTACGGTGGTATGAAAGATCCACTAGCTCCATCAATGTATGGCGCAGCGGGGTCGCTAAACTATGTGTCTGAGCGCAATAACTACCGCTTCAAACCTTACCACCGACTGGATCTAAGCGTCACCTACACGAAGCATCACAAGCGGGGCAAGAGCTTGTGGAACCTAAGCGTCTACAACGTCTACAATAATATGAACCCCTTCCTGGTCACGCCTGTGAGCGAGAAGACGGGCGACCACTCTTACCGCACCGTGCTGCAGCAGGTGACGATCTTCCCGATCCTGCCCAACATCAGCTACACCTACTCCTTTTAGCCTGAGACCACTATGAGACCTATACAATATATTCAGTTAGCCAGCAGCGCACTACTCATCACGCTCCTCGCGAGCTGTCGGACGACTATTCCCCTCGACCTAGGCGACAACACGCCACGCATCGTCATCAATGCGGTCGCCACGGAGCAGCAGGGCATCGACATATCGCTCTCCGAGAGCAAGCCGACGGGTGTATCTTCGTCCACTACAAATGTCTACTACCCCTACTACCATCCCGACTGCCCCTATCGTATGACGCTCAGGGTCAACGACCAGCTCATACCGATCACCGAGGTGGCGCAATACAGGCCCCAGACCGGCGACCGCATAGCGATCTTGGTAGAGAAGCCTGGGCTCAAGGCTGCTTCTGCCACTACCACTGTACCTACACAGCCTACCGTGGGCTCCGTAGAGGTCAAGACGCTAGACAAAAGTCGTCGTACCTCGTGGGTGAGCAATGCTTCAAACGTAAAGCTACAGAAAGGTCAGTACCTAGAAGTACAAAACTACGAACTATCCGTCCCGCTCCAAGGCATCACGAAGGATAGCTACTACCGTATCATCGTAGAGCGGCAAGCAGTGATGCGAGGAGAGGATATCCAACCAGAGGAATACCGATGGTTTCAGGAGCAGATGCAGGACCCAAGCTTAGCAAAGTTTAGCAGCGGCGACCTGATCTTCGAGTCGGCCAATGCCTATCCGATGAATCTGCTCGCTGGCTCTAACGTCTCCACAAGCGACTACACGCTCAGGACGACGCTCTCCTTTGCCACGAAGGTCTGCAACGCCGATGGCTCTACAGATGAGACGCAGACTACGAGTGAGGTCTCGGACTATGTCGCCTTGCGTATCACAGTCTATGCGATCACGGGCGACCTCTATCACTACTGGCAGACGGTTACCTCAGACCGCTATAATGGCATGAGTGAGACGGGGCTCTCGGAGCCTATCCTCATCTACAACAACATCCACGACGGTCTCGGCATACTCGGCAGTATGGCTGCGAGCCAGCGTCAGGATCTTAAGGTCGTAACACGCTAATGCGGTGAAAGACTTATGACACAAAAGACTCTACAGATGCTCCCCGAATGGGCACCACAAGATGCGATCCTCCTCGCCTGGCCACATAGCCAGAGCGACTGGGCTCCGATCCTACACGAGGTACAGCGCACCTACTGCGACATCATCGAGCAGGTGACACGCTTCGAGCCTGTCGTGCTACTCGTGCCTGAAGATCCAGACGAGTACGCCTCCCTACCGTCGGAGCTACGCTCGCGTTGCCTACTCGTTCCCTGCCCGACCAACGATACGTGGTGCCGTGACTACGGTCCGCTGGCTCTCCAGAGTCCCAGTGGCGCACGAGGCTTGGTAGACTTCACCTTCAACGCTTGGGGCGGTAAGTTTGGCGCTACACTAGACAATCAAGTGGTACGTAACCTCGTCGCTGACAAGCTCTTTGCCCCAGAGGTCGCTTACATAGACGCCTTGGACTTAACCTTCGAGGGGGGAGCCTTGGAGTGTAATGGCGAGGGCTTCCTCTTGACCACCAAGTCCTGCGTAGAGGATTCGCACCGCAATTCGCATCTCTGCGAGACACCTCACATATATGAGGAGTTGCTAGCGCGTCTCGGACTGACCGACTACTGCTCGCTCGAAGTGGCTCCCCTACCGGGCGACGATACCGATGGACATATAGACACGATCGCACGCTTCGTGGACCCCGACACCATTATATATGTCTCCCCGAGCGATCCTACGGCGCAGAGCTTCGCCGCCTTGACACAGCTAGAGCGTCAGCTACAAGAGCTAGCTCGTCAGCGTCCCGCCTTGCGACTGATCGCTCTCCCCGATGTGGGCGACTTCCCCTCACACTATGAGGCGGACTGCCTCATACCAGCTACCTATGCGAACTTTCTCCTCGTCGACGGTGCGCTCCTGCTCCCCATCTACGGACGTAGCACCGACAGCGAGGCGCAGTGCATCCTCCAGCAAGCACTGCCTCACCTCGAGGTCGTGCCGATCGACTGCTCCATACTACTCGAGCAGCACGGCAGCCTGCACTGCATCTCTATGCAGATCCCGCAAGGCTTCCTCAACCCCTCACTTCTAGACACCATAACAAGATGAAAGTAGGTATCATACAGCAGCACAACGGTGCTGACCATACGAACAATATCCACCGCCTCCAGGAGCGCATTCGCCAGCTAGCCCACGAAGGTGCCGAGCTAATCGTCCTACAGGAGCTGCACAACGGACTGTACTTCTGCCAGACCGAAGATGTCGCACTCTTTGACCAAGCGGAGACGATACCGGGGCCATCCACCGAAAGCTTCGGCGTCTTAGCGCGTGAACTGGGCGTTGTGATCGTCCTCTCACTCTTTGAGAAGCGCGCCACAGGCCTTTACCACAACACCGCCGTAGTACTAGAGCGAGACGGCTCCATAGCGGGTCGCTATCGCAAGATGCACATACCGGACGACCCCGCCTACTACGAGAAGTTTTACTTCACCCCAGGCGACCTAGGCTTCGAGCCGATCGACACCTCCGTCGGTCGCCTCGGCATCCTCATTTGCTGGGATCAGTGGTACCCCGAGGCTGCTCGGCTTATGGCACTCAAGGGTGCCGAGCTACTCATCTACCCGACCGCCATCGGCACCGCAGCTTACGACACGCCCGAAGAGCAGCAGCGCCAGATCGATGCGTGGCAACTGGTGCAGCGTGGTCATGCCGTCGCCAACAACCTCCCCGTCATTGCGGTGAATCGTGTCGGCTACGAGCCCGACCCCTCAGGCGTCACCGAGGGGATACAGTTTTGGGGTCACAGCTTCGTCACGGGTCAGCAGGGCCAGATGCTCTGTGATCTGAGCCAGACCGAGGAGGCGGGCGCCGTCGTGGAGCTCGACCTAGAGCGCACCGAGCTCATCCGACGCTGGTGGCCTTACCTGCGCGATCGGCGCATAGAGAGCTACGGAGAGATCACCCGTCGCTACATTGATTGAGCCATTTGTCAAGATCAAAAAGGCAAAAGAGTGATTTATTCCTCCGAAACTGCTAACTTTGCAGGCAATAGCTCATTCCACATAGAATAACATAAAACGAATTGATATAGTATGGCATTAAAAGAATCTGGGTCACAAGGCTCTCACCACTCTGAGGAGATTGTGTCTCGTAGCGAGCAATTCATTGAGAAGTACAGCAAGGTCATCATTTGGTGTGTGCTGGGCGTCATCGTGCTAGGTGTGGGCATCTGGCTCTACATCAGCAAGGTGGTCAAGCCTCGTGCCGACAAGGCAGCTGCACAGCTATACCTTGCTGAGGAGCAGTTTATGGCAGGTGCTGACAGCGCTGCACTCAACGCTCCTGCAGCTGGAGCCATGGGACTCCTAGAGATTGCTGACAAGTATAGCAGCACCGACGCTGGCAAGCTGGCTCACGCCTACGCTGGTATCATCTACTACGACGAGGGCAAGTACGAGGAGGCTATCCGTGAGCTCAAAGAGTTCAAGGCTAAGGAGAAGATGGTCGCTCCCTCTATCACCCGTCTCATCGGCGACTGCTACGTAGAGCTAGGCAAGTACGACGAAGCTGCTAAGTACTTTATGGACGCAGCCAAGGCTGCCGACAATCCCGTTGTCTCTCCGAGCTGTCTTATCAAGGCAGGCCATGTCTACGAGGAGCTAGGTCAGTATGACAAGGCACTCAAGGCTTACAAAGAGATCCAGGACAAGTACTACACAGCGCCTGAGTCTGAGAGCATCGAGGCTTCGATCATACGCGTAGAGGCTAAGCTTAAGAAATAGATTTTTAGAGGTTAGACTTTAGAGATTAGACTTTAGAAGTTAGACTTTAGAAGCAAGAGATTAGACTTCCGATCACTCCGATCCACTCCGATAGCTCTGATCCCTCCGATCTCTAACTTCTAAAGTCTAACCTCTAACCTCTAACCTCTAATCTCTAACCTCTAATCTCTAAAATCCATGTCTTCACAACTCCACAGCCAGCAGACACCAGCTTACTACACGCTCCAGCACAGGCGCACGGCGGACATTCGTCGCATCGCTGTCGTCTACTCGGAGTGGAATGCTGAGATCACTCACGCCCTCCGCGACGGAGCTGTCACGACACTCCTAGAGTGCGGACTAGAGCACCAGCAGATCGAGACCTTCTCCGTGCCAGGTGCCTTCGAGCTAACCTATACGGCGAACCTACTCAGTGAGGCGACCCAGCCCTACGATGCTATCATCATCATTGGCTGCGTCATACGTGGCGAGACCTCGCACTACGACCTCATCTGCAACAGCGTCACCGAGGGAGCTACCGAGCTCAACCTACGTGGCAAGGCGCCTGTCATCTTCGGGCTCGTCACTGTCGAGAACATCGAACAGGCTCGTGCCCGCTCTGGTGGTGCTGTAGGCAACAAAGGCTCCGAGTGCGCCATCGCTGCGCTTCAGATGATCGACATCAGAGCTGCGATACAAGGGTAATACCCTGACCTATATTACGACAAGTCCCTAGTGCTACCTGTAGCGCTAGGGACTTTTATCATTTCAGGATATAGGAAGTATCGCTCGTATCGTGCTCTCTTCGTAGTAGATACGAGTTCCAAAAGTAGTTCCCCTCTTGGAACTTTTTAGTTCCAAGGGAGGAACTTTTTAGTTCCAGCGGAGGAACTTTTTAGTTCCAGCGGAGGAACTTTTCAGTTCCAACGGAGGAACTTTTCGGTTCCAACGGAGGTAGGCAGAGCTTTCGGTCAGGGCTGATGCATGATAGAAATGAGCTCGTTTCATTTCCTACTAGAAAATGGCAAAATTCCCACCTAGAAATTTGGGAAATTCCTAGTAGGAAATGAGCAAATTCTTCGGACTTATTTTTTGATTCCTCCGAAGTTTCATTTGATTCCTCCGAAGAATTTTTTATTTCCTAGGTAGGAATTGGGCAAATTCCTAGGTACCTATTTGGCAAATTCCTAGGTAGGAATTCCATTCTTCGGAAGGAGTGCGTAATCAGAGAGGTTCCGTAGCCACACTCTGTAGCGATAATCGAAAAGCCTGTTTCCTAGTTATCGTCACGTGCAGCTTCTAGACGGCTGGTTATAATACGTCAGCCCTAAGCTTTCGGTCTGCTCTGCACTACGCTAATGCCGTTTTTCGTACCTTTGTACCCGTATAACTATAGGACAGAAGCTCCACACACATGCAAGAAATACGAAATATCGCTATCATCGCTCACGTCGACCACGGTAAGACGACCCTTGTCGACAAAATGCTCCTCGCAGCCAAGCTCTTTAGAGAGGACAAAGCTGCCGAGGTCGACACCTTTCTAGACAATAACGACCTAGAGCGAGAGCGAGGTATCACGATCGTTTCTAAGAATGTCAGCATCACCTACAAAGGGGTCAAGATCAACGTCATCGACACCCCAGGACACGCCGACTTCGGCGGTGAGGTGGAGCGCGTGCTCAACATGGCCGACGGCTGCCTGCTACTCGTAGACGCCTTCGAGGGGCCGATGCCTCAGACTCGCTTCGTACTGCAGAAAGCCCTCGCCATAGGACTCAAGCCGATCGTCGTCATCAACAAGGTGGACAAGCCCAACTGTCGCCCCATGGAGGTGCAAGACATGGTCTTCGACCTGATGGCTTCGCTAGAGGCGACCGACGATCAGCTCGACTTCGTCACTCTCTTCGGTAGTGCCAAGCAGGGCTGGATGAGCCGTGACGTGGAGAAGCCCACGGAAGACATCACTCCCCTACTCGATGCGATCATCTCTGAGATCCCCGCGCCACAACAGCTGGACGGGCCGCTGCAGATGCTCATCACCTCACTGGACTACAGCTCCTACGTGGGACGTATCGCCGTGGGGCGCGTACATCGTGGCACCATACACAACGGCGACACCGTGCTCCTCTGCCACAAAGAGCGTGAGCCACATCGGGAGAAGGTCAAGGAGCTCTACACTTTCGAAGGCATTGGCAAGGCAAAGGCCGACTCCGTCTCCAGTGGCGACATTTGCGCCATCGTGGGCTTTGACCACTTTGAGATTGGCGACACGATCGCTGACCCTGAGCATGCCGAGGCGCTAGACACGATCTCGGTCGATGAGCCGACGATGTCAATGCTCTTCACGATCAATAACTCTCCCTTCTACGGACGAGAAGGTAAGTTTGTCACCTCTCGCCATATCCATGAGCGTCTGATGCGTGAGCTGGATAAGAACCTCGCTCTGCGTGTCGAGACGACCGACCAGGCGGACTCGTGGAACGTCTTCGGCCGTGGGGTCCTGCACCTCTCCGTGCTAATCGAGACGATGCGCCGTGAGGGTTACGAGCTACAGGTGGGTCAGCCTCAAGTCATTATCAAAGAGATCGATGGCGTACGGTGCGAGCCTATCGAAGAGCTGACGATCAATCTCCCAGACGAGACCAGTAGCCGTATCATTGATATGGTCATACAGCGCAAGGGCGAGATGACCGCCATGGAGAGCAAGAACGGTCGTACGCACCTCGTTTTCACAATACCTTCGCGTGGCATCATCGGACTCAACAACAGCGTCTTGACCGCTTCGGCTGGTGAAGCTGTTATAGCACACCGCTTCCTGGAGTTTGGACCTTGGCGCGGAGATATCGAGCGTCGCAACAATGGTAGCATCATAGCGGGTGAGAGCGGTACCGCTTTTGCCTATGCGCTGAATAACCTCCAGAGCCGCGGACGCTTCTTCATCTCTCCCCAAGAGGAGGTCTACGCTGGTCAGGTGATCGGCGAGCATACGAAGGACAACGACCTGACGGTCAACGTCTGCAAGAGCAAGAAGCTCACGAACATGCGTGCTGCTGGTAGTGATGACAAGGTAGCTCTCGCGCCTCCCGTCGTCTTCAGCCTAGAGGATGCGCTGGAGTATATCAAGGCTGACGAGTATGTGGAGGTCACGCCTAAGTCTATGCGTCTGCGCAAGATACTCCTCAACGAGCTAGACCGCAAGCGCGCCAACAAAGCATAAACAATCCAATCACTTCATAAACACAACAAACTATGAAAAGAATCGCACTACTCATCATCGCCATGCTCACGCTTGGCTTTGCAGCGCAGGCTCAGTCCACCTTTAGCAAGGGGACTACGACTGCCAACCTCGGACTCGGTATCGGTGGTACCCTCTTCGACAAGAACTACAGTGTCCTCCTACCCCCAATCTCTCTAGGGGTCGACCACAGTGTAGCCAGTGGTCTCTTTGATGGCAACGGCTCTATCGGCGTAGGTGGTTACATAGGCGCTGAGGTCTATCGCTACAAAGGCTTCGACAAATCTGTATGGAGCCAGACACTCATCGGTCCTCGTGGCTCTTTGCACTATCAGTTTGTAGATCGCCTCGACACCTACTTTAGCTTGATGCTTGGTGTAAATATCATCAGCTGGAACTACAATATGAAGGTGGCTGATGGCGCAATCAAGGACAAGGACACTTCAGCTGGCTTCGGTTGGGGCGCACACTTTGGTACACGTTACTACCTCTCCGACCGCTGGGCTATCATGGGTGAGCTCGGTTATGGACTAACCTTCCTAACACTTGGTGCTACTTATCGCTTCTAAGTCTTAGCGAAGCGCTACAATACAAACAAAGCAGGAGATGGCTCACGGGCTGTCTCCTGCTTTTGCTTTTAGAGCTTGGCTGGGTCATTCGCCATCGTGAGACGCAGGGAGCTGCTGATTGCGAGGGTGGTAGCGTAGGATGTCGGCACGGAGTGCGGTGCGGTCCACGTGGGTGTAGATCTCCGTCGTCGCGATGCTTTCGTGCCCCATCATCAGCTGGATAGCGTGCAGGTCGGCACCACCCTCGAGCAGGTGCGTAGCAAAGCTGTGTCGTAACGTGTGCGGACTGATCTCCTTATGTATGCCCGCCAGCTCAGCAAGCGTGCGGATCAGGCAGAAGACCGTGATGCGAGAGATCGGTTGACCACGACGTGAGATGAAGATATACTGATCATATTCAGGCTTCGCATTATAGCGATAGGGATCATTGAGATAGCGCTGCACATCAGAGACCGCCTTGGGACTCATCGGCACCAGACGCTCTTTGCGACCCTTGCCCCAGACGTGCAGATAGCCTTCATCGAGGAAGACATCGGAATAGGTCAGCCCGCAAAGCTCCGACACACGTAGCCCGCAACTGTAGAGCACCTCTATGATCGCCGTGTCTCGTGAGGCCTCGATACGATCCTCGTCGATAGCTCCGAGTAGGCTGTCTATCTCTGCCAGCGTGAGCACCTCCGGGAGCTTCTTATGTATCGGTGGCGTCTGCAGCATATCTGTCGGGTCACGCTCTATCTCCTCTTCTAGCGATAGGAAGCGAAAGAAACTCTTGACCCCGCTCAGCACACGAGCCAGCGAACGCATCGAGATGCCTAAGTCCAGCAGATGCGCCGCAAAGTTATTGAGATGCAGCAGCGTTACCTCCCGCAGACTCAGCCCCATATCGTCTATGTAGGTGTAGAGCTTGTCCACGTCGTAGAGGTAGGAGTCGATACTATTGTCCGAGAGGTGTTGCTCCAGCCTCAGATAAGTTTTGTAGCGCTGTATTAGTTGCTGTCTTGGTTCTAGACTCATTGCAAGGGAGTTTCTTACTATCTTTGCCGTACGAAGTTAGCCATTTGCATCTAAACCGACAAGTTTACTATGTCTATAAATAGTTTGACCGAACCCCTTGCTACACCGACCACGGACAAGCCAGCCATACTCATCCTCAATGGTCCTAACCTGATCCAGGTGGGTCAGCGCGAAGCCGAGATCTACGGCTCGACCCCTCTAGTCCCCTACTTGGAGCAGCTAGCAAGAGCCACCACGGAGGCGACCATTGCCATCCGCTACTCGCACTACGAGGGCGCACTCATCGAGTACCTCTACATGGCCCAGGAGCTAGGCTACCAAGCGGTCATACTCAATGCGGGGGGCTATACGCACACCTCCGTAGCTATCGCAGACACGATACGCGCTATCTCTCTACCAGTCATCGAGGTGCACATCTCTCAGCCACTAGCCCGTGAGTCTTATCGCCACACCTCACTCATAGCGCCCTATTGCCGTGGTAGTATTGCTGGCTTTGGTGTAGCCAGCTACGACTTAGCCGTACGGGCAGCTCTTCAGCTGAGCCGTTGACACCTTATATTATATAGACTATGGACGCAGAGCTAGAGCTTTATGCCCAGCAACACAGCTCCTTCGGGGATCCCCTACTAGACGAGTTACTCCGCACCGCCTATGTGCGCCTCTTACAGCCGAGGATGGTGTGTGGAGCTACGCAAGCGGGGCTACTCTCGATGCTCATCAAGCTCAGTGGTACCAAGCGTGTCCTGGAGCTGGGTGCCTATAGTGGTTACTCAACGATAGCCATGGCGATGGCGCTCAAACCTGTGAGTGGCGAGATCGACTCCATCGAGTGCGATGCCGAGATGATCCACTTCCTCTCCCCTTTTGTAGCACGCAGCGGGTGTGCCGAGCGCATTCACATACACCACGGTCAGGCTCTAGAGCTGATGCCCGCACTACTAGCGCAGCAAGACTACGATCTCGTCTACATTGATGCCAACAAGCGTCAGTACCCTGACTACTACCAGCTACTGCGCAAACACCTACGACCAGGAGCTATCATCTTGGCCGACAACACCCTTTGGGACGGTAAAGTAACCGTTCCAACGACCCATCACGACCTTCAGCTGGAAGGGATCCAGCATTTCAACGAACTGGTAGCTCAGGACAGCGGTGTGGAGCAGCTCCTCCTACCGCTCCGTGATGGGCTCACGATCATTCGCATCTTGTCCGCTTAGTCAGGCTGAGCGGGAGCAATAGGCTTTGGCTCTTGGGAGGGCAGTTCAGCCGTTGTAGGTGTTGCCACCGTGGTGGGCTTGGTTGTGTCACTCTTCGCTTGCATCTTATGCGAGGTCACCTCGTTGCGCAGCTTGATCAACTCCTCACGTTGCTCAGCCGTGAGCTTGTTGAGCTTGAGCCACTCTAGGAGAGCACGCACAGCCAGTCCGATCGTGATGACCGTGACCGCACCGATAGCGCCCGACCAAGAGACCGTGACAAAGGGTAGATCCTGCGTAGGCGTACGCCACCCGAAGAGCGCCTTGCAGAGGATCGGCATAAAGAGTGCAACCACCGCCACGATCACCACAAAAGCGATATAGCCACCGAAGTGACGACGACGCATCATGTGCCCAGCGACATAGTAGTAGTTGAGGTAGAAGATTGCGATCAGAAAGATATCCAGCAGCCATGTAGAGAGATAGTGTGATGGCTCTTGCCAGAAGGACTTAGCCATTGTACTGCTCTGCCCGATCAGGATGGATTGGATCAGCACGATGACGAGCCATGCGGCCAGATAGATTAACCAAGAGTAGCTCTTCGTCGAGCTTTGCTTTGTAACAGTAGCGTCTTGTTTCATAGTACAGGTAGACTTATAGTTATTACACCACAAAGATACAACAGGATAACGAAAGAAACTCATCATGCCACCTGAAATTGCGCATTTGAAGTGGTGTTGCTCTTGACACAGTGTGTGTAGTCCATAAAATAAGGTATATTTGTAGCACACAACAATCGAGCAAATCTATGAAGCGATTCGGAATCGGTCTAGTGATCTTACTAGGTCTAGTGTTGATCACTCTATACCTAGTGAAGATCAGCACGCGAAACCAGGACAAAGAACTCCCCACATCCCAAGATAGCCTCTTAACCCTTGCATCCACTCCTGCTGAAGCATATCAGCAAGACTCGGAGGATCTTGGCGTGAATGAGTCCCGGGCTGAGGAGACAAATCTTGCTATAGAGAAGTTAAGCCGACATGGCGACGACAAGGATCATACGCTCTATAAGCATCTATGTTTTTTGTTGACTCGTTCTGACGATGACGCAAGATGGACATCTAAGCTCCAAGAGGAGATGCGCAAGCAACCCAATCGTCCCGAGTGGGTGCTCCTGCTCGCGACCCTATACGATAGCTCGTGTCATGCAGATTGTGAGCAAGCTCTCTACTACTTTCAGAAAGCTCTAAAAGTGGTACCTCGAAGTGGTTACTTTTACTTATCAACTATTGAGCAGATGGCAAGATGCTATGTAGAGTTGGGAAGTCTAGACTCCGCTCTAATGTACACAGACATGGCGATCGAGACAGACCCTTCCTTCGCAGGCTATCACTACAACAAGGCGATGATACTCCACGCTTTTGGAGATACAAAAGCTGCCATCACAGAGCTCGATAACTACTTCGCACATCCCAATAGCGACAAAGACGACGCTCAGGCTTACTACAAGCGAGCTTACTACAAGACTGAGATCAAAGACCTCTCTGGCGCACTCGCTGATGTAGAGCAAGCAATGGCAAAAGACACCGCCCCCACCGCCTCAGCATACCTAATCCGTGGAGACATCTATGCTGCTCAAGGTAAGAGCAAGCAGGCCAAAGCCGACTACAAGACCGTACTGGAAGAAACCTTTGGCGATAAATCTCTCACACGCGTCTTTGCCCTCGTTGGTTGGGGGCATAAGAAGCAAGCAATGCAAATCCTAACCGATAACATCAAGGAGTGTAAAGAGCTAGGTATCTTAGACGATAGCAATTTCTATCTCCTGCTTCGTACGCTCATAGAGCATAGGCATGTAGAGCTGGCTCGCTACTTCTGGGAGATCTCTGCGGAGTGGGGTTATCCCTATCCTTGCATCGGTGAAAACACACGGGTCGTGCGAAACAATCCAAAGTATAAGGAACTACAAAAGAGGGGGGTCAACATCCTGTAATCCTCCGGCTGTTTATGAACGCGCCAGACGAATCTACAACGATTTGAAAATTATTTGCTACCTTTGGTTTCACAAGCAAGTATAACCTATCAAATATGAATACCCTTATGAACAGCTTACTCAGAAAAGTCTTCGCACTCTGCGCTCTCGTCCTCGCTACGGGATACTATCTCTCAGCACAGGTAGTCGTCGTGCAGGGCGAGCCAGAGGCTCCACTACCACAGACGCTCAACGAGGTGCGCCTCAACCTCCTAGCACCCGTAGCCTTCAAGGCTGTCTCTCTCGAGTACGAGCGCTCCACGACCAAGGTAAAAGACCTAGGCTTCGGAGCTACCATCAGCGCCAGCTTTGCCAAGACGGGAGACTATGAGACCACACTCTTCCCCACCTTTGGCGTGATGCCCTATGCTCGCTGGTACTTCGGTGGCAAGAAGCTCTCGATGACAAGACTTAACTCTGGCTTCTTTATTGAGGCAAACACGGCTATCAACTACCATCGCTTTACCAGAAAGAACTACGACGGTATGAATAACCAAACGACAAGCGAGACCAAGCAAGGCGCCTCTTGGGGTATCGGTCTCGGTGGCGGCTGGAAGTTCGTCTCTCGGAGCAACTGGAGTGGCGAGATCAGTCTACGTGCGGGACGCAATCTTGTAAAGGGCGAAGGCGCTGACGACTTCTACGTCTACCCCGCTATCTCCGTGGGCTACCGCTTCTAAGCGCACATACATCATCCTATTTTTATGGGGAGGATACCAAGCGACGGTGTCCTCCCTTTTTTCTTTGAAAGCGTCCCTGCTGAGTTCCTCCTTGAGAAATCGAAGTTTTCTATGGAGGGTAAATCAAAAACAGCTCCCGAGCTATTTGGATTTCCTCGGAAGAAACTGAGACAAGTTCATTTTTTATCATGTGTCAGCTCCGCTCTGCAAATCTAGAACAATCGATGGTTTGTGAAAAGTGAGTATCTTTGCATCTGGGTGCATGTACTAGATTTAAGTGAAGACCTCTTGCAACATATACTGGGCTCCACTCGTCTACATAATAGTGTATGTCTATAGCACTACACCCACGATTTTTGAACAGACAACTAGTAATACATCAATAACTTTTAGACAACTGGATATGAATCTAAAGCGAATGCTGTCTATGACTGTGGTCCTCCTGACCTTGCTGCTACCTCGTGTAGCCTTTGCTCAGGATATGAGTCAACCACTGCCCATAGACCCACAAGTCCGTACGGGCAAGCTCGACAATGGACTGACCTACTTCATCCGTCACAACGAGCAGCCGAAGAATCGTGCTGAGTTTTACATCGCTCAGCGTGTCGGCTCTATCCTCGAGGAGGAGAATCAGCGCGGTCTGGCTCACTTCCTAGAGCACATGTGCTTCAATGGTACGAAGAACTTCCCAGACAAGACGCTCATTAGCTACCTCGAGTCAAACGGTATGCGCTTCGGCTACAACCTCAACGCCTATACGGGTATCGATGAGACGGTCTACACGCTCATGGAGGCTCCCACAGAGCGTCAGGGCTTCATCGACAGCTGCCTCCTCATCCTACATGACTGGAGTGGCTTCGTAACCCTAGCTGATGAGGAGATAGATAAGGAGCGCGGTGTCATCACCGAGGAGTGGCGCTCACGCGACAATGCGCAGATGCGTATGCTCAATACGGCACTCCCCAAGCTCTACCCCAACAACCGCTACGGTCATCGCTTGCCTATCGGCCTGATGAGCGTAGTCAACGGCTTTAAGTACAACGAGCTACGCGACTACTACCACAAGTGGTATCGCCCCGATCTACAGGCTATCATCGTAGTAGGTGATGTCGATGTAGACTATGTGGAGAAGAAGATCAAAGAGATGTTTGCCGACATCCCCGCACCTGTCAACGCTGCGGAGCGTGTCTACTTCCCCGTAGAGGACAATGATGAGCCTCTCGTAGCTATCGAGAAGGACAAGGAGGCTACCAGCACCGCCATTATGGTTATGTTCAAGACAGACGCTATGCCTGTCGAGATGACCCGCACCATCGCTGGCGTCATGAAGAACTACCTATATGGCGTCACAAACCGCATCATTGATGAGCGCTTTACAGACCTTATGCACAAGCCTAACCCCGCTTTCATCCGTGCTAGTGGCTATATAAGCAACTACTTCCTCGCTCAGACTAAGGACGCTCTGACCTTCAGCGCCACAGCACGTGAGGGCGAGCTAGACGTAGCACTCAAGGCTCTTATGGCTGAGATAGAGCGCATACGCCAGTATGGCTTCACACAGGGTGAGTATGAGCGTGCACGCACCGACCTCCTCAAGGCTTTTGAAAACAGCTACAACGAGCGTGAGACGCGCAAGAACAGCGCCTACGCTAACGAGTACAAGGACTACTTCACCACCGGTGGATACATCCCAGGTATCGAGATGGAGAAGGCCATCATGGAGCAAGTTGCTAAAAATATACCCCTAGATGTAGTCAACCAGATGGTACAGTCTCTCATCGGGGACAAGAACATGGTTCTTATGCTCACGGCTCCCGACAAGAAGGGTCTAGCGCTACCTACCGAGGCTGAGCTAATCACTAAGGTCAACGAGTACCGCAAGCTCCCCGTAGAGCCTATCAAGGACGCTGTATCTGATATGAAGCTAATGGAGAAGGCTCCAAAGGCTGGCAAGGTAACCAAGCGTGAGGACAACCTCAAGTTTGGTACGACGCGCCTCACACTGAGCAACGGTATGGTAGTCTACCTTAAGACGACTGACTACAAGAAGAATCAGATCTCACTCACAGCTGTCGCTCCTGGTGGTACCAACGCTTACCTCAAGAACGCTAAGGATCTACCCAACATCAAGAACCTCAGCAGCGTCGTCGCACTGGGTGGTGTAGGCAAGTTTGACAATCCTACCCTCACCAAGGCACTCACGGGTCGTAGCGTCTCTGCTTCGGGCTCTATGGGTGGCACGAGAACTTACTTCAGTGGTATCTCTACGCTTGAGGATATGGAGACCTTCTTCCAGCTCCTCTACCTTCGCATGACGCAGCCTAGACAGGATGCTGATGCCTTTACAAACTGGCGCACCAATACGATCGAGCAGATCAAGAACATGGAGTCCAATCCTATGGTTCCCTTCCAGGACTCGCTCATATATGCGCTCTACAACAACGATCCTCAGATGCGACGTGCTACCATTGCTGAGATAGAAGCTGTCGACTACGACCGTGTGATGCAGATCTGGAAGGAGCGCATCGCTGATCTAGGAGACCTACAGCTCTACTTCATCGGTAATGTGACGCCAGAGCAACTCATTCCTTACCTAGAGAAGTATGTAGCCTCTGTCCCCACCAAGGGTAGTAAGCACGACATGTGCAAGGAGCTCGTACCTGCAGTACGTCAGGGCTCTATGCACATTGACTTCAAGAAGGAGCTGGCTACGCCTATGGCTATGGTCATAGCTGCTTATACGGGCAAGCTACCCTACACGCTCCACAACGACCTAGTTATGGAGGTCCTCGGTGGTGTCATGGATCAGGTCTACACAGCAACCGTCCGTGAGGACGAGGGTGGCACCTATGGTGTTAGCTCGGGAGGATCTATCAGTGACAATCCTGAGGGCGAGACGGTCTTCCAGATCTTCTACCAGACAGATCCTGAGAAGGTAGACAGACTCAACAAGATTATCTACGCAGAGCTTGACAAGGTAGCCAAGAACGGTCCCAACAAGGAGATGTTTGACAAGACAATCCTCAATATGAAGAAGGACTACGCTGAGAATCTCAAGAAGAACGGCTACTGGCTCGACCACATGGTCGACTTCTTCTTCGATGGTCGTGACTTCCAGACTGACTACGAGAAGACGCTCAACGGCATCACGCCCGCAGACGTTCAGAAGATCGCTCAGGAGATCCTCAAGCAGGATAACCACATCGAGGTCATCATCCGCGATGCTAAGAAAGCTAAGTAAATGAAGTTAGCAATCCTACGGGACGTCTATCACGCTCCGTGACGAACGTCTCCGTAAGGAACTAGCAATACTAGATAGCAAGAGCGAGTAACTCTAGGGTCTCACCCTCCGAGTTGCTCGCTCTCACTATATCAGCGACCGCATCTAGTCGAGCTAATTCTAGAACTTGACGAGCTCTAAGTCAAAAAATATTACGAAGATGTTGCGCTAGCGTGTTGCATATATGAAGAATAAGTCTTACCTTTGCACTGTGTTTTTCATGGTGTTAGATTTTAAGGTTAATGAGAAGGGGCTGTCTTAGGACAGCCCCTTTTTTATTTCTCTAGTCCTAGAGCCATTTATCCTAAGAACTCGGATGGGATAGCTCTACTCTGAGATATTTTCATTACCTTTGCATCAGACTCTTAGGGGTGCCACAGTGCGACTGCGTGGTGGCTGAGATGAGACCCTCGACCTGATCCAGATAATACTGGCGTAGGCAAAGAGAACGACTACACGCTGACCGTGCAGACTCTCATACTGGGACACCCTACTTGTCAAGCCCTTGAGCTTGGCGGTACACACTAAGAGTTTTACATACCAGACTAACGAAGGTATGTAGGCTCTTTTTCTTTTTATATAGCTTATGCAAGTAACGATCAATAAGACTCCACATGACCTGCCGGCAGGTACCTCGCTACTAGAAGCGGTATCGCCTGTCGTCGCAACGCTCGACCACACGGCGCTAGCGGTCAATCATCGTGTCATACCACGTGATGCTTGGCCTACGCACCAGCTCTGCGAGGGTGATGCCGTCACGATCATTACCGCAGCTATGGGTGGCTAAGTCACACCTCTTCTTCCAAACACACTTAATCTCTTTACTCTATGAAGCAAAAAGATCAAACGGACAATCTAAACATCTCTCAGGGACCACTCCCTGGCTCTACTAAGATATATGTCACTGGCTCTCGCCCCGACATTCGCGTGCCGATGCGTCGCATCACACTCTCTGATACCATCGACGAGGAGGGCGTACGGCACAACAACGGCTCGGTAGTGGTCTACGACACTTCGGGACCCTACACCGATCCTGACTATCATGTCGATCCGCACCAAGGGCTACCTAAGATACGCCAGCAGTGGATCGAGGAGCGTGGCGACACGACGAGACTGAAAGAGCAGAGCTCGGAGTACGGTCGCAAGCGGAGACAAGATACTTCGCTGGATCATCTGCGCTTTGCCCATCTCAATGACCAGCCACTCGTAGGCACCGAGGAGCATCCTGTCACGCAGCTATACTACGCACGCCAGGGGATCATCACCCCCGAGATGGAGTATGTGGCTATTCGTGAGAATCAGCTCATGGACGAGATTCGAGAGCAGTACCCGCAGCATCTAGGCGAGAGCTTTGGAGCTAATATCCCTGAGCGCATCACCCCTGAGTTCGTTCGTGACGAGATCGCTGCTGGACGAGCTATCCTCCCCAACAATATCAACCACCCGGAGAGCGAGCCGATGATCATCGGGCGCAACTTCCTCGTCAAGATCAATGCCAACATTGGTAACTCGCCCATCACCTCCTCTATCCAAGAGGAAGTTGAGAAGGCGGTCTGGGCTATCCGCTGGGGTGCTGACACCATTATGGATCTCTCCACGGGACGCAACATTCACGAGACGAGAGAGTGGATCATTCGCAATTCGCCAGTACCCGTAGGCACCGTACCTCTATACCAAGCTTTGGAAAAAGTCAAGGGACAGGCCGACAAGCTTACGTGGGAGCTTTACCGAGACACGCTCATCGAGCAGGCTGAGCAGGGTGTCGACTACTTCACCATCCATGCAGGCTTGCGCTGGCAATTCGTTCCGCTGACGATGAAGCGCCTCACCGGTATCGTCTCTCGTGGCGGTGCCATCATGGCGAACTGGTGTACGACGCACAAGCGTGAGAGCTTCCTCTACGAGCACTTTGACGAGATCTGTCAGATCTGCGCTCGCTACGACGTAGGTATCAGTATCGGGGACGGTTTGCGTCCTGGTTCTATCGCCGATGCCAACGATGAGGCGCAGTTTGCCGAGCTACGTACACTGGGCGAGCTATCTCGCATTGCGGACAAGCATTGCGTTCAGGTCCTCATCGAGGGGCCTGGTCACGTGCCTATGCAGCGTATCAAGGAGAATATGGACTTGCAGCTAGACCTTTGCAACGAAGCTCCTTTCTACACGCTCGGCCCGTTGGTCACCGACATTGCTCCAGGCTATGACCACATCACCAGTGCCATAGGTGGTGCTATGATTGCGTGGCGTGGCACTGCGATGCTCTGCTACGTAACCCGCAAGGAGCACCTAGGTCTGCCCAACAAGGACGATGTCAAGGAGGGTGTCGTCACCTTCAAGCTAGCAGCCCACGCGGCCGACCTTGCCAAGGGACACCCAGGCGCTTACTACCGTGACTACGCTATGAGCAAGGCGCGCTATGAGTTCCGCTGGAAGGATCAGTTCCACCTAGCACTCGACAGCGAGACAGCGCTTCAATATCACGACGAGACGCTACCTGCTGAGGGTCACAAGGAGGCACATTTCTGCTCCATGTGTGGCGAGCACTTCTGCTCGATGCGTGCTAGTCGTCAGCTGCAGAAGCGCATCGAGGACGACAAGTAATCAGTTACCTCCCGACGCCCCATGATCATCATCACACCGCCCGAACGTCAGTGTATCGAAGATGTAGCTGGCGATATCATCGATGTCGTAAGAAGCTGCATCTGTAAGGTACACCTGCGTATGCCTGGAGCTTCTGAGGCTGACTTTAGAAAGGTCTTAGACAGTCTAGAGCCCGCCTACCACCAGTATGTCGTGCTGTGTGATCACTATGCGCTACTGGCGGAGTATGACGTGGCGGGCGTCTACCTACCCTATCGTCGTGTGGCGGAGTGGAGGGATATCCCTCTCGCTCCTCACCAGACGATAGCGGTCGGGGCCCATTCGATCCAAGAGCTGCAAGAGCTACCCTTCACACCACACTACGCCCTGCTCAGCCCGCTCTTTGATAGCATTAGCAAGGAGGGCTATCAAGGCAACTCGGCGTTACTTTCGTGTCGGGAGGCATTGATCCAGCTTCCTTACCCCGTCTACGCTCTTGGAGGCATCACCCCCGAAAGGCAAGAGACCGTGGCAAAGGCAGGCTACGCTGGAGTCGCTATCCTGGGAGACATCTGGTCACAACCGCAGGGACAACGACAGGAGCGACTGGATCAGTACCAAACGCCCGCCATCCTGACCGTTGCGGGTCACGACCCTACATCGGGAGCTGGCATCGGCGTAGACACCCGCATTGCAAACGACTTATGCGTGCAGTGCTACAGCGTTATATCTACGCTCACGGCACAGAGTCTGCACCGCTTCGTCTCTGCTACCGCTACTCCGTCCGACCAACTACAGGCATCGCTGACGACGCTCCTCACCGACCACCCAGTCACCGTGGCTAAGCTCGGTATGGTGCAGGACTTACAGCAGGCGATACAGATCGTTGCGCAGATGAAGGCGCTAGGCGTCAAGCGAATCATCTGGGACCCTATTCTCCAGCCCACAGCAGCCGAGGAGACGCAGTCCCGCCTCTGGACAGAGGAGCAGGACAAGCTCGCTACCCTACTGAATGAGGTGAGTCTCGTAACGCCCAACAAGCCCGAGGCTCAGGCGCTCTTCGGCACAGACGATCCCGCAGAGCTCCAGCGCATTGCTCAGAAGCACGACGTGGCTATCCTACTCAAGGGTGGACACGACACCACTTCGCCACATCTTGTGGTCAACCAACTGATCACCAGCGACGGCATCCACCCCTACTACACGCATCGCTACGACAAGTCAATCCACGGCACTGGCTGTATGCTCTCCGCAGCGATCGCCAGCTACTGGGCTATGGAGTACAGTCTCGTTAGCTCTGTGCAGCATGCTTGCCACTACCTCGCCACTATCTTTGCGGGGCAACCAAACCGTTCTGGGCGACAGCTACTTTACCCCAAGTTTCTTTCAGGAAATTGGAAGAAGAAGCATCTATACGCACACTTTGCCCTGCAATATGTGACCAACGAGTCAGACCCCGACAGGCTATATAATAAGGTGTCCCAGTACCTCGAGGCGGGCGGGCGCTGGGTGCAGCTACGACTCAAGGAGGCGACCACCGAGGAGCGTATCGAAATGGGACTGCGCCTCCGCACGCTGACCGATCGCTACCATGCCTGCTTACTCATCGACGACGACATCATCGCCACCATCGCGGTAGACGCTGACGGGGTGCACCTCGGCAAGCGAGACTGTCCTCCGCAAGAGGCACGGCGCATCCTAGGCGAAGAGTACATCATCGGCTATACGGTCAATAGCCTTGACGACCTACCGCCTGCCTTGGCGGCCAACATTGACTACATCGGCGTGGGTCCCTATCGAGACACACAGACCAAGGCTCTCCTCGCTCCTATCCTGGGCTTAGAGGGGATCTCGCAGATCGCTCAGCAAGCTCTAGAGACTGATCGCTGCTACACCCTTCCTCTGATCGTGGCTATCGGAGGCATACAGCCGGAAGATGCTGAGACGCTCTTAGGCAACGAAAACATTGACGGCATCGCCGTGAGCGGTGCCATCGAGCACGCCACCGATATGGCCCAAGTCGTATCACAGTTACGGCGTGGCAGATCAAGCTTTCCTAAATATATCCTATAGACATACATTCTAATTTACTATATACATGCAGACTAAGTCATTGAAAATCGGAGATCACGACTTCAACTCGCGCCTCTTCATCGGAACTGGCAAATTTGCCAACAATCAACTAATGTCAGACGCTCTCGACGCTTCTGGCAGCGAGCTTATCACCGTCGCGCTTCGCCGAGTAGAGACCTCTGCAGGCCTCCACGATACACTCATTGAGAGCATCACACGCCCCAATGTCATCATCCTACCCAACACCTCTGGCGCACGCACTGCCGATGAGGCGGTCTACGCAGCACAGCTAGCCCGTGAGGCGCTGCATACCAACTGGATCAAACTAGAGGTACACCCCGATCCCAAGTACCTTCTCCCCGATGCTATGGAGACGCTCCGCGCCACCGAGCAACTCGTCAAGGAGGGCTTCATCGTCATGCCATACATACAGGCAGACCCTGTGCTCTGTAAGCGACTTGAGGAGGTCGGTGCACCTTGCGTCATGCCCCTCGGTGCTCCGATCGGGAGCAATATGGGACTCACCACGCGAGACATGCTACGCATCATCATCGCTGAGAGCACCGTCCCCGTAGTTGTAGACGCTGGTATCGGTCGCCCCTCGCACGCTGCCGAGGCTATGGAGCTAGGAGCCGATGCGGTACTCGTCAACACCGCTATCTCTACTGCTGCCGACCCTGTAGCTATGGCCATCGCCTTTAGAAAAGCTGTCGAAGCTGGTCGCTCAGCTTACGAGATGGGTCTGCACCAGCCCGCCACCGATATGACCGCCACCGCCACTTCACCACTCCAAGGATTCTTTGACTAATGACATTCTACGATTATAAGCAGCAGTACAATTGGGAGCAGGAGTGTGCTGAGTTTGACACCTTTACTGCTCAAGATGTAGAGCACGCCATCGCCACAGCTACGCCTACTCTACGCGACTTCAAGGCGCTCATCTCCCCCGCAGGAGATGCTTACCTAGACGCTATGGCGACCAAAGCGCAGCAGCTCAGCATCGAGCGTTTTGGCAAAACCATACGCATGTATGAACCTCTCTACCTCTCTAACTATTGCCACAACCACTGCGTCTACTGTGGGTTCAATCAGGAGAACAAGATCGTCCGCAAGGTACTCACCATGGAGGAGGTGCAGGCTGAGGCAAAAGCTATCGCCGACATGGGCTTCACCCATATCCTCCTCGTGGCTGGCGAGTCGCCCAAGCATGCTGGCGTTGACTACTACCGTCAGGTTATCGAGCTCATCCGTCCCATGTTTGCGCAAATATCGATCGAGGTACAGCCTATGTCTGTCGAGGATTACAAAGTCCTCGTCGAGGCTGGCGCTCACTACGTCTGCGTCTATCAGGAGACCTACAACGAGGAGAGCTATCCACGCTTTCACCCCAAGGGGCTTAAGGCCAACTACCGCTTCCGCCTAGAGACGCCCGACAGAGCTGCCGAGGCGGGCTTTCGCAAAGTCGGTATCGGCGCCCTCCTAGGACTAGACAACTGGCGCACGGACGCTTTCTTTACCGCGCTACACCTAGACTATCTAGAGAGCCACCACTGGCAGACCAAGTACTCTATCTCGCTACCCCGTCTGCGTCCACACGTAGGCTCCTACATGCCCGCAGATCCGATCAACGACCGTCAGATGGTACAGCTCATCTGTGCTTACCGCATCTTCGATCCCGAGGTTGAGATCTCGCTATCTACACGTGAGAGCAGTGCCTTCAGAGATATGGCGGTACGCATCGGTGCCAACTCTATGAGTGCTGGTAGTAGCACACAGCCTGGCGGTTATGTCGATCCTAATCCTGAGCTCGAGCAATTCTCTATCAACGACTCACGCTCTCCCGAAGAGATGATCGCTGCTATCAAAGCTCAGGGATACGAAGTCATCTGGAAAGACTGGGACCAGTGGATGTAACCCGCACGCCCCACGACAACGATGGCATCGCTGACAGCGCACGATACGAGCGTCAGCTACAGCTCCCCGAGATAGGTCCCGAGGGTCAGCGACTCCTCGCTCAGACGAGCGTGGCAGTCGTTGGCGCTGGGGGCTTGGGGGCTCCTATACTTTACTACCTTACGGCTGCAGGCATCGGGCGCATCGCCATCATCGACTGCGATGTCGTCTCCCCGTCCAACCTCCAGCGTCAGATCCTCTACTGTGAGTCCGACCTCGCACGCCCCAAAGCCATCCAAGCGCAAAAGCGTCTCGCCGCACTCAATAGTACCCTTCAGATCGAGGCCATCACCGAGCGACTCAATGAGACCAATGTGGCGACCCTACTAGCCGACTACCAAATCATCGTTGACGCTACGGACAACTACCCCACACGCTACCTCCTAGACGACTACACCCGCAGCACCGCCAAGCCGCTTGTGCATGGAGCCATCGAGGGGTGGCGAGGACAATGCACCATCTTTGCGCCCTCTAGTAGTCTACGCTACCGCGACCTGTACAGCGAGCCGCACAGCGCAGAGAAGACCGTACCGCCCGGCGTCATCGGCGCCACCGCCGGTGTCATCGGTAGCATCCAAGCGAGTCAAACGCTCCAGCTAGCCTTAGGGCAGACACCCGCCCTCCTCGGCAAGCTCCTCACCGTCGACCTGTGGCACGGCTCGTGGCACACCTTTGACCTCGACTGATACAAGCCGAGCACAAGTAACCCATCCATACGTCCATAACTAAGAGACTGTCACCCCCGAGGTGGCAGTCTTTTCTTTTGGGTAGCTCGACGATTGTTCGCCCAATCGCTCAATGCGTCAGTTTCCTACCTATGAAACTGTAGTTTCCTACCTATGAAACTGTAGTTTCCTACCTATGAAACTGTAGTTTCACCCGTATGAAACTACAATTGGCTCGCAGGATCAGAGCGTTAAGAGCAAATTCCGTATCTTTGTGAGCGAATGAGGGGTGAGCGAGCTCATCTGTGGCTCCGCAGCACCCTCCTATGACACCTTATTAGTTATGGATCTACATTACGAAGACATACGACGTGACTACGGGTGCAGGAGCCTCAGCCGTAAGGATCTGACGGACGATCCCTTTGACCTGGTCAGACTATGGCTACAAGAGGCTGTGGACGATCCTAAGGTCCTAGAGCCTACGGCTGTGCTGGTCTGCACCAGTACGCCCGATGGACACCCTAGTTCGCGGACCGTATTGCTCAAGGAGCTGCTCGGCGAGGAGTTTATCTTCTACAGCAACTACGAGAGTCGCAAGGGTCAGCAGATGGCTGCCAATCCACACGTCAGCCTTACCTTCCTCTGGCACGAGCTGGAGCGACAGATACATGTCGAGGGGACGGTGCGACACCTAGAGCCTGAGATCAGTGATCAGTACTTCGCCACACGCCCCTACAAGAGCCGTATCGGAGCACGCATATCGCCTCAGAGTCACCCGATACCTGACCGCAACTACATTTACACGCACTTTGTCACGGAGGCCGCTAAGTTTGCCCTGCAGACTGTACCCCGCCCTGACAACTGGGGAGGCTTTGCGGTGCTGCCTAGTCGTATAGAGTTTTGGCAGGGCCGTCCTAGTCGTCTGCACGACCGCTTCCTCTATGAGCGTCAGGAGGACAATTCGTGGACTATCAACCGTCTGGCACCTTAGTGCTTATGAACGCAATGAAACCTGTACTCCTAGCTATCGACACCGCCCTGCAGGGGTGTAGCGTCGCTGTGACCGACAGCGAGCAGGTACTATATACTAAGGTGTACCAAGAGACAGAAATATCTAATGCGGTGCTCATCGGACGCTACACCGAGGAGGCTATCAGCTGGTGCCAAGAGCACGGCTACCAGATAGCAGCCATAGCGACGACCGATGGTCCGGGCTCCTACACGGGGCTGCGCATAGGCGCTTCGCTGGCAAAGGGACTAGCCTTCGGGCGGAGCATCCCGCTCATTGCCGTCTCCACTTTGCAGCTTCTATTGGCAGGCTTGCCGAGCTTCGCTGGGGAGACCGTTGCGCTACTCGATGCGGGACATGGGAACGCTTATCAGCAGACTTTTGACGCTCAGGGGGCACCTCGTGACAAAGCGACTTTTGTCACCATCTCATCTGAGTGGCACGCACCCGCCGAGAGCCGTATCGTCTATGTCGGCTCGCTACCCGTAGAGGGTACCGCCGTTGCTCCGCCAACGGCCGAAACGCTCGCCACCGTGGCGCGCAGCTATTGGCAGGAGGAGCGATACGTCGACACCGCCTACTGGGAGCCAAACTATGTCAAGCCCTACAAGGCTGTCGTGGGACAAAACAAAGTCCTCGAGCGACTCAAACTATCTAAACAAGCATAAACCACAACTACGACCTAAATATGATCAAAGATATCATCGTACTTGCCAAGCAAGTCCCCGACACACGTAATGTCGGCAAAGATGCTATGAAGGCTGACGGCACTGTGAACCGTGCCACCCTCGACGCTATCTTTAACCCCGAGGATCTAAACGCGCTCGAGCAGGCGCTCCGTATCAAGGAGCAGAACCCCGACTGCCGTGTCTCCGTACTCACCATGGGGCCTCCCCGTGCTGCTGAGATCATCCGTGAGGCGCTCTACCGTGGCGCTGACCACGGTTACCTGCTGACCGATAGAGCTTTCGCTGGGGCTGATACGCTTGCCACAAGCTACGCTTTGGCCTGCGCTATACGTCATATCTACAAGGGCGGACTGCCCGACCTCATCCTCGGTGGTCGTCAGGCTATCGATGGCGACACCGCTCAGGTGGGACCGCAGGTGGGTGAGAAGCTCGGCATCAACGTGGTCACCTACTGCGAGCAGATCGATCAGATTGAGGGCGACCAGCTCACCATCACCCGCCGTCTGGAGCATGGTGTGGAGACGGTACGTGCTCACAAGCCACTCCTGCTGACGGTCACGGGCAGCGCAGCACCCTGTCGCCTGCGCAATGCTAAGCGTGTACAGAAGTACAAGTATGCAGCCTCGGCTCTAGAGCTAGACGCACTGCCCGAGACATGGCGCAAGCGTATAGAGCGCAATCCGGAGGAGCTGACGATCGACATCTTGACGGCTGAGAGCACTGGCGCAGACATCGTTCAGTGCGGTCTCTCGGGCTCTCCGACGAAGGTCAAGAGTATCGAGAGCGTCGTCTTTAAGGCTAAGGAGGTGATGCACCTCTCCAGCAGCGATGCCGACCTAGAGACTTTGATACAAACCCTATTAGCAAACCACACCATCGGCTGAAAGAGTGCCGCTTTTGCACACCCATATAATAAGACAGACTATGAACAATCTATTCGTATACCTAGAGATCGAAGATGGGAGCGTACACGACGTCAGCCTAGAACTACTCACCAAGGGGCGCTCACTGGCCAACCAGCTGGGCGTGGCACTAGAGGCGATAGCTATCACCGACCGCGCTGAGGGGATCGCCGACACGGTCATGCCCTATGGCGTAGACAAGCTACACCTCTTCGTAGACCCTCGTCTAGAGCATTACCAGACGCTACCACATGCGAGCATCGTCATCAAGCTATTCCAGCAGGAGAAGCCGCAGATCTGCCTCCTCGGTGCGACAACCATAGGACGTGACCTAGGGCCTCGTGTCTCCTCGTCACTGGACAGCGGACTAACTGCTGACTGTACCTCTCTGGAGATCGGCGACTATACCGACAAGGACAAGGAGTTCAAGAACCTCCTTTACCAGATCCGCCCAGCTTTCGGTGGTAACATCGTGGCAACCATTGTCAACCCTGAGCATCGTCCACAGATGGCGACGGTACGCCCAGGCGTGATGAAGAAGGAGATCTACAAAGCTGACCACAAGGGCGAGGTGATCAACCATTCGGTGGCTGACTTCGTTCGTGATGAGGACTTTGTCATTGAGATCATCGACCGCCACGTTGCCAAGAGCAAGATTAACCTTGGCGGAGCCCCCATCATCGTATCGGGAGGCTACGGTGTCGGCAGTGCCGAGAGCTTTGAGCTGCTTCACGAGCTGGCCAATCTGCTAGGCGGAGAGGTAGGTGCTACGCGTGCAGCCGTCGATGCGGGCTTTACCGAGCATGAGCGACAGATAGGACAGACCGGCGTGACCGTGCGTCCTAAGCTATACATCGCCTGCGGTATTAGCGGACAGATACAGCATGTGGCTGGTATGCAGGAGAGCTCCATGATCATCTCTATCAATACGGACCCCGACGCTCCGATCAACACGATCGCTGACTACGTCATCACGGGACGTATCGAGGAGGTTATCCCCAAGCTCATCAAGTACTACAAGCAAAACTCTAAGTAATTCCCTCTAGACGACAGAATCATGGCAAACTTCTATACAGACAATCCTCATATACAGTACCACCTCCAGCATCCGCTCATGGAGCGCATTGCACGGCTTAAGGAGCGTGACTATGCCGATGCTGACCAGTATGACTATGCCCCCTCAGACTATGCCGACGCACTGGATAGTTACCAGCGTGTACTAGAGATAGTCGGTGAGGTGTGTGGCGAGGTGATCGCGCCCAATGCAGCCGAGGTGGACCTGACGGGACCAACGCTCCACGAGGGACGTGTCTCTTACGATCCGCTCACGGCGCAAAACCTGGACACCGTACGACAGACTGGCCTCATGGGTATGGCACTCCCCCGTCGCTACGGAGGACTCAACATGCCGATCACTCCTTATATTATGGCTGCCGACATGGTCTCACGTGCTGACGCTGGCTTTGAGAACCTCTGGGGACTACAAGACTGCGCTGAGACGCTTTACGAGTTTGGCTCTGAGGATCAGCGTGAGCGCTTCCTCCCCCGTGTTTGCGCTGGCGAGACGATGTCTATGGACTTGACCGAGCCTGATGCAGGTAGTGACCTGCAGGCCGTTATGCTCAAGGCTACCTACAACGAGGCTGACCAGCAGTGGTACCTCAACGGTGTCAAGCGCTTTATCACCAATGGTGACTCCAATATCCACCTCGTACTGGCACGTAGTGAGGAGGGAACCAAGGATGCGCGTGGTCTCTCGATGTTTATCTATGATGCTAAGAAGGGGGGCGTGACCGTCCGCCGCATAGAGAACAAGATGGGTATCAAGGGGGTCCCCACCTGCGAGCTTGTCTTCAAAGATGCTCCAGCCGAGCTATGTGGTGATCGACGTCTAGGACTCATTCGCTACGTCATGTCTCTAATGAATGGTGCTCGTCTAGGCATCATGGCGCAAGCTGTCGGTATCTCCGAGGCTGCCTATCGTGAGGCTAAGGCTTACGCAGCTGACCGTCATCAATATGGACACGCCATCGACAAGTTCCCCGCTGTCTATGAGATGCTAGCCCTCATACGTGCTAAGGCTGACGCAACGCGTGCGCATCTCTACGAGACGAGCCGCTTCGTGGATATGTACAAAGCTTACGACGACATAGCTCGTGAGCGCAAGCTTACCCCAGAGGAGCGCAAGGAGCAGAAGTACTACAGCCGTCTGGCTGATGCTTATACGCCTATTGGCAAAGGAATGAGCACCGAGCTAGCCAACCAAAACGTCTACGACTGCATCCAGATATACGGTGGCTCAGGCTATATGAAGGACTACACCTGCGAGCGTCTCTATCGTGACGTGCGTATCACCAACATCTACGAGGGTACCACGCAGCTACAGGTCGTAGCGGCTATCCGCCACGTCACCACGGGCACATACTTCGCACGCCTAGAGGAGTACCAGCAGGTAGCTGTCTCGCCCGAATGGCAGGAGACGAAGGAGCTACTAGCCACTTGGATAGAGCGTGCCAAGGCTTGTACCGAGCTGGTCACCGAGGCAAAGGATCAGACCCTCCTCGACTACCACGCTCGTCGTCTCGTCGAGATGTGTGGGCACTGCATCTTCGCACATCTGCTACTCATCGCAGCGCAGGATCGTCCCGACCTCTACGAGCACTCCACACACGTATATATACAGTACGCCAGTGGAGAGATGGACAAGTGCGAGGGACTGATACGTCGCTTCGATCCCAAGCAGCTCCAGCACTACGCCGTGCAGACCTCTACGCCCGCTGAGGCGTAGCGGGCTGTAGACACGGACGGACGCACAATACGAGTAACCCTTTGTAGGGACGCTCGATCTGAGCGTCCGTCCCCGTCAAAACAAATACGACCGTGCGTCCCTACAAGGACTATCTGTATCAGATTCACTCCGATAGCTCTGATAGTTCCGATAGCTCAGATAGCTCAGACACCTCCTATTCTCCCCACTCCACTATGCAGCAATACCTTGACCTGATAGAGCGTGTCCTCACCGAGGGCAACGAACGTACTGACCGCACGGGCACTGGCACCGTCGGTGTCTTCGGACATCAGATGACCTTCGACCTCGCCGACGGCTTCCCCCTGCTCACCACCAAGAAGCTACATCTGCGCAGCATCATTCACGAGCTACTATGGTTCCTCAAGGGCGATACCAACCTTCAGTACCTGCATGACAACAAGGTCTCTATCTGGGACGAGTGGGCCGACGAAACTGGAGACCTAGGACCCATCTACGGGGCGCAGTGGAGACATTGGTTCGACCCACACACAGGGCAGACCATTGACCAGATGCAGCAAGCGCTCGACCTGATACGTCATCAGCCCGACAGCCGCCGCATCGTCGTCTCAGCGTGGAACGTTGCCGACCTACCCCTCATGCACCTCTCCCCCTGTCACTGTCTCATGCAGTACTACGTCGTGGGGGACAAGCTCGACCTGCAGCTCTACCAGCGCAGTGCCGACATCTTCCTCGGGGTCCCCTTCAACATCGCCTCCTACGCCCTCCTCCTCATGATGACAGCGCAAGTCACAGGGCTACGTCCAGGGCGCTTCATCCACACCCTCGGCGATGCACATCTATATAAGAACCACCTCGAGCAGGCGCGCCTGCAGCTCACCCGCACGCCACGCGCGCTCCCCACGATGACTCTACGAGACCGCGGGCAGTCGCTCTTCGACTTCGTCTACGACGACTTCACCCTCACCGACTACAACCCTTATCCGCACATCCCTGCGCCCGTCTCCGTCTAGTTTCCGCAAGATAGCTCTCTCCTCACACTTTCTTCACCGCTTGTTAATTCAAAAGATATTGCTATCTTTGCATCAGGAGGGTAGACGACAGAGTCTATCATCTTACAAATAGACATTCACCAATAACCAATACAAATAACTATGACAAAAAAAATCTTCCTAGCGCTCGCAGCGCTCACAGCACTCACGCTGTGCTTCTCGTCTTGTAAGAAGGACGATAAAGGTGGCAACACCCCCACAGATGTCAAGCTTGCTGTTAATCCAGACAATGTAACTGTAATGATTGGCAAGACCGAAGCTCTCGAGATCAAGACCAAGCCAGCTAACGCTGAGTACACTTGCATCTCTAAGGATCCCGCTATCGCAACTGTCGACAAGAAGGGCGTCATCACAGGCGTCGCTGAGGGCGAGACCACAGTAACTGTAACCGCAGGTACCACCACCAAGGACGTAGCTATCAAGGTCATCCCTCTCGCTGACCTCAAGGACGATATGTACATCGGTCTTTACGACAATGGACTGGAGAAGAAAATCCCTGCGATCTACATGCCATACAAAGCAGCTGACCTAACAAAGGCTAAGCAGCAAGAGATTATCTACGCTATGACCTCTAAGGGTTGGGAGTTCACGCATTACAAAAATGATCCAAATAGCGATATGACTTTCCTATTCCAAGCTCCAGAGGAAAAGGCTCAGGATTGGCAGATGAAAGGCTTCGCATACTATCACAACCCTTCAAAGGGCAATAAATTCTGTGTAGGCACTCAGAGTGCGTGGAAGGGAATTGATCCTCTCGCACCAGAAGATAAGCTTGATGCAAATGGCAAGGAGATAAACAAGTTGATCAGAACCGTTGCTAAGGCTTACGGCTTTACAGAGGACTATTCTTCAGGCACACTAAAAGATGGATCAAATGCGTTTAGTGCTTACAACCTATCAAGAGGAAAAGATAAGCCTCTAGAGCTTTTGGCTTATTCTGATAAGGTTGATGATCCGAAAGATGGAATTGTCTACATTGTTAGCTTCCAGATCACTTGGAGAGGTCCTAAGGAGCAGGCATCTCTAGCTACTCGTACGGCTATTCGCCCAGTACTGGAGGACAACGTTGATCTAAGCATGCTACTTCGCAAGAATAAGTAATCCACCAGTGAGGCTATGCTGTAGCACAAATACGACTACACCATAGTACTCCTAACGTACACCATCCGCTCCTCTTTGCTTAGCAAGGAAGAGCGGATGGTTCTTTTTATAAGCCACCATACCACAGCTGTCAGCCCCCGTCACTCACATGCCTAAACAAAAGGCGGAATGCAAACCGTCGGGACGCAAACCGTTGTGCGTCTAGCGAGGCCCGACAAATCGCTACTCGTCAAGTGTGACCCGACAAAGGGTTATTCGTAAGTTCTTTGTGCAGGACTGACGCATGATAACCAGCCGTCTAGGAGCTACACATGACGATAGGCTAGGTATGTGCTGTTTGACCACCACTACAGAGGGTTCGAGTATCGCTACACAGTGTCTACGGGACCTCTCTAATTACACCTTTCTCCCGAAGCATTGAATTCCTACCTAGGAATTTGCCAAATAGCTACCTAGGAATTCCCCCAATTCCTACCTAGGGAATAAAAAATTCTTCGGAGGAATCAAATGAAACTTCGGAGGAATCAAAAAATAAGTCCGAAGAATTTGCCCAATTCCTACCTAGGAATTTCCCGATTTCCTAGGTAGGAAATGAGACGAACTCATTTTTATCATGCGTCACCCCTCGTATTTTCCACTCCAAAATGCAATTTGGAGTGGAGCTCGCCCTGCTCCGGACGCCCCCTCCTCTCCTAGGAGGGCGGGAGGAGCAGGTAGCGAGCTG
>QWCQ01000161.1_pt1 | contig 58345 bp, 47 predicted proteins | sample 1972701 | NCBI WGS metagenome assembly QWCQ01 (sample SAMN09866704, study PRJNA288562) | Human gut metagenome isolate pre4_stool, whole genome shotgun sequencing... | reverse complement strand
AGTTCAGGGGAGTAACGGATATTCCTTTCTTCCTTTACAGGCTTATGAAATTATGTGCATGAGGGGAGAGGGTTGCAACTGGGTTTTACGACTGACCCGGTTTTACGACTGACCCGCAAAAAGCCCTGCCAATCTTTCAACAGACTAACAGGGCTTTTGTAGCGGGAACCGGGATTGAACCGGTGACCTCATGATTATGAATCATGCGCTCTAACCAGCTGAGCTATCCCGCCATATCACTCATTTGCGGCTGCAAAGATACTACAATCTTTTTAAATACACAATAAAAATATATTTTTTTATTCCGTTACAATATATTTTGTTATATTTGTACGTATTACATCATTATCACCAAGAAACTATTCAACATGCCCAAACAACAAGTCAAGATAGAGAGAGAGTTAAAGTCTAATTCGCAAAGTATCATCTGGAATCTGATTAGTGAGCCAGATCAGTTGGCTCGATGGCTGGCCGATGACATACAGAAACAAGGTGACCTATTGAATTTCAGATGGGGTGAACTTTATGCGCATCATGAAACACGGCAAGCTAAAGTTGTCGCTAAGGTAAAATTTCATTACCTGCGTTTCAGATGGTTGGATGAGGAAGACGCGAATGCGTACGTGGAGCTGCGCATGGAAAAGTGCGACATTACTGACGATTACATTCTTGTGATTACCGATTTTGCCGATGATGACGATGTAGACACCTTGAAAGATTTGTGGGAGGACAACTTGTTGCGTTTGCGACAGTTCAGTGGTCTTTAAGCAGGCGGTTGGCTCCCTCATGTTTCGCAAACTGTAGGGGCGTAATTGAGCACGTTCCATTCTCCCGTAGGGGCGTGATTTATCACGTTCCGCCCGCCACACAGCGCGCATAAAAAACGGCGTGATTATTCGCTGGACTCATCAACTTGTCATCTCCTTTTCGTTCCCAACCCATTTTTCCCAATATGCGGACGTGATGAATCACGCCCCTACGGTTTGTCCGCAAAAATGACAATAAAAACCCTCCTGTAAAATGTTGAAATAGAAAAGAAAAATAGGCAAATGCACTACAAACCTCACTTGCCGAACAAGAAAAGCGGCTTATTGGCGACAAAAGCATTGCTTTGTGAAGGCAAACTCCATGCCTTTTTCCTCTTATAAGCATGACTTTAGGTCATCAAACGTATCCTTTTTGCGGCTAAAATGCGGTTTATAACGTGAAAAACCATGAATAAAACATGCTAAGATGAGCCACGATAGTCGTAACAACTTGACAGATAATGAGGTGTGGCTTTTACGCATATTTTCAATATTTGCAAGCACATGCCAGGTTGCTGGCAAATAATCGAAATATAACAGGGCACTTGTCAAGAAAATAGATAACTTCTTACCAGTTGTTATTGCTCAGATGTATCGTGATAACTTATGTCCTTACGCTTCATTTTTCATCGTAAAAGTAGATGTGCAAGTGCGCATTCCAAACTGGCATCACACGGCTCTTTCGTTGTAAAAGAATGAGATGTCATTGTGGCTCTCTGTTTGTGAGCAGGATGCATTATTCGCTTAGTTTGTAATTTTGAGGCAGTAGTAAACAAAGGGTGGCTGTTTTTTGCTGTGTGGTTTATTGTTAAGCTGCGTTAAATTCTGAGAAAAATAATGATACTTTTATTTTGACCTTATCTAATTTTTGTTTATTTTTGTTGCGTGATAGCTATATATAGCCATCATGATGCAATAACCATTGAAGCTAATCAATAAAAAACAAGAAAAGGTAACCATTTTATTGTCAGAAAACACCCTTTATTCAATTTATAGTTAATTCATTAATACAAACAAGAAGCATGATTAAAAAAGAGTATGCATTCAGGCTTTCCATGAGGGCTTGCTTGGCAGTTTTGTTCATGTTGGTATCATTATCGTTGCATGCACAAAATTCTACTGTAAAAGGCACCGTTGTTGATAACTTAGGCGAGCCGGTTATCGGTGCAACAGTTAAGGTCAAGGGATCCAATGTCAGTACCATTACAGACATTGATGGGCACTACGCCATCGTGTGTCCGTCCCATTCTACCTTGGAGTTCTCCTATGTAGGTACCCGGACGTTGAGTGTGTCTACGGATGGCAAAAGCACCATCGACGTCACACTGGAGAATGAATCGCAGGCCATCGACGAGGTGGTGGTGACGGCATTGGGCATCAAGCGACAATCGCGCTCGCTGGGATATTCCACAACGAAAGTCGGTGGAGAGGACTTCCAGTTGGCCCGTGACCCAAACATCGGAAATGCCCTATCCGGTAAAATCGCCGGTGTGAACGTAGCCGGCAACGGTACGGGATCTACTGGTACATCGCGTGTAATCATTCGTGGCAATGCCTCGTTGACAGGCAACAACATGCCGCTGTATGTGGTTGATGGCGTGCCTTTCGACAACACCAACCAGGGCTCTGCAGGAATGTGGGGCGGCATGGACACGGGTGATGGCTTGAACAACATCAATGCCGATGACATTGAGAGCATCCAGGTGCTCAAAGGCGCCGCTGCATCCGCCCTTTACGGCTACCGGGGAGGTAATGGAGCAATCCTGATTACGACCAAAAGCGGCAAGAAAAACCAGCCTGTCACCGTGGAGCTGAACGAGAACCTCACGGTCAACAGCATTTACGACTATCGCGACTGGCAGGATGTGTATGGCCTGGGGCTCAATGGCATTAAGCCTACTGACGTGAAGGCTGCCCAGGAGGGCGAAAGCAATAGCTGGGGTGCCATGATGGACGGATCGGAAGCCACCAACTTTTTAGGGAACACCTATAAATACAGTCCGGTGGACAACTGGAAGAATTTCTATGGCACGGGTGTCACCTCGAACACCTCTGCCGCGGTGTCGGGATCAGCACAGAACGTCATCTATCGTTTTGGAGCCTCCTTTAACAAGGAGAAGAGCATTCTGCCGAATGCCGGCAACAGACAGCTGGGCTTCAACATGAACACCACCTACGACATCTTCAAGAACCTGCATCTGACGGTTACCGCCAACTACACCTTTGACAAGTCAAACGGCCGGTCTAATCTCTCTGACGGGAATGGCAACACCAACGCAGCCTTGCTTTACCGAGGCAACTCGTTTGACATCACCTGGATGGAAGGAACTGAGAAGGGATGGGGTACCACTCTGGAAGGCAAGGAGATGATTGGTGGAACCAATGTCTATTTCAACAACCCCTACTGGCTGCAGTACCGCAAGACCAATGACTTGCGACGCGAACGTCTGGTGGGTTCGGTCAATTTGAGATGGGACGTCACCGACTGGCTGTATCTACAGGGAGCAGTCCAACGCGACGGCTACAGCATAGAGTTCAAGCAGGTGCAGCCTATAGGAGCCGCTGCCGACCCCAAAGGATGGATGACAGAAAACGAGAAGAACTTCTATGAAAACAACTTTAACTTCCTGCTGGGCTTAAACAAGGCATTTGGCGACTGGTCGCTTGGAGCTACATTCGGGGGTAACAAACAGTTTAACAACACCCGCCAGTATATCGTGACCGATGGAGGACGCCCCTTCATTGTTAATGGACTGTGGTCCATGAACAACTTGGACGACAAGCGTCCGGCAAAGGCACATATCCGCTACCAGGTGAACTCACTTTACGGCACGGCCGACCTGGGATGGAAGAATCAACTGTTCCTGAATCTGACGGCACGCAACGACTGGTTCTCCACACTAGCCGACGACAGCAACAGCCATTTCTATCCATCAGCCACCCTCTCATGGGTGTTCACCGATACGTTCCGCGAGCAGCTGCCCGAGGCGTTCGACTTCGGTAAGTTCCGTGTCGGCATGGCGTCAGCATCGAATGGAACATCTGCCTATCAGAACCTTTTGCTTTATCAGCTGCGCAACTATAAGGTGAACGGTCAGTCCACGGCTACCCAGAACAATGGCAACAAGTTGCCCAACAATACCCTGAAGCCCGTACACATCTCAGAGTTTGAGGCCGGTCTGAACCTTTCATTCTTCCAGAGTCGCCTGAACTTTGACATGGCTTATTATGTCAAGAAGACCACCGACGACATCGCGACGGTATCTACCTCCTCAGCCTCGGGATATGGCTCAAAGGTCATCAATGCCGGCAAGATGAAGAACAATGGCTTCGAGTTCATGGTTGACGCCTATCCCGTAAGGAACAAGGACTTCCAATGGAATACCACACTCAATTTTGCCTACAACAACTCCAATGTGGAGTTTCTGGGCGATGGTGTAGACCGCCTTTCCATCGACGGTGCCCAGAGCCGCAACGGCAATGTGTACATCTATAATGTGGTGGGCAGCCCCTACGGCGAGATCATCGGTAACAAATACAAGAGAAACGAGCAAGGACAGCTGCTCTTGAAGAAGGGACTCCCACAGGCCGGAGAGCAGACAAGCCTCGGCAATGGTGTGTACAGCTGGACAGGTGGTTGGCACAACACGTTCACCTACAAGGACTTCACTCTGGGATTCTTGCTGGATGCCAAGTTCGGTGCCAAGATTTTCTCGGGTACCAACTATATGCTTTATTACTATGGCATGCACAAGGAAACCCTGAATGGGCGTACCAAGGAAAACCCCATTGGCAAAATCGTGGCAGCCGGTATCGACGAAGAAACAGGCAAGGCCAATGCAACGGCCGTGTCCTCGCAGGATTACTACCGTGCCATCACGAGAGCAAACATTGCAGAGGAGTTTGTTTACGACGCAAGCTACATCAAGCTGCGTGAGCTTTCATTGGGCTACACTTTCCCGAAGGCCATGCTAAGGCGCGTGAAGTTTGTCAAGGGACTGAGCTTCTCTATCGTTGCACGTAATCTCTGGACTATCATGAAGCATACGCCGAACATCGATCCGGAGTCTGCACTAAATGCGTCGAACGGACAGGGACTTGAGCTCAACGGCTATCCCGCAACCCGTAATGTTGGTTTCAACTTGAATGTAAAGTTCTAATTTTTTTTAATCGAGATTGAATATGAAAAAGATAAAATATATTGCATTAGCATCAGTGTTCTCTTTGGGCATGACAAGTTGTGGCGATTTCGGTGATCTAAACATCGACCCAGAACACTTGAACGAGGCTAACGTCCCCTTTGAGATGGTCTTCTCCAATGCCCAGCACCAGGCTTTAGGGTCCGACTGGGACATGTGGCGCACAGGCTGTATTTACTCAGCCCAGTGGACGCAGCAGCTGACCTCTATTGACTGGTGGGACGGCTACGGCCGGTACAACTATAGCGATGGCTACTCGGCATCTTTCTGGGATACCTTCAGCGGCGACCGTGGCGCCATGCGTGACGTGACTACCTGCTACGACAAGTGGAAAGATCAGAAGGGGTTGGAGATAGATTGGAACATGGCTCGCGTAATGCGCATCTATGCCTTCGCAAAGATGTCTGACCTGTACGGCGACATTCCATACACCGAGGCCGGACGCCCCAAAGAGTTCTCGTATCCCAAGTACGACTCGCAGGAGAGTATCTACAAGGGGATGCTGAAGGAACTCGATGAGGCTCAGGCCAAGCTGGCTAGCGGAAAAGCAGCAATGGGCGTGCAGGACCTGTACTATAAAGGTGATGCTGCGCAGTGGAAGAAATTCGCCAACTCGCTGATGCTTCGCCTGGCCATGCGACTTGTAAAGGTTGACCCGACAACGGCCAAGACCTATGCTGCCAAAGCTTACGCCAATGGTGTTATCACAGACGTGGCCGACAATGCCAAGCTAGACCATGCAGGTGGCGTGACAACTAACGACTCTTCTGAGCCCTTTGCAAAAATCAACGCAAGCGAGGACAGGGAGTTCTTCTTGAGCAAGACTTTTGTTGACATGCTTAAGCAGGCCAACGATCCACGCTTGTCGCTCATTGGAACCACTGTGAGCAAGAAAGACCTGATCTCCGTGCAGGATGGTTGGCAGGAAGATGATTTTGGTGATATGACGGCCGAGAAACAAGAAGGAATCCTTTCTGGAGGATACAGTCTGAACCCCACCAGTCCCTACGCTATAGCAAAGGTTGACCCACGGTTCGGGAGAACACCTGAGAACATTGTGGAGTACAAGGAGAGGAAAGCCGATGACGGCAGCGTGAAGAAAGAGCCAGTTTATTGGTACTCGCGTTACACGCGCTATTTCTCAATCCCTAACCGGTATACCTACGGTGATCCGACTGCGCCTACATTCATCATCACGGCCGCACAGACCAACTTCTTGTTGGCAGAGGCTGCCATCCGTGGATATATTAGTGGTGACGCAAAGACTTTCTACGAGAATGGTGTGAAGGCTGCATTTAAGCAGTTCACCCAGTTCCCCAATGCTGGCAAGGTGTACAACAAGTATCTACCGGAAGGCGCTGTTGAGAAGTACCTCAAGGAGAATCCGTTCGAAGTAGCTAAAGCTTTGGAGCAGATCAACACACAGTACTACATCACAACCTTCGGCGATCCTCACGAGGTATTTGCCAACTGGCGTCGTTCGGGCTTCCCTGTGCTGGCACCAGCCGCGATGGCCAAGCAGGACGGACAGTGTGCAACCGACGGTTCTATACCACGCCGCTTCCGTTATCCTTCTTCAGAGTCACAGGTCAACAAGGCCAACTACGATGCTGCTGTTAGTCGACAGGGTGGTGATACGTTCAGCACTCGAGTGTGGTGGGATAAATAGTAAAACCATTATATGTCCAAATAAAAATCCAGGCCAGCACAGTGCTTGCCTGGATTCTTATTTGGAGTAGGAGTCATTTTGCAGGCTGTGTTTGTGTTAAATGTACAATCGCTCAAATTACAGACTGGTTTAATTTGGGATATTCAAGGAATTTATACACCATCGCCATGCAGTCTGAAGCGCAGTGAGGGCTGCCGTGAAGCAACTCCATGAGGAATAAGAGATTGTATAATGTGTATCGAGAAGGAGGTTAACACTAATTTCGGTATTTATCTCTTACTTTCGTGCTTACTGACTTCTTATACTACCATACGTGCAGTACGGCATATAGCGGTTTCGTTCCTTCCTTTCACACTATGCGTAGCAAGTTGTACTTAGCTAGCCGTTCTAATTTCATCACTTCTATCTTATAATTGAATTTATTGCTGCATGCTTCAAGGCGGCATCATGCTTAAAAAAGCGAAAAACGGAGTATATCTTATTTTTTTATGCTATTTTTGCACATTGTTTGTACACGTGTACAACATATCAAGGGCTTAGATGTTTCGTATCAAGAAATTAGATTTATTCATCGCCAAGCAATTTGGACTGCTGTTTGCCGGAACCTTCTTCATCTGTCAGTTTGTGCTGATGATGCAGTTCTTGTGGAGGTATGTCGATGTGCTTATTGGCAAAGGACTGTCCATGGAGGTCATGGCACAGTTCTTTTGGTACATGGGCTTGTTTTTGGTTCCACAGGCTTTGCCGCTGGCCATCTTGCTGTCGTCCCTCATCACGTTTGGCAATTTAGGCGAGAGCAGTGAGCTCACGGCCATCAAGTCGGCGGGCATATCAACCATGCGCACCTTTCGTTCGCTCATCGTCATCTCTGTTGTGGTTTGCTTTTGTTCTTTTTATTTTCAAAACTATGTAGGTCCCAACGCTAACATGAAGATGGCCCAGCTGATGATTTCGATGTCACAGAAGAACCCGGAGCTTGAGATTCCTGAAGGCATCTTTTACGATGGCATTCCCAACAGCAATCTTTATGTGCAAAAAAAAGACCTAAAAACCGGCAAGCTGTACGGCATCATGATTTACAGGATGACGGGCAGCTATGAGGATCAGGCCATTATTCTGGCCGATTCGGGTATGCTCCAGACTACAGCCGACAAGAAGCACCTGCTGCTGACCCTGTGGAGTGGCGAATGGTTTGAGAACATGCAGTCGCAGGAACTGGGCGCCAGTGCCAGCATTCCATACCGCAGAGAAACCTTTGCTGACAAACGAATCGTGCTCGACTACGATGGCGATTTCAACATGACCGATGCCGCTGCGCTGTCCAACAACGCCAAGGCAAAAAGTTTGTCACAACTCACTTCGGGCATCGACTCGCTCAATATGACGTACGACAGCGTGGGACGCAGCATCTATGACGATGCGCAACGAATGTATTACCGCATTCCGAAAGTCAATAAAAGAGATTCGCTGGCTGCTGTGAAATTAGCGCAAGGCGAAACATACCATTTTGACTCGATATACAACAAATTACCCAAAGACCAGAAGTTGAGCGCGGTGAACATGGCGCTCAGTTCTGTTCAGTCGGAGGTAACCGAGCTTAACTTCAGAAGCATGATTACCAGTGATGGCGACAGGTTGCTCCGGGAGCATTATATTGAGATGATTAACAAGTTTACGCTGGCCCTGACGTGCATCATTTTCTTTTTCATCGGCGCACCGCTGGGTGCCATCATCCGGAAAGGAGGTCTGGGTATCCCCGTGATTGTGTCGGTGCTGGTCTTCATAGTGTATTACCTGCTTGACAACACGGGTTACCGAATGGCGCGTGGCGACATGTGGACGGTGGAATTTGGCAAGGGTCTGGCCCCTGCGGTGCTCATCCCCTTGGCGAGCTTTGTTACATACAAGGCCAACCGCGACTCCATGGTGTTCAACATCGATCAGTGGAAAGCCGTTATCATGAAAGCGCTAGGCTGGCGAACCAAGCGCCATGTATACGGCAAGGAGGTGATTATCGAAGATCCCAACTATCTCGCAGACAGGCAATTGTTGCTAAACATGAACGACGACATCAGACGATATGTCGAGGAACATCGGTTGAAATCGCTGCCCAACGTGGTGCAGGTGTTCTTTAGATACCAGCCTGACCACGAGGTGGAACGCATCAGCGATGAGCTTGAAAAAGTGATAGATGACCTCACGAACACCCGCGATAAAGTGATTTTGAACGAGCTGAACAACTATCCCGTGCTGGCTGTAAAGGCCCACACGCGTCCCTTCGAGCACAAGTGGCTGAACATCGTTTCGGCTATCATCATCCCGTTGGGACTGTTCTTCTACCTAAGAATGTGGCGGTTCAGGATTCGGTTGCTGCGCGATCTCAGACAAATCGTACAGACAAATGAAAAAGTGACGGAGCAAATTACGAAAATAGTACATTCAAAATAACACCTCTTTATATATAGCTATATACGAATATGGAAAACTTTAAACTGGCCAGCATCGAGGATGCGCTCAAAGATTTTAAGGAAGGTAAGTTTGTCATTGTTGTGGACGATGAAGACAGAGAGAACGAAGGCGATCTCATTATCGCAGCTGAGAAGATTACTCCCGAGAAGGTGAACTTCATGCTGAAACACGCCCGCGGCGTGCTTTGCGCCCCAATCACGTTATCCAGATGCGAGGAGTTGGATCTTCCGCATCAGGTGACGGACAATACATCAGTGCTGGGAACCCCATTTACGGTGACCGTAGACAAACTGGAAGGATGCACTACAGGCGTGTCGGCTCATGATAGGGCAGCCACCATCCTCGCACTCGCAGACCCAACATCCACCCCACAGACATTTGGAAGGCCGGGACACATCAACCCACTGTATGCGCAAGACAATGGCGTGTTGAGGCGCAGTGGGCATACAGAGGCTGCCGTAGACCTGTGCCGATTGGCCGGACTTTACCCCGCTGGGGCCCTGATGGAAATCATGAACGAAGATGGCTCCATGGCTCGCATGCCCGAATTGCAAAAGTTGGCCACGGAGTGGGGAATGAAAATCATCACCATCGCTGATCTCATCGCCTACAGACTGGAGAAGGAATCGATTATAGAAGTAGGCGACGAGGTAGACATGCCCACCCGATACGGGCATTTTCACCTCATACCATTCAGGCAACAGAGCAACGGCTTGGAGCACATGGCCTTGGTGAAAGGCAAGTGGGAACGGGACGAACCGGTGCTGGTTCGCGTGCACTCGTCTTGTGCCACGGGCGATACTCTGGGAAGTTTGCGTTGTGACTGTGGTCAGCAGCTGCAGAAGTCAATGGAATTGATTGAGAAAGAGGGGAAAGGCGTTGTTATCTACATGCAGCAAGAAGGTCGTGGCATCGGCCTAATGAATAAGGTGGCAGCCTATAAGTTGCAAGAAGAGGGCTACGATACCGTGGATGCCAACATACACTTGGGGTTCAAACCCGATGAGAGGGACTATGGCTGCGGCGCGCAGATGCTGCGTCATTTGGGCGTACGCAAGATGCGATTGCTGACCAACAATCCCGTGAAGCGAGTAGGACTGGAAGCTTACGGATTGGAAATTGCCGAAATCGTACCTATTGAAGTGACGCCCAACCAATACAACGAGCGCTATCTGAAGACCAAACAGGTAAGGATGGGGCATAAACTGCACCTCAAATAACTGCCCGAATGTTACAAATCTAAAACAATTGTTGAAATAATATCACTTTTATTTCGCTTCAAAGAATAAAAATGCTACTTTTGCAGTCAACAACTATTCAATTGTAAAACAAATGGCACACCTATCAAACCGTCTGAACCGTCTGGCCCCTTCAGCCACACTCGCCATGTCGCAAAAGAGCAGTGAGATGAAAGCTCAAGGCATCGATGTGATTAACATGAGTGTGGGCGAGCCTGATTTCAATACGCCAGAACACATCAAGGTGGCCGCAAAGCAAGCCATCGAGGCGAATTACTCGAAGTATTCTCCCGTGCCAGGGTACCCCGACTTGAGGAAAGCTATCGCAGAGAAGCTGCAAAGAGAAAACCAACTCAGCTACGATACCGCAGCGATTATGGTGTCCAATGGTGCCAAGCAGAGCGTTTGTAACACGCTGATGGCACTGGTTGACGACGGTGATGAGGTGATTATCCCTGCACCTTATTGGGTGAGCTACCCACAGATGGTCAAACTGGCAGGTGGAAATCCGGTGATTGTCAAGGCTGGTTTTGAACAGAACTTCAAAATGACGCCCGAGCAGTTGGAAGCTGCCATCACGCCTAAAACGCGCATGTTGATACTTTGCTCGCCCAGTAATCCTACTGGAAGTGTATACTCAAAGGAGGAACTGGAGCAGCTGGCCAACGTCATCAAAAGGCATGAAGACATGTTTGTGCTGGCTGATGAAATATACGAGCACATCAACTACATCGGTCAACACGAGAGCATCGCACAGTTTCCCGGGATGAAAGAACGTACCATTCTCGTTAATGGCGTTTCAAAGGCTTACGCCATGACGGGTTGGAGAATAGGATACATCGCCGCTCCCGAGTGGATTGTGAAGGGCTGTAACAAGCTACAGGGACAATACACCAGTGGACCGTGTTCGGTGAGTCAGCGTGCCGCGCTTGCAGCTTATGTCACAGAGCAAGCATGTGTGGAGGAAATGCGTCAGGCTTTTCAACGCAGAAGAGATTTGATTGTGCGGTTGGCAAAAGAGATTGGTGGTTTTGAGGTGAATGAGCCACAAGGAGCCTTCTATCTGTTCCCCAAGTGCAGCAGTTATTTTGGGAAGAGTGACGGTCAGCATACCATCAACAGTGCCACCGACCTGGCTATGTATCTGCTTGAAACCGCGCACGTTGCAACAGTTGGTGGTGATGCCTTTGGCGATTCCGAGTGCATACGCATGAGCTATGCCACCAGCGATGAAAACATTCGGGAAGGACTCAAGAGAATGAAAGATGCTCTCGCAAAATTGAAATAATGAAGTCGCAAACGGAGATAAATTGCAAGAAAAAGCATAAAATCACTCGTTAAAACTTCTTAATTTCACAAAGATTTATCTATAATTTATATATCTTTGCGATGTTAAACCCAAAAAATTCTCCTTTTTGAAATAAGAATAGCGAGAATCTTGAAAAACGATTAAGCATATTAACAACTTAAATTATTAATAACCAAAAATTAAAATTTTAAATTATGGCAACAACAAAAGCAGCCCCTCAAAAGAAGTCTAAGGGCTTTCAGGGCGTTAGACATGCGTTTATTATCATTATCTTGGCATTCGTTGTAGGATGGGGATTCTATAACTTTATTCTTGGTGATCCAGCTAACTTCGCTAACGGCGATCGTGAAGGTCATCCTTTGAATATGTTGGGCACCGTGTACAAAGGTGGATGGGTTGTACCTATTATCTTTGGTTTGTTGTGTACCGTAATTGCTATGTCTGTTGAGCGTTGGATTGCTATCAGCGCTTGCTCAGGTAAGGGTAGCGTGATCAAATTCACAGAAAACGTAAAGGCAGCTCTGAGAAATGGTGACATCGCCAAGGCAGAAGAACTTTGCCACAAGCAGGGTGGTTCTGTAGCTAACGTGGTATTAGCTGACTTGAAGTCTTACAGAGAGATGGAAACAACAAATATCAAGTTGAAGGAGAAAGTGGCTACCATTCAGAACTCACATGATGAGGCTACCGCACTTGAAATGCCTACCATGACGATGAACTTGCCGATTATCGCTACGATTGTAACATTGGGTACACTTACTGCTTTGTTCGGAACCGTGCTTGGTATGATTCGTTCGTTCGCAGCTTTGGCAGCTGGTGGTGGTGCTGACTCTATGGCACTTTCTACTGGTATTTCTGAGGCCTTGGTTAATACAGCTTCTGGTATTGCTACATCTTGGTTCTCTGTAGTTTCTTACAACTACTTCACCAACAAGATTGACAAGTTAACATTTGCAATGGACGAGATTGGTTACACAATCGCTCACACATTCGAAGAAAAGCATCCAGAAGCTTAATTTTAGCTAACCCTTTTAAAATTATTCAGTTATGGGTAAGTTAAAAATTAAGAAACATGACATCTGGATCGACATGACTCCTATGTCGGACGTGATGGTGCTGTTGCTGACGTTCTTTATGTTGACCTCAACATTCGTTAAGAACGAGCCAGTGAAAGTAAACCAGCCATCGTCTGTCTCTGAGATCAAGGTTCCAGAAAACGACGTGCTAAACATTCTTGTCAATGACAAGGGCAGGGTGTTTATGAGTATGGATAATCAGAACGACTTGCTTTCGCTCATTCAGGGAATGAATGAGACAGGCAGCCTCGGACTGACTGATGCTGAAATGAAGAAGTTCCAGACCGACCCAATGTGGGGCGTTCCTTTGGACAACTTGAAAGGCTACTTGGGTTTGCCTACTGAGAAGATGACTGAGGTAATTACCAGCGCTGAAGCTGGCGTTCCTTTGGATTCTATCGATGGTGGAAAAAGTGAATTCCAACACTGGGTAACCGAAGCTCTGAATGTCAATGAAGACATTAAGATAGCTATCAAGGTTGATGCGAAGACACCTTATGCTAATATGAAGAAGGTGATGTCTGAACTTCAGGATATGAATCAGAACCGTTATTACCTTATCACTACATTAAAAACGGGGGAGGATAAATAAGTATGGCAAAATCAAAAGATACAAGTAAGCAGAAGAAAATCAATGTTCGCGTAGACTTTACGCCTATGGTGGATATGATGATGCTTCTTATTACTTTCTTCATGCTCTGTACTTCATTGGCCAAACCACAAACGATGGAGTTGAGTATGCCTAGTAACGATAAGAACATTACTGATCAAGACAAGTCGGTAACAAAGGCTTCATATACGATTACCGTTTATGTGGCTGGGAACAACAAGATCTTCTACACGGCAGGTTTGCCTAAGTACGACGATCCTTCAACCCTCAAGGAGACTACTTGGGGTAAAGATGGAATCCGCAAGGTCTTTATGCAGCACGTGACCGAGGACAACACACAACCCGTGCTACAGGTGATGAAGGCCAAGGCCGAGCTTGACCAGAAGAAAGATCAAATGCCCGACTCCGTATATAAGGCGGAATTGTCTAAAATCAAAGCCGGTGAAATTGGTGGTCAGAAGATTCAGACAATGACGGTCATTATCAAGGCAACGGATAAAGCGTTAGCACAGAATGTTATTGATGCTCTCGACGAGATGCAGATTTGCAGCATAGCTAAATACGTTCTCGACAAGATTTCCCCTGACGACGAAAAGTTGTTGAAAGCAAAGGGTGTCGAGTAAGAGAACAAAGTATTAACTATTAAAAAAGAGAAACAATGTCAAAAATTGATTTGATCTCTGGTGAATGGACCGACCTCGTTTTTGCCGGTCGTAACCAGGCTTACGGTGCCTATCAGCTAAGAAAAGGTACTGGTAAGAGAAATGTTATCTCTATCATTGCTGTAGTCGCATTAGTGTTGTTGTGTCAAATCGGTCTTTCTTTAAAGAAGGCCGCTGACGCAGAAGCCAGAAAGAGAGCAGCCATGACAGAGGTAGTTGAACTTTCTAAGTTGGAACAGCCTAAGAAAAAGGCCGAAGTAAAACAACAAAAGAAGATTCAAGTTGAACCTGAAAAGGTTGTTGAGCGAGTAAAGAGTTCTATCAAGTTTACCGCACCTGTCATCAAGAAGGACAACGAGGTGAAACCTGAAGAAGAATTGAAAACTCAAGATGAATTGATGAATACGAAAACCGCCATTGGCGCCATTGACGTTAAAGGTAATGACGATAAGGGTGGTGAAGTATTGAAACTTAAAGAAGCAGTGGCTCAGCCAGAGCCAAAACCGGAAGTTGAGAACAAGGTATTCGATGTCGTTGAGCAGATGCCATCATTCCCTGGTGGTCCTTCTGCCTTGATGAAGTATTTGAGCGAAAACGTTAAGTATCCTGTAGTGGCACAAGAAAATGGTGTGCAGGGACGTGTGGTTGTTTCTTTCGTTGTAGAGAAAGATGGACATATCACAGACGTTAAAGTAGTTCGTTCAGTAGACCCATCATTGGATAAGGAAGCAGCTCGTGTTGTAAAGAGCATGCCTAGTTGGATTCCTGGTAAGCAAAATGGCTCAGCCGTACGTGTGAAATACAACGTGCCTGTTTCGTTCAAATTGCAATAATATGAATTGTAAATTATCTTACATCATCGTAGGATTAACACTCTCTGTTTCTCTTTTGGCTTCTTGCCAAAACAAGAAGTCAAAAGATGGCAGAACAGATACTTATTCGTCAGGAGCAATAACTTTTGCTTCTGACGAAAGTTTTAGTCCTGTTATCGAAGAGGAGCGCGAACTCTTCGAGTTTACTTATCCAGAGGCTAAGCTGACTCCAATCTATACGAACGAGTCGGACGCCATTAACAAACTTCTCAAGGGAGAAGTGTTCATGGCAATAACATCGCGTGATTTTACAAAAGACGAGCTGGAAAGTTTGAAAGCAAACAAACAGTTCCCCCGCTCTATCAAGTTCGCTTATGATGGACTTGCTTTGGTTCAGAATATAAACAATACAGATTCTTGTATCAGTGTTGACAATATAAGAAAAATATTTAACGGAGAAATCACTAAATGGAGTCAAATCTATCCCCATTCCAAGATTGGAGACATCACGGTAGTATTTGACAATCCTAACTCTTCTGCCGTGCACTACGTTGAAGATTCCATCCTCGGAGGACAGCCTATCGCGAATAAAAATGTAGCCGCAGTTAAAAAGACAGAAGAGGTTATTAAATATGTAGAAGAAAACAAGGGCGCCATTGGCATTATTGGAAGCAATTGGCTCAATGATAAGCGAGATAGCACCAACCTGACTTTCAAGAAAGAAATACGCCCGATGGCTGTTTCTTCAATTCCGGTGGCCAATGTGCAAAACAGTTGGAAGCCCTATCAGTATTACTTCTACAATGCCAATTATCCTTTGGTGCGTACTTTATACATTCTATTGAATGATACTCACATGGGCCTACCCACAGGATTTTCCAATTTTATTATCTCGCAAGACAAGGGCCAGAAAATAATTCTAAGGTCAGGATTGCTGCCCGCTTATGGAAATTTAACTATACGAAACGTCCGTGTTTCAGAATAAAAATGTACTTTTGGCACGAAAAAACTGACAAACAAAACGTGAGGAGCGTTGAATTATCAACAAAACCAAAGAAAGTAGAAGATTATGAAGGCAATTAAATATTTACTGATTGGAGCATTGTTACTAGGTTTTTCAGCTCCATCAATGGCGCAGAATGATGTAGCCATCAAACAAGCGACTCAGATTATCAAGTCAACAAGTCCTCAGACTGTCGAAAAGGCACTGAAGGATATCGTCAAAGCAAACAAAAAGAATCCAGCAGTGCTAGTGGGCATTGGCCATGCGTTTTTGGATCAGAAAAATACGGAATTGGCAATGAAGTATGCTGAATTGGCCATGGCTCGTGATAAGAAATATGCTCCTGCTTACATTTTGGCTGGTGATGTTGAAGTAGCCAAAGACGATGGTGGTGCCGCAGCAGGATGGTATCAGCAGGCTAAATATTTTGATCCCAAAAACCCAGATGCCTACTTCAAGTATGCCAATATCCTCCGTGGTCGTAGCCCCGAAGAGGCTGTAGCAAATCTCAATGAGCTTCGTGCACAGCGTCCAGATATAGCGGTTGATGCGCTCGCTGGCCGAATTTATTACAACTCCAATATGCTTGACAAGAGTATGCAAGCGTACGAGAAAGTAGACAAGAGCAAGCTCGAAGATGTAGATATCACCAATTACGCCATGGCAGGTTACCTGTCGCAAAAGCGTCAGAAGAGTTTGGATATGGCGCTTTATGGACTCAATAAGAATCCACGCAACGCAGCTTGGAACCGTCTGGCATTCTATAACTACACTGACGAAGGTAAAGTTGAAGAGGCCCTGAAATATGCTGACCGCCTTTTCAACGCTTCTGATAGTGCGAAGATTTCTGGATACGACTATACATATTATGGTCAGGCATATTTAGCCAATAAGCAATATGACAATGCCATTGATATGTTTAAGCAAGCTATGAGCGCCAATGCTGATAATAAGGATTTGGCTAACAGCAACAAGAAAAGTCTCTCTGATGCTTATTTGGCTAAGGGCGACTATGCCAATGCCATTACTTATTACGAAGAATATCTGATTAATGTCAAAGAACCTACTGCAACAGATTTGGCAGGGCTGGGATCAATCTACACGACCATGGCAGCAAGTCAGACAGGCGAAGAACAGAAAGCTACCTATCTGAAAGCAGATGAGGTGTACAAGCAGTTGGGTGAGAAATTCCCTGCCAATATTGATTTCGCTAATTTCTTGCGTGCACGTGTAAATTCTAATCTGGATCCCGAAACAAAGGAAGGATTGGCCAAACCATTCTATGAGGCACTGGCCAGCTCTTTGAGCCAAAAGACTGATCGTGATAATGTGGACAATACTCGTTTGATTGAAGCTTACAGATACTTGGGTTACTACCACTTGCTTAAGGACGAAAAAACAACAGCCGACGGCTATTGGAAGAAAGTTTTGGAGTTGGATCCAGAGAACGAAACAGCCAAGCAAGCTTTGAATATGAAATAATCAATAAAAAAAGAATAAGTTAAGGAGGGTGAAATCACATTTCATCCTCTTTTTGTTTGGATGCTCCATTATTAGTTTATTGTGATCATCCAATATTTGCCGCCTTTGACAATACAAATAATCCTTATGTATCTGGCAGCAAATAACTGTTACTTGGTAACCATCCAACATTAGTTTATTCAAAATACAGACCTAGTACAGGAAACATCAAATAATAAGAGGCTGTTTTGACTCGCAAAACAGCCTCTTAAACTTTCAACCCTAGTGAGTTGTTCAATCTTTTTCAGATTTACCTTTCATGTGTCACCGGGTTGTGACTTTCGTTCATTCCATGTTTTTATTCCGGAAGAGAAATAGCCTCATTAGGGCATACCTCTGCACAAGTTCCACACTCTGTGCAAGCTTCTGGATCAATAGAATAAATGTCGCCTTCAGAGATGGCGCCTACTGGGCACTCATCGATACATGTACCGCATGCGATACAATCGTTTCCAATTACGTAAGCCATAGATGTTAACTTTTAAGTATTCAATAATGTTTTTGTATAATAGTCTTGGTAGATACCTACTTTTAACCATGCAAAGATACATCTTTTTATTTTGAATACCTATAAGTAGGTAGTGTTTTTTTTGTTAATTTATCTCTATTCTTATTTCGTAAACATCTATGAGCGACATTAAATGCTGGTTATTACATCTTGATGATGCGCTTTTGGACATTCATCTCTGTTTTATTCTTGGCCGATTTTTACCTCCGTCCTGTTACTTTCATCGGCGTGTTGTCGCATGTTTATGATATTTTTCGTAACTTTGCGATTGATAATCATCAAATTTAGATTCCATGAGTAAAGTAACGATCAAGGACAAAACGTTCAGAACGTTCATCCCGGAAGCTGGTATCTTGGAGCGGGTGAAGGCGGTTGCCGAGCAAATTAATACCGACTTGGCAGGCAAAGAGCCGCTGTTTCTCGCCGTGTTGAACGGCTCTTTCATGTTTGCGGCCGACCTGATGCGATACATCACGATTCCCAGTGAGATATCGTTTGTCAAATTGGCTTCGTATCAGGGCATCGCCTCCACGGGTGTCATTAAGGAAGTGATAGGTCTCAATGAGGATATCACCAACCGACATGTGGTCATTGTCGAGGATATTGTCGATACGGGGGCTACGATGCGTCGCATGATTGAGACCTTAGGTACGCGCGGTCCTGCATCGATAGATATCTGTACTTTGCTACTGAAGCCCGGCAAGTTGAGCGTTCCTTTGGACATCAAATATGTAGCCATGGAGATTCCAAACGACTTCATCGTGGGCTATGGACTTGATTACGAACAACAAGGAAGAAACTTAAGAGACATTTATACATTAGTAGAAGAATGAAAAATATTGTAATATTCGGTGCGCCTGGATCAGGAAAGGGCACCCAGAGCGATCGGTTGATTGCAAAGTATGGTTTGGGACACATCTCAACTGGTGACGTGTTGCGCAGTGAAATCAAGAACGGTACGGAACTGGGCAAGACTGCCAAGGCCTATATCGATAAGGGACAGTTGATTCCCGACGAACTCATGATTGACATCCTGGCCAGTGTGTACGATAGTTTCGGCAAGGATCACAAGGGAGTCATCTTCGATGGTTTCCCACGTACCATCCCTCAAGCCGAGGCTTTGAAGCAGATGTTGGCCGACCGCGGTCACTGTGTAGCAGCAATGATTGAACTGGATGTGCCTGAAGATGAACTGATGAAGCGCCTCATCCTACGCGGACAGGAGAGCGGTCGTACCGATGATAACGAGGAAACCATCAAGAAACGTTTGAATGTTTATCACTCTCAAACCGCTCCTTTGATTGAATGGTATAAAAAAGAGGGTATTCATCATCATATCAACGGTCTGGGCGAATTAGACAGAATCACGAAAGATATTACTTCTGAAGTTGATAAACTTTAAGCATTCGTTTACGCTTCATGCCAGAGCTTTAAGTGATGTTTGACATGAAGCGTAAAAAACCAATGCCTTATTTGTTGTACATTACGCTTGTTCATTATTCGTTCTGTTTATTTTATTTTTAGTATATAAATAGACAGATTCATAAGGAAGGCAATCTTGGCTGTTGGTGGCCAATGGGTTCTTGTTTGCTAATCATATATTTATAACAGGTTAAGATTTAAAGTAATTATGTCCACCAATTTCGTAGACTATGTAAAGATTTGCTGCCGCTCCGGTAAGGGCGGCCGGGGATCCATGCACCTTCGTCATGTTAAGTACAACTACAATGGCGGACCCGACGGTGGTGACGGCGGAAAAGGTGGTAGCATCTATCTTCGTGGAAACCATAACTACTGGACGCTGTTGCACCTCAGGTACGACCGACACATCTTTGCCGAGCATGGTGGAGATGGTGGTCGCGACAAACGAAGCGGAGCCGACGGCAAGGATGTTTATATCGACGTGCCTTGCGGAACGGTGGTGTACAATGCCGAGACGGGCAAGTATATCTGTGATGTCACCGAGGATGGACAAGAGGTGCTGTTGCTCAAAGGCGGCAGAGGCGGATTGGGTAACTTCCAATTTCGCACGGCCACCAATCAGGCACCGCGCTATGCGCAACCCGGCGAGCCCATGCAGGAACTCACCATCATACTCGAATTGAAGCTGCTGGCCGATGTTGGCTTGGTTGGATTCCCCAATGCGGGCAAGTCTACCTTGGTGTCAGCCATATCCAGCGCACGCCCCAAGATAGCCAACTATCCGTTCACCACGCTCGAACCCTCCTTGGGCATCGTGGAATACCGTGACCACAAATCGTTCGTCATGGCCGACATCCCGGGTATCATCGAAGGAGCGAGTGAGGGAAAGGGGCTCGGACTTCGTTTCTTGCGGCACATCGAGCGCAACTCCCTGCTGCTCTTCATGGTGCCGGGCGATACCGATGACATCAAGAGGGAATACGAAATCTTGCTCAACGAGTTGCGAACGTTCAACCCCGACATGATGGACAAGCATCGTGTCTTGGCGGTAACGAAGTGCGATTTGCTCGATGATGAACTCATTGAGATGCTTCATGAAACCCTGCCTACCGACCTTCCGGTGATTTTCATCTCTGCCGTGACGGGAAAAGGACTCAACGAGCTGAAGGACATTCTGTGGCAAGAACTCAACAGTGAGAGCAACAAACTCAAGGGAATCATTGCAGAGGACAATCTGGTGCACCGTGACAAAGACCCTGACAAGTTTGCCGCAGAGTTGACAGATGAAGGAGAGTTCGCCGAGATAGAATACGTCAGCGATGATGAACTCGACGATGTCGCCGACCTGGAAGATTTTGAATACGAGGACCTGGACGATTAACCAGGGCTTCGATTCAACCAAACAACGATATTTTGACCAAACCACAACTCACATATCATTCCCTGCACCCGCGTGTAAGAGCATTCTCTTCCATGCGGAAAGGTGGAATGAGTGAAGGCCGGTATGGTGAATTTAACATCAATCCTTATTGTGGAGACGCTCCCGATGCGGTCATGATGAACCGCAAGGCCCTGTGCACCGAGCTGCAAATAGACGATGCCCACTTGTTGATGGCGCATCAGGTTCATGGCACCGAGGCCCGAATCATCGCAGAAGAGTTCTTCTCCCTCTCGCCGTCTACACGTCAGCAGTTGCTCGAAGGCGTTGACGTGCTCATCACGGCCATCCCCCATGTTTGTATTGGCGTGTCAACAGCCGACTGCATCCCCGTGCTGTTGTACGATGAAGAGCACCATGTGGCTGCTGCCGTGCACGCTGGTTGGCGCGGAACGGTGGCGCGTGTCGTGCAAAAAACTATTGCGGCGATGCAGTCGTCCTACCACACGCAGCCCGCTCATCTGCATGCTTGTATCGGACCGGGCATCTCGTTGCGCCATTTTGAAGTGGGGGATGAGGTGTATCAGGCATTCGCACAAGCCGGCTTCAACATGCCAGCCATCAGCCAACAGATGGACAAATGGCATATTAACCTGCCCGAGTGCAACCGCTTGCAACTGTTAGAAGCGGGCGTAAGTGATGACCGTATCCTATCCACCGGCATCTGTACGTACGAGCAGGTGGATGCGTATTTCTCGGCTCGGCGGTTAGGCATCCAGTCGGGGAGAATCTATAACGGCATCATTTTGTTGTAAACTATGCAGGCAGCACCGCCCCCGGCAACGGGGAGTAGTGCCTTGTCTGCACATTATTTTTGTTGATGAATGAAACTACATTTAAGAAATATACTCTTGGCTGCAACCACCGTTGTGACGCTGTCTGCGTTTGCACCCGTGGTTAACCAATTCACAGCGGCCGAACAACAGCAAATCAGCATCTCCACACCCCATCTGTTTGACAAGGAAAAATCGTTTTCAATCGACTTCACACAGCTCAAGGACAACGAATATTCGTTTCCGCTTCCCGTTGGAAAGCCCAAAACCTTGCCCAATCTCTACATGGAGATAGCAACCAAGAAGGGCGATGCCGTGAAGGCCATGTTCGGCGGTGTGGTTCGCCTGTCACGCAAGTTTTCCGAATATGGCAATGTGGTGGTGGTTCGCCACCCCAATGGTTTGGAAACCGTTTATGGCAACAATGCGCAAAATCTGGTCAAAGTTGGCGAAACGGTCACGGCAGGACAAACCCTCGCCATCGTGGGTGAGCGGGGTGGCAGAGCCTTTTGCACGTTTGCTATTATGGTAGACGGCAAGCGCATCCGTCCCGAAATCATCATCGAGAGCAACAGTCATCAGCTCAGACGCCGAATGATTCAATGCACAAAAAAAGGCCGTCATGTGGATGTGGCCGTGGTGTCCGTGTTGGAACAACGACTGGGTGTCGATCCCGACAATCCCTTCGCTCAAGGTAACTCCTTCCAGTTGAATTTGGCTGAGGTGGAAAAATCAGGTCATTGGGCGTTTCCCTTGCCAGGTGCCAAGCTCATCAGTCCATACGGAGGCAGACGACGTCATAGCGGATCAGACCTCAAAACCAAGCCGAAAGATGAAATCGTGGCCGCCTTTGACGGCGTGGTGACCCTCTCCGGACGGCATTATGGTTACGGAAATTGTATCATCATCAAGCACCGGTATGGCTTTGAAACGCTGTACAGTCATCAGTACAAAAACCTCGTCAAGGTGGGACAGCGCGTGAAGGCCGGAGATGTGATCGGCCTCACGGGGCGTACGGGCAGAGCCACAACAGAGCATTTGCACTTGGAAGTGAAGTTCAGGGGAAGGCGAATGAATCCGAACGTGATATTCGACATCCCGAACCGAAAGTTGCAGAATGTGACGTTAACATTGACAAAGTCGGGCCGCGTTACCTCCAAGCGCAACCGCTAACCGTGAAATAACGCACGGCATCGACAAGTTGACGCAGTGCTGCATGGAGCCATTCTGTAGAATGAGGAGTGAAAAGTAGGGCGTTCTTGGCTATAATCCTTGTAAGACGATTGCAACCATCTGAACGTCAGCTGGTTATAAAAATTACAAAAGCCTTTCCAATAGCATGGAGATTAGGGCCCAAAGTCATAGAGATTGGGCTGTAAAGTCATGTAGATTGGCCTTCAATAGCATGGAGATTAAAATCCCGTCTTAAACACCCTTCCTTTTCAAGTCATTCTTTCGTGTTTTCTCCCGTGTATTCTAAAATCCGCTGTTCCAATTCTTCGTGCTTGGGCCCTACAATGATTTGGGGCTTTCCTTTTGTCGGAATCACTAAGAGAGTGGGGAGGGCACCAATGTCTAAATCGTCCGGCAATTTCTTCTCTTGGTCATAATTAACCTTATAAAACTTAATTTTTCCAGCGTATTTTTTGGCCAACTCGTCAATCAATGGCGACAAGCGTTTGCACGGTATGCACCAGTTGGCCCAAAAGTCGATAACGCACGGCACATTGTCGCGATAGGCATAAGGCGTGGAAGCCGTGTAATCCCACACATGATCTAAGAAATAGGTGCGCCCGATGTCAGTGGGCTTGCCCGTTTCAACGACGATGTCAGATTTGGAAACAGATTTGTAAACGATGGCATTTTCATCGTATGCTTGAAAGTAGATGGATGCTTTCCTGAAATCAACGGACAGCAATCCATGTTGCAAAATGCCGTTGCCTAAGTACGAGTCAGCGGCCTCTTTCGTCGTTGCTATGGCTGTTTCCCATTCCGTATGCGCTATTTTAAGTGAACGCGAGGTTGTAACACCCAGCTGTTGGCATTGCTCTTGAGAGAGTGTTAGGTCAGACGATTGATCTAAGCGCAAGGGCAGGCTGACGTTCTGTTGATTCACCATGACCGGCAAACGCAATACTTGTTGAGGTGCTTCGTTCAACCTTATTCGATTAGACAATTTCATGAAATCGGGTCGATAGGGTGCAGAGATGGTTAGTTTTTGATTTTTAGCATCGATGGTAAGCACCACATTGCGAAACATGTCCATGCCCAACAGTCCTTTGACATCCTGCTCACGATAGGTAACCGGGGCAGATTCCACTGCGAACGACTGCTTTTCGGCATACAAACTTTTGCCTAACGATAGTGTGTGGGTGGTGTTTTGAACCGTTTCGGGCGTTGACTTTTCTTCTTGAAACACCACAGTCTTCTCGTTTAATGCCAACACGAAAAGGGCAGGTTGGTTGTCCAACGTCATGGTCAACGCCATTTCACCATGACGAAGTAATTGATAATCAAACGTCTCTTGCGAAGTGTTGTTCACCTGTGCCTTGGCACTTGTAGGAATATTTGCCAAGAACAATAAGATATAGATAAGTAATGAATGTAAGCGCATCTTGATAAAATTATAATTTATGAATGGTAACTTTAAACACTTGGTGATGGCGACGAATTGTCAGTTCGGCCTCCTGATCTTTGATATCCTTAAAAATATCAACGATAGTCATTTCACTTAAAGGCAAAGCGGTGATGTCATGGCCATTGACGGCCGTCACTTCGTCGCCAATTTCAACTTGTGGTTGAGTGGTTCCCCATATCGTAGTAACCTCAAAACGCTGATTGGCTGGCAAAATTCCCACAGTCCATGTTTGCTTTTTATTTGCGAAATCGGCTGTGGAAGTTTCGTAGGGTTGGAAATAGAACCTACCTCGCGGATAGTCAATGGTTACTGTGCCATACTGCAATAGTTCGGCTCCTAAAATCGTGGGGATGCCCGTTGCCGCCATTGCCGGCGTATTTTCAAACTTTTTACCGCTGATGGAAAACGGCGCCATGCGTACATATTTCAAAGGTTTTGGCTTTGCCAATCCTTCTAATCCGGCACCCACAGAACCCACTCCCTCGCAGGTAATGGTGGCAGCTTGCGCCTGCGAAAGACGCTGAAAGTCATCTTCACTCAGCGTGAGCAGTTCTGGAACGCCCGTGTCAAACATCATCTGTACGGATTGATTGTTGAAGGTTAATGGAAAATTGACGTGCCATGTTGGCGAATAGTCCAAGGGAATGCCGTCAGACAGTTTAAGTCCTTTTGGCCGATAGGGATAAAATAGGCGAAGTTGTTGCGCATGTCCGTCGATACTCATCACCACATCTTTAAACGTGTCGCCACCAAGAATGCCCACCACACCCAAATCACGAAAGCCTTGTATCTCGGGCAACGCAATGGTGTTGAGTGTGGTAAAGCGTAAATATCTACCTATCTTCACCTCCGGCAAGGTGGCTTTTGAATAGCTGTTGGCCTGTCCGTTCATGTCGGTTGTTACCTGTTGGCCTCCCGTCAACTCACCCTTTGCCTGTTCTACCTCACGCCACATGGTGGCTGTCTGTCCGCCCGTGTCTAAGATGTATTTATGGCTACGCCCCTTCACTTCAACCGGTATGATGATTCGTCCATACTTCACCTCATACGCAATGGTGTCAGCATAACGATTAATCGCCGTTGCCTGGGCAAGACACGACATGGGGTGGATAGCCAAAAACGTGAGAACAAGTGTAACAATATATCTCATAGCCAGCGTCGAGTGATTGATTTGAAATCTATTTCAATAAGATTGCTTGATGTTACTTCATCAATGAATAGGCCACACGCCTTGTTGATTTATTTCCTGGTGCTGTCTTTTTTAAGTAATACTTTTTTCACTGCGTTTGCCACATTGACGATGCCACCCGAAATGGAAATGTCTGAATACGTAAAGAGGTCGTTCACCTTACGGTCGTTCACTACAATCGTTTTTTCTATTTCCATGTCTTTCATGGGTGTTGCGGAGCTGTTGAGTAACTCGCGAACCTCTGCGGCGGTGAGTTTGGGGAAGTAAGATCTTACCAATGCGGCGGCCCCGGCCAAGGTTGCGGCAGCCATTCCTGTGCCGGTAGACAGGCCATACGTGTTTCCCACCCCTGCGCTGTATATTTCTTTTCCTGGCGCATGAATGTCCAATTCGGTTTGTCCATAGTTGGCTTTCAACGAAGGCTTGCCCAACTTGTCACTGGGTGCGACAATCATCAGGTTGGTTAGTTCATGTCCCGCAATCATCTTCCGGTTAGGATAATAAGTGGTTTTTTGCAAATCTTGCGCACTCTCTGTCACCGGAACAATCGCCAGTATATCGTGCTGTTCGGCGTAATAAAGTGCGTCGGCAATCCACTTACGCTCTACGGGAGGGAACAACGTATTCTGCGACGGTAGCAACATTACCTTAGCGCCATGGTCTACAGCATATCTTATGGCTAATGCCACGTCTTTTAAATAAGGGTCGCCGGCTGTGGTTGCACGCAGGGGCATGATGCGGGCAGCGTTGCAAATGCCGTCGGCTCCCTTACCATTGCCACGGATGGCAGCGATGATAGATGCCTCCATGGTACCTACGTTTGCATCTTCTGTCAGCAAATCGGCATTACCGTAATGGTTGTCAAGCAAGTTATAGGGATCATCTCCCACGATAGACTGTCGATTGTCGGTGCTGTGTTTTTGCAAATAGGCTTCGTATTCCTGCTGCGCTTGCTTGATAGGCGTACCCGCCATCTCGACATCATATATCTTTTTCCACGAATTAGTCTTTGCCAAGGGGAAGCTGTAGCCTAAGATCATGAACGCCATGTCTGACAATAAATCTTTCGGAGCATTCTTGTCATACAACGTTTCGAACTCTTTTTGCGTAATTTCTTGACCCGGGAAACGTTCTTTCAGCTTCTTGTCAAACACCTTGGTATAGTGTTTCACCATCTTGGCAGCCAAGATTCCGGCGTAACGTGAAGCCAATGGCGACTCGTACACAATGGTGTCACGATAGTAGTGATACTCCTGTACGTTTGCAGGCGGTGCCACTTCTACCATCTCTTCGCCTTGGAAGCGAAAGAAACGCTTGCCGTCTGAAATGTAGTCGGCATACTTTTCTCGTAGTCTGAAGTATTCACGATCGCCCTGGTTCATGGTGGAAGTCATGGCAATCGTGGTTCCGTCTTTGTCAATCCCGCCAAGGAAATTCCATCCATGCACATCATCAGCCAGTCCGTTGCCGTCATCATCCTTTCCATTCAGTTTCTCTTTTTTGTTCTGCCAAAGCATGGTTTGGTAATCCTCATGCATCAAATCGATGCCCGACCCAATGAGTGCTACCGTTATGGGTTTGGCTTTTCGGCCTTGAAGCAAACGATAAGCCTCGTTCACTCCAATACCATAAACCTTATCTTGGGTAGGAGAGAGATTGTACCAATCTAACTCTTTCTGAGGTAACTCCTGTGAATGAATTTTGACAATGCTTACTGGTTGAAACAAGAGGCATAAGGCCAGTAAACCGATATGATAGAACTTAAAATTTTTCATAATTGATGTTGATAAATGATATATCGTGAGTTTAATTCGTTAAATGTGATTCTTGTACAACGAAGTGTGAGGAACTACTGTGCTGTTGACAGGTCACCAATGTGCTGAAGGTCAACTTTGAAGTTGTTTTTAAAGTAGTTAATCACCACTTCGTACTTTTGTTTAACCTTTTGATGAGACAATAGTCCATCGGCTGTTTGCAACTCGCTGGCAGGCGTAGATACGATTGTTTGCAAATAGTCGTACCAATCTTCGCGCACACTGTTTTTATGTCGGTCGTCTATAAAACCCGCATCCAGACTTCCATCCACATCTGTACCGTAGGTAGATATGGTAGCAAACGCCTCTGGAATGGCTTCACGGAGGGCACCTTTGTTGATGGTAGGATAAATACGGCGCAACAACAATTTGCAAAGCTCAATGCGAAATTCGTCTTTCTCTTGTCGTGTCATTTTCTCAATAGTACTATTTCCATGATTCACGGCAAAGAATTCGTATCCTTCAAACGCATTGACAGGCTTGTAATCGTCATGAGTTGGTTCTGTTGTATATCCACCTTCTAAATAATACAGCTCGCTGCAAAGCAGAATACGCAGCGGTAAATGTTTCTTCAAAAAGCTGCTTGGAAAGAGGTTCAAGAACTCTGTCTGCAACATTTTTACCTGCTCTCCTACATATTTCTCGTCAGGTAGCTGGTATAAATACCCTTCATCAGCCATTCGTTCTTTGGTCCACAGATAGTTTCTCGTCACGCCCCAATCGAATTCCGAAGGTTGGTATTTATAAAGAACCAATGTGCCTGTTTGCGCAAAGATGCTCTGAATGGCAGCATCGTATGGATGGTTGCCTTGCGGTAGGCGATGAGATTCGAGGGCGTCTTTCTGCTTTTGAATAGACGAAATGGGGTCTTCATTTCCACAGCTGATGAGGAGAAAAGCTGTTAGTATGTATAAAAAATAATGTTTCATCTTGTCAATTGTTTATCAATTAATCCAATTCCGGATTGCGTTGTCTTACTTCTAATGGAATGGGCAATACATATTTACTGCTGTTTTGTTCCAGCTTGTAAGTTGTGGTTTGTCCACTTACGATGGAAAACTTGTGCTCTATGGCTGGCATTCCTTGTCGTTTTAAGTCAAACCAACGATGATCTTCAAAGCAGAGTTCACGTCTGCGCTCTTGCAGACAGAAGTCAATGAGCTGGTTAGCATCTGTGATGTTGATGGGTTGATAAGTGCCTGTGAAACGAGATGCGCGTAAAGTGTTCAAGTCACTTAATGCGGCTTGTCTTAGTTTTTCATCCTTATTTTGTAAATACAAGCGTGCGTTTGCTTCTGCCCGGTTGAGATATGCCTCGGCAACGCGCATTCCCTTGGTGGGATTTTGCGGCACTTTGTCGCTTTTACGTCCTACCAAGAGATGCTTCTCTGGCATGAAACCATTCATGGTAAGATAGCTGTAGAAGTAAGCTTCACGCCGGATGTCATCGGGTTCGTAAAGTGATTCCAAGCTTTTGCTAACCGTAAAAGCGGGCAATTTGCCGAAGTCGATGTGCGGATTGATACCTACAAAGAACGCATCATATTCGCCATTGATAGAATATCCCCATATCAATTCAGGACTATCACTGTTGTATACTCCTCCTTTTGCCATGTCGTACAACACAATACCTTGCCAATCGTCGTACGTATAGTATTTGCTTAGCTGCCTTAGTCTTGGCTTTTGGGCGATTACGGCATTGCTGTAGCGTACCGACTCAGCCCATTTGCCCTCGTATAAGTATAGGCGTGACAGCAAAAGGTCTACAAATAAAGGTGATACGGTGTAGACGCTGGCTTTATAATCACCGCAATTCTGCCACAGTTTTTGAGAGGTTAGCAGGTCTTTTTCTATTTGTTGATAAACCTCTGCCACGGTGTTACGCTTAGGAAACTCATCTTTTACCGTCGATTTTAGTATTAATGGAACCCCCAAAGCGTCATTCAATGCTGGGTTAGCTGTATTGTAAGCAGGTGCGAAAGTGTTGACAAGTAAGAAATAATAAAACGAACGAAGTGCCAAGGCCTCTGCCTCAATCTTTTGTTTAGCTATGGTTGAGCCTGATACTTTTGGCAACTGATCGATCACAACGTTGCAACCATTGATCCAATGGTACAACTGTTGCCACGAATTGCTCCAGGGAATGTTGTTCTTTTGCATTTGCTCAAACATGTCATTAGCCCATGTAAATACGGCTGCTCCGGCACGAAGAGCATCTTCCTGATTGGTGGCATCCGAATAATTGCTTTCAACATCGTCTGTCAACAGTTCCAGATATGAAAAAATAGGAGTGTGCGAAGCGTATCCATCGCCTAACAACAACTCTTCCAAGTCGGATGTTGTACTGGGTCGCACCTCGTCTTGACTGCTTTCAGACAAGAAGTCATTACAGCTCGAAAGCAGCAATGCGATGCATGAAATGTATAGATAAATATGCTTTTTCATAAAACTATGTGTCTGTTTTTTTAAATTCCAATATTCAAAGTCACGCTATAAGTTGGCATAATGGGCTGTGCGCCAGTCGCCACTTCGGGGTCGATACCCTTGTAATCTTTGCTCACCACGATGAACGGATTGCTCACAGAACCGCTTATTGACAGATTATTGAGCGACATTCGTTGTATCAATTTCGTAGGAACTGTGTACGACAGCGAAATGTTGTTGCAGCGCATGAACGATGCGTTGACTACTCTTGCTGTAGAATAGTTGTACAAACGATGCGCATATTCGTTCGACCCATTCGGCAAATATACCATGGGAATGTTATGATTAGGAATGGAAGGTATCTGCGTATGCTGCTCATCACCAGGTTTTTGCCAACGGTTCACCATTTCTTTAGACAGATTGCTGTAGGCCGATGGCGTGCTGTTGTTGAGATAATCTTCGCTGAACAAATCGGTTAAGAAGCGTTTTCCGCCCAACGCAATCGAAAAAGAAGAGGACAGGGTGATTGATTTCCAACGCAATACGGTAGACAAACCGCCCGAAATATCGGGTTCTGTAGTACCTGCATACTTCATGAAAGAGGTCGCATCCAATTTGTCAGCGCCCTCTTCGATGGTTGGAATGCGGAAAAGCGGATAACCACCTTGCGCATCTAAGCCTGCGAAATCCCATGCCCAGAAAGCACCAACCGGATAACCTTCTTTGTGAATAGAACCACCCGAGGCAGCGCGCCAGTTCTGATTTTCGGCCATGGTCGACTTGATTTCATTGAAGTTTTTCGCCGTGTTAACTGAGATGTTCCATACCCAGTCTTTGGTTCTGATGGGCGTAAAGGTAGCCGTAAACTCAAATCCATAGTTATTCATGTCGCCCCCATTGATAGGCATGAACATCACGCCATATTCGTATGGAACGGCTTTCGAAACGATAAGGTCGGTTGTATGCTTGGAATAATACTCGGCACTGAAAGCAATTCGGTTTTTCCACACGCCAAAGTCTACTCCCAGATTAATGCTCTTGGTTTTTTCCCAACGCAAATTGTCATAAGGTAACGATTTTATTTTCAAGATGTAACGGCCTGTTCGAAGATCAATGAAGTCGCGCCCACGTCCTAATTCTGCAATCAAATCGGGGCCATAGTTGCTTGCTACATTGCCTTGCCACCCGTACGAAGCGCGGAAATTAAAGTCGCTAATCCAACGAATGTCTTTTATCCATGGCTCGTTGATGATGTTCCAGCGGGCTCCAGCCGACCATACAGGCAAGAAACGGTTACGCTCATCTTGTCCGAAGCGGTTGGATGCGTCGGAACGAATGCTTGCCGAAAAGATGTAACGCTCATCATAGCTATACATACCCGTGGCAAACATACCTACCGTATTTATCTTACGATCGATGATGGCGTTATTGAATTGATGGTAAAGATCGTTCTCTATCCAGCGCGAGGCATCCAACGGGTCGATAACCTGACGTGGAGGAAAGATGATAGATTTGCCGCGGTTGGGGAAGTAACCATACAACGTGGTGTTGTAGCCGTCGTACTTATTGCTTCTAATCTCGCTTCCTGCCATCAAACTCATGCGATGCACCTCACCGAAAATCTTGTTGTACGACAGTGTGCCGCGTAAGGTATAATTGGTGTTACGATTCTCGGTGGTATTGAGTTCGCCACCATGAGGCAGGCGAGATTTCTTATATTCCAGTTCGCCAGGCTCATACAGCCCAAATTCGTAACCACGAAGATTGGAAATAAAGAAACTCTGTTCGTCGGCGAACGATGACCCCACCACGTTGGAAAGATTATAACCAAACAAGCCTTCAAACTGCAATCCCTGCAAGATGGTCCACCGTAAATTGGCAGATAATGCCACAGAATTTGTCGTATTGGTGTTGCCCGTACAATCCATCTCGTGCAAAATGTTGTACATACGTCGGTTGGCATCCTGCGATTTCGCATAATAAAACAAACTTCCGTCTTCGTTATAGGCTGGTATGGCACGATTGATGGTAGACGCATATTGATAAGGATCTACCCTGAAAAAGCCGTTCGTCTTGTTGGAAGCGGCGTTCAGACGCACGCCCAAGTTGATTTTATCGCTCAAGCGGGTGTCGATACTCACCGATGCACTGTAATTCTTCGCATCGTTACCAACTGAAATGCCGTTGGTGAACGAGCTGTTGATGGACGCATAATACTTAAAACGGTCGGTACCACCACTCAAACTAACGCTGTGATTGTGACTAACTGAGTGGCGAAATAACTCCTTAAACCAGTCGGTGTTATTCATGCGAACCTTCTCAACTTCTTGTTGAAACTGTGCGTACGATATCTCTTTGCGCAAATATTGCCCCAGCAATCCTTCGTAACCGATGCGCTCCAACGGTCGGTTGGCTTCGCTCACCAGTCCTCTTCTATAAATTTCTTCCGACACATCTACACGCTCAGAAGAGTTCATCAAGTTCATCTTACTATAATAGATGCGTGGCGCAACGGTCATGCCGCCGCTATAATTGACCGATATTCGGCCGGCTTTACCTTGTTTGGTGGTGATGATAATGACGCCGTTGGCTGCTTTCACCCCATACATCACTGTTGCCGCAGCATCTTTCAGCACCGATATGGTCATGATGTCGTTGGGACTCAGCCAAGAAATAGAATTTCCCACAAAATTCTTGATCATGTCAAAATTGTCTTGCGAGATGCTTCCTAAGGCATCTAAGTCGCGCGGCTTGAAAGGCAACGGATCTTCTTGTATGATGCCATCCACCACCCAAACAGGCTCTTGGTTGCCCAACAAGGTGGAGGTACCACGCACGCGTACTTTCTGAGCCGTACCAACTAATCCGCTGGTGTTTAACACACTGGTTCCCACAAGCTTACCTTGTAGCATCTGCTCAATGCTTTGATGCCCATCGTAAAACAAATCTTCGCTTTTAACGGTATTGGCAGAGCCAATCATCTCATTCTTTCTAATGCGTTGATAGCCCGTCACCACCACTTCATCTATAAGCTCTACCCCGTCTTCCATCAACACTTTCATTTCCTTCTCGCCCTTCCATGGAAGCAACAGGGGCCTCATGCTGGCGTAGGTAAATTGCAATTTTGGGGCGGCTACGTCGGTCTCCAACCTGAAATGTCCTTCCAAATCGGTTTGTGTACCCTGCGAGGTTCCTTTGACAAAAATGGTTACTCCTGGCAATGGTTCTTTGTCGGTAGCCGACAACACAATGCCCTGGATAAGGTGCTTGCGTGGCCCATCGTTTGATTTCGCTTCGGTGGTGCGCAGCGAATCTGTCTGAAAATCGTTTTTCATTGAAGCCGCATACACATCAAAGTTTACCGCAGCCATTGGTCCTAATAAGCAACAAGTGATGACAATACTTTTCACAGCCCATGTGAAAAGTAACTGTTTTGCCGATTGATTATTTGTCATACATCATCAAAATTTAAAGACATTATCCTTTCTTTGTCTTTGTTATACTTCATTCGAATAACCCTAAAAACAATCTGGTATTCTTAAATAAAGTGCAAATGTAGTAAGAAATATTGCAATAAGTGTGAATTTATCTTCCTTTTTGCAACGTAAAGCACGTTTTATCTATACGTTGCACGGATGGAGGGTGGGGTAGAACTGTCGAAAGAATGTCGATTGCTGCATGGTTTAAAGGACAATGGGAGAAAATTTTTGAACAGAAATCTATATTTTATCACACAAACAGAAGAACTCGATTATAAATAAATATTTTATCAAAATCGTATCTTGTAAGAATACCGAGCAACTAAAACGAGAGGGCCTCATAGGTGCCCTCTCGCTATTTGTTAAAGTTTTCGAATTTTATTTCCGTATTCCTGTGATAGTAGATAACTTATATCTAAAATTACCATCTCCCTTACTATTGCTTCTTGTTTTTTCAATATCAGTCTCAGGACCTTTATCTGTATTAAAAGCACCACTATAATAATAGCCACTATGAAAGCTATCCCATCCCATATTACACAACAAATAATATTTTCGTTGTGTATAAGAGCTTATAGTTTGCCCATTTTCTACGTGGAAGACAGGACGACTCATTTCCAATAATCCGTGAACCAGCCAACAATGTCCACCAGAGTATGAATTCCAAGTCTTTATAGTAATGCCTAAAAATTTCTTTTTGTGTTTCGTTTCCTTTGCATAACCACTTACTAATACATAGTATCCTTTCCTTAATTCATTGACAATGTCTGTTTCATTGTAATCTTTTTTTATTCCGCCAGATGAAAACCCTAAATTCTTAAGAGTTCTCGGGATGTTATCAGTAGAAGCGGAACTCCCTTTATTTTCATCAGTTTCATTTTCTGGGTATTTGGCATAAGTAACATCTAAATTTTGTCGTAAGCCTAATTGTTGCATAATCCTTGCTATATAAGGGATTGCAGGAGGATATGGATACCAAGTATTTACATAACGATTCATAATTTCCCAATCAAAATCATAGCCGTTATATCGTTTGGGAAATTTATAAACGGATAATAATTGTGCAACAGCCGTTGGTACGCAGCCTGTGCAGGATAATTTTCCATCCGTTAATGGGCAAAATTGATTGTAAGGACTTCCCTGCCCCCACTCAACAGGACAATATCCTTCTTTCATTTCGGAAAAAGTTTTTTCCCATTTTCCATATACAACAGAAATTTCATCGTTTTCATTGATTCTGTTATCTTCCTTAAACTCATCAATCTCCTTAATTATTTGGACTTCCATATTTGCCAAAAATGGTACAAGATTAGGATTGTCTATGACACCATCTTGAGGGATTTCTCCTTTATCTGTAAGCACTAACATTGGAGTAACCCTTGTATCTCCGCTCATTATAGCATATCCACCACCTTGAAAATTGAAAATATGTATATTTGTTGAATTATCAATATCTGATCTTTCTGTTCTCCCAACTCTTGTATCTATAGAAGTTACATCTACTTTGAGGGTAAATTTATTTTTCAGAATAGGATGTTGGGGAATAATAGAGCTCACACGAGTTGTTTTGCTTAAAAGAATTTTATTAAGTTCTGTTTCTGCATCATTGATATTTCTCTCATAGGAAGTTACTATTTTTTCCTCTTCTTTTTCTTTTAACTCTATCTCATTTTGCATACATGAGCTAAGGAAAAACAAAAAGATAGTACAAACTATATATATTGTATTGTTTAATTTTAAACGCATATTCTATAGTATTTAAAGAAAAAGCAATCCCGCTATTCAAGCGAGATTGCCAAAAGATATTAATTTAAACGAGCATTTGGATAACATGCCAAATCTATATCATATAAATCTCCTCCGCAATCGAAGTCAATACTTCCGTCATAACGATATAAATACCAACCATCAAAACTTCCTCCCCATCCCATATTAGCATGGCAATAAACATTGTACCTCTTTAATATTCTGCGAGGTTGTTCTGGTGAAGAAACTGTATTAGAGGGACGAACTCGAATTTGATAACCATCAACAACCCAAGCATGTGAACCATTGGTAAATGCTTCTGCAGCTCTTGTTCCTCTGGTGGCTCTTGCAGTTCCTATACATATAACTGGTCGTCTTAAATCTAGAGAGTTTGCCATATTTTGGAAAGTACAAGAGTTTTTTTCATCAATATGGACATTCCATTTTTTTACATAATTTGCAACTGCATCTACGGAAACAGTACTTCCTTTAATTGTAAATGTTGTGCCACTTCCGTCTGCAAGGTTCTTTATCAAAGAGGCTAACCTTTTATCGTCCTCTGTAGGCTCATGGTGTTCCCAAAAATTCGGAGAATAACTTCCTAAATTGCCCCAATAAAACTTCTGTCCTTCAGGAGTTATGATATCATTGATATTCGGTTGTAAATACGCCAAGACTTGTGCCCAAGCAACAATTGTACACCCTGCAGGATGGCGTCCCTCATAACCAAGTCCAAAATCATATTCTGAGGTACATTTCGGCACATAAAGATTATAAGGACTTGTCTGATTCCATTTTGTTTTTAGCATGGGCTCAACTATTTTATGTAATTGCCCAGAGGGATTTTCTGTGGCAGAGCTATGTGTTACGGGAGTATTGTCTACGAGGTATTCTACATGTTTCATCCCATATCTTCTAATTTGCATATTGACATAGGTCTTTGTCTTTTCACGAAGAGAATCTTCGCATTGCTTAATTATGGCAATCTCTTGCAAGGCTATGTTCATTGCATTCTTTATCATCAAATCTGCTGTTTCGTTTGGCGAAAAGAAATCTCCTTCCTCTGAAAAAGCAATAACATAAGGGAAACGGCAATCTGAACTTACAATCATACTAATAGGCTCTTTAGTTTGATCGTCAACCCACTTTAATTTCGTAAAGTATATATCTTCATCTTTTTCGTGCTGCTTTGTAGTCAAGGATAAACTAATTTTTTCTTTTTGCGCATTTGATAAAGAATTTGAGGCAGACCTTGTATTCACCCCCTTAATGCTTCCGATGTATGATTTCGCAATACCTTCAACTTCCGCATCCGTTAAATCTTTCTTATCAGGATAGGCGATACTAATGTACTCTTGTTCAGACAAAGAGATATAAGATTTATGACCATCATCTATAACGGTATCAACTTCATCCATCTTGTCACTACACCCACTCAGAATAAAGAGAACTACTGGTAAAAATTTTAGATAATTTTTCATAATAAATCATTTTAGTTAATATTCGCCTTAGTGAATATTCGCGTGTAAATATAAATAAATTTTATAATGTTTCTATATTTTTTATGGACTTTTTTAGTATTGCATTAAAATTCCAACAAATGGTGATAAGATATTTGGGGTATTAGAGTTTTTATGTACTTTTGTAGCAAAGAGCAAATCTCTAAGCAAAATAAAGCAGAACATTGCAAACAGAACGGTTATCAAATCGTTACCCAAAAATCAACCAATCGCACAGAATACTCTTATATAAAGGGGGGAGTCCTTTTCTATCTAAAGTTAGTGAAAAATATTGTAATAAGTGTGGTTTTATGTTTCCTTTTTGCAACGTAAAGCACGTTTTATCTATACGTTGCACGGATGGAGGGTGGGGTAGAACTGTCGAAAGAATGTCACTGCTTAATTCCCGTTGGTGCATTTTATCTCATTTCGGCAACGAGGGTAACGGTGCCCATTACGTTGTGATTTTTTACCAATTTTCGCCCTTAAAACGGTAACTGCAAACTTGCAATCTAGAAAAAAATGATAGGCAAACAGGGTGCAAATAGGCGATGATTTGGTAAGAAAACTCGCGTTTTACACTTAAAATCTTGTTTTTTCTCCATTAAAACCATCTTTTTGCCCGTTAATCTGCATCTTATTGCAGGTCAAAGGCATGTGAATTGGCCTCTTAAAGCAATGATATTCGACCTGGAAAGATAGGAATTTCCCGCTTCTCTGATAAGTGATGCGCGTAAAGTGTTGGCTATTAGCGATATGCGAAAGTCGCTTATTTTGGGCGTATTTGTGACCAGCGGCGAGGTTGTTTGCAAATTCGCTAAGCATGGAGAGGTGCGTTGTCAAGAAAAATCGGAGTAAGGAGTAGTCAAGTTTACAAGTTGACGAGTTTACAAGTTGACGAGTTGTTAGTTCTTTAGTTTACAAGTTGACGAGTTCTTCAGTTTACAAGTTGACGAGTAAACGAGTTGACAAGTTGTTAGCTTCTGTGCTCATGTCGGCTAATGCGTGGTGTACAAGTTGACAAGTTCTTTTGTTGTCAAATAGATAAGTTTACGAGTTGATGGGCAGTTAGCATCTTTGCTGATGTCCGCTAACTCCCATTCACTCCTGCTAACTCCCATTAACTCCCGTCAACTTCCGTTGCCTCTGAGCTATCTTTTCTTGTTCCTATTGGCGCGCTGTTGGCGGTATTTGGCCTTTTGACGGGCCGACCCACTGCCATGTGCGCCAGTGATGTATTGCTTCTTTTTGGCTTTGGTCTTTACCTTTCCATCGTCCTTTTGCTCTTTCGGCGGTTTGCGAAACACCAGGCCATTCTCTAAAATCTCGTCAAAATCGTTCATGTCTGTAGGTGTGATATGTGTTAATGATGGAACAATCGTACGCCGGTCATGGCCATGGCGATACCATATTTATCGCATGTTTCAATCACATGGTCGTCGCGAATGGAGCCTCCGGCTTGGGCGATGTACGCTACACCGCTTTTGTGCGCGCGCTCAATGTTGTCACCGAAGGGGAAGAAGGCGTCGCTACCCAAGGCCACATCCTTGTTTTGGGCTATCCAGGCCTTCTTTTCATCAGCGGTGAATGGCTCCGGTTTGGTGGTGAAGAAGTGTTGCCAAGTGCCGTCTTGCAGCAAATCTTCGCATTCGTCACCAATGTACTGGTCAATGGTGTTGTCACGATCGGCACGGCGAATGTCTTCCTTGAAGGGCAAATCCATGACCTTTGGGCATTGGCGCAGCCACCATGTGTCGGCCTTTTGCCCCGCCAGGCGTGTGCAATGGATGCGGCTCTGCTGTCCGGCACCGATGCCGATGGCCTGTCCGTCCTTCACATAGCATACGCTGTTGCTCTGGGTGTACTTGAGGATGATGAGGGCGATGATGAGATCGCGCTTGGCTTCATCGCTGAAATGCTTGTTTTTGGTGGGGATATGCATGAAGAGTAAATCGTCATCAAGCTGGATGTCATTGCGTCCCTGCTCGAATGTAATGCCGAAAATCTGTCGCCGTTCGATGGGTGCGGGGACGTAATTGGCATCTATTTGGATGACATTATAAGTGCCTTTGCGCTTTTGTTTTAAGATGTCGAGTGCCTCAGGCGTATAGTCGGGTGCGATAACACCATCGCTCACCTCCCGCTTAATCAATGTGGCGGTGGCAGCATCGCAGGTGTCGCTCAGTGCTACAAAGTCGCCATACGAGCACATGCGGTCGGCCCCGCGTGCCCTGGCGTAGGCACATGCCAGCGGCGAAAGTTCCACCTTGACGTCATCAACAAAGTAAATCCGTTTCAAAGTGTCGCTCAAAGGAAGTCCGATGGCGGCTCCTGCCGGCGATACATGCTTGAACGAGGCTGCCGATGGCATGCCGGTTGAGGCTTTCAACTCTTTCACCAGCTGCCAACTATTCAGGGCATCGAGGAAATTGATGTAGCCTGGTCGGCCGTTCAAGACTGTTATGGGTAACTCGCCTTCTTCCATATAAATGCGGGAAGGCTTTTGGTTGGGATTGCATCCGTACTTCAATGCTAATTCTTTCATGATGGAATGGTATTTTATTTTGTTACAAAGTTACGAATAATTATTTTGTTTTGCTGGCTATAGGCCTGTTTTTTACGCTTTTGTCCATTATCTTACTTGGCGGTAAAAAAAAAAAGATTAGAATGCAATTGCATTCGTATTTTTTCAGTACTTTTGTGTCGTGTTAACAATTGATGGGTTGAAAAGCACAGGTTTCAACAGGTCAATCGGTGACAAGACATGTCAAAATAGGGATGTTCATCAGCGAATGTTAGACGATTTTAAACTCCTTCTGCAAGAAGTGGAGGGTACGATTGGTAAGAAAATCACATTATCTTCTGATTTTGAAAAGCTGGCCCAATTGTTTTCCAATCGTGGGTTAAGCATGACGGAGAGTGCGCTCAAGGGCGTGTGGAAGCATGTCAGCATGAAAGAAAAGCCGTCCAAGGCTACATTGGATGTGCTGGCTTTGTTTGCTGGATTCCAGAGTTGGGACGATTTTAAGCAGGCTTTGCATGGCGAAAACAATGGTGACTTGGAGGGCGAAGACCATTCCAAACGCCTTCGTCATGGCTGAGATTGATAGGTTGATGACAGGGAACTGCATCGTTTGCATCAGGTGGTAGATATATAAAAAGAGGTTTAATGATTTCGCTCATTAAACCTCTTTTTATATGTTCTGAAGCCTGAAAAGACTTTGTGTTACTTGTTTGTAACCGTTCTTCTTTCCTGAATGCGAGCCCTCTTACCTGTAAGGCCACGCAGATAGTACAGCTTAGCACGACGTACCTTACCGCGTTTGTTCACTTCAATAGAGTCGATGTTGGGTGACTCGATAGGGAAAATACGCTCAACGCCTACTGTACCAGACATCTTGCGAACGGTGAAACGCTTCTTGGTGCCATGTCCTGAAATCTTGATGACAACACCACGGTAGAGCTGAATACGCTGCTTGGCTCCCTCGACGATTTTGTAAGCGACAGTAATAGTATCTCCAGCTTTGAACTCTGGAAACTCATTGCCGGTTGCAAATGCTTCTTCAGCAACTTTAATTAAATCCATTGTATTTGGTCATTAAATATTGTTTGTCGTTCCAACACAACATGGCGAGCAACTCTTCTACTGCCAGCGGTTATGCCGAAAAGCGGTGCAAAGTTACGACAAATATCCCACACTCACAAACATTATTGCTTTTTTTATCGCAGCGTAGCACAGATGTCTGTTGTTGGCACATACAGCTTTCGGAAATTTATTATTTTCATCTGCATGACGGCCTATTTCGGATGGTTGCGCCATTGCCTACCCCTTTTCACCACACAAGGTCTTTTATTGCCATTGGAGGCTGGCATCCCAAAGGTTGCATGGCATTGACGAAGTGGATGTATTGGTAATCTGAGAGTTGGGTCGCACCGATATCCCTGGTGAGGATAGCCTGCTCGTCAAGCAGACGTTGGCGCATCGTCCCACAGAGGAGCGGACGGGTAGGGGTGAATAGTCCGTCGTCGTTTTGCAGGATGATGTTGGCATACGCGCTGTCGGTGAGGAGCCCGTTCTTGAGGATGATGACATCGTCTGCCTGTGCTCCGTGCCATAAGGTGTTGATGGGTGTACGGTCGGCATACTTGTATGGATAGTCAATGTCATCGCCATTGACTACCTTTACCATCTTGCGGGGTCTGAGGGTATAAGGCTGAAAGTCTATTTCCCGTATTTCCGTATCGTATACCACCCTGCATTTGTAGACACCTTTGTGGTTGGCATGCGGTATCTTGATGCAGGAGAGATTTATTCTTGTGCCGTAGTGTGCCTTTAGCGTGCGGTCAACACGTTGTTGGTGCAAGTCGAGCTGTTGCAGGACTCCGTCCACAAGGCGGATTGTCTCAAGGAATTGTATCATGTCGCTGGGAGGTAGATCTTTTCTATTGTTTCGCTATACTCTGACAGGCAGTTGCTGTTCACGGTGATTCCGCCACCACTGCGGAAGTAGAATTTGCCCTGCACCTTCTCTATATAGCGAATGAGCACGCCACTGTCGAGCCGCTCACCATCGTAATATCCAAACACGCCCGTGTAGAAGCCACGCTTTTGCCCCTGCTCTGCTTTGTGGATAAGGTGGATGGTGGCCGTCTTTGGCGCACCTGAGACAGAGCCTGCGGGAAGCATCGAGAGGATGATGTCGCCCAGTTTCGCCTGCCAGTCATTGCTGAGCGTTCCTTTTATCTCGCTGCTTACCTGCAGGATGGAGCGTTGGGGCGTATCTATCTGGTCGATATATCTGAATCGTGCAACCTCTACCTCGTTGGCATTCAGTCCTAAGTCATTGCGAAGCAAGTCTACCACCGTAACATGCTCTGCCGTTTCTTTCGGGTCATTGAGTATGGTCTCCCTGGCATTTGGCAATGCGGCATCTATTGTTCCCTTCATCGGGAAGGTGGAGATGGTGTTGCCCTCGATACGCACAAAGATTTCTGGCGAGAAGCAAACGAAGTGCTCCGGTACAAGGAGGCAGTACGGGGCCCGCGACGTTTCGAAGATGTCAAGCATCGAGGCGTTGCAGGTAATGGGTGTTTGCACGGTGAGATTGGCAAGAAACGAGTCGCCTCTGTGCAAGCCATGGCTTATGGTGTCGAAGCGTTGTTGATAGGCCTCAAGGCTCATGGGGTGAGCGGTGAGGCGTGTATCTATGTCTTTTCGCTTCACGGTGCTGTTGCCTCCTAAAGGTGTCCGGAAGAGAATGTCTTGCTGTTCAAGCGGGTTTTCCATGAATATGGCGTTTTCAAGCTCAAAGTCGAACGCAAAGAGAAAAGGTGTATGGGCTGCCGCGCAGCGGTTCATCTGTCTGGCAGCAGTGTGGGGCGAGGTCATTTTCATACGGCATAGAAGTTTTGGAGCATTTGTAATCCGCAAGGTGTCATGAACGATTCGGGGTGGAACTGGACTCCAAACAGCGGGGCGTTCCGGTGTTGCAAAGCCATGACCATGCCGTCACTGGTTTCAGAGACGACCTCAAGGCAACGAGGCAGGCTCTCCTTTTCCACTGCCCATGAGTGATAGCGTGCCACTGTTGTTTCCTGCCCAAGATGCTTGAAGAGCGGTGATGTGTCGTTAACCCTCACTTGTGAGGTGCCGCCGTGCACGGGGTGTGGCAGCTGGTACAGCTTTGCCCCGTAGGCTTCCGCCAAGGCTTGGTGGCCCAGACACACGCCAAGATAGGGCACCTTGCCCTCTATGACAGGGAATATTTTAGGCAGAAAGCCCGCCTCTGAAGGCAGCCCGGGGCCGGGGGAGGCCACGATATGGCGGTATCGCAGTAGGGAGGAAAGTGAGATTGCATCGTTCTTCCGCACCTCAAACCGCTCGTTTTCAGGTGCTGCTGCCCGTAAAAGGTGAAAGAGGTTGTAGGTAAACGAATCGTAATTGTCAATGATGAGGGTACACATTGTCATATATACATTTGTTGGTTGATGAAAAGGCTCGCATTGGGATTCCTATGGAAGATAGGATATGGAGAAGTAAACAGTACCACCCTACATCATGCTGCACGGATGGTGCAAAGATAATAAAAAACAAAAGAACGCCACCATCATGGGCTGTTGTTTTTCTTTTGTGCGGTCATGGCACGGCTCTTTCATTTGAAAAGTCTTGGTTCTTTTTTGCTAAATAATTACCTGTTGTGTTCGATGGGTGTTAAATTATATTATAAGATTACAGGTGGAAAGGATAGATGCGAATGCTTTAACTATCTTTGTACAATAAAAACAATATTTTGTATGATGCAAAAACGAATAGTAGGAGCGTGCATCGGCATGTGCATGGTGTGTGCGTCGTGCGTACATCAGTACCAACTCACGAGTGTTCAGCGAACGCGTATCGTGGTAGACCAGCGCTATGATGCCACGCATGACAAGGTTGTTGAGATGTTGATGCGACCTTATAAAGAAGATATTGACAGCCTCATGGGGCCAGTTGTGGGACGTGTGGCGCGTGACATGAGTGTGAAACGACCAGAAAGCACGCTGTCAAACTTATTGTCCGACATCCTGGTGTGGGGCGCAAAGAAAGCCAACGATGCACCCGATTTCGCCGTTTACAACATGGGTGGCATCCGTGCGGCATTGGTCAAGGGCGACGTTACCATTGGCGACGTGGTGGATGTGGCGCCCTTTGAGAACAAGCTTTGCCTGCTTACGCTCACCGGAGCGCAGGTTCTTCACCTCTTTGAGCAGATGGCTAGCGTGGGTGGTGAAGGCGTGAGCCGGGAGGTTCGGTTAGTGATTACCAGGGATGGACGGCTTAAATCGGCCTTGATTAACGGGAAAGAAATAAATCCAAACGCTAAATATCGCATCGCAACCTTGGACTATCTCGCACAGGGCAATGACAAACTCGTGGCTTTCAAGCACAAGACGGATGTGGTGTCGCCACAGGTTTACGAGAACAACGTGCGCTTCATCATCATCGACTACTTCAAACAACAGGCGGCAAAGCATGAGGAAGTAGATGCGAAGATAGAAGGAAGAATAGTCATAGAATAGATTTGACCATCAAAAAGAAGGAGAAAAAACAAATGAAGAGATACCTGTTTGTAACCATAGCGTTGCTCATGATGGCCGTGATGCCAATGGCGGCGCAAGACAAAACCTTGACCATTCTGCACACCAACGACACGCATAGTTGCATTTATCCCTTGAATCCCAATTTGGCCGACACGATGTTGGCGGGTCGAGGTGGATTCATTCGCCGCATCGAGATGTTGAAGCAAGAGCGAAAGAAAGACCCTGATTTGTTGCTGTTCGATAGCGGTGACTTTAGTCAAGGTTCACCTTATTACACCCTTTACAAAGGCGAAGTGGAGCTAAAGCTGATGAACAGGATGGGCTATGATGCGGGTACGATTGGCAACCACGAGTTTGATTTCGGCATGGAGAACCTCGCTTTCATCCTCCGAAACCTGCGTTTTCCCATTGTCTGCACCAACTACGATTTCACGGGAACACCCTGTGAAGGTTTGGTCAAGCCTTACTTAATCGTTAAGCGCAAAGGTATTAAGATAGGTGTCTTCGGCCTTTCGCCGGCTTTGGATGGACTGGTTGATGCCCAGAAATGCAAGGGTGTGCGGTATTTGGACCCTGTGAAGACGGCGCACGACACGGCTCTGATGCTCAAGCGCGACAAGAAGTGCGACTTGGTGATTTGTATTTCACATTTGGGATGGCTGGATAGCCGCGAAGGAGATAAAGCCATGATTGCTGGGTCGCGGTATATCGACTTGGTCTTGGGCGGTCATTCGCACTCTTATTTCAAGACCCTGATGTACGCAAAGAACCTGGATGGAAAAGAAATTCCGGTCGACCAGAACGGCAAACACGCTGTATTTGTAGGAAAACTCAAACTCTCTTTCGCCAAGAAAAAATAAGGAAAAAGGCGCCGAAGCAGCGCCTTGATATCAAATAGCGGCTTGCAATCCGTGGCACTTATGATGTGCCGGGAGGGTTGTAAGCCGCTGTTTGTTATTCAAAATAGAAGGTGAGAACAATCATTTTGGATCGAGATCGATCCACGGATTTGGCATACGGAATCATGTTTTTGTCCTTCAAACCATCCGCATGCTTGGCATCGTAGCTGTTGGTCAAGCCAAACAAAAACTTCAATTCGGGTCTCAATTTGAAATAAGGTAGGTAGAAATCGCAGCCAACCCCCACCTCTGCGAATGTTTCGTATCGCTTCAAGGCAACGTATTGGTCACTGTTGCCACTCAAATTCACCATGGGATTCACGCCAGCCATGAGGTAAGGACGATGATTGTTGAAGCGAGGTGCGGCAAAAATCAAGTCGAGTGCGGTAGAGATGTACGCCGTCTTGATATCTTGTCGTTCTTCGATGGCCTGCCCATTCGCATCCTGTTTGTTGAAATTGTGAAACGTCAGGTGGCGATTACCGAAGTACATGGCTGGGGCAATGCGGAACTGAAAGTTGGTACTCAGTCTGAATTCGCCCAGCACGCCCACCGTTAAACCTGCGTCCCATCGGTCTTGATCGGTCGTGATGAGTGCTTCGCTCGTCGAACCATCCTCGTGAGTGATGTGCTGTGTGCCAACGTTATTGAACTCAATGTCCTGAAAATGAGTGCCCAGCAGCACGCCAAAATGGAACGGGCGCAGGTCGGTATAGGGCCGATTTTGCACCCTTCGGTCGGGCTGCGCATAGGCAACCATCGCGCATAGAGCCAACAGCAGGATGTGAAAAACCTTCTTCATGATGTATCATTAACGCTATTTTTCGGCGGATATTGCCTTGGGCGCGCAGGGTTTTGTAGATAAAAAACAGAAACACAAAGTTCTTAATAGTTTTGAAAAAAGTGTCAATCTTATAGTTATCTCAAAAAATATGCTTATTTTTGTTGACATGTCATCCAGTTTGAATCGTAAACCTGACGAAGCTCTTCGCTGGTTTTTCTCACCATTCAGCAGGGGCTTGTGATGGCATAGCAAGCGTTGAAGCGGAGAAATAGGTGGCTCAATGTCAACCTATTCACCCACACCATCAGTGTAGAATGAATGTAACCAAAATCATAAAAACTATGTATCATTATTTTAGAAAATCTTTTTTAGGAATTACAATGCTTTGCGCGGCCCTGTGTGCAACCACACTAACGGGCTGCACAGACAAGAAAGGAGCCGATTTGGACAACAACCCTTTGATGAAAGAGAGCACGCTACCTTTTGGCGCGCCTGATTTTAGTAAAATCAAAACCGAACATTTTTTGCCAGCGATGAAAGCTGGAATCGAAGAACAGCGTGAGGCCATCAAGGCCATTGTGGACAACAAAGACTCGGCGACATTCGAGAACACCATTCTGGCTTATGAAAAGAGTGGGGTATTGCTCGACCGAGTAACCAGTATCTTCTTTGGACTTACCAGCGCAGACAAGACCCCTGAGCTGGAGAAAGTAGAGAACGAGGCTGTGCCTTTGCTCACCGATTTCGACAACGAGATATCGTTCAACCAACCGTTCTTCGATCGAATCAAATATGTTTACGATCACGAACACGATAAGTTGCAAGGCGAAGACAAAAAGTTGTTGGAGGAAGTGTATAAGAATTTCGTGCGTTCTGGGGCTTTGTTGCCAGCAGATAAGAAAAAACGCATGGAGGAAATCAACAACAAAATTGCCAAATTGCAGCAGGATTTTGGTAACATGTTGCCAAAAGCTACCAACGAAGCGGCCATTTGGGTGGACAAGGTTGAAGACCTCGCAGGACTGAGTGAGGCAGATGTCGCACAGTGCAAGAAAGACGCTGAGAGCCGCGATGGCAAGGCTCCTTACTGCATCGTGATTACCAACACCACGCAACAGCCCATCTTGGCAAGCCTTGAAAACCGTGCGTTGCGCGAGCGTGTGTTCAATGCTTCCATTCATCGTGCCGACGGAACAGGAAAATTCAACACCTTCCCCATCATCGTTGAGATGGCAAAGTTGCGCGCTGAGAAGGCCGAACTGATGGGATTCAAGAATTATGCGGCTTACTCGCTGGACAATACCATGGCGAAAAATATGGACAATTTGAACGCTTTCCTCAAGCAGTTGATTGGTGCTTACACGTCAAAGGCCGATGAGGAAACGCGCGCCATCGAGGCGTATGCGCAGAAAACCATGGGAACTGATTTCAAATTGCAGCCTTACGACCGGTTCTATTATTCGGCTAAGATGAAGAAAGAGCAGTTCAACTTCTCGGAAGATGAGGTGAAACCCTATTTCAACCTCGACTCTGTACTGGTTAATGGCGTGTTCTTTGCCGCCAACAAGGCTTACGGACTTTCTTTCAAAGAGCGTACCGACCTGCCCACCTACCACAAGGACATGAAGGTGTTTGACGTGATGGACAAGGATGGCAAGCAGCTGGCATTGTTCTATGTTGACTATTTCCGCCGGCCAACCAAGCGGGGTGGCGCATGGATGAGCTCGTTTGCCAAGCAATGCAAGCTGCGCAACCAGCTGCCTATTATATATAATGTGTGCAACTTTGCCAAGGCTCCGGAAGGACAACCCACGCTGCTTACTTGGGATGAGGCAACCACCATGTTCCACGAGTTTGGGCATGCGCTGCACGGTATGCTCTCGAATTGTAAGTACAACACGTTGAGTGGAACGGCTGTGACGCGCGACTTCGTAGAGATGCCCTCACAGTTTAATGAGTCGTTTGCCGTCATTCCCGAAGTGTTTGCTAACTTCGCCAAGCATTATAAGACCCAAAAGCCCATGCCGGAAGAATTGAAACAGAAGATGCTCAACTCACTTCAATTCCATTCAGCATACGCCCTGGGCGAGAACCTGGCAGCCACTTGTTTGGATTTGGCTTGGCACAACATGCCTTCATCGCAAATCCCTGCGGCCGACAAGGCTGGTGAGTTTGAGACGAAAGCACTCCAAGGAATTGGGCTGTACAACGTACAGATTCCTCCACGCTATTCTACCTCGTACTTCAACCATGTGTGGGGTGGCGGCTATGTGGCTGGCTATTACAGCTATCTGTGGTCGGAAGTGCTCGCTGTTAACGTGGCCGACTACTTCAATACGCATGGCGCATTGAAACCAGAGGTAGGTCAGGCTTTCCGTGACAAGGTGCTCAGCCGAGGCAATACGGGCGACCTGATGCAGATGTTCTGCGACTTTACAGGCTTGAAGGCACCAGATGCCAAGGCCCTGTTGAAGGCTCGTGGACTTTGATAGGTCTTCGTCTGACTATTGATTAGATTTTCAATTTGAGCGTTGCCTTATCTTGTTTTCCTGGCTGGTGGCCGATTTTTCAGGGCCATCAATACTGCCAAGTAAAACAAGGTGGGGCAACGTGTTTTTATGATAAACTGACTTGTGGCGGAAAACAGTCATGCGGCTGTACCCTCATGACCAGCTTACGAAACATGGTCATGTATTCTCTTGTTTTCCAGTTATTTAGAACATTTTTCCAAAAGCATAAAGATTGAATGGCAAAGTCATTGAGTTTAGCGTCCAAAGTCATTGGGTTTGGCATCCAAATGCAATGGGTTTGCGCTCCAAAGTCATGGAGTTTGAAATTTCACCCCAAATACTTGGGCGACGCACGGGTGAAATGAGGCGAATAGGGTGTGCAGCGTAGGGTCGCACCAAGGATTCGCATAACCTTTTTTCTAATCAAGAATTTCAATTTCACATCAAAAAACCTTTTTCATTGAAAGTACTGTGCGTATTCTATGTAAAATAACGTTTTTTACAATCATTGATGCGGTTCATTCAAGGGTTTTTCGTAACTTTGTGGCCAAATACACATAAAAATATGGCTGGAGTAAAACAAATTAAAACAGCGTTGGTTTCCGTCTTTCACAAAGATGGATTGGAGGCACTGTTGGCAAAGCTGCATTCTGAGGGCGTAAAATTCCTTTCAACAGGTGGCACACAACGGTTTATCGAGTCGTTAGGCTACGAATGTCAAACGGTGGAGAGCGTCACTTCTTATCCATCTATCTTGGGTGGACGCGTCAAGACGTTGCACCCCAAGGTGTTCGGCGGTATTCTTGCCCGTCGTGAAAACGAGGGCGACCGTGCGCAGATGCAGCAATATGACATCCCGGCAATCGATTTGGTGGTGGTTGACCTTTATCCTTTCGAGGAGACAGTGGCCAGTGGTGCTTCAGAACAAGAAATCATTGAGAAGATTGACATTGGGGGTATCTCCCTGATTCGGGCTGGTGCTAAAAACTTCAACGATGTGGTTATCGTGCCCAGCAAGAACGAATATGGCATGTTGCAGGACATCCTTGAAAAGAATGGCGCACAAACCACGCTCGAAGAGAGAAAGCAGTTTGCCGAGCGTGCCTTTGGGGTGAGCAGCCACTACGACACGGCTATCCACCAATGGTTTGCAAAATAAAGAAGATATAGGCTGGCAAGGGGTGGCTCCTTGTCGGCATTTAGGCCTAAAAATAAAACATAAACAGATATGGGATTTTTTTCTTTTATCCAAGAAATAGCAATGGACTTGGGTACCGCCAACACCATCATCATCAGTGATGACAAGATTGTGGTTGACGAACCGTCGGTTGTTGCACTGGATCGTCGCACCGACAAGATGATTGCCGTGGGTGAGAAAGCGAAGTTGATGTACGAGAAGACGCACGACAACATTCGCACCATTCGTCCGCTGCGCGACGGAGTAATCGCCGACTTTACGGCCTGCGAGCAGATGATGCGTGGCTTAATCAAGATGGTGAGGCCTGGTAGACGCTTGTTCTCAACGTCACTTCGCATGGTCATCGGGGTTCCTTCGGGCAGTACCGAGGTGGAGCTTCGCGCCGTACGCGACTCGGCCGAACATGCCGACGGTCGTGATGTGTACCTGATTTTTGAACCGATGGCGGCCGCCATAGGTATCGGCATCGACGTTGAGGCACCGGAAGGCAACATGATTGTGGACATCGGTGGCGGTAGTACCGAGATTGCTGTGATCTCGTTGGGCGGCATCGTGTCGAACAACTCCATTCGTACGGCCGGTGATGACTTGACGGCCGACATCCAGGAATACATGAGCAGGCAGCACAATGTCAAGGTGAGCGAGCGCATGGCAGAACGTATCAAGATTCACGTTGGCTCTGCGCTGACCGATTTGGGCGAAGAGGCTCCTGAAGATTATGTTGTTCATGGACCTAACAGAATCACGGCTTTGCCGATGGAGGTGCCTGTTTGCTATCAAGAAATAGCGCACTGTTTGGATAAAACCATCGCCAAAATAGAGAATGCCGTGCTGTCTGCTTTGGAGGCAACACCGCCTGAGTTGTACGCTGACATCGTGAAAAATGGCATCTATCTCAGTGGTGGCGGTGCCTTGCTGCGCGGACTTGACAGGCGATTGACAGACAAAATCAACATTCCTTTCCACATTGCAGAAGATCCATTGCACAGTGTGGCAAAGGGAGCAGGCATCGCTTTGAAGAATGTAGACCGCTTCTCGTTCTTGATGAGATAACGGTTAAGGGTTTGTGACACTGAAAATCAATTGTATGCATGCGGAATCTCATTGAGTTTCTTGCAAAACACCACCATTGGTTTGTTTTTATATTGCTTGAAGCTATCAGTTTTACGTTGCTGTTCAGGTACAACAGTTACCAGAACAGCGTATGGTTCTCGTCCGCGAATGTCGTGACGGGAAAGGTTTATGAGTGGAGTTCACAACTGGAAAAATTCTTCTCATTGGCCACGGTCAACCAGCATTTGACCCAACGAAATCTGGCTTTAGAGCAAAAAGTTGTGGAGCTTTCAGAGAAGCTGACGGCCGTGACGAAGGATTCATCTTATGTCAAGGCCGATGTCACCCAGCAGTTGTCCCAGTTTAAGCAGATTCCTGCCAAGGTGGTGAGCAACTCTTTAAAGGATGCCAACAACCTCATTACTATTGATAAGGGGTCGGTAGACGGCGTGCGAAAAGACATGGGTGTGGTCAGTGGAACAGGCGTTGTGGGGATTGTTTATTTGGTTTCGTCACACTATGCCGTCGTGATTCCGCTGCTCAACACAAAGTCGAATGTGAGTTGTAAGATTGAGAATCGCGACTATTTTGGTTTTCTCAACTGGCAAGGAGGCTCCACCGATCAGGCCTTCTTGGATGACATTCCACGGCACGCACGCTTCAAATTGCACGAAAACATCGTAACCAGTGGTTACTCATCGGTCTTTCCGCCAGGCATTTTGGTGGGAAAGATTCTGCATGTTTACAACTCTCCTGATGGCGTTTCGTATCGGTTGTGTGTTCAGCTCGCCACCGATTTCGCCACATTGCGTGATGTTTCCGTCATTGACAACACGCTGATGAAAGAGCGAATTGAGGTGATGAGGGCTGCACGTGATTCGATGGAAGTGAAAGACAATTAAAGTTATTGGATATGAGTATAGACATGTTGAAAGGAATATCATTCTTTGTCCTGCTCTTGTTGCTGCAAGTGTTGGTGTTCAACCATATCCATCTCTTTGGTTTCGCCACCCCTTTGCTGTATGTTTACGTCATGTTGCTGTTCCGACGCAACTTCCCTAAGTGGGCCATCTTGTGTTGCGGATTCTTAGGGGGCTTATGTGTTGACATCTTTTCCAATACTCCTGGCTTGGCAGCAGCCAGCATGACGTTCATTGGTTTGCTGCAACCTTACGTGCTGATGTTGTTCTTGCCGCGCGAGAGTGCTGATGATTTGCAGCCGTCCATGCGGTCGTTGGGCGTGGCATCGTTTTTGAATTATGCCTTGTTGCTGGTGTTTTTGTACTGCATTGTCTTTTTCACGCTCGAGGCTTTCAGCTTCTTCAATTGGATGCAATGGCTCAAATGCGTGGTCGGTAGCACCATACTAACGTTAATATTGCTGCTCACTTTAGAAAACATGCGGAAGGATTAGTGGGTTGATGAGGCTTTTGTTGCGGATGAATGAAGGATTATAATCTTGAAAAACGTAGATATGTCATAGCCGGGGTGGCCATCGTGATTGTGGTCATCTATATCATCCGTCTGTTTACCTTGCAGTTGTTAAGCGATGATTATAAGAAGAATGCCGACAGTAACGCCTTCCTCAAAAAGATAGATTATCCCTCTCGTGGCATCATTACCGATCGCCATGGCAAACTTATGGTGTACAACCAGCCTGCTTACGACATCATGGTGGTGATGAATGAGCAGAAAAACAGGATTGACACCCTCGAGTTTTGTGAAGCCTTGGGCATTACCAAAGACTTTTTTAAAGCGCGCATGACCGAGATTAAGGATAGAAACAAAAACCCCGGTTATTCGCGTTTTACGCAACAACTCTTCATGAGTCAGTTGAGCGACAAAGAGTTCAGCGTGTTTCAAGAGAAGATGTATCGCTTTCCGGGGTTCTATGTTCAGAAGCGAAGCATTCGGCAATATCAATATCCTTACGCAGCACATGTATTGGGAGATGTGGCCGAAGTTTCGCCAAGTGACATCGAAGGGGACGATTATTACCAGGCTGGCGACTATATAGGAAAGCTGGGTGTGGAGCGTTCTTACGAGAAACAGCTGCGTGGACAGAAAGGTGTTCAAATCCTGTTGCGTGACGTACATGGTAAAGTTCAGGGGAGTTATCAAAACGGTGAGCTTGATACCAAGCCCATTCCGGGCAAGAACCTCACCCTATCTCTCGACCTTAATCTGCAAGCGTTGGGTGAGAGATTGCTGCAAGGAAAGATAGGAAGCATCGTTGCCATTGAGCCTTCCACGGGCGAAGTGCTATGCATGGTATCGTCACCCACCTACGATCCGCGTTGGATGGTGGGGAAGAAAAGGGGGAAAGTACATCATGCGTTGCAGCGAAACCAATGGAAACCCCTGCTGAACCGCAGCATCATGGGGCAGTATCCACCGGGGTCAACCTTCAAAACCACCCAGGCTTTGACCTATCTCTCGGAGGGAATCATCTCTCCTTCCACGTCGTTTGCCTGCCATCGCGGATTCTATTACCGCGGACTTCACGTGGGTTGTCACGGTCATGCCTCACCCTTGTCACTCGTACCGGCCATCAGTACTTCGTGCAACGCTTATTTCTGTTGGGGATTGTACTATATGATAGGCAACCGTCGCAAATACAAGAACGTGCAAACCGCCATGGACACTTGGCGCGACTACATGGTGAGCATGGGCTTTGGCTATAAACTTGGCATCGATTTGCCAAGTGAAAAGCGCGGATTGATACCCAATTCGGCTTTCTATGACAAAGCCTATCATGGCTCATGGAACGGCTTAACCATCATTAGTATCTCCATTGGACAGGGTGAAGTGAACCTCACTCCCTTGCAAATTGCCAATCTTGGGGCAACCATTGCTAACCGAGGCTACTATCATGTGCCGCATGTGGTGCGCAAAGTGCAAGGCGAACCGCTCGATACCCTGTTCACTCGCCGCCATTACACCAAGGCCAACAAGCGGGCATACGATTATGTTGTGGCGGGAATGCGTTCGGCTGTTGAGCGCGGAACCTGCCGAGCAGCCAACCGAGCTGATTATGCTGTGTGCGGAAAGACAGGTACGGCGGAGAATCGTGGACACGACCATTCGGTCTTCATGGGCTTCGCTCCGATGAACAACCCTAAGATAGCCATCGCCGTTTATGTGGAGAATGGCGGATTTGGAGCCGAATTTGGTGTGCCAATTGGTTCTCTTATGATGGAACAATATATTAAAGGAAAGCTTTCTCCGGCATCGGAAGAGAAAGCAAAAACAATGCAAAATCGTCGAATAGGATATGGCTCGAGTAACCGATAAACCCTCTGGAGTGTTTCGTTCACTTGACTGGTGGACCATTCTCATCTACATGGCGCTGCTCATCTTTGGGTGGCTCAGTGTGTGTGGGGCCAGCTACACCTACGGCGATACCGATATTTTCAGCCTCAGTACGCGGTCGGGTATGCAGATTGTGTGGATTGCCACCTCCGTCTTCTTAGGCATGGTGCTGGTTTTACTCGATGACCGATTCTACGACATGTTCTCGTATATCATCTATGTCGCATTCCTCGTGCTGCTCTTTGCCACCATCTTCAATCCGCATGACATCAAGGGTTCGCGCTCATGGTTGGTGCTGGGACCGATTAGATTGCAGCCCGCAGAGTTTGCGAAGTTTGCAACAGCGTTGGCCGTGTCAAAGTTTATGGGGCGCTATGGCTTTGACATTCATCAATGGAAAGACTTTGCCATCGCCATTGGCATCGTCTTGTTGCCTATGCTCTTCATCATTGCGCAGAAAGAAACAGGTTCAGCCTTGGTTTATTTATCGTTCTTCCTGATGTTCTATCGCGAGGGAATGCCAGGCAGTGTGTTGTTTACTGGCGTGGCGATGGTGATTTATTTCGTGTTAGGTATCAAGTATGAGGATACCGCATTGTGGTCGTTACCCGTTTCTGCGGGCAAGTTCATGGTGCTTTTGTTGGTACAGTTGTTCTCGGCTTCGATGGTGTATCTCTATTGTAAGGATAAGCGGCAAGCCCGTTTTATCTTGTTGGTTTGCTTGGGAGTCACCGCTCTCTCGCTGCTTTTTGCGCAGTTTGTGCTTCCCTTTGACGTGGTCTGGGTGCAGCTCATCGTGTCCATGGTGCTGATTGGTTATCTGACTTATTGTTGGCTGGCCAGCCAAATGAGGAGTTATCTCTACATCGCACTGTTTGCTGTTGGTTCAATCGTGTTCTTTTATTCGGCCGACTACGTGCTCAATAACGTGATGAAACCGCACCAACGCGTGCGCATCACCGTGCTGTTAGGGCTGGAAGAAGATGTGGCCGGGGCGGGTTATAACGTTCATCAGAGTGAGATTGCCATTGGTGCGGGCGGACTAAGGGGGAAAGGATTCCTCAATGGAACCCAAACTAAGCTGAAGTTTGTACCCGAACAAGATACCGATTTCATCTTCTGTACGGTGGGAGAGGAAGAAGGATTCATTGGCTCTGCCGGAGTGTTGGTGCTTTTCTTGGCGTTAATCTTGCGACTCATCAAGCTGGCCGAACGCCAACCGTTTGCTTTTGGGCGCATCTATGGCTATTGTGTGGCCAGCATCTTTCTGTTCCATGTCTTCATCAACGTGGGCATGGTGTTGGGACTTACGCCTGTCATCGGCATTCCTTTGCCGTTTTTCAGTTATGGCGGTTCGTCGCTTTGGGGCTTCACCCTCCTGTTATTCATCTTCCTCAGGATAGACGCGGGGCGCAACTTGGTGCACACCTAAGCTACCGATAGCTCAAAACCCCCAAACCCTTTACCGTTTCGTCAGGCTCACTCCCACGTTGCTGATGCCTGGTAAAATCTCTCTTTTCATGTCATGTCGAACGCTGATGTGTAGCGAATCACCTTCGTGTAAGTCCATCGAAGTGATGTCAAAAGCGTATTGATAGTAGCCAATTCCTTGTCCCTTGGGCACCCCATTGGCACCAATGAGTGTGCAATTGAGCGTGTCGACGTGTTTGATATGCGCCGGAAGAACGGTTTGCTCAACGATGAGCGTGAGTCCCATGAAAGGATATTCGTTGTTGATTCGCAGGGCCAACGCCGATTGGTAGTGTCCAGATGCTTTCAACTTGGGCACATCAAACGCCAGACTGTCATTCTTTTCCCAGCCTGCAAGCGGTGTATGACGAAAGGTGTCATACACTTTTTTTTCGTTGCAAGCTGCAAAAAGGATGCAAAGGATGAGTGCTACCCCCAACTTTCTCATGTCCTATCAATTATCTGCCTGACGTTCTTGATTGTCTTTTCGGGCCGTTCTCGGCCTGCGGTTTTGGTTGTTTCTGCGCCGATTGTTATTGTTTCCCCGTCTTGCATTGCCTTCTGAAGCCTCCGTGTTGGGCCTTTTCTTTCGGTTTTTGTTTTTGTCAAACCTACTGATGTCAGCACCGGCAAGCAAGTCTTTAGGCTTGTGTTCTTCTTTCTTCTGCCCATCATTCAAGAGCGAAGCTGGTTTTTCGCCCCGCTTGTTCATCTCAATGATTTCCTGGATGCGTTGGACATCAATCGTTTCGAGGTCGATGGCAGCGTTCTTTTCGGTAGAGTAGGTCACCATCCCTGTGAGGATATCTGCCTTGAAATGATAATAATCCTTGTCCGCCGTGTGCAACACAATCTCCCTGCTGGGCAGTTTTCGGCTGGCTTCCAGATAGTCGTCGGCCTCATAGTTGAGGCAGCATTTCAGTTTGGCGCACATTCCGGCCAACTTTTGTGGGTTCAACGAGATGTCTTGGATGCGTGCCGAATTGGTGCTAACCGATACGAAGTTCTTCATCCAGGTGGCGCAGCAAAGCTCTCGTCCACACGGTCCGGTGCCGCCAATGCGCCCTGCTTCCTGGCGAGCACCAATCTGTTTCATCTCAATGCGAACGTGGAAAGTTTCGGCCAGCACTTTGATGAGCTGCCTGAAGTCAACGCGTTCGTCGGCGATATAGTAGAAGATGGCCTTGTTGCCGTCACCCTGATACTCCACGTCGCCTATCTTCATTTGCAAACCAAGGTCCTTCGCAATCTTTCTACTCTGTATCATGGTGTCGTGTTCGCGAGCCTTCGCCTCCCTGTATTTCTCCATGTCCACCTCTTTGGCGATGCGGTAGATGCGTTTAATCTCATCTTGCGACCTCAAATTGGCCTTCTTCATTTGCAGCTTCACCAGGCTTCCGGTGAGCGTCACCACGCCAATGTCGTGTCCCGGACTGGCTTCTACGGCCACGATGTCGCCCTTTTTCAGGTCCAATCCGTTCACGTTGTGGAAATATCCCTTTCGGGTATTCTTGAACTGAACCTCCACCAAGTCGGTCGTCAGGTTGTTTCCTGGGATGTCGGCCAGCCAGTCATAGGTGTTCAACTGCTTGTCTTGGCGGCCACACGAGTGGCGGCAAAGGCCTCTGTCACACCCGTTGGCTATCTTGAATTTCATATTTTTGTAATCCATTGTGTAAAAGTTGAGTGGGAGAATGCCGCTGTCACGGTTGTCGGCGGTGTGCCTTCTCGTGGACGACAATCTTGTATATATTGTTATTTTTTGATGAGCAGAACAATCATTTCCAACGCCATGTTGAAGAAAACAATCTTTGCATTGGCGTTTTGCCCGATGTCTCTTCGTGCCGAGGCGAACAGTTCTTCAATCTCCATGACGTTGGCTTCGTTGATGAATCGGGCGAAGTTCTTGGCAAAATCCTCCTCTTCCATCGTCATGTAGTTCAGCTCGGGCAGGCGAAAGTTGTACATAAAGTTTTCGCGAACCATTCTGCTGAAGTAGTCCAGCATGCGCCGCTGCTTCTCTCGTCCGTAGCCGGCAACGCCCTCAGTCCATTTCTTCAGTTCCTTCACGTTGCGCATGTACGCCAGTCGCATCAGCTGTTTGAACGTTTCCAGAAACTGTCTGTTCTCGTTATCGGCATCCAGCGTCTCCAGTGCTTTCAGCCAGTTGCCGTTGGCCGTGCGTGCTATGCGGTGCGCCATGTCGGCTTCCAGTCCGCGTTTTTCTACCAACGCCTTCTCAATGGCCTGGTCGTCAATGCGCCTCACGTCGATGCGTTGCACGCGACTTCGGATGGTCTCGAGCAGTTTTTCGGGCTCCTCGCACACCAGGATGAACAGGGTTTGCAGGGGCGGCTCTTCCAGTAGCTTGAGCAGTTTGTTGGCACAAACCTGATTCATGCGCTCGGGCAGCCAGATGAGGGAGATTTTATAACCGCCCTGACTCGATTTCAAGCTCAGCTTGCGGGTCAGCTCATCGCTCTCTGCCTCAAATATTTGGGCTTGCTGCGTGGTGGCCTTCATGCGGTCGAGCCATTGATCCATGCTGAAATAAGCACCTTCTTTGAGCAGCGTTCGCCATTCCCTGCCAAAGTCGTCGCTCACCATTTTGTGGTCAGACGAGGTGCCTGTTGGGCGAATCACGGGGAAGGTGAAGTGTAAATCGGGATGCTCCCAGTTGCGCAGCATGGCCTCGGCATTGGTCACGGCATGGTCGTTGTTCAGCACCGATTGCCCCTCTTCGTTGCGCTCGCCCAGCAAATAGGAGGCGAAAGCCAGCGCCAAGGCCAACTTGCCACTGCCGTACGGACCGCAAAGCATGATGGCATGGGGCACACGGTTCTCGCGCACCAGCTGTAAAAGGCGCGCCTGAGCGTCTTCCTGTCCGATTACTTCGCTGAATTTCACTGTTCCAAAATCGTTGTTGTGGGCCGTTGCCAGCTGCCTTTCCGGCTCGAGCCATCTGTTTGCAAAGTTAGTAAAAAATTCATGAATTATGCTTTGCCCTGCCGATTATTTGTCACTTCCAGGCAAAGCATGCCATCAGATGCTCCGCTCCCTTCCGCTTCCGTCATCATCTAACGTATGGGCGATGGATTTCAATCTCCATGCCTTTACCCGCTAAACCCGTTGACTTTACCCGCCAATCTCCATGCCTTTGTCCTCCAATCTCCATGCAATTGAAAGGCGGTTTCTGGATTTTTGTCAACGTGTTGGATTTCAGGTAGTTGTGTGTTAAATGCCAGATGCCCAACTTGCCATCTCTTGCGTGCGGGATGAGAAGCATTTTGAAGTTGAATCTATCTTTTTGATATATATATCGTAATATTGGTGTAATTCACCAAAAGTGACTACCTTTGGGTGTTAAAACGTTAAAGAAGCAGAACGAAAACACTTTGACAAATCAACTATTTTACCGAATTTTGTCGTGAATGAGGCTGCTTGCCGAAACATTGGAAAACAACTTTAAATCCCAATAAGATGAAAAGAGCATGTAAATTGAAATTCTTTATTTTGTCGGTGGCAACGTGGCTGTATTCGTCAGGGGCCTCGGCACAGAGCAATTTTACGATGAGTGGCGCACTGGCCGACGTTGGAAACGACTCCATCCTCGTGGAGTATGTAGAGCGAAATCCGGACAAGAAAATCATCAATTTTGCTACGCCCGTCAACAACGGCCATTTTAATTTTTCGCTTTCTATAGACAAGGCCTACCAAGGGAGTCTTCGGTTGAAA
>QWCQ01000289.1_pt1 | contig 58715 bp, 48 predicted proteins | sample 1972701 | NCBI WGS metagenome assembly QWCQ01 (sample SAMN09866704, study PRJNA288562) | Human gut metagenome isolate pre4_stool, whole genome shotgun sequencing... | reverse complement strand
ATTGATACCACCTTGTGCAGCGATAGAGTGTGCACGGCGAGGCGAGTCTTGAATACAAAAGTTGAATACATTGAATCCCATCTCGCCCAATGAAGCGGCGGCACTGGCACCTGCTAAGCCTGTACCAACAACGATGACATCCAATTTTAATTTATTCTTTGGGTTAACCAAGCGCTGGTGAGCCTTGTAATTGGTCCACTTCTCAGCTACTGGTCCTTCAGGTATTTTTGAATTTATTTGTGTCATAATATTCTTCCTTACATGTAATCAGATTAAACAATTACGCACAGCACAAACTTGGCGCGCAGCCAAAGGCAAATGCGAGAACAACAACAAGGAAGCCTAACATCAGCAACGTGGCGTACACCTCGCCGATGATCTTCCATCGATTGAACCAGATTTTGTTGCTGATTCCAAGTGTTTGCATCGCACTCCAGAAGCCATGCGTGAGGTGGAACCAGATGGCAACCAGCCAAATGACATACAGCACCACGTACAGAGGTTGTGCGAATGTTTCACGAATGTAACCAAATCCGTCAGCAGGATTGCCTAACGGGTCGGCAATGTGAAAAATCTCGGCAAACATCATGTTGTACCAGAAATTGTACAAGTGAAGAAGTAAGCCCAAAAGAATGATGATGCCTAACACCAACATGTTTTGAGATGCCCACTCTACCTTAGAGCTTCGTTGCGTAACGGCATAACGTTCGTTGCCGCGAGCACGCAGGTTTTGTGCCGTCAGGATGAATGCGTAGACGATATGACAAACAACCAAAGCTGCAAGTGCAATCGTAGCTACCACCGCATACCAGTTGGCACCCAAAAGTTCACAAATCATGTTGTACGCTTCTCCTGAAAAGAGGGCGACAACATTCATTGACATGTGAAATGTCAGGAACAGAATAAGCGCAATGCCGGTAACCGACATGACCACTTTTCTACCAATAGATGAATTGATTAACCACATAAATGATTGATAATTAAAGTATTTAAATGTTAGTATATTGATGTGTGCGTTTAAATAGTTGTTCCTTGGCTGGTGTTCTTTACAAATGTTCATCACCAAACATCCTCATTTTTAGGTATCAGATACCGCCAGCCGTTGCAAAAATACTACAATTTAGTGATAACTCAAAGCTTTTCGTTAAAAATACGAGAAAACTCATCAAGAGGCCGAGAAAGACAAAGATGAGGAACCGATTTTACGCAGATACGCCTAAAAGGAAATCGCAAAAGAACGTGAAAAAAGTTTCACGAACGAACCGCAGTCTTTAACACATTCGCTGAAGAAAGAGCCACCTATCGACAGAGAAAGAACTATCTATCGCCAAAGGGAGCGCAATCTACGCTTCCCCCTTGGTACCTTCGAAAGGAGCAATGGTGCGGCCTGCCATCTCTGGCAGTTGAATCTTGCCAAACTGCTGCTCGTATTTATAGATGTTCTCCTGCAAGGCCATGAGAAGTCGTTTGGCATGTTCGGGTGCCATCACCACACGACTTACCACCTGAGGTTTGGGTATTCCGGGCAAAATACTGGTAAAATCAAATACAAACTCTGAACTGGAGTGTGAGATCAAGGCCAGATTTACATACTTACCCTGAGCCACCTCGGGATTCAACTCCAATTGCAATCCCTGCTGCTGCGTGTTATCTTCCATATCGACAAAACAATTTTTAGTTATTTCAAAATGAATGTAAATATAGTGAGTTTTTTCTATATGCAAGGCTGAACTTCATGATTTTAACACTTTTAAGGTGCACATCTGATTTTATTCGCACACAACAGGGTGCGTGATGCGGCAAAACATGGTGACAATGCCCAAACTTGAGAACCGTTTGATGAAACATAAAAGCTATGCTATAAAACGAGATGGAACACGCTCCTACTGGTGAAATATCTTGACAACACACTCTCTTATAATTTGCGTATTTACGAACAGCCTTCACCTTTGTACCAAATACGCCCAAAATGAGCAACATCCGTATTCTCTTGACATACAACATCTTACAAAATCAAGACACGAATATCATCCCATTTACGCGCTATTTTAAGCACAAAAGCATAGCTTTTAGGCAGATATTTGCATGCTTTTGCCACATAATACCATGTTTATTGGGCGGCAATATCATGCATCTAACACCTTAAACGCATTGCTTTTGCCTTAAAATCTTATTTTTCTTGCTTCATGATAGCTTGTTTGCATCCTCCTTGCCTATTGATTTTTTCTAGATTGAAAGTTTTGAAGTGCCATTTTAGGGTGGTTTTTTAGTAAAGAAATGGAACATTTTTGAACGAAACATCATCAAACCGTTTTCGGGAAAGGGCTCAAGCGCATCCCAAGAACAGCTACATTGGAGTTACGGTTCACACATCATCAGCACATTTTAGGGGCAATGCGATACAGATAAACTACTTTTTCGTAACTTTGCCGACGACATCCTTTCGTACCATCTAAGGTACAACAAGGAATAACAAGACGCTAAAAAACAAACTCACCATGCCAAGAAAAAAGAAATCAGAACTGAAAGATTACGCCGTCATCACACTGGCCATGCTCATGGGTAGCTTAGGCCTAACCGTCTTCTTACTGCCCAACCACATCGGTATGGGCGGCATCACAGGTATCTCGTCTATCATCTATTGGGGGTTTAATATTCCCGTAGAGGTCACTTACCTAGTCATCAACGCCACCCTGCTGGCCTTTGCACTCAAGATTCTGGGGTGGCGATTTTGCGTCAAGACCATCTATGCAGCCCTTACGTTCGCCATGTTTGTGTGGCTCATCAGACAGGTGACGCACGATGAGGCAATCATCAACGACCAACCTTTCATGGCGGCCATTCTGGGAGCTGTGCTGATGGGGTCGAGTATCGGAATGGGATTGTCGAGCAACGGCAGTACGGGAGGAACGGATGTCATTGCGGCCATGATCAACAAATATCATGACATCTCGCTGGGAAAGGTGATTTTGCTCTGCGACATCACCATCATCACGTCCAGCTACCTGGTGTTGCACGACTGGGAGCAGGTGTTGTATGGCTATGTGGTGCTCATTGTTTCTTCGGCTTGCGTGGACAAAGTGGTGAACATGAACCGGCGGTCGGTTCAATTCTTCATCATCTCAGAAAAATACGAAGAGATAGGTAGGGCCATCAATACGACGGTTCAACGAGGATGTACCACGCTCACGGGCAATGGATTTTACTCTGGACGCGACATGAAAATGCTTTTCGTACTGGCCAAACAAACTGAGTCGTCCATGATTTTCAGAACGATTGACGAGATTGACCCAGAAGCTTTTGTCTCTCAGAGTGCGGTTATCGGTGTGTACGGACTGGGATTTGACAAGTTCAAGGTGAACAAAAAGAAGAAATTACAACGAGCAGCGCAGGCTAAAAAAGAAGTACCCGCCAGCTGATTTGGGCCAGACAAGGGTCGATGTGCCGCTGTATCGGCATACAAATAAGGTGTGTCATTAAACTGGCACACCTTATTTTTATTCGTTTACTTGCGAATGATTTCAAAAATTTCTGCGTCGCCCTCGATGGATAGGCGGGTAGCTTTTTTCGCAACATCACACTGATAGAAGGATGAAGTAACGGTAGTTTCTGCCACCACACGTCCCTTCTTGTCATGTTGTTTCACCCTGACCGACTGGTTTTCTGGCAGCTTCATCAGCAAAATATAACGCTGCGTATGCTTGGGAATGTCGAACGAAAGGGTGCCAGCGAGATGGAAAGAGGTCAAAGGTTGTTCATCAAAAGCACGGATAGCCTGCTCGCCTTGGTCTGTATGTACGTCAAAATCCAGGCGTAACAACGTGATAGGATTGATCTTGAACGTGCGAATGGCCAGCCAATGGGTCTTCTCTGAAGGCAGTTTGCGTAAGCGCACATAGCGCCCCATCACGCCCTGCCCCATCCAATGAATATCGTATTGCTTCCGAAGGTCGGCGATGAGCGGGTGCCAAGTCTGTCCATCAGCAGAGCATTCAAGGATGGCGTGGTCGAAATAATCTACGTCATCTGTCGCATTGCGGCCTTGCTTGAGGTCAACTTCCCAAATCGGCATCACCTTTCCCAGGTCCAGTCCAACCCAATCTCCCGTCTTTTGTGCGATGCCCGAATGATAGAATGAGAGGGTATCGGCATCCAACATGTTCTTGCTCTGCGTGGTATACACGCTGGGATAAGACCCGATGGGACGCTGTATGGCTGACTTTTTCCCCGCGAGTTGCTCATAGAAGGCCTCACTCATATCCTCCATGGACTTTTCATAAAACGGCTGTAGCTTCATGGTTCCCGACCGATGGGCGTCGTAAGCCTTCTTATCTTCCGCGCTCATGAGGTTCTGCACATAGCTGTTCCAGAATGCTTCCGGGGCTTCATGCTTAAACATCTCTATGAGTTTCAACGCATTTTTACCGCGCGTTCCCAGCTTACCGAACTCGGTGAGCCATGGACGCAACTCGTTGAACAGCCCTCGGTTGGCCAATCCTTGTTCCAATTGTGCCGGCACCTTCTCTATCTTTTCGAACTCAAGCATGAGGTCATCATATTGTTTTGGGGTGTAATGATCCAGGCTGAAGGTTGTTGTTTCCCACGATTCGTCACGTCGATAACCCGTTTCTGTGTCGGCAGAATGGATGGCAAAGGTTCGATACGCGTCCTTTGCCTGCGGCGCCATCACCGCCAAAGCACGTTCCCAACTGTCCAATGCGTTATAGGCTGTAGGGTTCCAAGCGTAGTCAGCAACGCTGTACAAGGCAAGTTTAGAGGCCTCACCATGCTCCATGGGGTTGCTCAGCAGACCGGTCATCTCCCCTGCGGTGACGGTGTTTTCAAGTCCGTAGACGGGTCCTTGCAACACGATGTGGCGCACATAGTCGGTCACGGGATAGTTCCACCAAAACAGAGCCGGCCGCTTGATGCGTGAATTGACCCACGCTAAGGTAGTTCGTGTGACGTCACTGCATACAACATCACCTGTCCAAAACACCCTCACCGATGGGTCTAAGGTTCGACCATACACCGACAAGCTGCCTTCGGGCGTAGGGTTGGCCCAGGCGCGGCTATAGTCTGTGGGACAAATGATGAGTGGCGAAACGTCTCCTTTGACCTTGACAAATTCTTTTGTAAGGCGGTTCAACAGCTCTACTTGCCTGGCTGGATTGGTTCCATCACCAGAGATATCATCAAAGAAGATGGCGAACGAGCGAACTCCCAGTTGGTACATCAGGTCGAATTTGTGCTTCAGGTTGTTGTAATCTTCCTCATTCCACTTGATGTCTTTGCCTGGATGAATGGCCCAAACAAACTCTACCCTGTTTTTATCACAGGCTTCCACCAGCTCATGAATGTTCTTAGCTTCGTCCGCCGGATAAGGCTTTCGCCAGTTGGGTGAACTGTGATAAGGGTCGTCTTTGGGTCCGTAAACGTATGTGTTCAACTTGTATTTGCCATAAAAATCAATCAACGATAGGCGCACCTTGTGTGACCAGGGGGTTCCATAGAATCCTTCAATGATGCCACGATATGGGAAAACGGGATAATCATTGACCTCCAAGTAAGGCAGGGTCTTGCCGTTTTGGGCGATGGGGCTTTCCAATATCTGACGCAACGTCTGGATGCCATAGTACACACCGGCATCATCATAGCCGACAATATCAATTCCTTGCTGGTGAATGCGCAACGAATAAGCACCGCTGACGGGCTTCACGCTGCAGCTTTTAACTGTATTTTCCAAGGCAATGTTCAAGGGAATGCCAGCGGATTGCAAGGGCAGAAAGGACAGATCTTCTTTGATGTTACGTTTCTTTTGACCGAGTTTAGTAGATAGTTTCACCCCAGTCGTGACATCTATTGTTCCACTAATGGATAGATTGAGATAGTTTGGTACCGGATTGATTATCAACCCTTTGTGATCAACTTGATGCCCTGTCAACTTTGGTACGTCTGAACTTTCCTTGCGTTGTGATGACAAATCGAAATCAGACACTTGTGACATGCTCACATGGGAGGACAAAAGTCCTACGAATAAAATAGTTCCAAGTTTAAGATAATTCATAATTTAAAAAGATAAGGGGCGGTAGGAACTCAATCCTACCATTGTTCTACCGGGATGTTCCACGACAATTTGACGCAAAGATAGATAAAATATACTGAATAAATCGGAGTAAAGAGGGTTTTTAATTCGTAATCAAGTCATAATTAAAATTTATTGCGTACTTTTGCGATGTATTGTGTTCTTTGTTTATCAGACATTTACAATAATGCCTGCGCAACGACACAACGATTCGAAAGGATAACAGATTTGGGCAACGAAAAGGCCTTGTCAGGCTCGTAGAAACAAGAAATGCCCACGGAGAAGAAAGGTAATTGATCAATATGAAATTCAAATACGACGTTATAATAATAGGTGGTGGACACGCTGGTTGTGAGGCAGCAACGGCATCTGCCAACATGGGAGCCCGTACATGTCTCATCACTATGGACATGAACAAGGTGGGACAGATGAGTTGCAATCCTGCCATTGGCGGCATAGCGAAAGGACAAATCGTTCGCGAAATTGACGCTTTGGGGGGACAGATGGGCCTCATTACCGACGCAACGGCCATCCAATTTCGAATGCTCAACAAGGGTAAGGGACCTGCAGTGTGGAGTCCTCGTGCCCAATGCGACCGAGGAAAATACATCTGGGAATGGAGAAAGGTGCTGGACAACACGCCCAACCTTGACATTTGGCAAGATGAAGCTCGGGAATTAATCGTAGAAAACGGAGAAGCCGTTGGCGTAAATACCGTTTGGGGAGTTGAGTTTAGAGCGAAAAGCGTGGTCATCACAGCAGGAACTTTCTTGAATGGTCTGATGCATATCGGGCGACATCAACTGCCAGGCGGACGTTGTGCCGAGCCTGCGGTGTATCATTTGAGTGAGAGTATTTCGAGACACGGCATCCGTGTGGATCGCATGAAGACGGGAACTCCTGTCAGAATTGACGCGCGAACGGTGCATTTTGAGGACATGGAACGGCAAGATGGCGAGAACGATTTTCATCAATTCAGCTACATGGGCGAACCAAGAAAGCTGAAACAACTACCTTGTTGGACATGCTATACCAATCAAGAATGTCACGAAGTATTGAGGCAAGGATTGTCAGATTCTCCCCTTTTCAACGGACAAATACAAAGTACAGGGCCGCGTTATTGCCCTTCGGTGGAGACAAAACTTGTCACCTTTCCCGACAAAGATCAGCATCCTCTGTTTTTAGAGCCTGAAGGAGAATGTACTAACGAAATGTATTTAAACGGCTTTTCATCGAGTATGCCGCTGCATATCCAGCTGGAAGCAATCCACAAGATACCTGCTTTTCGCGATGCAAAAATCTATCGAGCTGGCTATGCCATAGAGTATGATTACTTTGACCCTACCCAATTGAAACAAACGTTGGAATCAAAGGTTTTGAAAGGTTTATTCTTAGCTGGGCAAGTAAATGGTACTACCGGATATGAAGAGGCCGCTGGACAAGGTTTGGTGGCTGGAGTGAACGCTGCACTGCATTGCTCTAACAGCGATCCTTTCGTCATGCACCGCGATGAAAGCTACATTGGTGTGCTGATAGATGACTTGACTACCAAAGGAGTTGACGAGCCTTATCGCATGTTTACATCACGAGCTGAATACAGAATTCTATTGAGACAAGATGATGCAGACGGACGATTGACGGAGAAAGCGTACCAATTAGGACTGGCAAGTCGTGAGCGTTACGATTGGTGGATGGAGAAAAAGGAAAGCATTAAGGCTCTTCTTGACTTCTGTGATCAGACGCCGATTAAACCGAATGAAATCAACAATTTCCTTGAAAGCATAGGAACCTCTCCCCTTCATGGCACTTCTAAGATATCTGACCTCGTGGGTCGGCCACAAGTGTCATTGACACAACTTGCCGAACACATCACGAGTTTGAAAGAAATGCTCAACAAACCTCGCAATCGGAAGGAAGAGATTGCAGAGGCAACTGAGATAAAAATCAAATATAAAGGATACATTGAGCGTGAAAAACTCATGGCCGAAAAGATGCACCGACTTAGGGATATCAAGATAAAAGGACGCTTTCAGTATAGCGAATTACATGAATTATCTACGGAAGCCCGCCAAAAATTAGAGCGAATTGACCCCGAAACGCTCGCACAAGCCAGCAGAATACCGGGTATTTCACCAAGTGACATTAATGTCCTTCTGGTCCTATTAGGGAGATAACTTACATCGAAAGGAATCATATAGCAGATATGTTTCACATGAAACAATAAGATATTTAATAACAACATAATGCATTAATAATGAACAACAAATTACTTTTGGACAATTTGCGCAGCATACAAGATTGGCCAATCAAAGGAGTGAACTTCAGAGATGTTACTACTCTATTCAAAAATCCTGAGTGTTTACGTACTATCAGCGATGAAATGTATGAATTATACAAAAACAAAGGCATAACAAAGATTGTAGGAATCGAGAGTCGTGGCTTTGTAATGTCATCCGCCATCGCCATCAAATTAGGAGCAGGAATCGTCTTGTGTCGCAAGCCTGGCAAACTTCCTTGCGAGACAGTGCAAGAAAGTTACGCCAAAGAATACGGCATCGACACCATCGAAATTCATAAAGATGCTATCAACGAGAATGACATTGTTCTATTACACGACGACCTGTTAGCAACTGGAGGGACAATGAAAGCGGCTTGTGATTTGGTGAAGAAGTTCCATCCAAAGAAGATTTATGCAAACTTCATCATTGAACTCAAGAGCGAGTTCCCACAATGCAGAGAGCAGTTTGACAAAGACATCGAGATTGAATCACTGTTGCAATTCTAACCAACAGCAATAAATGTTAGCGGTAGTGGAAAGTAAACTCCACTACCCTCTCACGATATTTGCGCCGGAGCGCTCCGTGATGAAGGAGACGCAGATGTTTCACATGAAACAATTAAACTATCATTTCCTGTGATACAGGGACTTATAGCGATGAACAAAGAGGAAAACATAAAGAGAATTGACCACCTAAAAAGTATAGCATTGAGCATGCCTGGAAAGCCTGGCAGCTACCAATTCTATGATCAAGACCACCAAATTATCTATGTAGGTAAGGCCAAGAACTTGAAAAATCGCGTCTCTTCGTATTTCCGAAAGGAAGTAGATCGCTACAAAACCAAGGTCCTTGTCAGCAAAGTTTGGGACATCACATACACCGTAGTCAATACAGAAGAGGATGCACTGCTACTCGAAAACAGCCTTATCAAGAAGTACAATCCACGCTACAACGTACTGTTGAAAGACGGAAAGACCTACCCAAGTATCTGCGTAACGAAGGAATATCTACCCAGAATCTTCAAAACAAGGCGCATTGACAAAAGATTTGGCACCTACTATGGGCCTTATAGCCAAATCACAATGATGTATTCTCTGCTTGAACTCATCAAAAAACTCTACAAACCACGCACCTGTCACTTCCCTATCACACCCGAAGGAATCAGTCAAGGTAAGTATAAACCCTGTTTGGAGTATCACATTCATAATTGTAAAGCACCCTGCGTGGGAAAACAAACACATGAAGACTATCAGGAGAACATCGCTCAAGCCTGTGAGATATTAAAGGGAAACACCCGAGAGGTGAGCAAGATACTCTACCAACAAATGCTAAAAAAGGCAGAAGAACTGAAGTTTGAAGAGGCAGAAGAGCTCAAGCAAAAATACGAAATGCTCAACAATTTCGTGGCCAAGAGTGAGGTAGTTAGTAACACCATACAAGATTTAGACGTGTTTACCCTTACGGATGACGACCAGAAAAAGAACGCTTTCATCAACTACATCCACGTGAAAAACGGCACAATCAACCAGAGTTTCACCTTTGAATATAAGCGAAAACTTGATGAAACCGATGAAGATCTGCTCATTACTGCCATTCAAGAGATCAGAAGGAGGTTCAACAGCACAGCCAAAGAGATTATCGTACCCTTCGACATCAATTGGAGTTTGAACAATGCCACCTTCTTCATTCCCAAACGTGGGGACAAAAAACACCTGCTGGACTTGTCTAAAATGAATGGAAAACAGTATAAATTTGACCGACTCAAACGATCGGAAAAGCTCAATCCAGAACAAAAACAGACCCGTTTGATGAAGGAATTGCAAACCAAACTCAAGCTTCCCAAGCTGCCCTATCATATCGAATGTTTCGACAACTCCAACATCTCCGGAACCGATGCCGTTGCAGGCTGCATCGTATTTAAGGGCATGAAACCCTCAAAGAAAGACTATCGCAAATACAACATCAAGACCGTGAGCGGTCCGGACGACTACGCTTCCATGCAAGAGGTGGTGCGTCGCCGATACAGCAGGATGATGGAAGAGCAGACACCCCTACCCGACTTGATAATCACCGATGGTGGAAAAGGACAGATGGAGGTAGTAAGAGAGGTGGTAGAGAACGAGCTGCACCTGCAAATACCCATCGCAGGACTGGCTAAAAATGACCGCCACAGAACTAACGAACTACTGTTCGGTTTTCCTCCGCAAGTCGTTGGTTTAAAAGCAGATAGCGAACTTTTCCACCTCCTCACGCACATTCAAGACGAAGTGCATCGATATGCCATCACCTTCCATCGCGACAAACGAAGCAAACACGCACTTCACAGCGAATTAGATAACATCAAAGGCATCGGTCCCAAAACCAAAGAGCAACTCCTGAAAGCCCTTAAAAGCGTGAAAAGAATTAAGGAAGCTGACCTGGAAACGCTCACTGAAATTGTCAAAGAAGCAAAGGCAAAGATCATTTTCAATCACTTTCATCCCAATAAATCATAAAAAATTACTTATCTTTGCGGTCAATAAGCTGCGTAACAGCAATATGAAGGTAATCCCATAGCCTCTGACAGTAGTACTCACTACCCGCATCCTTTAGAAACAACCTATTAAAAGACGTCAACAAACTGATGAAAACCTGGATACAAACCCTGCTGCTTTTTCTGGTACTTTTGCTAAGCAACCAGAACACATGCACAGCACATGCCAATGATATGAGACCTGGCATGGCTGAAGAAGGCTGCACGTCCGGGTATCACGATGATGAAAAGTGCAAAGACCGCATCTACGAAGACACGATAGAACCAGCCCAACGACAAACAGCATTCATCACCGACACCAGTCAAACCGTACGCCTGTGCAACACCCGTCCACAGCGTATAATCCCCTCGTTTACGGCTAAGCCAACACATCTACTTGGCCGAAACACGTTTCACAACAGGTTTTATTCCCTACATTTTCAAGGAATTGACCGCTACCTCACAACGGTCACAACCCCTATTCCATCCTCTGCCGCATGCGATTATTACGTCATCGCATTGAGGCAAATCATTCGTTGACCCATCTTCTTTTTAAACTGTACGCACATCGCAATCCATCAAACCATGTGCGTACGATGAGATTTCACTAAAATATCGTAAAAGCTGCTTCAAACATGTCGATAGCAAGGTAGCCAACCATTCATCCATCGTGAAGGAATTAACATGCCTACCTAACCATCAAGCGGTTCAAAACGGCCGCAAGGAAGCGATAATAGCTTATATACCAACATTATATACGTTTATCAAGCAGCTCAAAAACAAAACAACAAGACAATCAATAAAAAGAAGAAAATTATGGCAAGTATAAAAAATTTAGAGATGGCAGAAACCATTTCGAACAATCCAAATATCAAGATTTCAAAGGGATTCTTAGGCATTGGCAGCAAAGCAACCTACACACCCACGAACAGCAAACTGAACGCGGTAATTAGCTACTACAATGCAGATGACGCTAATGCGTTCGTGAAACTTATCAAAACAACGGAAGGAGAAGTAATCAACCAGGCCAAAAAGATGACACCACCCGCGAAGTTGAGCATCAGCAACTATCGTCTCGAGGCATGCGTGACCGACGACCAACAGTTTGTTGCCATCCAAGTGCTGAGTTATGCCGACTTCCGCAACACGCCCATTTGTGATTTAAAATACTTTGAGGGCGAGGCAGCACAAGCCATTGCCGCAATGTTATAAGACCAAAAAGAACCATTTCATCGGGCTTTTGGCAACCCATCTCCCATCTGTCAAGCGATGACAAATGGGAGATTTTTTATGAACCAGACTACTACATAAAAGGTGCCGCACGTCAGCATCGGGACACCAGGAAATAACATGACCTTTCAATTACATGGAGATTGGGCGCCAAAGTCAATGAGTTTAAGCAACAAAGTCATTGAGTTTGGCGGCCAAACTCAATGCAATTAAAACGCCTCCATAACTACCTGTTAATCAAAGCAAAAGCGCGTGAAGATAAAAGATGTGCTCAATTATCGAATGATTATTTGGTTTGCACCATAAAAATAAATATCTTTGTAATATGAGAATTGTCATACAAAGAGTTTCTGAAGCATCGGTAAGCATCAAAGGCACGATGAAATCGGCCATTCAGCAAGGTTTTCTAATCCTTTTAGGGATAGGTGAAGATGATACCGAAGACGATATTGAATGGCTTGTAAAGAAGGTAGTCAACCTTCGTGTGTTCGATGATGAACAGGGGGTTATGAACAAATCTATCCTCGACATCAATGGCGAAATATTAGTAGTGAGCCAGTTTACCCTCATGGCATCGTATAAGAAAGGCAACCGCCCCTCCTACATTCGAGCCGCAGGGCACGAGATTTCTATCCCACTCTACCAGCAGTTTTGCAAACGTTTGAGTGCCCAATTGGGTAAAGAGGTCGGCACTGGCGAGTTTGGTGCCGACATGCAGGTAAAATTAGTAAACGATGGTCCGGTAACCATCTGCATGGATACCAAAAATAAAGAGTAACGCTAACACCCCCAAGAACAAGGTTCAAAATATGGAAATCAAAGAAGCACAGCAACAAGTAGACCGCTGGATTAAGGAATATGGTGTACGCTATTTCTCCGAACTTACCAACATGGCGTGCCTCACCGAAGAAGTTGGCGAATTGGCGCGCATCATCTCACGCACCTATGGCGACCAAAGTTTCAAGCCAGGCGAAACACCCAATCTTGCCGATGAAATGGCGGATATTCTGTGGGTGCTCATCTGTTTGGCCAACCAAACAGGCGTTGACCTGACCGAAGCTTTTGAAGAAAACATGAAGAAGAAAACAAACAGAGATAAAACAAGACATATTAATAACCCAAAACTTCAATAAAAAATGGCTATCAAACAAAACATAGAAGCATCGAAAGAGCAATTGAACGCTAAGAATGCGCCCAAGCAAACAGTCGATAAGTACGAACAGGCTTTGAAAAAGTACAACACCAATCTCAACGATGATGAGGTACGAGAGGCGGTTAAGAAGATTATCGAAGAGAAAGTACATATCAATGACACCCCTGAGGTGAAGAAATTTCTGTTTGGAAGTATCGAACTGACCTCATTGAAATGCACTGATTCAGACGAAAGCATCATGGCTTTTACCGAAAAGGTAAACCAGTTTGACACGCAATACGCTGACCTTCCCCACGTTGCCACTATCTGTGTGTATCCTTGTTTTGCTCAGGCGGTACACGATACCTTGGAGGTTGAAGGCGTTGAAATAGCCTGCGTGTCGGGCAGTTTTCCCTCTTCACAAGCCCTCATCGAGGTAAAGGTAGCCGAAACAGCATTGGCAGTGAAAGATGGAGCTACGGAGATTGACATCGTAATGCCCGTAGGCAAATTCCTAAGTGGCAATTACGAAGAGATGTGCGAGGACATACAAGAGCTGAAAGAAACTTGCGGAGATGCTGCCATGAAAGTGATTTTAGAGACAGGATGCTTGAAAACAGCCTCAAATATCAAGAAAGCCTCTATCCTTTCCATGTATGCCGGAGCCGATTACATCAAGACTTCTACGGGCAAAGAGAAGGTGGCAGCCACGCCAGAAGCAGCGTATGTGATGTGCCAAGCTATCAAGGAATACTACGATGAAACGGGCATTCAGATAGGTTTTAAGCCTGCTGGCGGCATCAACTCGGTGATGGACGCCCTCATCTACTACACCATTGTGAAAGAAGTGTTAGGCGAAAAATGGCTTACCAACAAGTGGTTCCGCCTCGGTACCAGTCGCTTGGCGAACATGTTACTCAGCGAAATTGAGGGAAAGGAAGTAAAATTCTTCTAAACATCGATAGAACCAGCTGAAAAAAATTGCCCTGCAAAAAAGCGGATATACACCTCAGAAATGTATATCCGCTTGAACTTTTTAGCGTGATCAAAGCGCCTTGATCCAATCAACGATGTCTTGCATCACCTCTGGCGCAAAGGTTTCTTCTATCAATCGATACTCCGTTGTCTGCCCCGTAGTACAGTGTTGAAACAGATGGTTCAGACCTTCGTATTCTTTAATCAGGTTCTTTTTGTCAGGTTTCAAGCCTTTTCTCAAAGCTGAAAGATTGTCGTGCGCATCTACCTGCACATCTTTACTACCATTCACCGCCATGACAGGACACTTGATTTTTGGAAGATAGCAAGCCATGTCGGTAGCGATGAAATCGAGAACCCATGGGGTTTGCATGGTGATAACGGGTAACAAACTTTGCCGGCTCAATGCGGGGAGCGACACATTGGTTTGTTTCAGCAAGGCATCTAACACGACTTCGGGTTGGGAAATGTCTTTCTTGGCATTTCTATAAGCATAAATAGCCCCCAACACCTTACAGTAATCGCGGGCGAAAGTGGCACCACCTCTTGCCTCCATCTAAGCCCTCTGCTGCCAACATCATGGCAATACTACCACCCTCACTATGTCCCATGACACCTATCTTTCCAAACTTTTTCAGGCTTTTCAGGTAGTTGAACCCACAGCGGGCATCCTCCGCATTGTCTTTCATCGTCGATTGAGAAGCATCACCTGTTGACTTTGCAAACCCTCTGTCATCGTACCGAAGCGAAGCAATGCCATGGCGAGCCAAATAATCTGCCAAGACTAAGAACGGCTGATGGTCGAATATTTCCTCATTTCTATTTTCCTGACCGCTACCTGTTACCATCAGTACCACAGGTACTTTCTGCATGTTCATCTGCTCATAACCCACAGGATAAGTCAATGTTCCCGAGAAAACAGCATTCGCTTTGGCGTTTTGAAAGGTCACTTCCTCAGTTTGATAAGGATAAGGCGCATGCGGAGTTTGCGGTCTTTTTAGTTCCTCCACACCGCGATTGAGCATCAAGGGGAAAGACCTCCCAAACTGTGTAAACGTTCCTTGAATGTGGTCTCCTTGCTGTTTGCCGAGATACCGAGCCCCAATAGAGGAGATAGCAATATCCACAGAGTCGGCTGTGAGACTGTTCACCGTGGCAGGAACACCTTTTACACTTTGGTCTGGACTATCCATCGTAACGATGAAACCGCTGTTTTTGTCCTTTTCAACGTGAAAGACAAGCGTTAATTGAACACCTTGAACCGACAGTTTGCCCGTCCAACTACCTTCCAATTTCTGTGCTTGCGATGCGCAAACGGAAGCACACAACAGGAGCATAAAAGTAAGAAATCTTGTTTTCATGACGATAAGAATATGATGTTTATAGGTAATCTATCACGCTCAAAACAAAAACAAGGCAGGAAAAAGTGTGCTTACCCCTTATTTCGTACGCTTCACCACATAGTCGATATAGGCCTGCAAAGCCGTTTTAATATCGGCATCCGCCACATGATTGTCTATAAAAGCCAATGCCTGTTGATGCAATTCGCCCATGCGTTGCTCAGCATATTCAATACCCCCCTGCTGCTTTGTGAAAGCTACCAATTGTGCGATTTCATCGGGTGTCACCGTGTTGTTTTTCACCTTGTGTGCCAATTGAAGCATGGTGGCATCGTGCGTAGAATTCAAGGCATAAATAACAGGGAGGGTAAGTTTCCCCTCTGCCATGTCATTGCCAGTGGGCTTGCCAATCTCTTTCGATTCAAAATAATCGAAAATATCATCCCTAATCTGGAAAATAATACCCAACGTCTGTCCAAATTGACGAGCAGCCTCCACCTCTTCGGGTGTTGCTTTGCCTGCTTGTGCGCCAATAACGGCACACGATTCGAACAAGGCTGCTGTCTTTTGCTTAATGACTTGGTAATATACTTCTTCCGAAATGTCCTGATTTTGGATATTACTCAGCTGCAAAATCTCACCATTCGACAAGGTTCTACCAAGGTTAGCAAGGTTTTGAATAATAGCTTCTGAATGGGTAAAAGAAACCTGCAACAAAGCCGTTGACAGGATATAATCGCCCACCAGCACTGCCACTTTGTTGTCGTAGGTAGCATTCACCGATGCCTGCCCACGACGTTCGCCACTCTCATCCACCACATCGTCGTGCACGAGGCTGGCGGTATGCAGCAGTTCCAAGCCCACCGCAGCATGCTGGGCGGTCGAGGTAATGCCATTAAAGTTCTTCGCTATTAACAAAATAAGCATGGGCCGCATGCGCTTTCCCTTTCGTTGACGAATGTGAGAAAGTGCTTGCGAGAGCAGTCCATCACCGTGTGACAATGATTCATTATACAGGTAATCAAAGTCATTCAATTCATCGACAATAGGTTGTTGTATCAAGGATAAATAGTCCATGCTTGCTATTTTTGTCACAAAAATACAGAATAAATCCCTATTTGTTCCATTTTTTTCGTAATTTTACAGGAATAATATACTAAAATATGGACAAACTGTTTCTCTTGGACGCCTATGCACTCATTTATAGGTCGTATTACGCATTCATCAACAACCCGCGTATCAACTCCAAAGGCCTCAATACATCGGCCGTCATGGGCTTTTGCAACACCCTCAACGAGGTGCTGACAAAAGAGAATCCCACATATATTGGCGTGGCATTCGACCATGGACTTACCTTTAGAAACGAGGCTTTCCCCGCTTACAAGGCGCAACGGGAAGCCACACCAGAAGACATTAAGAAAGCGGTACCTATCATCAAAGAAATATTGGAGGCCTATCACATTCCAAGTTTGCAAGTAGATGGCTTCGAAGCCGACGATGTTATCGGCACATTAGCGATGAAATCGGGCAAAAAAGGCATTGATACTTATATGCTGACCCCTGACAAAGACTATGGACAATTGGTGAGAGAGAACGTCTTCATGTACCGTCCACGGCACGGAGGGGGCTACGAAACGCTGGGTGAAAAAGAGATATGCGACAAATATAACATCACCACTCCACTACAAGTCATCGACCTTTTGGCACTGATGGGTGACTCAGCAGACAACTTTCCGGGGTGTCCAGGCGTGGGAGAAAAGACCGCTTCAAAACTTATTAACCAGTTCGGATCCATTGAGGAGCTGCTGAAACGAACCTCAGAGATTAAGGGTAAGTTGCGAGAGAAAGTTGAAAATGCCATCGATGATATAAAGATGTCACAATTCTTAGCAACCATTCGCACCGATGTCCCCATCGAGTTGAATCTGGAAGATTTGAAGTTGAAACAACCAGATGAAAATAAATTGGCCGAAATCTTCACCGAATTGGAATTCAAAACATTTGCCAACAGAATCCTTAATAAATCACAAAATAACACAAAAACAGCAAACAAACAACTCAATCTCTTTGCAGAATCCTCGGCAATTGGGCAGGCTGAGCCAAAAAACGCGAGTTTTGAGAGCCTTAAAACGGGTCATTACGAATACAAACTCATTGATAGTCAGGAAGAAGCGCATCGAATTTGTGACTTTTTCTTAACAAATAAAATTCTCAGTCTAGACACTGAGACCACTTCAACCAACCCCATGGAGGCAGAATTGGTTGGTTTGAGCTTTGCTGTTGAGCCGAAAAAGGCATTTTATGTGCCTGTTCCGGCCAAGCATGAAGATGCCGTAAATCTTGTTAAAATATTCAAACCTCTCTATGAAAACGAGGAGATTGTGAAAGTAGGGCAAAATATCAAGTACGACATGGAGGTGCTTCGCAATTACGGTATCGAACTAAAAGGACCGATGTTCGACACCATGATTGCCCATTATGTGCTGCAACCCGAACTTCGTCACAACATGGATTACATGGCGGAGGTGTACCTCAACTATCAAACCATTCATATTGAAAAACTAATTGGCGAGCGAGGAAAGAACCAAAAGAACATGCGTGACCTCTCTCCTACCGACGTTTACTTGTACGCTTGCGAAGATGCAGACATTACATTACAACTTAAAAACGCGCTCGAACCTAAACTCAAGGAAGCAGGAGTCGCTGATCTGTTCTACCAAATGGAAATGCCTTTGGTGAACGTACTGGCCGAAATGGAGATGAACGGCGTGCGCATAGATACCGAAGCGTTGAAAGAAACGTCAGAGAACTTCACCAAACGGATGCTGGATTTGGAGCATCAGATTCACGAACTGGCCGGCGAGCCATTTAATGTGTCATCTCCCAAACAGGTGGGCGACATCCTTTTCGGCAAATTAAACATAGCCGAAAAGCCCAAAAAGACAAAGACCGGGCAGTTTGTTACCAGTGAAGAGGAACTGCAAAAATATGCGGCTGGCAACGAAATTGTAACCCTCATTCTGGATTATCGTGGGCTCAAAAAGCTGTTGGGGACCTACGTTGACGCGCTGCCCAAGCTCATCAACCCCCGAACAGGGCACATTCACACCTCGTTCAACCAAACGGTAACGGCCACGGGTCGGCTCTCCTCGAGCGACCCCAACTTGCAAAACATCCCCGTACGGGGCGAAGATGGGAAAGAAATCCGCAAGTGTTTCATCCCTGAAGACGGTTGTTTGTTCTTCTCTGCCGATTATAGTCAGATAGAACTGCGTGTCATGGCGCATCTCAGTGGCGACAAACACATGATCGAGGCTTTTGAACATGGCTATGACATCCATGCTGCCACCGCTGCCAAAATATACGGAAAGGACATGAAAGACGTGACGCGTGATGAACGAACCAAAGCCAAACGCGCCAACTTCGGCATCATCTATGGCATCACGGTGTTTGGCTTGGCAGAACGATTGGGCATCGATCGGAACGAAGCCAAACAGCTTATCGACGGCTATTTCACCACCTTTCCGCAGGTATACGACTACATGGAACAGGCTAAAACAACGGCTCGCGAGCAAGGATATGTGGAAACATTCTTCCATCGCCGCCGCTATCTCCCCGATATCAACAGCCGCAACGCCACCGTTCGTGGTTTTGCGGAGCGCAATGCCATCAACGCCCCCATACAAGGGTCGGCTGCCGACATCATCAAGGTGGCGATGATACGCATTTACGAACGATTCAAACGAGAAAACATCCAATCAAAGATGATTCTACAGGTACACGACGAACTCAATTTCAGCGTGCTGCCCGAGGAGAAAGAGCAGGTTGAACGCATCGTGATGGAAGAGATGCAAAACGCTTATCCGCTGCGAGTTCCACTAATAGCCGATGGCGGTTGGGGTAAAAACTGGCTGGATTTGGTTCAAAATGTAAGTTCGTTCAGTCGTGTAGCTCGCTACACTCCTTCACTCTCTTGCATTTTGACCTCAAAAATAAGCTCAAAATCTAACAAAGCAAATTTATAGAACCAGCCTTACATGAAAATAATAGATATCGTAAGATACGCGACAGACCCCATCAGCTACATGGATGAAGTGGTCAACGGCAACGAAACGCTGTTGGTACAACGCCCAGGTGACAAGAGTGTGGTGATACTTTCCATGGAAGAGTATAATCGTTTGAAAGCCATTGAATGGCGACAGCAATCAAACACCCCCCCTACTCCACGCGATAGCAACAAATAAACGAATGATGCCTTGAAGACGTTGGCCACGCCTGAGAACCTTACTCGCCGTGACATCACAACCAACTGAATAGCAATTGGTTACGAAACATTTAGAACGTACCTTTCAAAAGCATTGAGTTTGGACTCCAAAAGCATTGAGTTTGGCTTTCAAAAGCATTGAGTTTGGCCTTTAAAAGCATTGATATTGAACGGCAGATGTATGGAGATGGGAAAATCATCACCCATACGTTGGGGTAACACATGGGTGAAGTTAGAAAACAGTTTGGCAGGCTCATCCAGCACCCAAGCGGTTCGTTGAACGGCAAAGGGCGCAGCATGACCTGCCAAACTGTGTTGTATCAGGCAGTTTGCAGAGCTGCCTTAGAACCAAAAACCCTTACCGTCGTGGCCGGGAGTGTCGTTCATCAGCCAATAAAACTCTGCCAAAGCCACCTTAAAATCTTTTAGGTCGAAGGCTTTCATCATTGTAGTTACGATGCCTTGGTCACGAGTAGAAAGGTCGCTCAGCTTCATTGTTTCAAAGTGTTGAATGCTGCCATCATCAATCATGTCCAGGCTTTTTTCGTCCACATCCATATACACTCTCACCGGAATGTCTATACTTGGCATCCATATCTCCTCATCTTGCTGTTGCTTGGTTGGCTGATAAAAGACAGAAGGCTTTCCATCCACCAACTTTGTCTGCCGTGCACGCATCAACCTAACGCTCAACGTAAACTGCTTATGCGCACGCTTAAAGGCAAAATAACCTTTGAGTCCAATGGGATGATTGTCATCATTAAAAACAGCATGGTCATCATGATTGGTCTTATTCCATGGATCAGTGTCGCAATAGGTATAACTGAAAAAGTCGGAGTTGTTGGCATCCGTTGCCTCGTCTACCCCACCATACGAAGGTTTGATGTTGCTTGCGGTAAAGAAATGTTGATGGTATTGGCCTTCACCCTTGTCCACAATCTGCCCCGTTATATCCTCATGCTTATCGTTGAAATAACGCAATGCAAAGGCATAGATGGCATATTCTTTGGCACTTCCCAAGACGTTCACCCATGCAGGATTTGTTTTATCAGCCACCCACCGATTGTTTTCTAAGGTATATTTCAACCGATACGACTTCCCCAAATATTCATTATTCTTTGAATATCCGTTTTGATGGAACGCTTTTTTGCCGTGCAAATGCCCCTCATACACCTCTATTTCCACCGTTTTGGGTTGAAACAGCGACGCATCGAGGGGTTTCACGTCCCCTTGAGCCACCTGTCCGTCTACGTCAAAGGGCAGCGACACAGTAATATCCCACTGTCCGGTAGAGGTGAGAACCGCTGCAGGAAGATAGAAAGGTGACAACCGATTGTCCTTATCATATTTGCTTTGAGCCGCATGCAGCAAGTCAACTGACAGGTTGAAAGCCTCACTTGGATGCACAATCTGCAACAACCCGTCAAATCCAACGGGGTTGGTTGCCCCCATGTCTACCCCATTGTATTGGTCCACATAGCAATAATCGTAGGGCAATTGGCCCTTATCTGTCACGCGAGCTTTGCCTGTCTTGCCCAACACCGTAGTGGTTTTGTACAGCGAAAAGAAGTGCTGGTGTATCTTATCTTGTCCCAAATCAAAGAACTGATGATTGATTTTCTCCCCCTTGCTGTTATAATATTCAATGGACAAGTGGTACACCACCTCCGGATTCTCCTTGACGCTCTTCACTTGAAAGTGCTTGAGCGCACTGCTCACATGCCATCCCTCTTTAGGTGTTATTTCCCAAACAATTTGTTGTGCCGGCGTTGTCGATGGAGTAAAATCTGCCAACACCAAGTCTGCACTAAAAGACTTGCCGCCTTTAATCGTTCCCTCTTGCAAGGTAAAGACGGCCTTCACTGGGTCTTCGTGTAACTTGTTTTTAGTTTCATCCACAGCCTCTTCGGGCTTACATGATGACACTACGAATACCAACAACATACAGAGGTATGCGAAAACGGTTGAAAATATAGTCTTTGTTCTCATTGTTATTTTTATTTTGATGATGTTTGTTATTTTATAAAATGATGAATTCGGTTATCGTTATTGATGAACCCGTAAACTATCAACTGGTCAACTTGTTAACTCGTAAACTCGTCAACTAACAACTTGTCCACTCGTCAACTATCTCAATTAAACTTCCAACGAAGGGTACAACGAATGTCCCTCCCAAGGTCGTGGGCGTAATATCTGCTCCGATTGGTGTACTCCTTATATAGTTGATTCAACACATTGGTTCCTTCAAACAACAAGGATAGTTGTTGATGATGAGGCATTTTCCAGGTAACGCCGCAGTTAAAACCCAACAAGTGATATGCCGCAGGCGTATCATCCACCAGGTCGGTAGCCGCATTAAACCTGCGTTGCTTAGCCACATAGCGATGTTCAATACCCACAGAAGGTTGCCAAGCCCCACTGACGACAGGTTTCCACGACAGTTGTTGTGTGAGCTTAAACGACGGAATGTATGGCAAATACGCCTTGGTTCGTTGTTCGTTCGCCCATATCCACGATGCAAACACGCGATAATCTATCGTGCGCAAGGGATAAAAATGCGCATCTACGTCCACTCCACGAAACAAGGCATTGGTCTGAACGTATTGAAATACGGGGTATGCCCCAGACACCACGACGATGTTCTCATGCGTAGGATAATCGTAAATGTAATGATTGATCCATTGTACATATCCATCCACCCGAGCTTGCACCCATGTATTGGCATAGCTGAGTGAGGTCACCCACTTGTAACTTTGCTCGGAGCGCAACGTTGAGTCGCCACGCACAAACATGCCTGAGCTTAGTTCGTTGCCATTACTAAACAGCTCGTAAACATGTGGAGCGCGCCATGCCAAGCCAAAATTGGTAGCCAATGTCAACAGATTTCCTAAATGCTGATGCGCCCCAAGCGTAAAGGTAACGTTCTCAAAGTGCCTGCTTCCACCATATCGATGCCCGGTCCAATCGTAACCATCGGCACGAGTAAGCTGGTAATCAAACCTTGTTCCGCCCTCTACACCCCATGTATCGCCCAAATATTTGCGCAACGCATAAGCGCCAAGGTTGGTCTCTGTATAGTTGGGTATTACGGGTACCACACCCGTTCCGCGCTCATTACTGTTCTTCATGAGCATTCCTTGCGCCCCTAACTCTGTTTTCCAACGGTCAGACAGCTTGCTCCAATGAAATTGTGATTGCAGTGATTGCAAGAAAAGACTAACCGAAGGGATGTCCGAGTGGTTCATGCGACGGATGCGATTCTCACGCCTGTCATCAGCTTGATAGGTAGTTTGCCAACTGCATTTCACGCTCCTGCTGGGCTGATAATACACATTGAGAAAGGCGGTATGATGCGCCACGCGCTGAAAAGGATAATCTATTTGATAGGTAAAAGGCGTAAACTCAACCGGTTGCCCTATCCTGATGCGCTCTTGCAACAGCTGTTCGTTGCCCATTTGCGCACTACGCATCACTCCCATTTTTTGCCAAAACAAGCTGTACCCTGTTTCTACGCGCCACTGGTTGTGCTGATATCCAAGCGAAAAAGCGGCGTTGCGTTGCCGCATGCCCGTGTTGTTGAGCAGATAATCCGCCGTACTTCGGTCGCCCGACTGTTCAAAGGTGCCTTGCAAGCTCCACGCTATTTGGCGATTAAAAGGCATTGTTCCCTGTATTTGTCCTACCGTTCCCATCTGTCGTCCGTTGCTTCCATAGTAGCTCATCACGTCGGCTTGCACCTGAGGAGTGCCATACGGCAAGGGTTTGGCATTCATCAAGATGATACCACCCAACGCCTCTGCGCCATATCTCACCGACTCAGAACCTTTCACTACCACCACATCGTTATAGGCATTCTTGTCTATTTCTGGCGCATGGTCTATCCCCCACTGCTGTCCGGTAAGCTTAGCACCTCGGCTCACCACTAAAATTCGGTTGCCGTACATGCCGTGTATCACCGGCTTGGCAACGTTGGAGCCTGTCTGAAGCATGCTCACCCCACTGACGTTCTCTAACATCGAGGCCAGTGACTTGCCCGCTGCACGGGCAATATCGTCGTGGGTGAGCGTGGCACTCACACTGTTTGGCGTAACGATTTGTCGTTTACTCTTCACCACTACCTCGCCCAAAGTAATGGTATCTTTTAGGTGTTGCCGCGGTATGTGTTCTATATCCTGCGCATTCACCAACGTTCTATTGCTCATCAACATACACGACAATAGGATGACAAGCCATAGTTTTTCCTTTTTATTCATTTGTATAATTTCTCCTTTTCATTCAATAGGCATCGACCCAGCCATTCAATCATGATTGAATAGCCCTCAGTTTGCACTATTTTTTCATAAAATAGTGGTATGAATATCATCATTCTTCAGACGAAAGAAGCCTCTCTCCTCCAAATTATGAATTATGAATTAAGAATTATGAATTAAAAAAGGTGGCGAATGAGCGTTTACCGCAAGCGGCTCACGATAAACGATTTGGGTCGTAAAAAGCGGTTTAACAATACGTTTTACAAGCAACACAGGCTGCCAAACAAAGAGTTTAGGCATGCTAATCTTGCACAGGTCAAAGTTACAAATGTAACAATACGCCTGTACTGTGGTTTGGTGTTGCTCTGTTTGGTCTAACTGCTGAACAGTTACATTGTGCGCATGAACGTCTTTCACGAGAAGAGCCGAGATGAGGGTAAGCACCATCATCCACGCCATCAACCTGCGTTTCATCCTTCTTGTTGTCATTCGCACAAAAATAACTGTACAATCTTTTGCCCACAAAAATAGACAAAATATAGTAATCACATGGTTAAGAAATCATTTTTGTCGCTATTTTTTCATTTATCTTAACAAAAATATTGTTTCTTTACAACCCTTCGGCAACCTTCAAAACGGCTGCCCTCCGGCTACTTCTCGGTTTGAAATTGATCTATCTTGTTCAGATAATAAGTCTTGAATTCGTCCCAATGGTAATAGGGAGCGATGTTGGTTGGGAGAGGTAGAGTGACTTCGTTTTCGTTCAAAAGCACCTTCACGAGGATGTCATGCGGACGCGCTTGCGAGCGATAGAACACGAATTGCAGATTGCAGGCCATGGGGAAGATGCGGTAATCCAGCCAATTTTCATCATCCAAACGCTCCAAATCCTCAATCTGCTTGCCGTAACCATTGATGTCTAACAGGCACACCAGGGGCATCACCATCGTGTCGTGTCCATAACGAAGCGTTGCGCCGGGGTGGGAGAGAGCCACGCAACTGTCGGCCTCGGTGATGATGCGGCGCAGCAACATGCGTTGCGAATAGGGCTGAACAGCACCGTTCAAGGGCGACGGGCCGTAATTGATGTACCACCACGCATTGGTTTTGAGCCACGCATCATATAGTTCGTCGTGGGTAAAGAGGTCTAAGAGCGACAGCTGGTGGCGCAGTTCGGTGCTCTGCACGTTGCTGGCAAGGTTGTAAAGCTGATAGTTGAAGTCGGTTGCATTCACGCTATCTCGCCAATATAACTCGTCATTAAAAATTCGGTTCATCACCCCTACATGGTTGTCATGCCGCTTGGCAAAAGCCTCGTAGATGTCTTTTACCTTGCCGGGCATTTTATTTTTGTACAAAGTCGTATCGCCATACACCAAATAGGGCATGTCATGGGCGCTGGCATCGTGCGTGATGTGCAGTTGAGGATTGAGCCTTGCCAGCTGCTGCAACGCATTTTCCATGGACAAGATGCAGCGAATAACGGTGCTGCTCTTGGCATCCACGTTTGTTTTTCCACCCAGCACTTCTGGAAAACGCTCGAACATGCGGCGTGCAATTTGTTGATGTTGCTCGGCTCCGCGTAAGGTTAATTCGCCCAATCTGCCTTTCGACTCGTTGCAAATCAGGGTTACTTTGCGCAACACCTCCTTGCCTGTGGGGGTCAATTTTCCCAAACTGTCGGCCTGTTGCAGCGTGCGAAGCGGACCGTTGTAATCGTTTGGGTCGATGAGATAACGTGAACCGTGTCGCCCATAATGACTGATGTAAAACGGAACATATCCTTTTGGTGCGGGCGTGAGCTGCGGTTTGAGCGGCCCTGGATAAGCGTAATAGCCGTTGGCAGCCAACAAAGGGTTGTTGCGAATCTCGGTTTTAGAAAGTTGAGCGTTGGAGGTAATCCAACAAAAGCACAAAGACAGGATGATTAAAGTTTTGTTCATCGTGGTAACTATTGATTCATGAATGATGCAAAAGTAATGCTTTTGTAAGAAAAAGCAAAGCGTTTACTTGATGCTTTGCAAAAGTTATGCTATCTTTGCCTCAAAGAGTTTTCGCGGCAACTGTGTAAAACACGCGTCCTTACAATCTGCGCACGCTCTTTTTGTCAAAATAAAGAATGATCATGTCAATACCCAATGAATGGTCGGACGACTATTGGTTGCTGTTGATGCAACTGTACCTGAAGAAGCCTATTGGCGTGAAATCCTTGTATTCGCGCGCCATGGTTGACCTTAGCTTGGAACTGCACATACCGCCACAGACCTTATACGAGCAGATGTTTCGGCTGAGACGACTGGACACACCACGCTTGGAAAAGCTGTGGAACGAGTATGCCGAGCACCCTAGCAAATTGGCTCGTGGGGTTAAGTTGCTGAGAAAGATGCGGGGATTTGGACAAGCAGTGTTATTTTACGATGGAGTAGAGGTGAACGAATCATTTGAACACGACTTTAAACCGCTTGCGGCTGACGCGGAACTCACACCGATGATGCTCATCATCATCTTGGATTTGTATTTCAGGCTCGTACCCATTACCATGGTAGCCGAAACGCCCGAGATTGTCAGTCTGGCCAAATTGATGCGCCTGAAACCAGGAAAAATCGTGGAAGTGATGACGGTTTTCAAGTTCTGTGACCCATATCTGAATCGTGACGACATGATGATTCACCCACTGCTTGTACCCTGTCAGGACATTTGGCAACGTTATGGCAATGCCAATCCGGAACACTTGGCCGCACTGGCCGCACAGCTCAAGGATTATTTTAAGGATTGATGGTAGGGGCTATCTCTGCGTGTGCCAACCGAAAGCGAACCTGCCGGCTGGGCAATCTTGGAAAATTACCCCCAAAAGAAGCGGATTATAAGAATATCTTTTGTATTTTTGCATGTGCGTCAACAGTACATGAAGAACGCACGCGAACATCATCAGAAGGGACTGGATATACAGCAATGGCCAACAAACTCATACAAACTCAAGAACAACGACAACAGCAGGTACAGCGACTGTCACAGCAACAAATGTTGCAAGTGAAGCTGCTGGAGATGCCGTTGACCGAACTGGAGGAGAGTGTCAATGCCGAATTGGATGACAATCCGGCGTTGGAGAAAGCCGAAGGTGACGAACGCCATGAGGATGAAATAGGTGGCCAGGACGAACGCGAGGAAGACTTTGCCGAGCGAACTGAACGCGAAGAGCGCGAAGAGGCATTGGACAAAGCCCTGGAAAACATCGGCAGAGATGATGAGATGCCTGACGCTTACGGAGCCTATCATCCGCAAGACAACGCCGACTATGAGGAGATTGTCTACGGAGACACCAAATCTTTCTACGACAAACTGAAAGAGCAGATGATGATGGAGAACCTCACGGACACGCAGAAAGACGTGATGGAATACCTCATCGGTTCGCTCGACGACGACGGTTACCTGCGAAAGGATGTAGAATCGATTAGTGACGAACTGGCCATTTACCACAACATCGACGTCACGCCCACGCAAATAGAGGAGGTGTTGTATATTCTGCAAGGGTTCGACCCTGCGGGCATCGGCGCCAGGTCGCTGCAAGAGTGTTTGCTGTTGCAGGTGGAAAGGCGCCCGGAGAGCAAACTTAAAGACATTTTGCAGCAAGTGGTGACCCGCCAGTTTGACGCATTTACCAAGAAACATTGGGACAAAATACAGGCCAACCTCAAACTATCCGACTTGCAACTGCGGGCGGTTCAAGAAGAGATACGCAAGCTCAATCCCAAACCCGGCGCATCAATGGGCGAGACTATGGGCAGGAACGTCCAGCAAATCACGCCCGACTTTATCATTGACGTGGATGACAATAACAATATATCGTTCACACTGAACCAAGGAAAAATTCCACAACTGACCATCTCTCCATCGTTTTCCGACATGGTAGACACCTACAAAAACAACAAGGAGAACATGAACCGGCAGGAAAAGGAAGCGCTGTTGTACGCCAAACAGAAAGTAGACAAGGCGCAAGGGTTCATCGATGCCATCAAACAACGCCGACACACGCTGTACATAACGATGAAAGCGATTATAGAATGGCAGCGTAAGTTCTTCATCGACGGTGACGAGTCAGACCTCAAACCCATGATTCTGAAAGACATTGCCGACAAAACCGAACTGGATATCTCTACCATCTCGCGCGTAAGCAACATCAAGTATGCACAAACGAAATGGGGTACTTTCCCGCTCAGATTCTTCTTCACCGACAGCTATACCACCGAAGATGGGGAAGAACTCTCTACCCGGAAAATCAAACTGGCACTGAAAGAAATAATCGACCACGAGGACAAACGCAAGCCGTTCAGTGATGAGGCGCTGGCCAAGGAACTGAAAAAGATGGGATTTCCCGTAGCCCGACGCACCGTAGCCAAGTACAGAGAACAATTAGGGTTATCGGTTGCCCGGCTTAGGAAAGAATAATTGACTCATCGTTTGTCATTAATGACGCTAAAACATGAAGAAGAAACCATCCGCAAAGATACAACCTGCGGATGACACAATATGAAAGAAAAGAACATTATTTTGGCCGCTCGGACGATTAGCATCGTCTTCACACCTTTCTATCTGCCCGTGCTTGGGTTGGTAGCACTATTCTTGTTGAGTTATCTCAACAGGCTGGTTCCTTGGTATTACAAGCTGACTGTCATCATGATGGTGTATCTTTTCACCGTGTTGTTGCCAACCTTGTTGATACACCTATATCGAAAATACCAGGGATGGACACTGCACGAGCTGGGAATGAAGGAGCGACGAATGGTGCCTTACATCATCTCGATTGTGTGTTACTTCGCATGTTACTACATCATGAACCTGTATCACATCCCACATTTCATCAGCAGTATCCTCATCACGGCACTCGCCATCCAGATTATCTGTGCGCTCATCAACGTCTGGTGGAAGATATCTACCCACTCGGCAGCCATCGGTGGCGTGACAGGCGCATTGATGTCGTTTGCCTTGTTGTTTCACTTCAATCCTACTTGGTGGCTCTGTTTGGCCATTTTGTTCGCGGGATTGGTGGGATCGAGCCGCATCATTCTCAAGCAACACACACTGTCACAGGTGAACGTTGGATTCATTGTGGGTCTGATATCCGCCTTCTATATTATCTCAATGATTTGAAATCAAACTCTTAAAACAATATGAATATGAAACCATTAGTAAGCATCATCATGGGTAGCACAAGCGATCTCCCTGTCATGGAGAAAGCATGTAAGTTTCTAAACGACCTGAAAATACCCTTTGAAGTAAACGCTTTGTCGGCTCACCGCACGCCCGCTGCCGTTGAAGAGTTTGCCAAAGAGGCCGCAAACAGAGGTATCAAAGTAATTATAGCCGCTGCCGGAATGGCTGCTGCACTGCCTGGTGTGATTGCCGCCAACACCACATTGCCCGTCATCGGTGTTCCTATTAAAGGGATGTTGGATGGCTTAGACGCCATGCTCAGCATCATACAGATGCCACCGGGCATTCCAGTTGCCACGGTAGGGGTTAACGGTTCCATGAACGCTGCTATCCTTGCAGTGGAGATGTTGGCACTGACAGACGAAGCGATTGCGCAAAAAATCAAAGATCATAAAGCAGGATTGGGTGCCAAAATCACAAAAGCAAATGCTGATTTGGCACAAATAAAAGATTACGAATACAAGACTAACTAAGAGAAACGTGTACTCATGACAGATCTTTTTAATTATCAACGCCGTAAATCGAACGTAGTACATGTAGGTAATATCGATATGGGTGGCGATAATCCGGTACGCATTCAGTCGATGACCACAACCGACACGAATGACACACAGGCATGCATTGAGCAGGCAGAACGCATCATTCAGGCTGGTGGAGAGTTGGTACGACTCACCACACAGGGTAGGAGAGAGGCCGAAAACTTGAAGAACATCCATGCCGGATTGCATGCCAAAGGATATGAAACACCATTGGTAGCCGACGTACACTTTAATGCTAACGTGGCTGACGTGGCTGCACAGTATACCGAGAAGGTACGCATTAACCCGGGAAATTATGTAGATCCCGCCCGAAAGTTCATCCAATTAGAGTACACGGACGAAGAGTATGCGCGCGAACTCAAAAAGATTGAAGACCGGTTTGTACCTTTTCTCAATATCTGTAAAGCCAACCACACCGCCATTCGCATAGGGGTAAACCACGGATCGCTATCGGATAGAATACGAAACCGATACGGTGATACGCCCGAAGGCATTGTAGAAAGCTGCATGGAGTTTCTTCGTATCTGCAAAAAACAGCAATTTGATGACGTTGTTATCTCCATCAAGTCAAGCAATACCGTAGTGATGGTGCAATCAGTGCGCTTGCTTGTCGACACAATGGACAAGGAAGACATGCACTATCCCTTACACCTTGGCGTGACAGAAGCTGGAGAAGGCGAGGACGGACGCATCAAGAGCGCGGTGGGAATCGGTGCTTTATTGGCAGATGGCATTGGAGATACGATTCGTGTATCGCTTTCCGAAGAACCCGAATGTGAGATACCTGTGGCCAAACACTTGGTAGATTACGTCGCAAAGCGTGCCGGACACCTGATGATTCCAGCAGAACCCAACAAACACTTCAACTTTCTTCGCCCTGAAAGGCGTAAAACACGTGCAATTGGCAACATCGGTGGAAGCAACGTACCCATTGTCATTACTTCGAATGAAGGCTGCAAGGCCGACTACATTTACGTGGGAAACCAAGTTCCTAAATATGCGGAAGACCGGAAATATATCGTTGATTACAGCGAATACCACGGCGAAAAACATACCTATCCCATTTTTCCAGCCATGGCTATGCCATTTATTGGTAGCATGAAGTCGGACATCAAGTTTCTGGTATTGCAGTTCGGAACGCCTACAGAGGAATATGTTGCGTGCCTAAAAGCCCATCCCGAGATTGTTGTGGTGTGCATGAGCAACCATCAAAACAGGGTAGGAGACCAACGAGCATTGGTTCACGAGATGATGAACAACGGTGTATACAATCCCGTAGTCTTCGCTCAAATGTACCGTCATGATGAGAAAAGCGACTTCCAACTGGACGCGTCGGCCGACATGGGAGCATTGATGATTGACGGATTGACAGATGGTATCTGGCTCATGAACGACGGAAAACTGTCCGACAGCGTATTGGAAGACACGGCATTCAATATCTTACAGGCAGGAAGACTGCGCATGAGCAAAACCGAATACATTAGTTGTCCGGGCTGTGGACGCACCTTATACGATCTACAACAGACCATTGCGCGCATTAAAGACGCCACAAAAGAGATGAAAGGACTTAAGATAGGCATCATGGGATGCATTGTCAACGGTCCTGGAGAGATGGCTGATGCCGATTATGGCTATGTAGGTGCCGGCCCGGGAAAGGTTTCTTTGTACAGAAAACAAACCTGTGTGGAGAAAAACATCCCTACGGAAGAGGCGGTAGAACACCTGCTCAAACTCATCCATGAGGACCAGAAAACGGCCAAATCAGCAGCTGAACCAACCGCATCACTACTGACTTAAATACCTATCTACATGAATTAAAAAGGACGATACATGCTCGCTGCCGACAGATACGCCGACAGCGAGCATCTGTATGCACGCTGCTGATGTAGCTATTCATTCGAGAAGGCTTCTTCTTCGGCCTTGGCGATGATTTCCTCATCGCTCATTCTTTGAGCGCTTATATCGTCTAAATGTAGCTCATCAATCTCATCTACCAAGTTGGAGATAACGGGCGACTCTTCACGAACCTCGTCTTGTGACTCCGTAAAGACCTCTTCCTGGAAGGGTGATTCGTGCTTTTGTACCGGTAGGTCATCGCTCTTCACCACGATGAAATCATCCTGTGGATGCGTATCCGGCACAATTACTACCGGCTCTTCTTCCATCTTGGTGCGGTTGGTCTTGGCGGCAAACACCTCATCAATAAACTGCGGCTTTCGTTTCAGTTGTTCCAACGTAAGCTTACTGGCCAACTGTTGACTCTCTTTTTTGCTGAATCCCTCACCAGAACACCCCTCAATTCCTTCCAATTCGGCTGCATACTTAAAGACCGGGTTACCGTTTTTATCCTGCCCTTGATTCAACAGCTTAAAGTTAATCTTCACTTTGTTTTTCTGGCTCCATTCAATCAGCTTACTCTTGAAATTCACTTCCTTGTAAGCCACCTTATCGATGTTGAGCATTTCCTTCAAGATACGGTCTTTCATGAAGCGCATACAAGCATCGTAACCACGATCCAGATAGATGGCACCCACAAGCGCCTCGAACGCATTTCCGCCCATATAACTGTTATGCGAGGCGTTGCGTCCGCTACTAAGAATGAGTTTGCAAATACCCATCTCATTGGCCAACTTGTTCAAAGTGCTGCGCTGAACCAGCTTACTGCGCGTGTTGGTGAGAAATCCCTCACGCTTACCGGGAAAATGCTCGTAAACGATATGCCCTACGGTAGCATCGAGAATGGCATCGCCGAGAAACTCCAAACGCTCGTTATTCACGGGTTTGCCTTTGGCATTGCGACGCATGACGCTCTTATGCATCAAGGCCAATTTGTAATAACTGATATCGTGTGGATAGAAACCGATGATACGGTATAAAGACGAATAAAGCTCCCTTTCACGACGGAAGGGGAGCTTTATCCGATCGAGAATATTACTCAGCATATTTCTTGAATACTACGCAAGCGTTATGTCCACCAAACCCGAACGTATTACTCAATGCTACACGCACTTCACGCTTTTGAGCTTGGTTGAACGTATAGTTCAGTTCGTAATCAATTTCAGGGTCTTTGTCATCCTCCTCATGATTGATAGTGGGAGGAATGATGCCGTCCCGAACGGCCAACACACATGCCATAGCCTCTACAGTACCTGCTGCACCCAGCAAGTGGCCGGTCATACTCTTGGTAGAACTGATGTTCAATTTGTAGGCATGGTCACCAAACACATCCTTGATGGCTTTTACCTCAGAGATATCTCCAACAGGTGTAGAAGTACCATGCACATTGATGTAATCAACATCTTCTGGCTTCAGACCGGCATCATCGAGTGCTGCAGTCATCACCAGCTTAGCACCAAGACCTTCAGGATGGCTGGCCGTGATGTGATAAGCGTCGCCACTGGCACCTTCACCAATCATTTCGGCATAGATTTTGGCACCGCGCGCCTTGGCATGTTCCAACTCTTCAAGAATCAAACAACCTGCTCCCTCGCCCATGACGAAACCGTCACGACTGGCGCTGAACGGCCGTGAAGCATGTTCAGGGTCGTCATTACGGGTTGACAACGCATGCATGGCATTGAATCCACCCACACCACTGGCCGTAATGGCTGCCTCGGCACCACCTGAAACGATGATGTTCGCCTTGCCCAAACGAATGAGATTGAATGCATCTGACAAGGCTGTGCTCGAAGAAGCACACGCACTGGTTGTGGTATAGTTGGGACCATGAAATCCAAAGTGAATGGAAATCTGTCCGGAAGCGATGTCGGCAATCATCTTAGGAATGAAGAATGGGCTGAATTTAGGTCCGTTTTCCTTGTTCAAGGCATAATACGAAACCTCTTCTTCGAAGGTTTTAATACCTCCGATACCCACACCATAGATAACACCGATACGGTTTTTGTCTTCTTTTTCCAAGTCAAGTCCAGCATCTTTTACACCCTGCATGGCCGAAATCATGGCCAACTGCGTGTAGCGATCCAGCTTGCGTACGGCCTTTCTATCAATATAGTCGTTGATGTTCAGGTCTTTTACCTCACAAGCAAACTGTGTCTTGAAGTTGGAAGTATCAAATAATGTAATAGGAGCAGCACCACTCTTACCTGCCAACATGCTTTTCCATGTTTCTTCAGGCGTATTGCCAATAGGTGTCACGGCACCAAGTCCTGTTACTACTACTCTTTTTAATTCCATTGATTGAATAAAAAAAATTGATTAAAAGCAAATTGAAATTGAGCTGAAAGAAATCTCCCAGCTCAACCCAAATCGTTTGCTTTTAATTATTTTGCATTTTCTTCTATATAAGAAATGGCATCACCTACCGTTGCAATTTTCTCAGCTTTATCGTCTGGAATAGAGATGCCGAATTCTTTCTCGAATTCCATGATCAGCTCTACAGTGTCCAATGAATCGGCACCCAGATCATTAGTAAAACTTGCTTCTGGCTTTACTTCTGCCTCATCAACACCCAACTTATCTACGATAATAGCCTTTACTTTGCTTTCAATTTCTGACATAATTGTAACTTTTTTAAAATGTTTATAAGTGATTCATTATCAAAAATACGGATGCAAAGGAACAAATTTTTATTCACATCTACAAATGTTTTATCGAAAAAAGTACCTCATATTGCACATTATACCATATATTGTGCAATTTTAATGCTTGTTTTTTTGAAAATGGCTGTAATTTATAGAGTTATAATAGATACTTCCTTCAAAAAAGAAAAAAAAGACATTAATAAATAGGTAAGTGCGTAATGATTTGCAATACTACGGCATTGTGCCATAGGATAAACTGCATCTTTAGCTAAAAAATGTAGAATTTTTTAACCAAATAATACCCTTAAAAAAGCACTTCAAAACTTTCATTCTGGAAAAATTCACTAGGCAAGGAGGAAGCAAACAAGCTATCTTGAAGCAAGAAAAATTAAATTTTAAGGCAACAGCAATGCGTTTAAGGTGTAATATATAAGACTTTGCCGGTCAATTTGCATGACATATCCCAATAAAAGCATACCTATTGAAGCCTAAAAGCAATGTGTTTAACCTGAAAAAAGCAAAAATGAAGTGGGCTAACCATGGTTGAAAACTATATTTTATTATGTGTCAATCATATACAAAAACAACGTATATTTGGCGTATTTGCAAACGGATGAAGAGTTGTTTGTAAATACGCTCAAAATAAAAGGGTTGCTTGTCAAAAAATTTCGCACAGCTTTCAATATTTATTTTGATTTGTCAAAACAGTGGAAAGACAAGAACGTCTAAAACGATAAAAATCAAATTAAACAACGCATACTTTGTTACAATGTACTAAAAAACCTTGATTTTGTTTTGACCATTACCTTTTATTATTTATATTTGCATAAGTAACCAAAAGAAAACGCAACATGTCATTTAGTGAACAATGTAACAAAATCTTTCAACGAGCTATTGATGATTATCACGTCCATGATGATATTGACACACCAATCAATAATCCCTACGACGATGCAACCATCGAAAACCGGTTGTATCTGAAGTGCTGGATTGACACTGTTCAATGGCATTTCGAAGATATCATCAGAGACCCAAATATTGATCCCATAGAAGCGTTGGCCTTGAAGCGACGCATTGACCGCTCAAATCAAGACCGTACTGATCTTGTTGAACAGATAGACAGCTATTTCAGGCAGAAATACAGTGAGGTAAAAGTGCTGCCCGACGCACGTATCAACACCGAAAGTCCGGCATGGGCTGTTGACAGACTGTCCATACTGTCACTGAAGATTTATCACATGCGCGAGCAAGTCGAACGACAAGATGCTTCAAAAGAGCACAAAGATACATGTACGGCCAAGCTAAATGTGCTGCTGGAACAACAAAAAGACTTGGGAACAGCCATTGATCAGCTGCTGGAAGACATCCAAGAGGGACGAAAATACATGAAAGTGTACCGACAGATGAAGATGTACAATGATCCATCGACCAATCCGGTTCTCTACAAAAAATAAATGAAGACCGAACATCTGCTCATCATACGGTTCTCGGCTATGGGTGACGTAGCCATGATGGTTCCGGTAGTGTACTCATTGGCAAAACAATATCCCAACATTCGCATCAGCGTGTTGAGCCGACCCTTTGCAGCGAATTTCTTTGACAAATTGGCACCAAACGTGGACTTTATGTCTGCCGACCTGAACAATGAATATAAGAATCTGCGCGGACTGAATAAACTTTATCGCAGACTGACGGCTAAAAGATTCACCGCCATAGCCGATTTTCATGATACGCTGCGCTCGAAATATCTACGTACCAGATTTTCGTTAGACAGGTTCAAAGTGGCTCATATTGACAAGCATCGGGCCGACAGACGTAGGCTAACCGCAAGAGGGAATAAGGAATTGACGCCGCTACAAACGTCTTTCCAAAACTATGCGGATGTATTAGCAAAATTAGGTTACCCTATTGAGATAGATTTTACATCCATCTTTCCACGTCAAGACGGTACCATGCCTGACTTACCAGATGGTATCGAAGCGAAAAACAAGGAAGAACGGTGGATTGGCATAGCGCCTTTCGCAGCACACAAGGGTAAAGTTTATCCATTGGAAAAAATGGAAAAAACAATTGAGATGCTACAAACCAAGTACGAAAATACACGAATTTTCCTATTTGGTGGCAGAAAAGAAGAAAAGGAGCTGCTATCTTTGTGGGCAAAAAAATATGAAAGATGTGTCAGTGTACCAACGCTATTAAACACGTTGCAGGAAGAACTGCTTTTGATGTACCACTTGGATGTGATGATTAGTATGGACAGTGCCAACATGCATCTGGCATCATTGGTTAACACACCCGTCATCAGCATTTGGGGTGCCACACATCCCTTTGCGGGATTTATGGGGTGGAATCAAAGCGCAGACCTTGCAGTTCAGACCGACTTAACGTGTCGCCCGTGTTCCATTTATGGCAATAAACCGTGCTGGAGGAATGACTATGCTTGCTTAAATGAAATAAAACCAGAACAAATCATCAATAAAGTTGATGAAGTTATACATAAAAACAGAAAATAAAATTAATTTATTCACTTATTAAAAAACAAGATTATGAAAAAGTATGTATGTGAAACTTGCGGTTATGTTTATGACCCCGCAGAAGGCGATCCTGATGGAGGCATCGCTCCCGGAACAGCATTTGAAGATCTCCCAGATGATTGGGTATGCCCATTATGCGGTGTAGGAAAAGAAGATTTCACTCCTCAAGCTGAATAAAACAGCATTTGATGAATTTAAATAAGGCAACGATTTGTGTCGTTGCCTTATTTATTTGCTTCAAACGAAACATAAAAACACTTATACACAATCATTGTGCATAACTCTGTTTATAAGCGTTGAATAACTACCTGTTTATCCACTTAGTAAGTAAACAACATAAAAGTTGGTGCATATCCACACACTTATGATGAAGTTATACATCAATTTCCACAATTTTTCAGCCATGAAATTTATCAACTTATCCAATTCATTCGATACTTCACTAGATTGTGGAAAAGTTAGCTAACAAATTGATTAAGAATAGAAAGATATGCCTGTGAAGTGTGTAAAAAGCAACGTAAGAGTGGAATAACGAAAAAAGCAAATAAATTGATGTATAGTTATCAACATATCCACCGCACATCATCTCTCTTCATATTTCTTTCTTTTAAAAAGTAAATAAAAAGAATATATAAATAAGATGTGGACAACTAAGCCATGAAAGAGTAACGGTATGTACTAAATGGATCGTAGCTTGAGAGTAATTTCATAGATGCCAACCGCCGCACCCATGAAGATAAAAGGCATGAAAGGAGCCTTAAATCGGGTTTCTCCGTGTACTGCCAAGACCAAAGCTAATGAACCTCCTATGACGATACAACATAAAAGAAACAAGGTATCGTACTTTTTTTCTGATTGTAAAACGTGGAGGGAAAAGGCAAAGGCCATTAGGAGGAATGCGTAATAAATCATGTTGAGCAGTCCAAGCCACTGTATGTAGGATAGATTTTGAAGGTTGTACAGTAGCGTTCGATAGGGTAGTGTGACGTAATTGTTTTGGGCTTTTGATTTATCATGCAAAAAGGCAGGAATGTAGTCCATGTCGTTCATGTACATATAAACCAATCTGCCGGGTATTTTACTCAAATAGTTTGCTTTGTTATCCTTGAGCCATTCCAAACATCTTTGTTTCCATATTTGGTTGCATTCTATGGCCGTTTTATCCTTCATGTGGTCAATATACCTGATGGTTCCTTTGGGATAAGCCTCGGCATTGTAATGAGGTTCTACGCTGGTTTCGTATGTTGCTGCCGCCATGTTGAACCACAAGGTTTCACTTTGGTACAAGAAATAGCCCGTACGCAACCAGCAAGTGGTGCCAACTACGAGGATGAACAAGGCATATCCAGCCAGCAGGGAGCTGAAAGAACGTAACCATTGTTTGTTTTTAAAGAATAGAAAATAGAGAAAAAACGTACCCATAAATACCAAACTGATGGGACGAAACCAGTTGGCTATAGCCATTAACATGCCTGCTATGAAGAGATGTCGCACACGGGAGGTGTGTAGAATGATGAAAACCGCCCCTAATAAGAGCGTGATGGATGGTATTTCGGAGAGTATGGTCGTGCTTTGTCCCCAATTATTGGGATAACATACATATAATAATAAGGCAATGAGTCCTATCTGGTCGTTGCATGTTTTTTGTGCTATGCGCGCAAGTAAGTAGGCTGAAGTGGCTTTGAGGAAGCACATCAACACTAAGATGGGATAAACAGAATGGAATAGATACAGCGAGAGAGCCACCAAATTGATTTGTCCAATGTTCCAAATAAAGGGTTGTCCATTGATGGTAGGCGCACAAGGATAGGGTTCTCCGTAGTCGATGCACATCCTGGCGTATTCAATATAGCCATCTCCATCGTTTGTGGGTGTATAGCCAAATAGGAAGAGCACCAACAATAGGAAAGCCAGAAAGAGCAGACTTATCTGACGATAGCGATTTTGCATACAGTTCCTTTGTTGCCTGTTTGGTCGGCAGTTTGTACCATATAGATGCCCGATGCCACCGGGTTTCCGTTCATATCATTGCCATCCCACACGAAAGTTCCGCCATTGCTTTTACCTTTAGTCACTAAGGTGCCATTGACAGTTACTATTTTGATGTCGGCTTGATAACTGAGTCCAACAACCGTTATAGGGCCATTGTAAGAAGGTTCTACCGGATTTGGGTATGCATAAGTAACGTCTTTGTTCATCGATTCCACAGCCTCGGTAGCGTCACTTTGGAAAGAACAAAGTCCTTTGTCTGTCCCAAAAAACACTTCTCCTGTATGGTTATTGATGGCCATGCTTTCTACATGGTTAGAAGGTAATACGCTGTTTGCTATGGTAAAATGATGAATTTGCTGGTTGTTATCAGCACTGATGAGATATACTCCATTACTTCCTGTACCAAACCATTTGCGGTTACTCTTGTCAACTGCAATGCAGGTGATGTCTACTCCTGCCAATAAATAGTCGGCTAAGTTAGTTCCGTCGTTGCGAGGAATCTTTATTTGTGTGAAAGTAACATCGGGAAGTTGATTGATCTTTGAGGCTTCAAGCAGCAATACTCCTGTATTTGTACCAATCCAAAGATTGTTCTCCATATCTTCAGCGATATATTTTACAGCTGTTGTTTTTAGACTGTTTCCATCTTGGTTGATGAAATTGGTTATCGTGTGCAGCGTTTCAGTCTTCCTATCATAACAAAACAGTGCCGGAAACTTGTAGTTCCCGTTGCCGAACCATAATAAACCTCGACTGTCAAACATGGGATGATAGAGTAAACTGGGGCTCACTCCATTTCTCATCAGCGATGGTTGATGGTGTGATTTCATGGTTCCATCTGGCAGTAATTCGATGATGCTTTGTCCCTTGGTTTGGTTGTTTAATATCCAAAGATGGCGCTCTTCATCGAACAGCAGACCGTTGATGAGAACATATTCATTATCCAGTTCTTTTCCTTTATCAACTGCTGGCATCAGAATACTGTTGTCTTTATTGTAGTATTTGGTGAGTTTCCCGTTTTGAAATTCGTAAAGTCCGGTTCTACCTCCTGCAAATACATGGTTTGCATCTTTAGGATCGATGGCCAAACAATTAATTTCTGAATATGAATAACCTGTTGTTTTCTGGATATCATCTTGATAAATGTGCCATTGACCATCCTCTAAAACTTGGATAATACCTGGATGTGAGAGGCTAATACCTTCTGATTCAAAGCCTCCTCCCGAAGTGTAAAGGCGGTTATTGATAAACTTTAGAAAATAAAAATGATTGTATTTTGGACCTTCCGGACGCATGCTTTCCATTTTATTCCATAGTTCTTTGTCTACTTCTTTGTTGTTTTCAGAATAGTTTCCTATTCTTTTCCAATTCTTCTTGTCAAGTAAATTAGCAGATAAATCAGCAGCATATTTTCCATGGGTCATTGATGCTGCAATGATTTTGTTTTGCTGTATAAGTGTCCAATCTACGCGAAAGCCCAGAAAATAAGTATCACTAATCTCGGCATCACTCACATTGAGCTTGACAATACCGAATCCTGTGGATAAATAAGCATAGCTTCCATTCACATAGATGCTGTGAATGGTTTTGTCTTCTGTCAGCGATTTTTTATAATAGTCAGCGATATTGGTAACATTTCCCTTACTATCTAGTAAGTCAATGTTGTTGTTTTTGTAGACAATGATCAATCGTTTGGCCGCAGAACTATAAGCGATGTGGCTGATTTCAACATCATTCAAGCCTGTTTTCTTATCAAAAGTTTGTATGCTGTTGTCATCCTTATCATAGCAAAACAATCCACCCGATGCCAACACATATACGATGTTACCTGCCGGTTGCACGTCCGTTATGTCGTGATAGGAAGGATATACTTTCCAAGAACCTATTTGGGACAAGCCTTGCAAGCAACCCATGATGAGTAAAAGGATAGATACTATCGTTGTTTTCATTGCGCTATTCAGTTAGACAGATTGTGCTATAGCTTCGTTAAGATAGGCTGCTAATTTTTCAACTGCCAGTGCACGATGCGAAATGTGGTTCTTTATATCTTCGCCAAGTTCGGCAAAACTCTGGTTATATCCGTTGGGAATGAACAGCGGATCGTAGCCAAAACCAGCATCGCCACGCTTTTCTTCTGCGATTAAGCCATCCACACGTCCTTCAAAATAATGGATTTCAGGTGCTGCACAAGCATTATCTACATTTTTTTCTTGTTGATTTTTGGGATGTTGCAGCAAGGCAATGACAGTGCGAAAATGAGCCTTTCTGTTGTCTTTATCCTGTAATTCACGCAACAATTTCTGCATGTTTGCCTCGCTATCATGGTCGGTTCCTTCGGCATAGCGTGCGCTGTGAACGCCTGGTTTACCATCTAATGCATCCACTTCAAGGCCTGTATCATCGGCAAAACAGTCTAACCCATAGTGTTCTGCAACATACATGGCCTTTTGTAAGGCATTCTCTTGCAAGGTATCTCCTGTCTCTGGAATATCCTCATGACAACCAATATCTTGCAAAGACACTATTTCAAACCGTTCACCCAGTATGTCACGAATTTCCTGAAGTTTGTTCTTGTTGTTTGTTGCGAAGACTATTTTCATGTTTTTTCTTTACTTTTACCTTGATTTGATCAAATCCTTCCCCGTACACACCGATGACAGAACTCTGACTAACAAAGGCGTTTGGGTCGGTCATCTTGATGAGTCGGAAGATTAATTGACTTTCACTTTTACGGGCTAACAAACAAATTACCTTGATTTCCTGTCCAGTATACCAGCCGTGTCCATCAAGAATGGTGAGTCCATGATCGGTTTCTTTGGACAGAATTTCAGCGATTTCTTCATGTTTTCTCGAATAAATCATGAACTGAACCGATTGTCGTTGACGAGCAAACACAAAGTCGAGCATGAAACATTCGATGATGATTGTGCAAAAACCAAACACCACTTTGTGGGCGCGTTCAGCCATTTCGCCAAACTGTGGGAAGAAGAAACAGCTGCTTACTATAAAGATATCTACCAATATTAGTACCTGTCCTAACGACATATCCTTGTATTTGTTGACACAAGCAGCAATGATATCCGACCCGCCTGTACTGCCATTGTTGAGAAACACCACTGCCAATGATGAACCAGTGATACAGCATCCAATGACCATTGACATGAAGTCTTGTCCCTCGCCCAATACCTTGATAAAGTTTCCGTTAGCATCCAAAGGCATTAGACTTTGTGCAAACATTAACATAAAGTATAGGGCAAAGATGGCATAGATGGTTTTCATCATGAATCGGAAGCCCAAAATCTTCAGAGCTACGATTAACAATGAAATGTTGATAATCATGTATGTGTTCTCCAGCTTAAAGCCAGTGGCATAATAAATGATGGCCGACATACCGGTTACCCCACCGGTTACAATTTCGTAGGGCATCAGGAAGATGGTGAAGGCAGTGCTGTAAAGCAACAGGCCTAACGTGATGAACACATAATCTTTTACTTCAGATAAGATAAATTCTTTATTATTAATCATTTTAGTACGATATTAATGATTTTTTTTGGAACGATAATTGTTTTGATAATTGTTTTGTCTGCGATGTATTTTTGGGTGCGCTCGTCGGCAAGCACCTTTTCTTCAATGGCTTCACGACTGTCGTCTATGCCGAACAACATCTGGAAACGAGCCTTTCCGTTGAACGATACCGTCATCTGTACATCGCTTTCTTTGAGATATTCCTCATTGCATACAGGCCATTGGGCATCGCAAACCGAACCTTCTCCACCCAACACATGCCACAGCTCTTCACTGATGTGTGGCGCAAAGGGTGACAACAGTTTGATGACATCTTTGAGCAGTGCCTTGTTGGTGCACTTGCTTTGTGCCAGTTCGTTGATGCAGATCATGAAAGCAGAGATGGCCGTATTGTACGAAAACTGCTCGATGTCACCCGTAACCTTCTTGATGAGTTTGTGCACAGACTTCAGCTGTTCTTTGGTTGGCTCATCGTCGTTGGGCAAAAATTGGTCAGTTCTATATTCATACACCAGTCCCCACAGCTTTTTCAAGAACCTATGACAACCGTCAATACCGTTGGTGTCCCATGGCTTGCTGGCCTCTACTGGACCCAAGAACATTTCGTACAAGCGCAGTGTGTCGGCACCGTACTGTTCTACAATCATATCAGGATTGACAACGTTGTACATCGATTTCGACATCTTCTCGATGGCCCAACCGCACATATATTTATCTCCTTCCAAGATAAATTCAGCCTGTTTGTATTCTGGTCGCCACGCTTTGAAGGCCTCTATGTCCAACACGTCGCCATGCACTATATTTACATCCACATGAATGGGAGTGGTTTCGTATTGTTCTTTCAATCCCACTGATACGAAAACAGGCGCAACCGAATGGTCATCGTTGTTGATACGATACACAAAGTTGCTGCGTCCTTGTATCATTCCCTGATTCACCAACTTCTCAAAAGGTTCTTCTTTGAAGGAATAACCATAATCGTGTAAGAACTTATTCCAAAATCTTGAATAAATCAAGTGGCCCGTTGCGTGCTCTGTTCCGCCCACATAAAGGTCTACATTCTGCCAATAAGCAGCTACGTTTTTATCCACCAATGCTTCATCGTTGTGTGGATCCATGTAACGAAGATAATAAGCCGAACTGCCGGCAAAGCCCGGCATGGTGTTTAGTTCCAACGGGAATATGGTAGAATTGTTGACAAGCGATTTATCCACCACCATGTTTTGTTCCACATCCCAGGCCCATTTTTTGGCTCTACCCAATGGTGGTTCTCCAGTCTCGGTAGGCTCATACTTGTCAATCTCAGATAATTCGAGTGGCAAGCATTCTTCGGGAATCATGTGAGGCATGCCGTCTTGATAATATACTGGGAAGGGTTCGCCCCAATAGCGCTGACGAGAGAAGATGGCATCGCGCAGGCGATAGTTCACTCGAACGCGTCCGATACCCTGTTCAACCACATATTTTCGAGTAGCGGCAATGGCTTCTTTCACCGTCAATCCATTGAGGCTCAACGCTGTTTGTTTTCCTTCCACCGGACTGTTAATCATGATACCCTCTTTTGCATCGTAGCTCTCTTCACTCACATCAGCCCCTTCGATTAGCGGAATGATGGGCAGATTGAAATGCTTGGCAAAGGCATAGTCACGACTGTCATGTGCCGGAACGGCCATGATGGCCCCTGTTCCGTAGCCTGCCAGCACATAGTCGCTCACCCAGATAGGGATGTTGTCGCCCGTCAATGGGTTCACAGCGTAGCTTCCGGTGAACACTCCGGTTACTCTTCTATCGGCGATGCGTTCCCGTTCGGTACGTTTTTTCGTCGCATCTACATATTCTTCAACGGCTGTTGCTTGCTCGGGAGTGGTCACTTGACTAACGTATTCGCTCTCTGGCGCCAGCACCATGAACGTAACACCGAACATGGTATCGGCGCGGGTGGTGAACACCGTCAAAGAAAGGTCATTGGCGTTGGCCACTTTAAACAGCACTTCGGTACCTTGCGAGCGTCCAATCCAGTTGCGTTGTGTTTCTTTCAGCGACTCCGTCCAGTTTACTTTTTCCAGTCCGTCGAGCAAGCGTTGCGCATACGCAGACACGCGCAAGCACCACTGTTTCATTTTCTTTTGCACCACGGGGTAGCCACCTCGCTCGCTCACGCCATCTACCACCTCATCGTTGGCCAGCACAGTGCCCAGTCCGGCACACCAGTTTACCATCGTTTCGCCCAGGTAAGCGATGCGATAGTTCATAAGCGTTTGCTGCTGTTGAAGCTCAGTCATAGCTTTCCATTCCTCGGCTGTGAACTGTAGTTCTTCGCTCTGGGCCACGTTCAAACCGTCAGTACCTTTGGTTTCAAAGTGCTGTACGAGCGTTGTGATAGGCTGTGCTTTCTGCAAATCGTTGTCATAATACGATTGAAACATTTTGATGAACGCCCATTGTGTCCACTTGTAATATGCCTGATCGCAGGTTCTAATCTCACGATCCCAATCGAACGAAAATCCTATCTTGTCCAACTGCTCGCGATAGTGCTTGATGTTTGCCTCGGTAGTGATGGAGGGATGTTGCCCCGTTTGTATGGCATACTGCTCGGCTGGCAGTCCGTAGGCATCGTAGCCCATAGGGTTGAGAACGTTGAATCCATTCTGTCGCTTGTATCGCGCATAGATATCACTGGCAATATAGCCCAAAGGATGGCCTACATGAAGACCCGCTCCAGATGGGTAGGGGAACATGTTGAGCACATAAAATTTCTTCTTTTGGGCATCTTCCACAACGTGATAGGTTTTGTTTTTCACCCACTGTTGCTGCCACTTTTTCTCAATTTCTCTGAAATTGTATTCCATAAGATATCCTAAATTAACGTTCTATTGTGTTTCGATGTGTATATAATAGGTGACAAAAGTACGAAAAAAATAAGATATGGATTGTATAAATACTGAATTTTATTTAAAATAACCTGTGTGACAGCGGGTGAAACGATAAGCACCAACGCTGTGGAAGGAGGATGAAACTGCACTGATAAATCATGTTTACGCAGCGAATGCTATCCTGACAAATGTCCTAATTATTTACCAAATAATGCCCTTAAAACAGCACTTCTTATTTGGTAATCTAGAAAAAATCAATAGGCAAGGAGGAAGCAAGAATGAGATTTTCGAGTGAGAAAAATAAGATTTCGGTGCAATAGCTATGAGTTATGGGGTATATATCCATGACTTTGCTCCGCTATAGCTATGCTATAATGCCGCAAAAGCATGTATATTGCGGGATAAAAGCAATGCTATTGGTTTGAAAAAGATAATGAAAACGCTGCTTCATGCAGGGCTGAGGATACAATGTATTGAGCCTGAATGAGATACGAAAAACGCTCATTTTTGGCGTATTTGCAACCTTAAGTTAGGTTGTTTGCAAATACGCCAAATATAAGGAAGTGTGTTGTCAATAAAATTCATCATCATTTTGATGTGTGATGATGCCTTTCATCGACGGGTACCATCTTGTGATAGGAGTGTGGTTACAGCTTTTCGCCGTAGCAAAGGTCACCAGCATCCCCGAATCCCGGTACGATGTATTGGTGCTCGTTCAGTCCCGGATCAATGGCAGCGCACCAGATAGTGGTTTTCTCCTCGGGGAAAGTCTTCTTGATGTGTTCGATACCTTCTGGACTGGCGATGACACATGCTACGTGAATGCGCTTGGGCGTGCCCTTGGTGAGGAAAGCCTTGTAGCCCAATTCCATCGAAGCACCAGTGGCCAACATGGGGTCGGCGATAATCAATGTCTTACCGTCGATGCTCGGTGTAGCCAAATATTCTACATGAACGCCAATGTTGTGGTGTTCCTCGTCGGTGTATTCGCGGTAAGCAGAAACAAAGGCGTTGCCCGCATGGTCGAAGATGTTGAGGAATCCGTTGTGAAAGGGAAGACCGGCGCGGAAGATGGTTGCCAAGACAATCTTGTCGGCAGGTACGTTGACTTGTGAAATACCCAATGGGGTAGTAACATCCTTGGTTTCGTAATCCAATTGCTTGGAAATCTCGTAAGCCTCCAGTTCGCCAATTCTCTGGATGTTGTTACGAAACAGTAAGCGGTTCTTTTGGTAGTCTACATCTCTCGTCTCAGCCAAATATTGATTGATGATAGAGTTAGACTCACTTAGGTTGATAATTTTCATTGCGTAGCGTATGTTATGTTTTCACCGTGCAAAAATAGGCATTTTCCGTTTATTTTTGCAAAGTGAAAATTGCAAATGTCAGTCACACACATTGTTTTTTTATTTCTTTAACCTAAAGAGTACAACCAATATACATTTTTTTCAAGCTAAAATTTGTCAACCTATTTATTTTAGTTAATTTTGTAGTCGCCAAAGAAATGACGTAAAACAGAATAATTATTCACACTTAAATACATTTAAAAATAATGGCAAAGTTTGATAAATCGGTACTGGAAAAGTACGGAATTACAGGTACAACAGAAGTTGTTTACAATCCTTCTTACGAAGTGTTGTTTGAAGAAGAGACCAAAGAAGGTCTGGAAGGCTTTGAGAAAGGCCAAGAAACCGAACTGGGTGCAGTTTGTGTTCAAACAGGTATTTACACCGGTCGTTCACCTAAGGACAAATTTATCGTTGACGATGCAAACTCTCACGACACTGTTTGGTGGACCTCAGATGAATATAAGAACGACAACCACAAGATGACAGAAGACGCTTGGAAGGTTGTTAATGAGTTGGCTAAGAAAGAACTTTCTAACAAGCGTTTGTTCGTTGTTGATGGTTTCTGCGGTGCCAACAAAGACACTCGTATGAAGATTCGCTTCATCGTTGAGGTGGCATGGCAGGCTCACTTTGTGACCAACATGTTCATCCGTCCTATCAACCAGGAAGAACTCGACCAGGAGCCCGACTTCATTGTTTACAATGCTTCTAAGGCTAAGGTAGAGAACTATAAGGAACTGGGCTTGAACTCTGAAACTTGCGTTGCTTTCAACGTAACAACCAAAGAGCAGGTTATCTTGAACACTTGGTACGGTGGTGAAATGAAGAAGGGTATGTTCTCTATGATGAACTACTACTTGCCATTGAAGGGTATTGCTTCGATGCACTGCTCTGCCAACACTGACATGAACGGTGAGAACACCGCTATCTTCTTTGGATTGTCTGGAACAGGTAAGACAACCTTGTCTACCGACCCCAAACGTTTGTTGATTGGTGACGACGAGCACGGATGGGACGATAAAGGTATCTTCAACTTCGAAGGTGGTTGCTATGCTAAGGTAATCAACCTTGACAAAGAATCAGAGCCTGATATCTACAACGCCATCAAGCGCGACGCTTTGTTGGAGAACGTAATTGTAGACGAGAATGGTAAGATTGACTTTACAGACAAGAGCCGCACCGAGAATACGCGTGTATCTTATCCTATCTACCACATTAGGAACATCGTGAAGCCTATCTCTGCTGGTCCTGCTGCTAAGCAAGTGATCTTCTTGAGTGCTGACGCTTTCGGTGTATTGCCTCCAGTATCTATCTTGAACGAGGAGCAAACTAAGTACTACTTCCTCTCTGGCTTCACCGCTAAATTGGCAGGTACAGAGCGTGGTATTACAGAGCCTACTCCTACATTCTCAGCTTGTTTCGGTCAGGCATTCCTTGAATTGCACCCAACAAAATATGCTGAAGAGTTGGTGAAGAAGATGAAGAAGAATGGCGCGAAGGCTTACTTGGTGAACACAGGTTGGAACGGTACGGGCAAACGTATCTCTATCCGTGACACGCGTGGTATCATCGATGCTATCTTGAACCACTCTATCGACGAGGCTCCTACCAAGACTATACCTTACTTCAACTTCGTAGTTCCTACCAAGTTGGAAGGTGTTGCTACAGAGATTCTCGATCCTCGTGACACTTACAGTGACGCATCACAGTGGGATGAGAAAGCTAAAGACTTGGCTGCTCGCTTCCAGAAGAACTTCGTGAAGTATACCACGAAAGAAGCTGGTAAGGCTCTTGTAGCTGCTGGTCCTCAGCTCTAAATCTGATTAAGACACGATTCATATAGACTGGGGCTTATTCATTGAAGAATGATGAATAAGCCCCTTTTTACCTTTGTGTACATAACCTTTTAAAAAAAATCATATTTATAACCATTTAAAACCAAAATTCAATCATGATCAGACTAAACGCATTCTTGAAAGTAAATGAGAAGGATCGTCAACGAGTACTATCACTTGCAAACCAACTCGTAGACAAGTCGCGTCAAGACGAGGGTTGTATTAGTTACGACTTCTTTGAAAGTACAACCATTCCTGGCGTATTTATGTTTTGTGAAACATGGAAAAACCAAGAATCTCTGGACAAACATGCCAATGCTCCACATTTCTTGCATCTGGTACCTGAGATAGAGACTTTTGGCAAGATGAAGTTGGAAAAATTCATGTTCTAAAGCTTATTCATAGAACCACACCATCTATTATTAATAGGTAAGAAGCTTATTATTCATAGATAAGAAGCGACACAAGTCCTAAGAATCGTGGGAGTTGTGTCGCTCTTTTTATCCCTTGAGATTTGGATGTTTTGTTGTTGAATGTATCAACAATTCAAACATCATTTTTAAATGAAACCATCGATAATTTTAGTAATTTTGTGCTTATATCAAAGAACAACATACGGATATGGCAGAACGATTGAATCTGAATAACCAAATTGTGCTCTATCAGAGTGAAGATGGCATGACCCAACTTGATGTTAAGTTGGAAGGGGAAACCGTGTGGCTTAATCGTCAACAGATGGCAGAACTCTTCGGAAGAGATGTGAAAACCATTGGCAAGCACATCAACAACGCACTGAAAGAAGAATTGAACGATGGAATTTCAACTATCGCAAAATTTGCGACAGTTCAGAAAGAAGGCTCAAGACTTGTAAATCGAGAGGTAGAATACTACAATCTTGATATGATTATATCTGTTGGCTATCGTGTGAAGAGCAGGCGAGGCGTAGAGTTCAGACGATGGGCAAATGGCATTTTGAAACAGTTTCTTATCAATGGTTATGCTGTGAATGAGCGCATTCGCCAAAGACAAATAGCCGAACTGCGTCAGTTGGTATTGGTGGTTGGCAGAACAATAGAACAACAACCTGTTGCCACGACCGATGAGAGCCGTGCTCTCTTTGACGTGGTGGTGGATTATACCTATGCTTTAGACACATTGGATAACTATGACTATCAACGGTTGTACATCAGCAAGACTACGCGGGAAGAACTCTTTCATGCTACTTACGATAATGCCATGCAAGAAATAGAGATGCTTCGAGATAAGTTTGGTGCATCAACACTATTCGGAAACGAGAAGGACGAATCCTTTAAAAGCAGCATTGGACAAATTTATCAAACCTTCGATGGCGAGGAACTCTATCCCAGTGTTGAGGAGAAGGCTGCCATGCTTCTCTATCTTGTTACCAAGAACCATTCGTTCAGCGATGGAAATAAACGCATCGCAGCCACACTTTTTCTTTGGTTTATGAACAACAACGGCATTCTTTACCGTGAGGACGGATCCAAACGCATCGCTGACAACACTCTCGTGGCACTTACTTTGATGATTGCCGAAAGCCGAACGGAGGAAAAAGACATTATGGTGAAGGTTGTTGTTAACTTAATCAATAAGAGCAATTAAATAGGGTCATTTCATTTTGCCAATGAAAACATCTTTCTTTACTTGAGGCACCAAAGTAGGAAAAGTTAACAATTGGTGTCACCATGCGCAGGTTTCATATCTTTATTGTACCTTTGCAAGGCCTTTCATTGGGTTGGTATTTAGCCAATAAAAGCAAAATATAAGTAAGATAGACAATGGAAAATTTCAGATTTCAAGCAGTTATTGAGGCTTCAAAAAAAGCCCCATTGGCTGTGAAGGCTCCTAAGGAACGGCCTTCAGAGTATTTTGGTAAATACGTCTTTAACCGTGCAAAAATGCAGAAATACCTGCCGGAAGACGTGTTCCAGCAACTCACTGATGTGATTGATAATGGTGCCCATTTCAATCGTTCCATTGCAGATGCCGTGGCAACGGGTATGAAACACTGGGCACAGGAAAACGGTGTGACGCATTACACACACTGGTTTCAGCCTTTGACGGAAGGAACAGCCGAGAAACATGACGCCTTTGTGGAGTTTGACGGTAAGGGTGGCATGATTGAAGAGTTTAGTGGAAAGTTGTTAGTTCAACAAGAAGCCGACTCATCTTCGTTTCCTAACGGAGGCATTCGCAACACCTTTGAGGCGCGAGGTTATTCGGCTTGGGATCCAACGTCACCAGTTTTCATCATTGATGATACGCTTTGTATTCCCACTATCTTTATTTCGTATACGGGCGAGGCCCTCGATTACAAGGCTCCTCTGTTGCGTTCGCTCCATGCAGTTGATGTGGCGGCAACGCAAGTTTGTCGCTATTTCGATCCTAACGTGAAGAAAGTGCGGGCCAATTTGGGCTGGGAACAGGAATATTTCCTGGTAGACGAGGATTTATACCATGCGCGTCCCGACCTGATGTTAACGGGTCGAACGCTCATGGGACATGATTCTGCCAAGAATCAGCAAATGGATGACCATTATTTGGGTACCATTCCAGATCGTGTGCAGGCGTTCATGAAAGAACTGGAGATACAGGCTCTCGAGCTTGGTATACCGTGTAAGACCCGTCACAACGAGGTGGCACCCAACCAATTTGAATTGGCTCCCATCTTCGAGGAGTGCAACTTGGCCATCGATCACAACATGTTGCTCATGTCACTGATGAAACGTGTGGCACGCAGACATGGTTTCCGTGTGCTGTTACACGAGAAACCATTTGCCGGAGTGAACGGCAGTGGCAAGCACAACAACTGGAGCTTGTGCACCGATACAGGCGTGTTGCTGCATGCACCAGGCAAGACAGCCGAAGACAACCTGCGCTTCGTGGTGTTCTTGGTGGAAACGTTGATGAGTGTGTACAAGCACAATGGACTGCTCAAGGCATCCATCATGAGTGCCACCAACGCACATCGATTGGGTGCAAACGAGGCTCCACCCGCCATTATTTCATCGTTTTTGGGTACGCAACTCACCGAGTTGTTGAACCATATTGAGGTAGCTGACAAGGAAGATTTGTTCACCTTGCACGGGAAACAGGGGATGATGTTGGACATTCCAGAGATTCCTGAGCTGTTTATAGACAATACAGACCGCAACAGAACCAGTCCGTTTGCCTTCACTGGTAATCGCTTTGAGTTCCGCGCCGTTGGCTCAGAAGCCAACTGTGCCTGCTCCATGTTAGTGCTCAATGCGGCCATGGCGGAGGCTTTGACCAACTTCAAGAAGCGCGTGGATGCGCTGATTGAGCAAGGTGAAGACCAAACATCGGCTATCATTGACGTTCTTCGTGAGGATATTAAGACCTGTAAGCCCATTCATTTTGATGGCAACGGGTACAGTGAAGAATGGGTAGAAGAAGCCAAGCGACGTGGTCTGGACTGTGAAAACAGTTGTCCTGTCATCTTTGACCGTTATCTTGACGAAGAAAGCATCAAGATGTTTGAAAGCACAGGCGTGATGACACGCAGCGAATTGGTGGCGCGTAATGAGGTGAAATGGGAAATGTATACCAAGAAAATACAGATTGAAGCACGCGTCATGGGTAATCTCACGATGAATCATATCATTCCGGTTGCTACCTATTATCAAAGCCAATTGGCTAACAACGTGGCGCGTATGTTTGAAATTTTTGACCGTGAGGAAGCGGAAAAGCTGACCTGTCGCAACAAAAAGATTATTCTGGAGATTGCTGAGCGCACCAAAATAATCGAAACAGGAGTGGAAGAATTGATTAATGCCCGCAAGGTTGCCAACAAGATAGAGAACGAGAGAGAGAAGGCCATCGCCTACCATGACAACGTTGAACCAAAGATAGAAACCATACGCTATCATATAGATAAACTCGAACTGATAGTCAGTGATGAGCTTTGGACGTTGCCCAAATACCGCGAACTGATGTTCATCAGATAAGCAAGGTTGTCTGTTTGTGAACCCAGGCCAAACTCATTGATAAGGAAGCGTAGTGTGCTTCAGAACGAAAACAGGCTGACTTGATGTGCAAGGCAGCCTGTTTTTGTTGTTTAGAGGATAGCACCTCTTGTTTATCTTACTTGTGAAGCCATGTTATTTCGCACGCCTCTCATTCCCACCAAGAATGCTTTGGCCGATCCAAACTTAAGAAACATGTCCAAACGTATAGGCACATGATTGGTGTCATCGCTCACATAGAAGTCGACAACTCGTTTGAATTTGCCATCATCCCTTTCCATGTACGACAGATGCAGACATCTATATTTCCTCCCATTGTCGGCCTTAACGGTGGTTTTCCCTCGGTATTTCAGTAGGGCGGGCCTTGACTTATTCCCGTCTATCATCGTGAAACGATAGGCATGTCCTTTCTTCCATTTGGATGGATCGAACGATCTGGCCCGCATGAAGATGTTCAACATATCGTAAACACAGTCTCTCATGTCAGACTGTTTCCACTCGTGAACACCTTTACTGGATATCTGATGTTGCTTGACATGAACGCGTCCGTTGGGATAGGAATAGAATACTTCGTCGACATAGTATCGACCTCCCTCATTGGCAGCCTTGCGATAGTATTGCGGAGCGAGTTTTAATGAGGTGTATGCCTGTAGGGTATCACGCAGAACAAACAGGTTGTCGGCCTTGCTGTTGCTGCGTGTAATGAGCGAACCACGATAGGCTGGCTGGTTGTTGTACCTCGTCTGTACCACCGACATGGTGGCTGAACCTACCTTGACCCATACAAATTTCCAATTGAAATATAGGTTGTATGACAAGTACTCGCCGGATTTGAAAGCGGTGTTCGTCATGTTACACTGTGCATGGGATGTAGTAAACACCCCTAAAAGAAGCGAAAGAATTGCTATGTTTCTAAATAATTTCATTTTCATGTTCTCTTTTTTATCTCCCAGAAACGCCTGCATGTAGAAGGTTCGCCAGCATTGTTTGACTGGCAGCACAGACTTATTTCATCATTCCGGGAATGTATTCTTTACCCAGGTCGAGTGCGCGTTTTGCGTTTCTGCTTTGTATTTTGCGCTGTTTCTCGCCTTTCTGTTTAGTTATTTCTGTTGGTTTCTGTCTGTAAATGGGCGTACTCGTCAGATTCCATGTCTCGTTAAAGTCCCACTTGGCCCTACAAGTTATCTTCTTAGGATAATAATATACCTCTTCAGGCTGCACGCCCTTGTCGTAATCACCCGTGTCCCATTTGCCGTTGTTGTTGGTGTCTATAAACAAGCGCACATAGTATTCGCGCGGTTCAACATAGAAAAATTGAGCCATACCATTGGAGGTACGAACCTGTTTAACGGGCTTATCCGAATTGTCCAGCAACTGAACCACCAGCGGTTTGCCATCAGCTCCCGAAATGGTAAGCAAGATGGTGCTGAACTCATCGTTTGATTTTACCTTGAAACCTTGTTTGATTTTGTTCGATGCTTTGCCGTATATGTCAACAAACGCAGCACTGTCCAGCTCAAGACTGTATTCGATGTTGGGTCGCCATTCGCCCCTCAATACGTAGTTTCTCGTGTTTTTAACGTAGGCATCATTGAACGGTACGATGGATGTGTCGCGTTGTTGCTCTATTTCGAAGGGCGAAACATACCACAGCGTGTCTTGCTTTGAGTAAAGATGTACTTTGGACGTGTCGAGCACGGCCAATGGCGTGGTAAAGCTGAACCCTACATTCTGATCGGGAGCGAGAGCCGAACTGACACTCAACTTCACCTCCAGAGCCTCTTTTGGCATGATAGAATCGTAAGGTTCACCCCGCTTCTTTGCCCGTTCTTGTTTCTTTTTCCACTCTTCCAAGCGTTTCTGCGCTTGTTTGAGCCGTTTGGCATAAGGCTGTTTGGCCAGCATCATGAGGGTGTCTGTTTGTAGGTGTAGCTGACCGGTAGAATCGCTGGCTTGGTATTTGAGCTCAATCTCAAGCGAGTCTTGGTTGATGAGTGTGGTGTCACGCAGCCAGTAAGTCAGGGTGTCCCCGCGCGGATTCGACTCCATGATGAAAGCATCTTTGGCGTCAAAGTTGAGGCCTTTGATCTGCGGAACCTCTTTGCTGCCGTAGCTGAAAAACAGCGAAAAGTTGTTTGGATCCTTTCGTTCGGTCTTGATGAGGTATCGGTCAGATTGTATTTCCGTAAAGGCTCTCAGCGTAATGTCATCGGGCAGGAAGTGCGTGTACTTCACCTGATTGATGGCTTTGATGTGCAACGTGTCGGCCCAAAGGGTGTCTTGCCGCACGTCAGGTTTAGAGGTTGTCGTGACGAGTTCGCGCGAGAAGGCCACCTTCTCACTCTTCTGGTTGAAGATGTAGTTACCGTCGGCATCTTGCAAGGCATACACGCGGTAGCTTCCGTTGGCGATACCGCGGATGGTGAAGCGTCCTCTGCTGTCGGTTCGCGACACGCGCAGCATGGGTTGCTTGCGGAAGATGCTGTCACTCTGGTCGGCATACAGCCCCACGAGGATGCCCTTGATGGGCTCAAGGTTCTCGGCTTCAAGCACATATCCGCTTACCTCCATGGTGTCTATCTTATCGCCTGTGGAGAAACTGTAAGTGTAATTGCCCAGTGGGTTGCCCTCGTTGTTGTCAGAGATGGCATCACTGAAGTCGATGGTATAGGTGGCATTGGGCTTCAAACTGTCTTTCAGTTCCACGAGAATTCTCTTTCCTTGCGATTTAATCTCAGGCGCTTCCAGTTGTGGAGGCGACACTACTACTTTCTCGGTGGCATTCTCCAGCTTGATAAACTCATTGAAATTGATATATATTTTCTTGCTCGTTACCTGTGTGGCACCTTCTTTTGGTGAGGTGCTGATAACCTTGGGCGGTGTTTCGTCGTACCATCCGCCATCGGGTTGACCCATGCGAGCGCACGAAACCAACAACAGAATCAGTACTAGCAGGGCCGTTAACTGCATACCGCGGATATTGTTCATGGCTTGACGAGCCATGAGCGTGTACCTTTTGAAGCGTTTCTGTTGATTGATGTTCATATACTTGTGTTTGTTAGTAGGCTATGCCTGTTGGGTTTCCGCAGGCTCTTGGTTTAGCTCAAGCATCTCTTCGATAACCTTGCGACTATTGGACAGTCGTGGAATCTTATGTTGACCGCCCAATTTACCCTTCATCTTCAGCCAGTCGTTGAATAGGTTGGGGCGAGCAACAACAATCTCCAAATGCTGTAATGTGATGTCATGAAAGCGTTTAGCCTCATAGTCACTGTTCAGTTCTTGCAGTCGTTTGTCCAGAATGTTGGCAAACTTTTTCAGGTCATTTGGTGCTTTGGCAAACTCAATGACCCATTGATGACGGCATTTGGCCTTACTGTCCATGTACACAGGTGCGGCCGTGTATTCCTTGATTTCGGCCCCCGTCTGCTCGCAAGCGTAGGCCAATCCTTTCTCGGCATTGTCCATGATGAGCTCTTCACCAAAGGCATTGATGAAGTATTTGGTGCGGCCTGTGATGATGAACTTATAGGGTTGGCGGGATGTAAACTTCACCGTGTCGCCAATCATGTATCGCCATAGTCCGCATGAGGTTGAAATGAGAACCGCATAATTCTTGTCCAACTCCACGTCGGCCAGTGGCAATACCGTTGGATGATCTGTTCCATACTCGTCCATGGGGATGAACTCGTAGAAAACGTCATAGTCGGTCATGAGCAGCATCGACGCGTCTCCGGGATCGCTCTGTATGCCAAAGAATCCCTCGCTGGCATTATAGGTCTCCATGTAGTGCATGTTTGGCGACGTGATGAGCTGCTCATATTGCGGGCGATAGGGCGTGAAAGCGATGCCACCATGGAAGAATACTTCCAGATTGGGCCACACTTCTTCGAGGTGTTTCTTGCCACTCAGCTCCATGACGCGCACCAATACCGACAGCATCCATGACGGAACGCCTGAGAGGTTGGTGACGTTTTGGTTCAATGTCTCGTGGGCTATGCGGTCACGCTTCACCTCAAAATCCTGCAAGAGTGCGGTTGATTTCTTGGGAACGCGCACCAAATTGGCCAATGGGTTGATGTTTTCGATGAGAATGGCACTCAAATCACCCACCAAAGAGTTGTGCAGATTATAGTTGGGAGAGTGGCTTCCGCCCAATATCAGTCCCTTTCCGTCGAACATCCTGCTGTCAGGATTGTTGCGTAGATAAAGCGCCACGGTATCCTTTCCGCCTTGATAGTGAATGCGGTTGAGCCCCTCGTTGGAAACAGGAATAAACTTACTTTTGTCATTGGTTGTCCCCGATGACTTGGCGTACCATTTCACTTGCCCCGGCCAAAGCACGTTTTCTTCGCCATGGCGCATGCGGTCGATGTCACCTTTCAGTTCTTCGTAGGTGTTAACAGGTACGTTTTTGGCAAAATCATCGTAGGTCTTGGTGCTGCCAAAGAGATGATTTCGGCCATATTCCGTGTCTTTCGCCCGTTCAAGAAGATGCTGCAGCACCTGCTGTTGCGTTAAGTCAGCGTGTTTGGCGTGTCGCTCAATCTCCTTTTGTCGTGATGAAAAGAAGTGAGCCGCGATACGTGTTAACCCCATTTTTTTTATTCGTGTCGTTTATCTATTTATATGCAAAGGTAGTGCGAGCCGAAGGCAAAGGAAGTTTACTTACTTTGCTAAGGCGATGCCTATCTTATGTAAAAACAGTGCCAGCCGCATGCAATCAAGCTTGTTTGTAATTGCTAAGGCGATTCCTATCTTATGCAAAGATAGCGCGAGCCGAAGGCAAAGGAAGTTTACTTACTCTGCTAAGGCGATTCCTATCTTATGCAAAAACAGTGCAAGCCGAACATAGAGAAAGTTTACTTTCTATATTGAGGTGCAGCCTGTGTTATGCAAAATTAGCCTAAACTTTTGTAACACAGGCATAATTCACTAATTTTAATAAACAAGAATGTGGGTATGTTGCCGCCCAGAAAATCTCCACATACCGTCGTAGAAAGCGTATTTTACAACGAGCCATGCGATGAATCCAGTGGGCATGGCAGCTGATGAAAAGACGTATCATCAAGAAAATACAATAAACAAGCTAACTACTCCCCTCCCTTTCGGGGAGGGGATGGGGGAGAGGCTTTTTCTTATTATTCATCGAAAAGTAACAGCTCGGCAAGGTCTGTTGGTATATTTTTCATTACCTTTGCCACTCGACAAAAAAGATAACTCAATGAAAATCAAAGCAATTATTCTGGATTTTGACGGCACGTTGGCCGATACACAAACCCTCATCACCAATACCATGCTCGAGGTAATCAGCCGATTGGGACTTGAGCAGCGCAGTCGTGAGCAGTGCAGTCGAATGATTGGATTGCCCTTGAAGCAGACGTTTACAGACTTGATACCAATGATTGACGAGATGGGCGACCGCTGCGTGGAAGCCTATAATCAGGTGTTTCATGAAAACAACGTCCCGGGAGCCGTTCCGTTGTTCCCTCAGGTATTGGAAACCCTGCGTGAATTACATCGTTTGGGGTATGTACTCACCATTGCCAGCAGTCGTTCCCGGCACTCGCTGATGGACTTTGTGGAGACTTTTGGTTTAGAGGAAATCATCACGCATGTGGTCAGTGCCAACGATGTGACGCATGCGAAGCCCCATCCCGAGGCGGTGAATAAAACGCTTGAGCATTTAGACATTCAGCCAGGGGAGGCACTTGTCGTAGGCGACACGGTGTATGATATCGAGATGGGGCAGAATGCCGGCATCCATACCTGTGGCGTGACGTATGGCAATGGCACACGTTGCCAACTGGAAGAGATTCACACCGAGTTCATCATAGACGATTTCAGTCAGCTTCTCCAAGTTGTCAAAACGCTTGAGGCATGATGTCCTGTCCAAGCTGGCAGCACCAAACAGCGAAGGGTGGGGTGTACTTGATTCTCTTTCTGTCATCCTGATAGCTGCTAATGAGTTACACCCTAAGTTTTTTAGATTTGTACATATTTTTGGTGTTTTCAAAACAGTCATTCTAGAAAAATGCATCGCTTTTTGGATGCTTTTTGGGCCTTTGTTATGCAGTTGGCAATCAGTTTTAATCCAATAGCATGCAGTTTACCATTCTATAGCATGTGGTTTGCCCTTCAAAATAACTCTTAAAATACAACTTATTGAAAATAAGCAAGTTATCCTGTTAGTACGACTGGATGGGTAACAATTTGGAAACGAGCAAGTTACTTCAAGT
>QWCQ01000330.1_pt1 | contig 58723 bp, 47 predicted proteins | sample 1972701 | NCBI WGS metagenome assembly QWCQ01 (sample SAMN09866704, study PRJNA288562) | Human gut metagenome isolate pre4_stool, whole genome shotgun sequencing... | reverse complement strand
CTCTATCGCCTTTTGTAACTCGTCTTTGGCAGGCTGCATCAAAGGTGAATGGAATGCACCTCCCACCTTCAAAGGCAACGCACGCTTGGCTCCCGCAGCTTTTAGTTTTTCGCAAGCCTCCTCAATGCCTTCCTTATCTCCAGAGATAACCAATTGTCCAGGACAGTTATAATTAGCTGGAATGACAACTTTGCCTTCTTTGCTTACCTCTTGACATATCTCTTCTACCTTTTCATCTGGCAAACCAATGATTGCTGCCATGGTACCCGGTGCCACCTCACAAGCCTTCTGCATCGCCATGGCACGAGCATAAACCAATTTTAGACCGTCTTCAAAACTCAACGCACCAGCTACCACCAATGCAGAGAACTCGCCCAAAGAATGACCTGCCACCATATCGGGCTTGAACGCATCGCCAAGACACAATGCAGAAATGACACTGTGCAAGAATACAGCAGGTTGTGTCACCTTGGTTTCCTTGAGTTGTTCATCGGTACCATCGAACATGATGTCGGTGATGCGATAACCCAACACCTCGTTGGCTTTGTCAAACAACTCCTTTGCTGTTTGGTTATTATCATAAAGTTCTTTTCCCATTCCTACAAACTGGGATCCCTGACCGGGAAATACAAATGCTTTCATAAATTTTCTGTTATATTTTATATAAATACAATATTATCCCCTCACACGAGAAGTTTTTGAAATAAATTATCGTTTATATTTTTTATTCAGACCATGCAGTCTTAAAGCGAAACAAATTTTCTTTGGAATTTCTTTCAGAATTGTGGCACGTATCTCTTTGCTCGATAGATTCCAAAACAAATAGTAGTGTCTAAATTTTCGAAAAGTTGCTTCGATATTATATTTCATCCCCGACCGCACTGGTGTACTTGATATATACTTACCAAAGTTACCACCTCGAAGAACAATATCTAAAATATCTTTCTCCTTTTTTTTATCGCATTCTTGAATCTTAAATGGGAATTCATTGATTGGCAATCCCATTTGGTGAATCAACACCCACCCTATAGCGCAAAATGCACGCATAAAGCCCATCGTCACCAAATGTTTCTCTAAAGATTTTTTATCAATCACCTGATGATAGGAATGCAAGAGGCACAAAACATCACAAAACTGTCGGAGTCCAACACCAAGCTCTACTAAATGGTGATACAAGTGGAGAAAAGTATAAAGTACATTTAAAGTTGGTTCTAAAGTAGCCACTTGACAACCCTCAATAGTCAAACTATCTTTATTGGCAGATTTTAAGATATTGTCCCAATACTCCTGAATTTGACGATGATTAAACTTTATCATGTTATAATGCATCTCTAACGGGACTTGACCATATTTAAATTCTAAGTGCTGCTCCGATTCAGAGCCGGAGAACGCAATACCCCATTCTTTTTCAAGCACGGTTTTTGCTTCTTCGAAATGTTCTTTATCACAAAAGAAATCTATATCTCCAGGTACACGTTCTAAAGGATGTGGATAAATATTTGAAAAGGTTTGTCCTTTAAATACGACATAATCAATATTATTTCTTTTGAGAATACTACTTAGCCTAACAATCACAGCATTAACTCTGTGATTAGACTGTTCTATGGATTTATTCACAGAGAACACATGTAGTGCGTCTTGTCTATCTAACTGGATATTAGACCGCATAAGTACACCAGCCACAATTCCCTCAATAGTCTGCCTGGAAGCTACATACATCAAACGTTTATATTCTTGATGTGATAATTGAGTAAATGGCAAGGGCTCATTAAAAAATGAGGATCTTATGATTAAAAATAGCATTTGTACTGGTGACATCATCTCGTTAATTAGAAGAAGAAAGGTATTTGTTCATTAATCTAACTTCTCATAAACAGAATTTCTACTCTTAAACTCAGGTACTATTTGTTTCATTTTGCGCACTATCTCCAAATCATCGTACGTTTTAGATATTTCCAAGAGCTGCTGAATATTTTGTTCAATCTGGTCATAATCATATTCTCGAACCTTTGCAATTCGTATTTTAGGATTAAACGATGGTAACGTACTTTCTTCATCGTTCAATACTTCTTCATAGAGCTTCTCACCAGCTCGAAGTCCTGTGTATTTAATTTCAACATTTTCGGCCCCTGATAATTTAATCATGCGCTTGGCAAGGTCGGCTATCTTCACAGGACTACCCATGTCAAAAACAAATATTTCGCCACCATTTCCTTGAGTACCAGCCTCGAGCACCAATTTACATGCCTCGGGTATTAACATAAAGTATCTAATAATATTAGGATCTGTAACAGTGACTGGTCCCCCAGCTTTGATTTGCTTTTGGAACAAAGGAATGACTGAACCATTTGATCCCAGGACATTACCAAAACGAGTTGTCACAAATTGAGTGTTCCCCTTTACCTTTCCCTCCTTTTCAGCCTTGTCCAAACTTTGAACATAGATCTCGCAGATACGTTTGGAGCATCCCATAACATTGGTAGGATTAACAGCTTTATCGGTAGAAATCATGACAAACTTCTTCACACCATATTTGACACTCAAGTCAGCAATAACCTTTGTACCCCAAATATTATTCTGAATGCTCTCACTGGGATTATCCTCCATCATTGGCACATGTTTGTAAGCAGCAGCATGGAAGACATAGTCGGGCTGATAAGTAGCAAAAAGCTTTTCCATTCGTTCATAGTTTTCTATAGATGCTACTATCGTTTCGGTGCTAACGTTAGGAAATTCTTTTCCCATCAATAAACGAACATCATGCTGTGGCGTTTCTGCTTGGTCTATCAATATCATCTGTGCAGGGTTAAACTTACTGATTTGTTTAACCATCTCCGAACCAATACTGCCTGCAGACCCGGTAATTAGTATTTTCTTTCCTCTTAACAGGTGTTCAATGCTCGTCATATCTATCTGAATCTGGTCTCTTGGTAACAGATCTTCGACACTAATTTCTTTTAGAGAGTTCACCACACTCGTGGCGTTTTGATTATCCCACTCTTGTAACCCTTTGGTCATGTAGATTGTCACACCAGCATTAATCAAAAGGTCTTGTAACTGGACATCATCTCTAAACTCTTTGTTACGCAGAGGTGAAACCAAAACATTCCTAATTTTCTTAATTCGGATATCTTCAGATAATTTTTGATTAACACGATAAACTTTTTTTCCCATCAAATAGCCAGGAGTAGGATCGCCCTCGTTTGCAATAAATCCCATTAATCTGAAGTGCTGTGGCTTTTGGTTGTTGATATGCTTTGCCAATCCTATTCCCCCTTCTTTCACTCCATAGATAAACGTTCGCTGTGCCTTCTCGTTCTCAAACATCGTGTCATAAACCATTTTTACAACGATTCTAAATGTCCACATCAAAATCGTGGAAACCAAATAGATAGATATAATATGTCTTGTGTGAAGTGGAACCAGCCAACGATTATCCTCCCAAAATAAGATAGGATAATGAACAAGAAAGACAAAAAAGAACGCCAAACCCATGGCAAGCGCCACACGTTGCAAGTCTACAAAAGACGAATAACGTATAATGCCCGCATAGGTATGGAATATTCGGAACGAAATGACATTAAAAAAGAGGTATAATAGAAGAGTGTAGGTAATAGGTTTTATGTTGCCTAAAGTGGCTGCTCCTCTAAAGAATAGCCAAAATACAAATAAACCTGATAGATAGCAAATGATACAATCTATTAAAATTACACACCAATACGGTAAAGAATCTCTCTTAAAGTACCAATTTACCAGCTTATTAAACCAATTCATACGATGTTGTTGTTTTTGGATAATGACCCTACAAAGCGTATAAAGATTTGTGAATCACTAAAAATTATAAACCACTATTTTATTTGGTCTATAATAGATTGAACAATGTAACGTGCGTCATCCTCGGATACATACGGTCCTGACGGTAAGCACATTCCTATCTTAAATAATTGTTCACTCACACCATTGGTATAAGCGGGGCAGTTTTTATAGACAGGCTGCAAGTGCATGGGTTTCCATAACGGTCGGCTTTCTATGCCCATTTTGTCCAACGCTACGCGCATGGCTTCTACATTCGCATTGGGTTCACAAGATGTATGCACCTTCCCAGTAGCATGTACCACACCAGCAGCACCGCCTACAGCGCCTTTAACAGCCTGCTCATACGCATGCTCCTGGCCCTTCACTTGTAATTCGGAATCCAGAGTAATGGTGTTGAGCCAATAATTTGATTCAAAATCTGTGGATGGATTTGCATGAAACGTAATGCCTTCTACATCCTTAAATGCCTCTTCGTACAAGTCGGCAAGATGTCTGTGATGCGCTATATGTTCGTCAAGCACGGTAAGTTGTCCACGCCCAATACCCGCACATATATTACTTAAGCGATAATTGTATCCAATTTCTTCATGTTCGTAGTATGGGAACGCCTCACGAGCCTGTGTGGCAAAAAACATCACTCTGTTTTTAGTTTCTTCATTAGGACATATCAACGCACCGCCGCCCGAGGTAGTAATCATTTTGTTGCCATTGAAACTCAACACGCCAAACCGTCCAAAGGTACCAACAACTTGCCCCTTATAACGCGAACCCAATCCTTCTGCTGCATCCTCTATCAAAGGAATGTCATATTTTTGAGCAACAGCCAGAATCTCTTGTATCTTGGCAGGCATACCATATAGGTAAACCAAGATGATGGCTTTCGGCTTCTTACCTGTCTTTTCTATCCTGTCTTTAATCGCTTCTTCCAAAAGGTCTGGATCCATATTCCATGAATCTTTTTCCGAATCCACAAACACAGGTGTCGCTCCCTGATAAGTAACCGGATGCGAACTGGCACAGAAAGTAAAGCTCTGACATATCACCTCATCTCCAGCTTTAACGCCTAAAGCAACGAGTGCCAAATGAACGGCCGACGTACCCGAAGCCAAGGCTACCACCTGCTTGTCCTTCAATCGTTCGTCACCCACCAACCACAGCTTTTCTGGATCGTTCTCGTGTGGTGCGATACTTTGCGGATAATCCTCCCTCCGTTGTTTGTCTCGGTCGCACTCTCCTCTCCCACTCGAGGGTTCGGTGGAGGCAATGAACCGCTTCAACTCCGCTTCAAACGCATTCACGTTTGGTCCCAACGGCACCACCCAATTGGTATCAAAAGCCTCTTGGATATATTTCATTTCATTGCCACTCATGTGGGCAAGACACAAATAAATTCTTTTATTCATATATCTCTTTCAATTTCTATAATGTGACACAACAATAACCATCATACAAGTCATTAGCCGTTACTAATCTAATTATCACAATATCCCATAGTTTCATCTAGTAGCGTTTTCTATCTTATCATTGCAAAAATACAATAATAAATTGAATAGATAAGATAATAATCATTTGATTTTTCAACAACAAGCCACCACACGCGGCACTATCATTGAAGGGCGACATTGTTCAACAACCGAACCAACCGAATTCGCAAACTTAGAGTGTCATTCGCAGTACGCTGGCATTCATAGTCTTGTTCAGTTCATTTGTTTCATTGCGTTTTCATTCGTTGTCGAAATAAAATCAAATGGTTGTTTTCGCCAATAACACCCTTTGGTTAAAATCTTTTACAACAAGTGCTTTATAATTCGCGTATTTACAAACAAACCAATCCTTGCTTGCAAATACGCGAATTATGAGCATGTTTTATAAGGCATTGTTACACAAAGCATTATAGAGAAAGCACCAACGAAGGACGCTGTTTTACCACCATTTCTGCCATTAACCCATTGCTTTAATCACGCAATCTGCATGCATTAATACCGTTACCCCATGTTTATTGCATCACAAAACACACCAAACAGCGGCATTATTTCTCAAGTTTTACCTGATAAAATGATTTTTCGTGCCAAACAAACCCAGTAATACCTACTCCTTGCCTATCAAAATTTTCTATTTCACCTCTTGGCGACACCCTGTTTTATTGTCATTTTTTAAGACAAATGGAAGTTACCATGGTATTTCTTATTTAGCCAAGTCTTTTTTATCCACTATTACCACCCCGTCATACATCATCATCAACACGTCTTCATTGTACTGTCCAACGATGCTCTGATTTCTGACACCTTTCAAGTTGTTCGCGATGAGTTTGAAGAAGTCTACCCCAGCGCCATACGCATGCAGATACGCCCCTCCAAACCGAGGGTTAACCTCCGAGAGATAGTACTCGCCATCCTTGTACCAAAAGTCCATGTCGACAGGACCATTAAACTCTAACACTTTGCAAATCTCCCTAACAAAGTTAAACAATCGCTCATCCTTAAAGGATATCGTCTTGCTGGCCCCACCCAATTGGTGTCGAATGCCTCCTTGATATACTTTTGCTCATTGCCTGACATGTGAGCCAAGCAAAGAATGATACGTTTTCCTAATTTTGGCATGGATTAATCCACATTTTAAATTATATGTCGAATATGTCCTCCGACTCCAAGACAATAGGTTCAACATCTACGTCTCGTAAGAAAATATAGGGTTTGTCATAATGGAAATAAGGAGCACGCACAACATTGTTCGCATTACCCTCCTCCAAGATTTTAACAGTATCCTCTATTAAATCAAATCCGACATGTGCCATGACTCCTGTATAGGCCATGTGCCTAATATTTATTTCCGTTACCTTCATGTTTCCTTTTTTGTCTTCTTTTAAATCAAAAGAAAGAACACCATGTGCAGGTACTCCGAGTTTATGAGTCAATAATCGAATACAATCATCACAGAATTTATTGATTCGATCCTCATTTAAGAAACGGCCAAAAGCCGTATTCCCAGTTACATGTGAAGGCGCTGTATTAGCCATTACATACTCTGCACATTCCAACGCCGCCCCTTTCACATATTCACCATTATAATAGAGCATTTCATTTGCAAGATGTCTTCCTGTCAGGAACTCACTTACGGTGAACTCTGGAATCTGGCTATTAATGAATAGCCATGACTTGTAACTGGCAATGTTTTCTAACTTGAGAGAGCCCAGTCCGCCTGTTCCTTCTGTAGCTCTAATCCAGCATGGAAACCCGATGACATTCTCAACGTCTTCATATCTCGGATTTTCCTGGGTTACTTTTATTGTCTTGGGGATAAAGTCTGTCCCCGCCAACAAGTCAGCCATAATGGATTTATCCTTCAAAGATACAGACAATAATTTCGATCCCATAAAAACTGGGCGCTCATCAATAAGACCCTTCATGAAAAAACCAATGGCCTTCTTATTGATATCTATGCCAATAAGATGATAATTAGGATGTTTTTTTCTTAAAATTGTGGCTATCGAACGTGGGGTCAAACCTCCGATTCCTGTTATCAAAATTGTTTTCATAAACTATTTCTTTATTGTTTTTATAATTTTTATTCTTAACACAGCAAGTCTTGCCTTAATAAGGAATAGAGCTCCTTTATACTCATCAAAAACAGGCACTATTTTTTTTTCTTTCTGTCATGACGGAAAAAACAATATATTCTTTCTCTTTTTTGCAGTCTGAAAATCCCAAGCTCCTTATATCATTATATAGACCAAACTGTTTCTCCTTGTTTTGTCCAATAAACGTTGCCTCTAAATTTGCAATTATTACTTCATCGTGGAATAAAGAAACTTATCTGATTACCTCGATAAACTTGTCAACCTTTCCTTTTGGACTACTATATCACCTATAACAATCACTATTTTATTTTATTGATTAACAATATACGGCTTTCTATTGATATTCTCTTATCTAATCAAACGTCCGGCAACCATCATCGTGTTTTCTTATGATGCCTAAGGCTTTACGAACCTTCCTTTCATGCAAAGCATCTATAGACTAAAATGCTTAGTAACAGCAAGATTCCAATAGTTTCATTCGCTTAATGGTTTAATAGTGATGTAATAACCTGCACGATCGGCACTCTTCAAAACGGGATTATTATTCAACTCTTTTATGGAACTATATCTCCATATTGTATCTGGATTATCTCGCTTTATTTTTTTAAATTCCTCCATGTCATGCAAATTCATGATATAGCGGATTTCAGCAAGCATAGGCTCTCGAATTTTCTGAAAGTCTGGAGCTTTTCCACAACAAATCTTGATGACCATTCCCATAAAATCGTACCCTGACGACAAAGGGGTCAAATCCGTTCCAATACAGTCGCCACCCATACGTGTCGCTATCTCCATAAATATGATTTTCCCATCCGGGGTTATTCTAAACTCCGGATGAATTGCACCATACTGAATACCAAGCGATTCAAAAGCCCTATAGAGTACCCGCTCCACCTTCTTCTGCATCTCTGGAGACAAGTGTGCCGGCTGACGATGCCCAGTCTCTACAAAATGTGGTGCTCCGGTTGTATGTTTTTCTGTTATAGCCAACAACTTGTATTTCCCCTCGTACGCAATACTCTCCCCACTATATTCCGGTCCTTCAATAAATTCCTCCAAAATGCATTGTTTAATCTTAGACCACTCTAAAGAATAAGCCAAGGCCTCCTCAAGTTGCTGAGGGTCATCGATTTTCTCCACTCCTCGGCTTGAACTTAGATCCACTGGCTTGATTATCAACGGATAATGAAAACCAACCATATTGTCCCTGATCTCATCAATCGTCATCTTATCTGTCACCAACATAAATCTCGGACTATCCAATCCAGCCTTCCTCATCAGGACTCGCATCTTGTATTTATTAGTCGTGGCATCTTCTGTTTCATGGCTATTGCAGGGTATTCCCATTTTCCTCAATAACATATTCATAGGGTGCATTGCCAATTCCGAACAAATTGAAGCTACACCGCATGGGCGCAGTTTTTGACATTCTTCCCACAAGAGATCGTAGTCCAAAATATTTATAGGATGATATACATTGGCTGTCTTTTCGCCTATTTCACCAACTGGCCAACCGAACACATGAGTTTCATATCCCAGTTCTTTAGCCCTAATTATGAGTGGGTTCTGGTATTCATTGGTACCAAGAATCATTAACCTTTTATTTTTTAACATGATCGACTTCAAAATTATCAATTATAATACTTGCGCAACACTTCTACAATATATTCCATGTCCTCCGTATTATATCTCTGGTCAATATGGAAACAAAGTATATGATCATATATGTATCGCGCCTCATCGTTTATCTTGTTCTCAAACTCTTTGGGACACGCCCAAATCACCGTTGCATAGATATGATGTTGGGCGAGAAACTGCTGTAGCATATCACGCTTTTTTCTAACAAGAACACTCATGTGGAAAGGGCAAACATTATCGGGTAACTCTTTGAACAGAATTTCCAAGTCTGCAAATGTGTCTAAGTGCTCCATCAAATAGGCGTAGTTTTCTCTACGTACGCTTTTCATCTTTTCTATATCCGTACTATAATAAATGCGCAATGATGTTTGTGAAATCGCATAAGCTTTACATTGCCTGGCATTCAATAAGTTTTCCGCTTCTCTCAACTCTGTTCTGAACCGTTCCTTTTCTTTATTATCCTGTAAATCTGAATGAATCCAATATCCTTTATGCAGCATGGCTGTAATCTTGACTTCTGAGAGTATTGTATCTTCAGGCAGTGACTTATAAATCCCCGAGACAAATGCACCATCCGGCATCGGCATCCACTTGCGGATGCTTCCTACAAAATAATCGGCAGGTAGAAGATTGAAAGAGGAAAACATGCTTTGTGTCAGGTCCTCTATGACGAAGATTCCCATATTCCTTAAGCGTCGAATAATGTTTTCTGCATCATAGTACATTTCGAAACCGAAATAAGGATGTATAAGCACAACGGAAGGCTTGTACATGTTCACTTCTCTCAGCAAATTACTCCAATCTATGCTTAAGTTACTACTAACAGAAAAGGGATGAACTTCAAACCCATGTAATAAAAATGGTTCCAAAACAGATTCGCAGGTAAACGCCGGTAGCAAAGCCACCTTCCTACCAACCTGTAATTCTGACAAAATCAGTGCAATGCCACTACGACAGGTTGAAAGATACGTCCCCTTAATACTCTGAATATCAGGTAACGATATTTTATGCTCAGATGATCCCAAAGCTAAAAATCCCGGCGACAAATAAAAATTGCTGCCTATTTCCTTAATCATGCTCCAAATGATACTTTTGATTTATTTTCTCCACAACCGCCACCTTGGCTGGTTGCTGTATTTCCCTGATTATATGCAGACCTCCCTCATCCGTTACAGAAGGTATACCGATGTCATCTTTTTGGGCAACCTTAAAAAATGTCCTCCATAATATCATCACATCATTTGCTAAACTCAGATTTTTCACATATTCACAATCATATTGAAAACGGTCCTTCCACCGGCACAAAGCTCTGCCATTTATTTGGGCTAATCCTGTGATACCACCACGCACAGTATGTCTTAAATTCTCTTCTGTTGTATAATAGGGCAGATATTTAGGATAAAGTGGACGTGGTCCGACCAAACTCATTTCCCCTTTCAATACGTTAAACAATTCAGGGAGCTCGTCAAGGCTTGTATTTCGAAGAAAATTGCCAAACCTTGTAAATCTTTCAGTGTCAGGCAAAAGTTTGCCATCGCCACCCCTTTGATCTGTCATTGTTCGGAATTTAATGATTTTGAAAGGTTTTTCATCCTTACCAATCCTTATCTGAGTAAAAAAAATAGGAGTCCCTAATTTCAAACGTATCAAAATACACAGAAATAGTAAAATTGGAGAAAACAGCACCAATCCCACCAGAGTCAGTGCAAAATCAAAAAATCGTTTAAAAAATTTTTTATACATATTATTTTTCTTTCAACCGTTTAGCCAATCTAAGATATTCCTCGTTATAGTTTTGCCAAACCACCTGTTGTTCATATCTTTCCTCTATTCTTTTGCGAGCCATTTTTCCCATTTGTTCAATCTCCGAGGGATGCTCATAGGCATAAATCATTGCCTGTAAAAGCTCATTGCACATTTGCTCTGGATTTCCACCCTGATGAAGGTTGGGAGAACTAATTAATATACCATTTTTCCCATTCTCTATAATCTCCCCACAACCTGTTACATTTGATGTAATACTCGCTTTGCCCATAGCGCCTGCCTCTACCAATACCGTAGACAATCCTTCTCGATATGAAGGCAGTACAAATATGTTGGCCGCTTTCAAATATGGTCTGACATCTGTTTGTTGTCCCATATAGTGTATACAGGGATTTTTCTTTATCTCATGCATGGTTTCCTCGTCAATTGGATCATCCTCCTGATAAAATGCTCCTAAAATAACAAGGTGGACATTTTTTTTTATTCTTTCTATTTGTGTAAAACTACGTATGAGTTCCGATATTCCCTTGTCATGGACAACCCTCCCAATAAATAAGTAGATATAGGCATCATCACTTATACCTATCTTCTTTCTTATATTACTATCAAGACCATTCTTATCCAAACGATAATGAGTTAAATCTATTCCGCAAGCACTTCCATAGCCTATTACTCGAGCTTTATCGGGAGGGCAAATTCCATCAGCTGTCAAACCCTGCATCGTTCCAAAACTTACACAGATGACATCTGTCGCGCATTTGCACGTGATTTTTTCCATCAGCATCAGAAATTTCCTATATAAGCCGAAAAAAGTTTGATAACGTAACCCATGACACATATAGATACGTATGGGTCTATGTGTAGCCCATGCTGCTATCATTTTGATGAAATTGCACAGACATCAAAATTTTGTTTCCACAGTTCAGGTTGCCCGCTAAAAAAATCTAAAGTGGCAGGTATTGTCGTTGTGATATAAAACATTGGTTTCCTATTCATAATCAGCATTTAATATCTTAGTGATAAAACATTCTGGTACATATCGGCATACAAACGTACTGCTTGAGAAATATCAAATTAACGTGCACGTTCTAAACATCGGACGGCTACTTGTTTATGTATACCCTCGCGCGCAGCCACCTCGTCGAGCACGCCAGTGTCGTTGGCTACCACCACCTAATAATATTGATTGAGATAGTTGAGTTACCCCCCTGAGCAACGAGTACTGGCTGATGGCGGCTGTGGTGATTCTAATTAGTTTTTTCTTTTTCATAGATTATGATCAGATCACAATTGATACACAAGCCGTGGAGAGTCGTCTGTGTCGATGCAAACATATTATTGTTGCACCGTATCATACAATTGTTCATACGCGTCCACCATTTTCCTAATATCATATTGCAAGGCTCGTTGATAGCACCGTTCTGCCACTTGGCTGTAATACGCGGGGTCGTCATGCAACTTGCGAATAATATTGGCAAGAGCCTTTGAATCTCCTTGTTGAAATAGAATACCGGCACCTCTCGTTATTTCTTGAACCCCCTCTACATCGCTTGCTACAAACGGCCTACCTGCAGACATTCCTTCTATATTGGATAACGAGAGCCCCTCATAATGAGTTGAAAGACAAATAACATCTGCCAAATGCAAAAGTCTTGGAATATCAGATCGATTACCTAAAAAAGAAACTCGTTCCTCAAGATTCCTCTCCTTTACTTTCTTTTCCAAGTCCTGACGACATTTGCCATCACCAGCCAACCACAAATGATACTTGTCGGGTAACGATGAAATGGCCTCTATTAAAGTAAGTTGGTCTTTTTGCGGTCTAAATGCAGCTACCATCAGAACTATAAAATGGTTATTTTTCTCTGCCAACAATATGGGGTCATCAAGTGGAATAGAATTGTATATTCTCTCGACATCCACACCATTTTTGATTAATAACGTTTTTTGCTTTACGTCTGGGTCATAAACCAATAAATTATCGTATGCCTGCTGAGAAATGCACACAATTTTTCCATATCGTTTATACATCCACTTATCAACTCTGCTCCATATTGGATGCTTCCGCTTTCGATTAGTTGTATTATGTTCAGTCGTAATCACCACCTTTCTCAACCCGATATTGGCCATGGCGGCAAACAACTGCGGCGAGGAGTTATGGGTATGAATAATGTCATACTCCCGCATGATATTTCTTAACTTGGGAATATAACTTAAATTGTAGAATCCTTTTCCTAATTTGTAAATTCTACATCCGGTCTCCTCCAACTCTCGCATAAAAGCAGTCTCCTCGCCATTGAAGACAACCACATCGACCGTATGACCCTTCTGCCGCAACAGCTTTGTGAGGTGCACCACCACATGCTCCGCCCCACCAATCTGTAACGATGTAATAACTTGTAATATTAGCATGATGAATGTAAGCTTATTCTGTATACAAAAATCAACCTACCGGATAACCTTCCTGTCTTTGATGTGCATCAGATATCCCATTGGACGAAATATCCACCAACAACATTTTACACGAGGAACCTGTGAAGTGTTGGCTTGCACGCAAGACCGAAACCTCCAATAGTTAATGGCTGCCTTTATTTTTTGTATGAAGGGTATAGAATACCCTAACATTTCGCTGTACGTCATACAAGTTGCGACAGGACTCTCCATCCTGGCTTTTACAATACCAGACGTAATGCCATCAGGCTGATATTCTGCCCTATATATAGGTTTATTGACATAACGAAGTTTATACTTCTGAGCGATTCTGAACCACACTAATTGCTCGGGGCAAAACCTTTCGCCTTTGATTTCCGGGAAAGGGAACTTTCTTAACACATCTGTTTTAAACACCTCTTTCATATCTCCTCTAACATGATGCCTGTACCTGATTTCCATCGCATCGCAGTCTATCACATCTTGAGACAGTCCTCCACCTATAATTTCTCCGGTCTTACTATTGACATCCAAACCTACAACACCACTAATCTGTACATTATCTTTCACCTCATTCCATTCGTCTGCAACAGTCTGTAAAGCCGTATCCACCAACGTATCGTCGCTGTCTGCAATAAAAAATAATTCACCCTTTGCCAGCTTTGTTCCCAAATTGATAGCCGTGTGCTTCCCACCATTCTCCTTGATAAAAAATCTGATCGGGAAATCTGCACTCCAATCGTTAACAACTTCTGCCGTATTGTCGCTGCTGCCATCATCAACGATTATCCATTCGAAATCACGATATGTTTGCTTTACAAGGCTTTCGTATAGCCTTGGTAACAGATGGGCACGATTATAGGTGGGAGTAAATACTGTTATTATCATCTTCTATAGAATTTATCTCGGTCATAGCCATGATCATACTCGTATTTTTGCTCTATATAATCACCTTCTCGTACCCCATTGGTGAAAAAAGTTTTATACGGCCACAGCAATACTCCCCAAGAAATAGTTATTCTAAGAAACAACATAAAAGAAAGGAGTACGACGCCAAGTGAGTACGCAGAGCTTCTTTTATACCTGAACGTGATGTTACTTAAGGTGGCAAAAATACCAATCATATAATACCAAGACAACCGGCCGCCATTTTCAGACTTAGCAAATAACAATAATATGGCACAAAAAGCCAGAGCCATATTCAACAATACAATTTCCTGGGGATCTTTCTTGATTCTTTTATATGGTATAAGTATCAAGAAAAGAAACACGATTGCCTCTATCATATACGCACCCCTGAATCCGGCATCTACCACATATCCTTCCACATTAATTCGTTGAGATGATATTGCACTATACGATTCGAACAGGCTTAATGGAATGTTGGACAAACCGACTATAAGACACAAGAGCATGGCAAGGACGACATATTGGGGTTTGATTTTCTTAATTGGGACAAAATAAAAGGGTAGGAATATAAGGGCGGAATTATGAAACATAAACGCTATAAACCATACCAAAACAAACCTCCAGAAATCTCGTTTGACAATATAACGAATAGATAACCATGCTATCGTCGCTCCTAACACCTGGCGTAAATAGGTAAACGTAAAGAAAAACCACAAGCCCAAAAATAACATTACTGCTACAGGATGATCCTTGGTATAACGTTTAATCGAAACGAACAGCATGGCATAGATAACAAGTGTAACTATAAAAATAAAGATGTAACGATTGGAGGTTAAAAAAGCTATGATTATTGTTAACAAGCCATACCCTTTTTCGTCTCCATAAAAAAGAAAGCCTGTACTCAAAAAAGGATTACTCCCCTCACGAATATCATCAGCCAACCCATCAAACAGTTCGCAGTAAATATATCTGTCATATCCTCCAAGCATGTCGGAGACACCGACAAACAAGGCCAAAAAAAGGAAATAAACAAATAAGACAGTAGAGTTGCTGCGATTATTCTTGTTATCTACAAGAAAGAATAGCAACGGAATTAAAAACACTATCAAATATATCCACATATCGTATACAACTCTTTATTTTACTTTCGTAATATCGAAAATTTTGTCTGCAATTTTCCCCCTATCGTGTTCCTGCAAAACCAATCTGCGGCCAGTCTCTGCCATCTGCTCATATTCATTTCTATGAGCACAAATATCCACCAATCTGTCCATGGCTTCTTCAACGGTAGAATATTGCACACATGATTCTCCATTTCTAACTGCTACATTTTCAAGCGCATAGTTAGTTCCAAATGCCAGCAGGCCATTGGATATGGCATCAAGTACCTTTCCTTTTGTTCCTGTTCCCACATCAATGGCATTAATCTGAATATCATGCTTCTGTAACTCCTCAATATAGTCGGGTGCGAACTTGATATGAGAAGATACAAAACCTGCTGTTTTTAATCTTTTATTCCATGTTTCCCACCCTTTCCCCAAGAAAGTTATCTCGAAATTATTAATTAAATCCTGCTGTCGCCCTATCATGGCATGTAACAATTCATCGCTGCCATGCTGACAATAGAAATCATACCTCCCAGCAAACAACAATTTAATTTTCGGTTCAGAGAATGCTATCATCTTTGACTCATTGTAGGCATAAAGCGGGTGTCTCAGAAATATTGCCTTTGAACCAAGATTCATATTTTTAAAGAACTCAGCATCCGCTTCCCCGACAAAATGATAGATTACATCAGCGCGACAATTATGTCGTTCCATAGATCTGTATTGCCAGTAGGCAAAGGCATATCTCAATATTTGGCTTAGATGTTTCGTTGCCCAACGTAATCGTAACATTCTGTAATAAAACATCGACTCACAATCGGGCATGGTAACAATCCTCTTTATTCCCTCGAATGCTTTGGCAATCCCAGCTATTTCCTCTCCGTATATCCAAATGATGTCAGGATTGGACGATTTGATTTTTTTGATTGCCTCCTCCGGAACTCGAAGGTATGATAAATATGGGTATTTCAAAAGAACACGCAATATGCCCAAATGCAATCGAAACATCCATAGCATCCACCACGGTTTTTGCAATAAATGAATTTTGAAACCCAATGCACGCTCTGTCTCGGCAATTCCAACTGCATCTATCGCATTGATATTATAGCTGTATACCTCAAAGTCTATATTACCTTGTTCTTTTGCCCCCATGATTAAATGGTAGGGCAATGCACTGGCAGCCCTAACGTTGTTGTATGTGGGGGTAGATAAAGTGATTAGACTAATATGCATTTTTGAAACTTTATAATTATCATAACTACGATTAATTTTAGAAGAACTTCTAAAATTCGGATAATGTTAAACTTTTGACACCAATAATAACAAAAAACGTCGACCTTCCTTGTCTTTAATATATTTAAAATTAATAATTCCCAATCTTACCGCATAATATAGTCGTGCAAGTATATATGTAAAATAACACATGTGTGTTTTCAGAATCACAAAATGGCTTCTCAATTTTATATAGTCCTTCCATATAGATGGTGTTGAACTTTTGCCTTCAAGATGTTGTATCTGGGGAGTATTGATGATAAAACAAGAATATCCTGCCTTTTTCAATCTATATTGTAATTCTCCTTCTTCGCCATACAAGAATATTCGTTCATTGAATCCTCCTATCGTTTCATAACCTGTACGAGGGAAAAACATGTCTGCTCCGCAAATACACTCTACCTCCTTATTGGTATAGTCTGGAGTATAGTTTTGTTTGTGTATCATACGATGGAAGAACTGTCTAATGGTAAATGCTGGGAAATAATGAAATGACCCACGGTAACTTCCATCCTCTCCTTCTAAATAGCACCCATACACTGATTTTGGATGGTGCGATTCTGCATAATCATAGAATGCCTTGACGGCATTGTTGATAAGGAGCGTGTCGGAGTTCAATAGCAAGAAATACTTTCCTTGAGCTAATTCCATCCCTCTGTTGTTTCCATATCCAAACCCACCGTTACAGTCACTGTATATATACTTTATTCTGGAGTCCTGACTCAACATCTCGCGCGATCCATCTGTAGAGGCATTGTCAACAACGATGATTTCATATTCTATCCCCGTCGTTTTCTCTACGATGCTTTTTATGCAATTCTGCGTAAGTTGTAAAGTGTTATAGTTAACAATGATTATTGAAACATCCATTATATTCAAACATCTATTCTCAGGTGTAAACTATTGAAATTTTTAAATTCTCCCTTATTATTCCTCGAATAATATGCGCTTTATTTGTCGATATGCTATTTCAATATCAAATTCCTGAATCATTCGATTACCTTGTTGAGCTATTGCGATCCTCAATTGGTTATCCGTTATCAGTCTGGTCATGTTATCTGCCAGAGCATTTGCATCTCCCACTGGGGACACCAGTGCCGTTTCGCCGTCTTTTGCCATTTCAAGATAGCCGTTGTTATCGGTACATGCCACAGCACACCCGCAAAGCATGGCTTCGCCAACGGTGAGCCCCCAACCTTCTGTATAGCTGGAACCAACAAAGATGGCTGCATGGTTGTAAATTCGATTAAAAGTTTCTTTATCTGGTCTTTGATAGTAACTATACCAGTTAGGTAACCGCTCTGGCTGAGAAGGCGTTCCGAATAAGGTAACATGGAGTTGAGGAAACTTTTCTTTAACTATCTCAAAAGCCTTAAAAGCAACATCCAATCCCTTACGTTTATCCGTATGGTATAAGGCTATGAGTTCAAATGCAGAGCGCTCTTGGATGGGAGTTTGTAATTGAAAAAAGTTCGTATCAAAACCATTGGGTACCAAGTACGCATCTTCACCCAAATCATTGACAATTTTCTTAAGCCAATTAGATATAACTATCTTACGCATGGGATAATGATATGTTTCTTTCACAAAATCATCGTCCACAAACCAGTTTTCATAGTCCTGTATCAAATAGTACTTATTGTCAACATCAATTTTATATTGGTTCAAGTAGTAGGCTGTATCTATTGCCGTTGCTACAATCTTCGCATCTTTGGGATAGTCGTAACGATCTAATGACCAAATTAAATTCTGCTTGATGCTCGGATCCACATCAAACCACTTGGGCAAATAATTTTTCGTAAATTTTGCTTTACAAAATTGATAGAGGTAAAATACGGTGTGTAACAATCCGAATTTACACCACTTGCTATAAGCAGCATATATCAATGATACTTCGCAACCGTCTTTAGCAAACCTATTGGCATATTCTAAAACCATCTTTACACCGCCAACAGGCTTGGAAGCACTGTCAGGGAGCAAGAAAACTATCTTTTGACTTGCTTTGTAATCCATTTTTGAAATTTATACAGCCATAAACAACGGCAATGTAACCATGTTAATAAAAGCTTCAAGTTTAGGCTAAGATTATCAGATTTCCAGATTGCCGAATCTGATTCAGGAAAGGTTACAATCCATCTGCATAAAGAATAAGTATTATTTTCGAGTAAATCATTTTTTGCTAAAAGTTTCATCTCATTTGAAGCGGCTCTAACATATTCAAGAATGTCTTGTTTATCTAAAAAATTACATGCAACTTGTATATTTTTTATCTTTTGTAATGTTCGGATGCGTTTTATTAGAGGATGAGACATTGTTTGGATAATTGATCCTGTATTGTATTGAACGTAGTGATAATAGGCCTTTGGAACATAGCCTATTTTTGAGGCAGATGCCATTAATCTAATAGTAGTTCCTACGTCTTCAAACATATCTGCTCCATCAACAAAGTTTATATGATTATTTTCATATAACGATTTTTTTATCAATTTAAAACATGTTGAGCAATGTAATTTACCCTCAAACATTTTTTTTATACAGTTTATCTTATTTGTTCCATAATCCTGGCTAATATAACTATCATGATTTCTATAAGTTTCATAATAATCACAATACACAATATCACAAAAATTAGTTTTAGCGTATGTATAAAGGTCAAACAGAGCATTCTTTTCTAACCAATCATCACTGTCTGAAAAAATGATATATTCTCCATTTGCATGCTTCATGCCAATATTTCTGGCTGATGGCAAGCCCATGTTTTTTGAATTATGGAGTAATTTTATATTACTTTTCAGTGCTGGATAACTAACAAGTACTTCTTGCAATTTATTAACACTGTCATCTACGGAGCAATCGTCAATAAATATAAATTCAACATCTGTTAGAGTCTGGTCTAAAATGCTTTTTGCACATTTACTAATATATGTTTCAACATTATATATAGGAATAATTATTGATACTTTGTACTTCATGATTGAATTTTGCTTCTGCTTAGCATAAAATATTTAATGGTGCTAAAGAAATATCTAATCGGCATTCTTTTAATGATGCACAAATACTCTTTGACGACGCTTAAATATCTATATTCTGCTATCAAGCATTTTATATACTCAATTTCATTATAATGCAAAACTGGAAGTATTCTCTTTTCGCGATCCAACTTATAAATAGTAGAAAGATTAGCAATATTTCTATAATGATTGAACTTGGGGCTTGCACCAGAATAAATTCCTCCAGAGTGCACACGATAGACAGCCATACGATCTTTTAATAGAGCCCCCTTACCATGCTTTAATAAATAATAATAAAACACCGTATCTATAAAATATGGAAATTTTTCCGTAGGCATATGATATACATATTCACCATTTCTGAACATGCAAGTTAAAGGTGATGTGTACCACCCATCAAAATAGTTGAATGTTAGAAAATTAAAATTTCCCTTGCGCTGATAATCAACATCAACAAAACCGGGATTTGCTTTCATTTCACCTGTTGATTGATTCAATACTAAATAATCATGACAGCATACTACATAATCCTCATGCGCTTCCAAGAAATCAACTTGTTTTTGCAATTTGTGTTCATCCGTCCAATAATCATCACCCTCACAAAAGGCAATGTATTTTCCTCTTAGATACTTGGGATTCCATGTGACTTCTCTAAAACTTTGGTCATGCTTGGAATACAAGTTTTCTTTTTCATAATACGGTTTGATAATTTCTGGATATTTTTTAGCATACTCTTGAATAATTTCAGCCGACCGATCCGTAGATGCATCATCATGAACCCATGCCTCGAACTTAAAATTAGTTTTTTGCATAACAAAACCATCCAGACATTGACGTAAATACGGTTCATGATTATAAACGGTACACCTAATAGTCACCAATGGTAATACTTCCATTATTTCCTTTTTATTACATTCATCACTTCTATGTACTCATCTTTTGCAAAAAAAATACTTAAGATAAGATACATAATACCACCTATCACAACAGCCATGAACAGTTTAACCCACTCTGTAGAAAAAAGCCATGTAGATGCATAGGCACAAGCGCCCATCAACAGTGAAATAAGCACAATAGGGAACAAGTCTCTCATCTGTGTGAAATATCCTATATTGATCAATTTCCCAGTATAGTATGTATTGATAATAAGCGCATTGATTGATGTGAACACCATTCCGAAACACATCGCTGTGACACCCAACGGAATCGTCACACACATGACACATACACCTACTACCTTCTTGATGACTTCTAAACGAAGGAATAAATCAGACCGTCCCTTTACTTGCAAGAGATTAAGATTGATTGCATGTATGGGATACCACATCATGGAAAAACAAATAATCTGCAGATACGGTACACAAGCATCCCATTTAGACGTGATAATCACTCGTACCAAGGGAGAGGCAATCGCCGCCAACAACATCATCAACGGGAAAACAACAAAGGCGGACAATCGTAGTAATTTCCTGTAATTGGTGGCAAGCCGTTCATCATCATCTTGCATCTCAGTTAGGACTGGAAAAGTAACACGCTGGAGAATACCTGTAATATTCGATGATGGGAGCGATGCCCACCCCTGTGCACGTGAAAAATTACCCAATTGAGCCGGACTGTAGAATTTTCCAATGACAATAGGATATATGTTGTTATAGGTGGTATCTAATAATCCAGATGCCAGCAACTTTGAACCATACCCAAAAAGATAATGAAACGAATCTTTAGAAAAAGACTCTCGCGGTCGCCACTTTGAAAAGACCCATAAGAGAAGCATTCGTATAAAAGTTCCTATTACTCCCTGCCAAACCAAGGCCCAAACACCATAACCTAAGTATGCCAATAGTATTCCAAGAATGCCAGATATGACTGTACTTGTTAACGTTACTTTTGCTTGCGTCTTGAAATCAATCCGAATTGTAAATTGAGCTTGCTGAACAATGCACAATGAATTGATGAGAACGCTGAGTCCGGATATCTTTACGACAGAAGATAAGATTGGCTGATCATAAAATTCGGCAATGAAAGGAGAACACAAAAACAACAAGATATAAAATCCCAGTCCCACAAAGATATTGAAATAAAAGCAGGTTGACAAATCTGCTTCCGTCCTGTCCTTTTTCCTTACGATTGCATTACTAAAACCACTGTCTACAAAAGTTTGCGCTATGGCAAAAAAGATTATCACCATCGCCACAATTCCGTAATCCTCAGGAGTAAGTAATCTTGCCAATACGATGGAAAATAAGAATTGAATGCCTTGGTTGGAGAATCGTTCAACACTACTCCATAATAAGCCGTTTGTGGTTTTTTGTCTTAAGTTTGGTTCCATATTGCTTACATTTCCCATAACTTAGATAGGGTCATCAGCTTCATAACTTGACGAACTTCAAAATAAAAAACTTTATTTTTCATTACTTCTCCATAGTAACTCCTCTCGATATCTTTTGCATATAATTTGTTCATCAAACGATACAGCACTTTGAATTGGTTCATTCCAGAAACAATTGAAATGGCTTGTTACCATATCATACCCTATAAAATTGGAAAAAGCAATGCCTGCCGAAAAACGTGGGTTAATGTCAATTAAATAATATTTGTCAGCTGTTTCACCAATAAACTCCATATTTACACAGCCAACAACTCCAATCTTATTCCCAATGTACGAAACTATTTTCTTCAATTCTTGGTCTACCACTATCCTTACCGTTGTCCCCGCACCATTTTTTGTTCTCACCAATTCTTCCCGTGGAACAGCAAAGTCTTTTCCGTTTTTGTCCCGAATATAATCAACGGTAAACACAGAACCACTAATCATCTTCTGAACTATGTAATTGTTGGATCCTTTCAGACTTTTTAATTCATCTAAGCTATAAATTCTTTTTAAGCCTTCACTACTTCTTCCATTCAATGGCTTAGCTACGGCTGGCAAGGGAAAGTCTTCTTCTAATTCATGAGCATTCGCAAATATTGGTATATTCACATGTTTATCATCATGAAACAATTTACAAAGGGTTTCTTTATTTCTCGCTACTGCCAGTGTTTTTTCTGATTGAATGCAAAGCACAATTTTATTTTCTTCAAATAACGTTCTGTAGCAATTTAATACATCTATCTCAAGATCAGTCAATGGCATTAAGTATTGAATACTTTCTTTCTTCGAGATTTCTAAAAGTGATTTAACATATTTTTCCTCTTCCGTTGCTGGGGGAACTTGATAAACCTTGTTACAGTCCTTTGACACAGCATGCCAAATTGATGGATAAATATCGCAACCAATTACTTTATGACCTGATTGCTTCAATGTGTTTACAACACAATCAGCAGAAAAAGAACCAATAGCTGTAATTAATATGTTCATTATAAATTTAATTCTAAATGTTCTCTTTGGAAATTTCCTATTTTTTCAGATTTGTACATAATGAATCCAACAGATTTATAAACGTGAAGTGCGACAGGATTAACCGTATCACATATTATTTTTTTCATCCCACACATTTTGCAATATTTAATTGCATCTGTAAGCATTTGCTTTGCATACCCTTTTCCTCTCGCATCTTTTAAGGTTGATAAAATAGATAAATAAGCTGTATGATTAACTAAATCATTTGCATAACCTCCCAATAAGCCTTCTATATGTCCGTGATTTACACAAATAACAAAACCGTATTTTAATAATTTAGTGCTAAAACTAACTAAATCAACCTTATTACTAAGTGGTATATAGAAATCCTCATCGACCGACCTTAAATATTCAATCAACAGTTTTTGATCCTCTTCACAATCTTTTAGAAAACTCATTTATCTATCATTTATAGTTGACAGTAAGTTGAAAACACCACCAGTATTAAGGAAACAAATATTTTTCCCTTTGTATCGTTGTCTGTTTTTAGATATTTCTTTGGTCATTCCCCAAAAGGCTTTTCCTGAATAGGTAGGGTCTATTATCATTCCTTCATGAGAAATACATTCCTTTATTATGTCCATCAACTCTTCATTATATTGAGAATATCCCCCACATAGATAGTTGTCAGAGAATTCCAAATTTTGAAAATTAATATTTTGGTTCAAGTAAGAACCAATAATATCTGCATCTTCTTCCAACACATCTTTTTCCATCTCCCATGATCTTGCAGTAGAAATCGCATGAACCACTGCTTCAGGATAAAATTGCTGCATACCCGCACAGATACCTGTTAATGTTGTTCCTGTTCCACAAGCCAAAAAAATATGGTTTATATCAGCTTTTTGTTCTTTAAGTTCTTTCACTGCATCGTAATAGGCGAATATTCCTTCCAAAGACTTTCCGCCACCATATATATATTTAACCTTATAACCTTGTCTTTTATATTTTTCTATTACATGCTGAATCATCTGAGCAACAGCATTTTTTTCACACCTACTTTTACGAATACTTGCCAAATTACACAAATAATAGTTCAACGAGGTTTGAAATTGGATCGGCTCATCGGTGTACTCTACTAAATGCATTAGTATTCCCAATCGTGCACACATCAAAGCGCATGCTCTATTGAAATTAGAATTTGGACCACCTGCCGTTATTATAACATCACAATTTTCTGAGCTAACCTCAGATAATATATATTGTAACATTCTTGCCTTGCTTCCACCCCCGGCCTTATCAAAGAGATCATCTCTCTTTGCAAATAGATGTGTTCCATATATGTTTGAGTAATAAGGTAATTCCGTTATTTTTGTACTATTGAACGCAAGATGTTTCATCTATTCTATAATGTAATTTATCGTTTCTAGGTCAATGTATTCATGTTATTTAGTACATAATACATTGACACATTATTTATATAGCGGCGAGACTAATTAATATCAAGAAAATAACACTTTCTCCAAGAATTTTCAGTTATTTGTATTAATAGCTATCATCTGTCTTTTTTATATATATCAAAAAAATCATTTTAAAACACAATCTAACACCCTATTAACATCTTCATTTCTCAATAAATGGTGCATAGGTAAACAAATTACGCTCTCCGCCATTTTTGTTGCCTGTGGCAGATTTTCTGATGTAGCACTTTCCAGTCCACGGTAAGTGGAAAATTCACTGATAAGCGGGTAAAAATAACGACGTCCCCATACACCTTGGTCTTTCATCTTAAAATACAGCTCATCACGTGTCATGCCGTATTTCTCCGCATCGACAAAAATGGGGAAATAAGAATAGTTGTGCTTCATGCCAGGCATATCGTCCCAAAACGTGATGCCCTCAACACTGCGCAAGGCATCACGATAAGCCACGGCCACTTTTTTTCGGGCTGCAATAGCGGCATCCACTTGCTTGAGATTAAGTAAGCCGTATGCCGATCGCACTTCATCCACCTTGCTATTGATACCTGGACCTACAACCTCTGTCTCACCAGCGAATCCAAAGTTTTTCAAATAATCAATACGTTGTTTTGTCTTTGCATCGTGCATAATCATGGCTCCGCCTTCTATGGTGTTGAAAACCTTAGTGGCGTGAAAACTTAACGTACTCATATCACCCGCATTCAAAATGCTCTCGCCATTGATCTCTACACCAAAGGCATGCGCAGCGTCGTATATTACTTTTAAACCGTATTTATCAGCTATTGCCTGTATGGCATCTACATCACAGGGCTTACCATAGACATGAACGGGAAGAATGGCTGTGGTCTTGGGAGTAATGGCCGCTTCTATCTTGTTTGGGTCGAGATTCCCAGTGTGCGGGTCAATGTCTACAAAAACTGGTTTGATACCGTTCCACCAAAGCGCATGGGTGGTAGCCACAAAACTATATGGTGTTGTGATAACTTCGCCTGTGATACGTAAAGCCTGTAATGCCGTAAGTAAAGGAAGGGTACCGTTAGTAAACAAACTGACATAAGGCACTTTTAAGTATTCACCCAACGCTGCTTCAAGTTTCTTGTGAAAAGATCCATTGTTGGTTATCCACTTACTTTCCCAGATTTCCTTTAACAATCCATGAAACTCATCAAGGTCTGGTAGTAACGGTGACGTGACGGTAATAATATTTTTATCCATTCTATTGTAGTATTGTAATTTCTTAAGATAGAGAGTATTATAATGATCAAAGGTATTTTTAACACCTTTACCACGGCTCAAACCCTGTGGGCTTTACAGCTTCCACGGCTTTGTTTGCCGCTTCCAAATCAAAGTCTTCGGGATCGTCAACCTCTCCGTTTTCTTTCATATCTTCATATCCCCACGGTCCGCCACAGTCTTCTTCGGGACAGGCTCCTTTGCCAGCCGTACACGAGGCATGAGGATGCAATTCTTCTATAATGTCCTCAAGCGTGATGTCGTGAATCCAGTCATCACCGAAGTCGTAAACGTAACAGAGTTTATGTTTAGGATCGAGCTTTTCCCCATAAAACTCTCCCACCGTGAACGCTCGGGCATTATAGTCGGGAGTGTCGCTCCAATCTTCGTCATGTACCTCGGCTATCGTCAGCACACGACTGTAAGGTTTGTCTCCAAAGCTATACAGATGTTCGTTCCACCAGCCGAATGCCTCTTGAATTACGGCATGGAATCCTGAGAAAGTGAAGTTGGCAGGCACCAACACACGCCGCCATACGGGTGGCTTACTGATGCCTCGCAACTTAATCTTGAACTGATAGGTGAGTTTCAGTCCCTTCTTTCCTCTTGGACTTGTCGTCGCCATACGTGCTATGAACTTGTTACCTCCAGCGAATGATGCCAAAGCATCCGCCAACGCATCAATATCATGCGGTTGCAAATCGGATATCGGCTCTGGCTGTGGCTGCTTTATGATTTTTGCCTTTTTATTCGTCATTGAAATCAGTGAATCTTATCAGTATCTAAGTTGAAAAAATCACTCACTATCGTCAAAGTCATCTTCGTCCAGAAACATAAACTCTTTGGCACAGGCATTATGAGCATCAGCTTCATCGTTGTTACCGTTTATATCGACACCATTAGCCTGATTGGTAATATGTTTCTTAGGGGATGTGTTTAAAAGAGTGTATGAAGCCTCGTCCAAATGAAAGGTGGACAGTTCAGGAGCCGTGTAGTGTTGATGTTTCATGATTGTTCGTGAATGAGTTGGTCAATGGGGTTTGTCTTGCTCCTCACCTTTTTATTATTTTCTTCCCACCCATCACATAAACACCTGCTGGCAAGTGATGGATGTCCGTGCCTACATCTACGCCTTGTAAATTGTAAATATGCTGGTTGTTTGTTGAAGGATGTACCCGCAGTGATTGTATTCCATTCACCGTTTCACTATCACAATCAATAGCATAAGTAATCTGCTTGGCCGAAGAACTGTTTTGTTTGTTTATGTTAAAGTAGGCCCGCATGCCATACATTTCGCTTACCTTTTCGGATTTAGGCTTGGCAAGGTTGCCATTAGCCAACAAAAACAATTCGGAGCCATCAACTTTTAAGTTGACTGGGTCGAATGTGCCAACGAAGGCATATCGCCCTGTTTCATCTTGAACTGTCTGCGGTTCCACATCTTTATAAACTACGTTTGAGAAGATAGGATTTTTGACCTTGTCCTTAGGCTTGATGAGGTAAGGAACACCTGCTTTTATCGCATCTGTTTTATCAAACTTCAACACGTTGTTTTCAACCTTTCCAGTAAACTTTCGCAATGAGCAATTCTCTCCCATTACCTCTGCCAACGTTTCCTTACTCACATCAAACGGCAGACAGATGGTGTTCCAATGCGTAGATGCGAACGTGCGCTGCACTTGGTAAGAATAAGTGTCTCCAGGTTTGATGTGTTGCGAAGACAGCGCAACAATATCAGACAATCGAGAGATAACTTCAATGTAATAAATACACATTGCTTGTTTCAAACTCTCATCATATTTCATCAGCACTTCGACTTGGCCACTTGCACCTTTTGCAGAAAAACCTAGAACACGTTTACCTGCATTTTTGGCTACTTTTTTAGATTCTACCGGTTTGTTGTCTATCGACAAACTCACGGTATAGGGGGCATTGGAATCTGTACAAACAAGTATGGTATCGACATTGTCAAATTCATTACAACTAGTTAAAACAGTTTTGGTGACGGGCCATTTGGATGTTCCGATGTGTAACATGCTTTTATTATTCATGTTATCTCCATTTTTCCCATCCGTTTCAAGAATCCATTGATGACCGTTTTGCTCTTCAGATGTATATTTTTTTAAAACACCTTCTTTAGCATCCTTTCCCCATCCTCTAAACATGTCAGAAAGCATAAATCTCTGGGCATACAGACAAGGAGTCACGAAAAATAACAATGAGAGGCATATCAGCCAACGAAAAGTGAATGTTTTCATCGTATACTTATTATCTTTAACAAGCGTTTTCGATAACTCATCATACAACCTTCAATCCCGCTTGAAGATATCTCGAGTATATACCTTCTCTTCCACATCATCCAAACAACTGTCGTATCGATTGGCAACAATGGCTTGCGACTGTTGTTTGAATACGTCCAAATCATTAACCACCCTACTGCCAAAGAAAGTGGTGCCGTCCTCAAGCGAAGGCTCGTAAACGATAACCTCGGCACCTTTGGCTTTGATGCGTTTCATCACGCCTTGAATGCTGCTCTGCCTAAAGTTGTCACTGTTGCTCTTCATCGTGAGGCGGTAGATACCTATCACGCATTTTTTCTCTTTGGAGGTGTCAAAGGCTCCTCGATTGAAATAATCGTAATAACCAGCTTTGTGCAAGACACGGTCAGCGATGAAGTCCTTGCGCGTGCGATTGCTCTGAACAATAGCTTCTATCAGATTCTCGGGAACATCCTCATAGTTCGCCAAAAGTTGTTTGGTGTCCTTAGGCAGACAATAACCTCCATAACCAAACGAGGGATTGTTGTAGAACGACCCTATGCGTGGGTCAAGTCCTACCCCTTGGATAATATCCTTGGTAGAGAGGTTTTTCATCTCGGCGTATGTATCCAGCTCGTTAAAGAAGCTCACGCGAAGTGCCAAATAGGTGTTGGCAAACAGTTTTACGGCTTCAGCTTCGGTAGTACCCATAAACAGCGTGTCGATATTCTCTTTCATTGCGCCTTGCCGTAGCAGCGAGGCAAAATCGTGGGCTGCCTGTTCTAATTTTTCATTTCCCGCAGGCCGACCCATGATGATTCTGCTGGGATAGAGATTATCATACAGAGCTTTGCTTTCACGCAAAAACTCTGGGGCAAAGAGGATGTTTCCACAATTGTATTTCTCACTGACGCTCGCCGTATATCCTACAGGCACCGTGCTCTTGATAACCATGATGGCATGAGGATTTACCTTCATCACCAACTCGATGACCTCTTCTACATGTGACGTGTCGAAGAAGTTTTTCACGGGATCGTAATTGGTTGGCGTGGCAATCACCACAAAGTCAGCTTGCTTATAAGCCGTCTCTCCGTCAAGCGTGGCTTGCAGGTCCAGTTGCTTCTCGGCAAAGAACTTTTCAATGTATTCATCGCTGATGGGAGATTCCCGTCGGTTAATCTTGTCAACCTTCTCTTGCACCACATCTACTGCCAAGACATGATGATGCTGACTGAGCAACGTGGCGATGCTTAAGCCTACATACCCCGTACCCGCTACGGCGATGGTTAACTGCTTGTTAACTTCATTCATCCTATTCGGTGTAATTCTCAATTAAAATTAAAACGACTGTCCGCCACTGATAAATCTATATATATAATAGGTGTAATCTCTATTGTTTACACCTTACGCTTGCAGCGACTGCCTATACCAGTCGAACAACTTCTGCACGCCGTCTTCAATTTCCACTTTGTGCGTCCAACCTAAAGAGTGGAGCTTAGAAACATCGATGAGTTTGCGTGGAGTACCGTCGGGTTTGCTTTCATCCCACACAATGGTTCCCGTAAAGCCAACGGTTCGCACAATGAGTTCAGAGAGTTGCCTGATGGTCAGTTCCTTTCCCGTACCTATATTGATATGACAGTTGCGTATCTCACCAAGTGAGGGAATAGCACCGCCACGCCCCTCGCTATTGTTGCGATTTACCTCACCATCGGTAGCAGTGCCGTAAAACACGCTCGAATACTTGTCTATGCCGATAATATCCTTGAAATCCACATGAAGAAGGATGTGTACCGAAGCATCTGCCATATCCTCACTCCAAAGGAACTCACGCAATGGCGAGCCTGTTCCCCAAAGGGTTACCTTATTGTTTTCTATGCCATAAAACTTCAATGCCTGCAAAATGCGTTCTTGACTACACTCGCCGTCAACATTGTCTTTTCCTATGCGCTCTGCCAAAGCTTTTACTGGATTGATGGGACGCTTGTTCATGTCCACCCGAATGGCTTCCCAGTTATCTTCATGAATCAATTTTGCCAAATATATTTTGCGCATCATGGCAGGCATCACATGACTGTTCTCCAAGTGAAAGTTATCATTGGGACCATATAGATTGGTGGGCATCACCGCAATATAATTCGTGCCATATTGCAGGTTATAGCTCTCGCACATCTTCAGTCCGGCAATCTTAGCAATGGCATATTCTTCGTTAGTGTACTCTAAAGGCGAGGTCAACAACACATCCTCTTTCATGGGCTGTGGTGCATTCTTTGGATAGATGCAGGTGGAACCCAAGAAGAGTAGTTTTTTCACACCATATTTATAAGCTGACGAAATCACGTTGCATTGCATCATCATGTTTTGCATGATGAAATCGGCTCGGTACAGACTGTTCGCCATGATGCCTCCCACAAAGGCAGCAGCTAACACTACCGCATCGGGACGTTCCGTCTTGAAAAAGTTATCAACGGCTTGCTGATTGGTTAAATCTAACTCGCTATGACTGCGCCCTATTAGCTGGCTGTACCCTCTTGCTTCAAGATTCTTCCAAATGGCAGAACCCACTAAGCCATGGTGCCCAGCAATGTATATCTTAGATGTTTTTGATAATGCCATGATTGATGAATGGATGGTTTAGTTGATTTCCTAGGAACACTAGGAATCCTAGGAGTGCTGGGAAATCTAGGAATACTAGGTAATCTAGGAAAAATAGATAATCTAGAAAGAAAAAGCTGTTTTCCTTATTATTTCACATGCTTCAAATCAAACTCTGTCATCTTCTTGACCAGTTCTTCAAACGAAGTTTGGCGAGGATTCCAGCCCAATTTCTCTTTTGCCTTCGAGGGATCACCAAGCAATTGCTCTACGTCAGCGGGGCGGAAGTACTTGGGATCTACCTCCACAAGCACCTTTCCCGTCGCCTTGTCAATACCCTTCTCGTTCATCCCTTTATCACGCCATTCAAGCTCGATGCCAGCATGATGAAAAGCTAAGGTGGCAAAGTCGCGCACACTATAATATTCACCTGTAGCAATGACGAAGTCATCAGGCTGCTCTTGCTGCAACATCAGCCACATACACTGCACATAATCGGGTGCATACCCCCAGTCGCGACGGGCATCCAGGTTACCAAGATAAAGTTTGTCTTGCAGCCCATGTGCGATACGTGCAGCAGCCAAGGTAATCTTGCGCGTCACGAAATTCTCGCCCCTCCGCTCACTTTCATGATTAAACAGAATGCCGTTGCAGCAATACATGCCATAGCTTTCGCGATAATTCTTCATAATCCAAAAGCCATAGAGTTTGGCCACGGCGTAGGGCGAACGCGGATAGAAGGGCGTTGTTTCCTTCTGTGGAACTTCTTGTACCTTGCCAAACAACTCTGACGTGCTGGCCTGATAGATGCGACAACTCTTTTCTAATCCGCAAATACGCACTGCTTCCAACAATCGAAGCACACCAATAGCATCAGTATCGGCTGTGTATTCGGGCACATCGAAACTCACTTTCACATGACTCTGTGCCGCCAGGTTGTATATTTCTGTTGGATGAATCTCGCCAATGATTCTAATCAATGACGAAGAGTCGGTCATGTCGGCCCAGTGCAGCTTCACCAACCGGTCTTTCTTCATGTCGCGCACCCACTCGTCCAAATACAAGTGTTCGATGCGTCCCGTATTGAACGACGAACTGCGACGCAGCAGTCCGTGTACTTCATATCCTTTATCAATGAGGAATTCGGCCAAATAACTGCCGTCCTGTCCGGTGATACCGGTGATTAAAGCTACTTTTGAACTTGTCATTATTCTTATCTTAATCAAACATGTTCAGCACCTTGTCAACAATCGGTGCCATGTCGTAATATTTATATTCTGCCAAACGCCCACCGAAGATCACGTTTTCCTCCTTGTCAGCCAACGCCTTGTAGCGGGCATACAATTCACTGTTGCGACTGTCGTTCACGGGATAGTAGGATTCCATGCCAGGTGCCCACTCCGTAGAATATTCACGCGAGATGACAGTCTTGGGATTTTTATCCACATCCGTACCGAACATCTCGAAGTGCTTGTGCTCGATAATACGCGTGTAGGGCACCTCAGCCTCCGTGTAGTTCACCACCGCATTACCCTGGTAGTTGGCCGTGTTGAGCACCTCGGTTTCGAAACGCACGGTGCGATACTCAAGCTTGCCCAGAGCATAGTCGAAATATTCATCGATTTTCCCGGTATATACAATCTTGTCGGCCACCCCCTTCCACTTGTCCCGATCGTCAAAGAAGTCAGTGTTCACCTGGGTCTCAACACCATCCAACAGTCCGCCTATCAGCTTGTTATATCCTCCTATGGGAATGCCTTGATAGGTGTTGTTAAAGTAGTTGTTGTCGAAAACCAACCTCACAGGCAGTCGTTTGATGATGAATGCGGGTAGCTCGGTGCACTTCCTCCCCCACTGCTTCTCGGTGTACCCCTTGATGAGCCGTTCGTAGATGTCGCGGCCGATGAGCACCAAGGCCTGCTCTTCCAAGTTGCGAGGCTCGTCAATGCCTTCGGCTTTCATCTTAGCCACAGCTTCGGCACGCTGCTCGTCAAGCTTAGCCTGCGCCTCTGCCGGAGTTGTGACGCCCCACATCTGATAAAACGTGTTCATATTGAACGGCAGATTGTAGAGCTGTCCCTTGTAGTTGGCCACCGGCGAATTAGTGTAGCGATTGAACTCCACGATGGAATTAACAAAATCCCACACCCGCTTGCTGTTCGTATGGAAGATGTGAGCGCCATACCAATGCACATGAATGCCCTCCAGGTGTTCGCAATAAAGATTGCCACCCAGGTGAGGCCGCTTGTCAATCACCAGACACTTTTTGCCTCGCAGGGTTGCCAGATGAGCAAACATACAACCAAAGAGACCTGCGCCAACAATGAGAAAATCATATTTTTGGGTACTCAAAGCCACAATATTCGTAAAAGGGGGGAAGGAGTGAGATAGGATGTATCATCGATTCTGCGCATGATACACACGCTCGACCGCAGGAATTCATCCTAAGTTCTCTATATCATGGATGAATAGGTACACACTGCTGAAAAAGGAATTGAATGCTCTGTAAAGCATAGAACGAAAAAGGATAAACCATCTTCTCCTCACCCATCCAGCTGACAGGCAAGCGCGCTTACTCTTCTCCGTTTCTCAACTCCACCGTAGGGCAACTGAATCACCCGCAGAGCACTCAAAACATAGCGTATCTAGTTCTGTGGGCAAAGTTAAATATTTTTCTTCAATACTGCAATTTTTACATCTATTATTATAGGCGCAAAAGTCAGAATACAGAAAACGTCGGTGCCAAGATTCAACATCAAAAACCCAGCCCGTTTGCATCATTTTCACAGCTCCATAGACCTCCTTTTCCAAACTCATTGACTTTAACCCCTAAACCCATTGACTTTAACCTCCAAACCCATTGACTTTACACGCCAAAGTCAATGACTTTGGAACGGTAGAAAAACAAGGAAAATACAGCAAAACAAAAAGAAAAAAAGTTCAAAATATTTGCTATCCTAACGAATTGTCCTATCTTTGTATCTCGAACTACAAATCCATCTCAAACAGATGCATCAAAAACAACTTACGAAAGAGAATCTACGAATCGTCTTCATGGGCACCCCGGAGTTTGCCGTAGGCTCGCTCCGCGCACTCGTGGAGGGAGATTACAACGTTGTGGCTGTGATCACACAACCCGACAAGCCCGTAGGTCGACATCACGACACGCTGCAAGCGTCCGAGGTAAAGAAGTACGCCTTGGCGCAAGGGTTGCCCGTTTTGCAGCCTCAGAAGATGAAAGACCCCGCCTTTGTGGAGCAGTTGGCTGGCTATAAAGCCGACCTTCAGGTGGTTGTGGCCTTTCGCATGCTGCCTGAGGTGGTGTGGGCCATGCCCCCACTGGGTACCTTTAACGTGCACGCAGCACTCTTACCTCAGTATCGGGGAGCCGCACCCATCAACTGGGCTGTCATCAACGGCGAGACAACCACAGGTGTCACCACGTTCTTCCTGGACCATCAAATCGACACTGGGCGTATCATCCAGCAAAAAAAGATGCCGATTCCCGACGATGCCGATGTGGAGTATGTCTACGATCACCTCATGGTGCTGGGGGCACAGCTATGTCTCGAGACCATTGACCAATTGATTGAGAACGGCGGAGAGATTCTATCGACTCCGCAAGAACACTATGCCGTGGACGAAGCCAACCTGCATCCGGCACCGAAAATCTTCAAAGAAACGTGCCAAATCAATTGGCATCAGCCAGCCAAACGGGTGTACGATTTCATCCGCGGACTAAGTCCGTATCCGGCAGCATGGACCCTCGTCACCGATGGCAACGGCAAACAGCAGACGCTGAAGATTTACAAATCGAGCAAAACCAACCTTGCGGCTGATGAAACACCGGGAACGATGTGGGTGGAAAACAAGAAACTGTGTTTCGCAACCGAAGACAATTGGCTGGAAATCACTGAGCTGCAGATGGCTGGCAAGAAACGCATGAGCGCGAAAGACTTCCTGAATGGGTGGAGGGAATAAAGCCAATCAATCTAATTAGGCTTATAAGCCCAATTGGCCCAATTGGCCTAATTAGCCTAATAACCAACAACCAGAAAATCTTAAAAACTTACAAAACTCAAAAACTCACGAACGAAAAATGACCATACAAGAAGACATCAAGAACGCCATAGAGGTGATGAAACAGGGTGGCGTGATACTCTATCCCACCGACACCGTGTGGGGAATAGGCTGCGACGCAACCAATGCTGAAGCCGTGGCCAAAGTGTACAAAATTAAAAAGCGCGACGATTCGAAGGCTCTTATCTGTCTGGTCGACTCCGATGCGCGTCTGCAACGCTATGTGAGGCAGGTACCCAATGTGGCTTGGGATTTGCTGGACGTGGCCGTGAAGCCAACGACCATCATCCTGGATGACGCCATCAACCTGGCTCCCAACCTGATTGCAGAAGACGGAAGCATCGCCCTGCGCATCACCAAAGAACCCTTCTCGCACGAACTGTGCTACCGTTTTCAGAAGGCTTTGGTAAGTACCAGTGCCAATGTTAGCGGTGAACCGGCAGCAGCCAACTACTGCGACATCAGTCAGGAGATACTCGATGCAGTAGACTATGTCTGCCATTCGCGCAGACAGGAGCACAAACCCCACACGCCCAGCAGCATCATTAAGCTGGCAGAAGATGGAGAGGTAACCATCATCAGAAAATAACACACACGCTCTTGACATTTGTCGCCAAGGCAACCCCACACGTTTTACACGAGACAGGCGACAACAGGATAAACGATGCAACTAACAACCTATATCAACAAGCTTCACAAGTGGAGACTGACACATCTGACCAATCGTCAGATGGCGACCATCCTGGCCTTTTTCATTGGTATCTTCGCCTCGGTAGCCGCTTATGTATTGCACTTCATCATCAGACAGATTCAACATTTACTTACGGCCGGTTTCGATGCTACCACCTACAACTGGCTGTACCTGCTGTTCCCCGTTATCGGCATTTATATCACGTCGCTCTTCGTGAAATATGTGGTGAAAGACAATATCTCGCACGGCATCACGCAGGTGCTGTATGCCATATCCACCAAGCAATCAAGGCTGAAGGCGCACAACTGTTGGACTTCGGTCATCTCATCGGCCATCACCATCGGCTTTGGTGGGTCAGTAGGTGCCGAGGCTCCCATCGTGTTGACGGGATCGGCCATAGGCAGTAATCTCGGACAGTTGTTCAAGATGGACAACAAGACGTTGATGTTGCTCGTGGGTTGTGGCGCATCCGCCGCCATCGCAGGCATCTTCAAAGCGCCGATAGCCGGCCTGGTGTTCACGCTGGAGGTACTCATGGTAGACCTCAGCATGGCTGCACTGCTGCCTATCCTCACCTCAACGGTCACGGCAACCGTCTTCACTTATATCTTCGTGGGTAACCGCTCGCTGTTCGATTTTACACTCGACAGCGCTTGGAACATCGACCGCATACCGGCAAGCATCTTGCTGGGATTGTTCTGTGGCATGGTAAGTCTGTACTTCATCCGCATGATGAGCAAATGCGAAGGAGTGTTCGAACAGCTTAAAGACTATCCATTCGCCAAACTTTTTTTAGGAGCTATCCTGCTGAGCTCACTGATATTCTTCTTTCCTTCACTATATGGTGAGGGCTATAATTCGCTGAATATCTTGCTTAATGGAAACACGGAAGCCGACTGGAACGCCGTAATGAACAACTCGTTGTTCGCAGGCAGTTCGGGCTTGCTGGTGGTCTACATCGCCTTGGTGTTGCTCACTAAGATTTTTGCCACATCAGCTACCAACGGAGCAGGTGGCGTAGGAGGAACCTTTGCACCATCCCTTTTCGTCGGAGGGTTCGGCGGTTTTCTATTTGCGCGTGTGTGGAACATGAATCAGGTGGGAACCTACATCCCCGAAAAAAACTTCACCCTGCTGGGAATGGCTGGAGTGATGGCTGGGGTGATGCATGCCCCATTGACCGGTGTGTTCCTCATTGCCGAGCTCACGGGCGGCTACTCGTTGTTCTTGCCGCTTATCATGGTGAGCATTGTGTCGGTGATGGTCATCAGTATCTTCGAGCCCCACAGCATCTATGCCACGCGTCTGGCACGCCAAGGTAGACTGCTCACCCATCATACAGATCGATCAATCCTAACGCTCATGAGCCTGGATAGCGTGATAGACCACGACTATACGACCGTTGACCCAGACATGCCATTAGGGAAGTTGGTGAGTGTAATCAGCAGAAGTCACACCAGTTTCATCCCTGTCGTGAACACGGCAGGCTTCTTACTGGGCATCATTGACATTAACAAGATTAGGCATGTGATGTTCAGAACAGAACTGTATCATCGCTTTACCGTGCAACAAATTTTAATACCCCCTAAAGCTACACTGGGCATTAAAGACTCGATGGAAGAGGTAATGGAGAAGTTTGACAAGACCAATGCCAACTATTTGCCGGTGGTTGACGTGGACGGAGAGCTTACTGGCTTTATAGAACGCACCCGACTGTACTCCATGTACCGAAAAACCGTGGCCGACTTCTCGGCAGAGTGATTGAAAGTAAATGGCAAACACGAAAGCAGGAGGTTTCTCCGTGCCTCATGTTTGCCACAATTTTATAGCAGCGTAGCGCCGGTTAGCCACGCCAACGACGCTGAAAATGAAGGTTGCTTGTTAGGGTAACCCTATTTGTTTACCCTGACAATCTTTGTGGGTTGCTGTTCTTTGTTTCGTCTGTTGGTCACTGTGACCACTGCTTGTGCCAGGTTGAGAAAGGCCTGTCCCGTCATCGTATCAGTGTGAACAGCCGACGGTTCGCCACCATCACCATTCTCACAGATGCTCTGCACGATGGGAATCTGCGCCAACAATGGCAGCTTCATCTCGTCTGCCAGCTGCTTACAGCCATCCTTTCCAAAGATGAAATATTTGTTTTCAGGCAGTTCAGCGGGTGTGAACCAAGCCATATTTTCCACCAATCCGAGAATCGGCACGTTCACCTTGTCGTTCTGATACATATCAATACCCTTCCTGGCATCAGCCAAAGCCACCTTCTGCGGCGTGCTCACGATGACCGATCCCGTGATGGCGAGCGTCTGGAGCAATGTTAAATGAATGTCACTTGTACCTGGTGGCGTGTCAAGGATGAAGTAATCCAGCTCGCCCCAATCTGCATCAGCAATCAATTGCTTCAGCGCATTCGACGCCATGCTGCCTCGCCAGAGCGTTGCTGTCTGGGGATTGACAAAGAAGCCCACGCTCAACAACTTCACACCGTATTTCTCTATCGGCACAATGAGTTGTCTGCCCTCTTTCTCAATGGCGTAAACTCGCTCGTTTTCCACGCCGAACATCTTGGGCATGGATGGTCCAAAGATGTCAGCATCCAACAATCCCACCTTGTAGCCCAGTTGCGCCAAGGCAATAGCCAGATTGGAAGAGATGGTTGACTTGCCCACTCCACCCTTGCCAGAACTTACCGCAATGATGTTCTTCACTTGCGGAAGCAACTTATCTACCTCTGGTCTTGGTGCGGTCTTGAACTCGGTTTTGATGTTTACCTCAACCTCTTTTCCCACATGGAAGTGGATGGCAGCCTCGGCTGCCTTGAGCGTTGACCGCAGAAAAGGATCGGTTTCACGGGGAAATATCAAGGTAAATTCCACCTTCATCCCATCGATTCGGATATCATCTGCCAGCATGTCGCTCTCAATGAGGTTCTTCTTGGTTCCGGGATACATCACCGTTGCCAATGCTTCAGTAATTAGTTTTGGATATAAAGTCATCTTCTCATGTTTTGTATTTAGCGTTGTCATCCCTTCTTTTTGAAGCGATTTTTCAATTGATTGATTACAGTTGCATGCCCTGTCGATAAGTCATTGTTTTTCCAAGAGCCGACAATGACGGTGCAATGTCTTGCGGCTGTGTAGCCCATTTCTTATTCGGTTTGGTCGACATGACGAACTGTATGTGGGCTCCTTCTTTCAAATCGGTCCATTTCAAGTAGGATTTAGTGTAGGGTTTCCCATTCAAAAACACTTTATTAACATACACTGCTCTCTTACTCCAGCCCTTGGTTGTGACCACAATCTTCTTTCCATTGCTCATCGTTAGTGTGACACCAGGCAAGGCTGGCGAACCTATATTGTAGTATCCGCTTGAGGGTGCCACCGGATAGAAGCCCATACTGTTAAAAATGTACCATGCAGACATCTGTCCACAGTCATCATTTCCCGAGAGCGAACCAGGCTCATCGCCATAGAATCGGTCAACAACTTCCCTGACAATCTTCTGCCCTTTCCAACCTTCGCCCAAGTAATTGTACAGATAAGCCACATGATGACAAGGTTCATTGCCATGCCAATAAGCGCCAATTCGTCCCTGAATGTCGTGCGCACCGGGTATATCATCTGGCAAATCGTAGGTAAACAACGAATCCAAACGCTCACGGAACTTGTCTTTTCCCATGAGGTTCATCAGCCCTTGAACATCCTGTGGAACCGTCCAATGATACTGCACGGTGAAACCTTCGGTGATATCACCCCATCCATTGACCGACCCTGGTCCTTGATAAGCAATGGGTGAGAAAGGCGATCGCCATGCTCCACTGGCGTCTTTGCCACGCATATACTTGGTTTGGTGGTCGAAAAGATTCTGATAACTCAATGCCCTGTTCAGAAAATAGGTATATTCTTTGGTCTTTCCCAGCTTCTTTGCGGCCTGCGCAATGGCATAATCATCGAATGCATACTCCAGTGTTTTGGAGACAGACTCATTCTCTTTGTCAAATGGCACATAGCCTTTGGATCGATAGTCGGGCAAACCATCGTAGTTAGGGTTCATGGCTGTTCGCACCATAGCCTCGAAAGCTCGCTCGTAGTCGAAGCCTTTCACCTCCTTGCAAATCATGTCTGCCAGCACCGCAGCGGCGTGATAGCCAATCATACACCAAGTTTCGTTACTACCAAACGACCAGAATGGCAACATTTTCTCAACGCTCTTGTCATAATGAGCCAGCATGGAATTAGCGACATCGGCCTGAATGTCGTGATGAATCAGGTTCATCAAAGGGTGCCAGGCACGATAAGTATCCCAAAGAGAGAACTCGGTTCGATTGGTAAACCCATGCGCCTGCTCGATGTTCTTATCCAGACCGCTGAACCTACCATCAGCATCATCATACGTAAATGGGCATAATGCAGCATGATAAGCCGAGGTATAGAAGGTGCGTTTCTGCTGTTCACTGCCGGTAATCTCGTACTTTGCCAGTTCTTTCTGCCACTTTTGTTCGGCCAACTGCTTGAGACTGTCAAAAGTATGGCCTTGCAATTCCTGCATATTCAGCTTGGCACCATCGGTCGAGGTGGAAGAAATACTGGTCTTCACCGTTACCACAGCATTATCATGTGTATTGAATGTTGCCGTGAACAGGATGTTGGGCCCCCACGCTTCACGATTACTTCTAAAACGACTTGTGTTGTAAATAACCGGCTTTTTGTCTTGATAAATGATGAAATGACGGAACGGATGCGAGAATTCGGCTCTAAAATAGATGTGCCTCTCCGGTCCCCATCCCTTGACAAGTTTGTATCCTGTAAGGGTATGATCGTCTTCAACGCGGATGTTCGACCACACACATTTCTGCCAAAGCGTATGGTTCAAATCAATCAGCACAAAGGCTGAATCGGTCTTCGGATAAGTAAATCGGAAAATACCACTACGCTCTCCCGCCGTCATCTCAGCCTTGACACCATAATCTTTCAAGTTCACATAGTAATAACCCGGTGTCGCCTGCTCGTCATCATGCGAAAAACGACTGCGATAACCGCTGTCCGGTGCATCATCACTACCTGGATCAAGCAATATTTTACCTGTGCCTGGCATGAAGAGAAAGTCACCCAGGTCGGGGATTCCCGTACCACTGAGGTGTGTCAACGAGAATCCCTGGATAGAGTTTCGGTTCCATTTATAACCCGAAGCGCAGTCGTAAAAATGTTCATCCGTATCGGGACTGATTTGAATACCCCCGAAAGGAATCTGCGCACCAGGGTAAACATTGCCATAACCATCGGTGCCCACAAAAGGATTAACATAAGCGATGGCTGGCTTATCCATTTGCTTGGGTCGATTTTGCGATGCACACACAGCCACACGCTGCATGGCCACGAACAGGAAAAGAATGATATATTTGATTTTCATTTCTGCTTACATATTTATTTCCTACCACCCTTCAACGGGCAGGAGGTGGTATTGATGGAGATTTAATGAGCCTTGATATCGCCAATGGCAACCTGATATTCGTGCCAAAGGGTGTCAATACCATACTTCTTGCCCAGTGCATATTTCACGGCACCATCCCAAGACCATGGCACAACCTCCAGGGTTGAACGATTCATCTTACGAATAAAATCCTTATCCTTATGGTCCTTCACCCAGTTCAGGAAGTAGCCCGTGGTGCGATAACCATCCATATAATTTCCACCTTTCGGTCGATCTTGCTCACCATGGAACCCGCCATTGGCCACACGAACGGCATCGGCCATTCCCTCTATGAACGACCATACCATCTTATTATCACCGTAACCACCAATGCCTTGCGGCTCTAATTGAAAGGCATGCGTCAACTCGTGCAACAATACGCCTCGCGTTTCAAAAAGAACCTTCGCCGTGTCATTGTTGGAAAACGAACGCTTGATGTGTCGTGTGCTATAGAAGATGTCCACGAATCCATTCCCACCACCCTTGGCAGAGATTCCCTTATCGTCGCGAATAATATAGTGCAAACGCTTACAAGCGGGGATGCTGTCAGATGGTTTGAAATACAACGTGCGCATCACGGTGGCCGTTACCTGACGGATGTACGCATCAGGATTGGGTATGATGGCATGATAAATACGCGATCCCTCGCTACCTTTGTCTTGATCTTCAAAATCTATTCTGCCCAAATGGGTATTCCATTGGTCGTCTGTATAACGGGACACGCCTGCCATTTTCTTTGATATTCCACACGAGATGAGCAGCATTCCGCTCATCATAGCAGCCGCCATTACCCATACGTTCTTCTTCATAATCGTTTAGTTTCTTAATGCTGATTGATGTTGAACTTTAATTTCCATTGGTCATTGAATACGGCTTGTCCGTCTTTGCCAATCCTCTTTTCTTATTAGGTTTGCTCCCCATGTCAAATTCCAACACGCCTCCCTTCAGCAAGTCGGCATGGGTGATATACAGTTTGGTGTATGGTTTGCCATTCAGTCTTACCCGTTGAACATACCGATTGCGATCGTTCACCTTCGGAGCCTTAACAATCATGGCCTTACCCGTTGGCATCGTTACCTTCATATAGGGCAGGTAAGGAGCCCCCAGCACATATTCATCGGTCCCAGGGCATACAGGATAAAAGCCCATGGATGAGAAGATGTACCAGGCCGACATCTGTCCACAGTCGTCGTTGCCGCCCAATCCGCGCACTTCGTTGCGATACATCTTGTTCATAATGGTGCGAAGCCACTCTTGTGTCTTCCAAGGTGCCGAGGTCCAGGCATACAGATAAGGAATGTGATGACTGGGTTCGTTGCCATGAACGTATCCTCCAACCAAACATTCTGCCGTCACATCCTCATTGTGTTCATAATACTTGGCCGGCAAATCCATTGCAAACAAACGGTTGAGCTTGGCCAAGAATTGTTTTTCTCCGCCTAACTTGTTCATCAGTCCATACACATCCTGTGACGCATGGAATGAGAAATTCCACGAATTACCTTCGATGAAACCTTCGTTTGAGGTCTGATACGGATCCAAATTCTTCTTAAAAGAGCCATCCGCATAACGAGGACTGGCAAAACCAATCGTCGTGTCGAACGTGTTGCGATAGTACAAGGCACGTTTGCCATACTCAGCAGCGATGTCTTCTCGCCCAGCTTTCTTGGCTGCCGCATAGATGGTCCAGTCGTCGTATGCATATTCCAGCGTGTTCGAGGCCGCCGTTGCGTCACGCTCGTAGGGCACATAGCCCTTTTGCATGTATTCGCCAATGCCCGCAAAATAGTGACAGGTGGCCGTGGAGGTCATGGCCTTGAGAGCGACATCATAGTCGATGTCGGCTCCTTTCACCATGGCATCGGCTAGAACAGACACCGCGTGATAACCTGTCATGCACCATCCTTCGTTGCCCATGAGGCTCCAAATGGGCAGCATCTTATGCACACTCTGTTGCTGATGAGCCAACATAGACTTCACCATATTAGTGTTTCGTTCGGGCTTCAGCAGGTTGAGCAGCGGATGCAGGGCGCGATATGTATCCCAAAGCGAGAAAATAGTATAGTTGTCAAAGTCGTGAGCCACGTGAATGTTGCCGTCCAAGCCACGGTATTGCCTATCCACATCCATGTAAACAGACGGGTTTATCATGGTATGGTAAAGCGACGTGTAAAGCATGGCCTTATGGTCTTCGGGCCCCTCGCATTCAATAACATCCAGTTCGCGTTCCCATTGGTCGTGCGTTTCTTTGCTGATTTGCTCGAAAGTCTTACCCGCAGCCTCGGCACGAAGGTTCTTCAGTGCCCCCTCGGTACTCACTGCTGACAGGGCTACCTTGATTTCAAGAACCTGGGAAGCCTGGTTGTCAAAGTTGAAATAGGCCACCACATCCTTTCCAGCTATCTCCGGAAAGTTGTGGTACAGGTCAAACTTTCGCCAGAATCCCACATATTTGGGACGTTTCATGTCACGATAGCCATAGCTCTTGATGGGCTTGCTCAGCGAAATGGCAAAATAAGTATAGTTGCACCGCGCCCATCCGTTGGTGAGCCTGTAACCCGTTATCAGCGTGTCGTTCTCTACTCGCATGCTGCTCCACAACACCTTGCCGTCGTAGTTGTAGATACCATGCAACAAATCGAGTATGATGCGGCTGTCTGCTCCCTTTGGAAACGTGTAACGATGAACGCCCACTCGTGGAGTAGCGGTAAGCTGTGCCTTCACACCATAATCATCCAACATCACTTCGTAATATCCAGCTGTCGCCTTTTCGTTGGCGTGTGAATAGCGCGACCGATAGCCATTCTCCGGGTGAGTGGCCGTGCCTGGATTCAATTTCAGTGCCCCCGTCTGCGGCATAATCATCACGTCGCCCAAATCACTATGCCCCGTACCGCTCAAATGTGTATGACTGAATCCCACAATGGTAGGGTCATCATATTGATAACCAGCGCAGTAAGCATATACCTTACCTTGATATTTGCCATCGACATTATGCGGAATGGTATCGGTTTCAGGACTCAATTGAACCACACCAAAAGGCGCACAGGCACCTGGAAAGGTGTGTCCCATGCCGGCTGTGCCAATCATAGGGTTGACATACGATGTCAGCGAACGCTTGGGCTGCGCCTGCATGAGCAAGCTGCCAAGCATGAGAAGTGCCATCAACGGCAACACTGTTTTTTTCATCTGATTTAGTTTTTGATGGGTTTACTTACCAGTAGCCTTGCTACTGCGCTTGCTACGGTGGTAACTTCGATAGTCGTCGAGCGGTATTTCCACGTCGGGCTCTTCCAACTGGCCTTCATGCGGCAGTCGGAATTTGATGTACTTGATGTTCAATCCCCGCTCCATCCACATGCTTTCATAATACGTCTGGATGGACAAGATGCGCCGGGTGGCCTCGTCAACTTCAGCGGTGTGATACAGGTCGACTGTCTTTTGGAGCAACGGCAGCTGATTTTTCTCCACCATGAGCGATGTATAGGTGAACAAAAAGTTAGAGTCGGTCTTGAGATGCACCACCCCACCGTCCACCAAGAAACGGCGATAGCGGTTCATGAAATAGGTGCTGGAGAGTCGTTTTCGGGCATTCTTCATCTGCGGATCAGAGAAAGTGAGCCATATTTCCCGCACCTCATCGGGGGCAAAAAAACGATCAATCATCTCGATGTTCGTACGCAGAAAAGCCACGTTGTCCAACCCTTCCGCCAAAGCCTGCTTGGCACCGGTCCACATGCGCGCGCCCTTGATGTCCACGCCAATGAAGTTCACGTCGGGGAAAAGCCTGGCCAGCCCCACGGTATACTCACCCTTACCACATCCCAGCTCCAGCACAATGGGATGGTTGTTTTTGAAATAATCGTCGCACCAGTGACCTTTCATATCGAAAGGAACGTTCTCAAGTACAGAAAAGGGATATTGAAAGACATTTTTGAATGTCTCCATTTCAGCAAATTTCTCTAATTTTCCTTTGCCCATAAAGTGTTTTTTGTGTTTGCAAAGATAATCAATTATTTAATTTCAGCCAAACCCACACAAGCTTTAATCGACCGAAATATCATCCCTTCTCGCACATGTTTCGTCATCTTCGATTCATTTTACTGAAACAAGCGCAAAAGGCTCAATAACATCGCTGTAACCAGTTGATTTCCAACGACTATCTCTTGAGCTTCCAAAGTCAATGAGTTTGGAGGTCAAAGTCAATGGGATTACAAGGCAAAGTCAATGGGTTTGGAGGGTAAAGTCAATGAGATTGAACATGACTTCCATAACAAATCATATTTGTGTGATGAAAGACCAAGTTTTATGAATATAAAGGGGCGACTTTCATGCCGCCCCGAAACAGAAAAGAGCGACAAGAATGCCGCTCTTCTATATTATCCACTATTACTCTATTACCACGGTAGTCCAGCCATGAACATCCGGCTCCGTGCCATACTGTACGCCACGCAACTTGTTGTACAGCTTTGTAGAGATGGGGCCAGGCTTATCACCAAAGTCATAACGTTTGCCCGTATCGAGGTCGTCGATGTAGCTGATGGGACTGATGACGGCAGCTGTTCCGCAGGCTCCGGCCTCCTCAAATGTGTCCAACTCCTCTTCGGGAATGGGACGTTGTTCCACCTTCAGTCCCATGTCTTCGGCCAACTGCATGAGGCTCTTGTTGGTGATGGAAGGCAGGATGCTGGTCGACTTGGGCGTGATATACGTGTTGTTCTTAATGCCGAAGAAGTTCGCAGCCCCACATTCGTCAATGTATTTCTTCTCCTTGGCATCAAGATAAAACTCACTGGCATACCCTTTTTCGTGGGCGATGCTGTGTGCGTAGAGCGATGCGGCATAGTTGCCGCCCACCTTGTACTTGCCCGTTCCCAGAGGAGCCGATCGGTCGTAGCCGCGCATGATGACGTATGGGTTGCTGGAAAATCCACCTTTGAAATAAGGTCCCACAGGGGTGACAAAGATGATGAATGCGTATTCGCGCGCCGCACTCACGCCCACCTGCGCCGAAGTGCCGATGAGTAGCGGACGAATGTAAAGCGTAGCCCCGCTCTCGTATGGTGGTATGTACGCTTGGTTGAGCCTCACCACCATCTTAACCATCTCTTCAAAACGCTCGGTAGGCAGCTCAGGCATCACGATGCCGCGACATGTACTCTGCAAACGAGCCGCATTCTCGTTCATTCTGAACACGCGTATCTTCCCATCCGGACAGCGATAGGCCTTCAAACCCTCGAAAGCCTCTTGTCCATAGTGCAAGCAAGCAGCGGCCATGTGCATGTTGAGGTACTCGTCGGAGCATACTTCAATCTCGCCCCATTGACCGTCACGATAGTAGCAACGCACGTTATAGTCGGTCTTCACGTAACCGAAGGACAGGTTAGCCCAATCAATATTTTTCATCATCTTATCTGTTTAAAAGGTTTATAATCACATCATGTGTTTCGCAAAAATAGGCAAAATATCACGCAGACACAACGATTGTAACATATTTTTTGCAGTGCTGAACACACTTAATCTTCTTCCAAAATCTTCTTAATGTCAGCATCTACCTTTGTCAGGCGCGCCTTACAAAGTTTGATGAGCTTTTGGGCGTTTTTCAGTTCGGTGGTCAATTCGTCGATATCGAGTTCCTCGTTTTCCATCCGCTGCACAATGTTTTCCAGCTGGCGAACAGCTTCTTCATAATTTATTTCTTTGGTCATATTATTTAATGATTGATTTGAATGTTCCATGCTCCACGCGTGTTTCTATCTCGTCGCCCGTCTTCAGCTCACTGGCATGGCGCACCGCGCGTCCTTGGTGCAGCGTGATGCTGTAGCCACGGCTTAGCAGCAGTTGGGGATCCAGCGACTTGCATCGCTGCTGGAGCATGTCCAGGCGATGCCCTTCCGTCACGATTTTGCGCTCGGCCATCGGTTTCAAACTATTTGAAAGTACCTGGACGTGATGCTGGGCATCAGAGATTTTGCGGGAAGCCCTGGCAGTGAGCTGCAAAAAATATTGTTGCAAACGCTCTTCCTGCCGCACTCTGACATGCGAGAAAAGTACCGGTATTTTGCTCGAAACGCGTACGAATCGATTCTTCTGTTGTTCCATGCAGTGTCGCACGATTTGCACCATCTCACTTTGCGCATCGTCTATCCGAGCCAAGGTGTCAGCCAGGTTATCGATGAGATATGCCGCCGCTGCTGTAGGGGTTTTGACCCGACGAAACGAAACCATGTCCAACACGCTCTCATCACGCTCATGTCCAATTCCAGTGATGATGGGCAAGGGAAAATTGGCTACGTTCTCGGCCAGCGAAAGGGTGTCGAAACCGCTCAAATCGCTTGTCGCACCGCCGCCACGGATGATGACCACCACGTCAAAGTCATCGACTTGCGCATTGATATGGTTCAAGGCTTCGATGATGGTGGGTTCCACTCGTTCGCCTTGCATAACGGCAGGAAAGAGCTGAACCTCAAAGTTGAACCCCTGCTCGCAATCTTTCAACTGTCGCAAAAAGTCGCCATAGCCGGCCGCCTGCTCACTGGAAATGACGGCAATGCGGCGCGCAAACATGGATAGGTGCAAGTCTTTTTGCAGGTCGAACACCCCTTCAGCTTTCAAACGAGCAATGATTTCCAACCGCTTGCGGGCCATGTCGCCCATGGTGTACACGGGGTCGATGTTGGTAACAATCCAAGAAAAGCCGTAAGCCTCGTGGAAATTGGCGTACACCTTTAACAACACTTTCATGCCAGCGCGCAGCACTTGTCCGGTTGTGCGTTCAAAGTAAGGACGCATCAGCATCCACTTGTTCTTCCAACATTTGGCTGATGCCTTGGCCACGGGCGTGTTGGTTCGCTCATCTTTCTGCACCAGTTCCATGTAACAGTGTCCCCTTACCTCGCGCACCTCAGACAATTCGGCCTCCACCCAATAATCATCGGGCATGGCGGTTTGGAGGGTTTCGCGCACCAGTTCGTTGAGTTCATACAAGGTTAGTGCTTGCTTCATGTGAAAATATGTTTTACCTTTTCGATACAAAAATACAATTTTATTTTGAAAGGCGATGCATGGTAATAAAAATGCACTGGCAGATAGTTTCGAAAGTTACATTTCTTAAATGACCTTACTGCTGGAGATACAGGAGAAACTAACCAACAATGATTTAGAGAAAAATCATCATATTTAGGTATTGCCTTAACAATTAGGAGCTGTTATCTTTGCAAATTCAAAAATACATGCATAAGCATGCCATTGAAGGGAAAATAAAATAACTAATTTATATATCATCTTTGAAAATGAAAAATTTAAGAAAAAAACTTTTAGCATTAACATTTATATTGACAATAGTTGGTAGCATGCAAGCCAAAAATGCGTTAATTGTAATAGCGCATGGTTCACCTATGCCCAGTTGGCGCAAACCGGTCTTAGACTTAGAACCAATCGTACGAGCTACGTGTTAGAAAAGACGATGTTACAACGAATAAAAGCGATGTCGAAAGATGAGGCAAACGAAGCCGTAGTATTTCTTGCACATGGCGACCCAGAACGTATTGGATTTTGGAACATGATGTTAGAACATGTACAAAAATACATCAAAGACAACAGCAAGATAACTTATACTGATGCACGACAGATAGAGATGGGACATGACTTCGCAAATGAACTACTACCTATATTAAAACGTGCCGCACAACACAAAAAGCGAATATTGGTACAGGGCATTTATCTTACTTCAGACGTGAAACGTATGGCAGATAGGCACAAAATGCAGGAAAAACAAGCGGAGCTAACCCGAGATGGCGTAGAAATAGTTTACAGCAATGAGGGAATTTTGCCAGCATCATCCGATTTAATTGCCAATTGGGTAATAGAAGAAACGACACAATGGTTGAAGAGCAAGAAATAGCTCTTCAATCTTATCCGTTAGTAAAATAGTGCATACATGTTACGTATTAAGCCAAAACACACAGCAACAACAACCAAAATCGTACAGATGACTTTGCTGCTATTTGGGAACACACCATGCAAGAAGAGTATTTTTGTCTTGCTGTGTATGATATGGGGCATTCTCAATACTCATGCTCAAACAAGTAAGGTTTTCGGTTATGTTACTGACACAAATAACGAGCCTTTAATAGGCGTGTCAGTGAAAGTGGAGGGCACTAATACGATGACTGTTACAAATAACGAAGGACGATTTTTATTAAGTATTCCACGACAAAACTCATTTACTGTAACATTCTCATATGTGGGATATGCCACAAAAAAAGTGAGATGTAAAGATAACACACCATGCCTAAACGTGAAGTTGTCAGAAGATGTAAATCAAATAAATGAAGTTGTAATACGTGCGAAAAGCAATATCAACGCGATTGACTTGCGAGCTAAATCGGGTGCAGTAGTTAACGTAGACATGAGAGCACTCAACGATAAGCCAATGATTGACATGGGATTGGCTCTGCAAGGAATGGTGCCAGGATTAATGGTTTCTAATACAGGGGAATTGGGTAAAGCCCCTGAAATACGCATACGTGGAAACTCTTCATTTAGAAAGGGGAATATGACCAATGAACCATTGTATGTTTTAGACGGAAAAATAATAGCTGCCGAAACCTTTTATAACCTTCCCCCACAAGATATTGCAAGTATTAAGGTACTAAAGAACGCATCAGCATGTGCCTTATACGGCGTTAAAGCTGCTAATGGGGTTTTGGAAATAACGTCACAACGTGGGTATAGTGGCAAACTTACCATATCCTACAGCAACAATATCGGAATTACGGGACGCGGAAAGCGAGGAGTTCGGTTAATGAATTCCAGTGAAAAATTGGAATTTGAACGACTTTTACAAAATCCTGCCACACCAGGCTATCGGTTTAGTGCCGACTATTACAACAAGTATGAGGCAGATAATCCTGATAAGGCTCAACTTATCAAAGAAGGAGAAGTATATCTCAATGAATTACGGAAAATTGACACAGACTGGTTTAACGAACTGATACATAATAATATCTACCAACGCCACAGCTTCAGCTTGAAAGGCGGGAACAATTCAACGACATATTATGTTTCTGCGAACTATGCCAATCAAGGTGGAAGAATGAAAGGAAACGACAAACAACGTTATAGTGTACGTCTTAGCTTAGACCAACGTTTAGGAAAGATTGGTTATATGATGTTGGGAGTCAATGGTGGATATGCAAAAACGAATACGCCAACTGGCACAACATTCGACCCAACTTCATTGGTGTATAACCTTAATCCTTACGAAACAACTTCATCGCAACTTTATTCATACCCAGGACAAAGGTTCAAAGACTTGCTTTACCAATTTCAACAAGACCATACAGATAAAGACGTAGGGTTTTCCGCCAACCTCACTCTTACTCCTTTTGCAGGACTAACATTGGCATACATTGCAGGTGCTGACTTGAGCTTTGGCAATAATCATCGATTTACTCCTGCTACCTCTTACAGTGAACAGCATCAAGGTATCCCTCTCCTAAGGCGCGGGATATACAGCAAATCTCAAAATGCGACAACAAACATATCGAGCAATTTTAGAGCAACATATAATCAGGTAATCAATGACATACACGACCTTACTCTTGGTGCGAATATAGATTATTACTTTTACGACAATGAAGGAGTAGGCATCACAGGATATGGTGTGGGTAATATAGACTCACCTTCTGCCATAAACCATTCGCTACAAGGGCTTAGGCAACCTGAGATACGAAACCCACATGACAGAAACGCACAACTGGGTATAGGAGTGGTAGGTGGCTATTCCCTTAAAAACATCTACGACTTTTACGCTACCTACAAAGCGGATGCGTCATCCGTTCTTCCTAAAGAGAAACGTTGGAACTCTGCTTGGGCAACGGGAATAGGGTGGACGCCAACCAATTATTCTTTTTTGAAGGGCAATAAGATAATATCTGCACTGAACCTAAAAGCATCGTATGGCGTAACAGCTAATCTTAATGGTGTTTCGGTATCACAAACGATTGGCACATTCTCATTTTCCAACAAAGGCTATGATGAGGTAAGGCCATTGGAACTACTTATGCTTTATAATAAAGACTTGAAAGCAGAGCAAAATAAATCAATGGATGCTGGTCTAACCCTTGAACTATTTCACCGTATTACATTTGATGCGAATTGGTATAATCGCATAACAGAAGAAGCCCTGTTGGATGTACCTATTGCAACAAGCACAGGATTCCAATTGATGAAACGCAACGTTGGAATATTACAAAACAACGGCATAGAGTTGGGCTTTAACGTTAGGATTATTGACAATTATGACAGCAGGTTAAATTTGCGTGCCAACTTTTGCTATAATCGCAACAAAGTTATTGATCTATATGACGGCAATCGATTATATACGAACGAAGATGATATACTGCCAACTTACGAGGTAGGTAAATCATACGATATGCTGTATGGGCTTCATTCATTAGGTATTAATCCTCTTACTGGTTATCCAGTATTCAAGACTCCTGACGGCAAGGAAAAACAAGCAAGCGAATTTCTTACGAAGTCTGATTTTCAATCCTTAGGTCATCTCACGCCACCCTACAACGGAGGATTGAATGTTGATTTTCAATACAAAGAATTTGAAATGAATGTTGGCTTTTACTACACGCTTTCGGGTATTCGTCAATTTGATTACAAGTACGTACGTAATAAAGACAATGCAAACAAGAATGCTATTGCTGGACTTACTGAGCACATGTGGTTTAAACAAGGAGATGAGCACAAAATTTATCCCACACCCTATTACGCAAACAGTGTGGCTGAAGAAAACATGGCTTTGTATGCAACCTCTCGCACGGTTGGATCAAGCAACATGCTAAAATTATCCATGGTGTCATTGAGATACCGCATTGCAGGAAAATGGTTAGAAAAGCATTTACCTTTTTTACAATTCGCCTCAGTGGGATTTCAAGGTTCAAATCTCTATACATGGACATCCTTTAAGGAGTCGGATCCGGAAAGCGGAAAACTTTCTGGAACACTTCAACCTGTGTTCACATTTAATATGAACCTAACATTTTGAAATTATGTTTAAGATAACACGCAAAAATATATTATTGTTTCATTATATCATTTCTGCGATGATATTTACATCGTGTTCGCTCAACATTCCGCCAATGGATATGTTTTCAGACCCCGATGCGATTACCAATGTTCAAAATGCACGTTCACTCTTAACTTCAGCATATAGGGCATACCCTCATTACGAATTGGAGTTTTCAATCTTAGGCAATGATTTTTGCCCTACGTCACTCTCTCACAGCAATGTTGAATTAACAAACCTGTATGCGTGGCGTCCTAAAGAAATCACACAACTTTCCACGAATCTTTGGCTTGGATATTATAACGTTATTGCTATCTGTGATGCTTTAGATGAACGACTGCCACAAGTGCAGATAGAAAAAGAAGATGACAGGCAGGAAATCATCAATATTTCCTCGGAAAGCAAACTATTAAAGGCTTGGTGCTATTTGCAATTACTCAAGATATATGCCCCAGCTTACGACAGAAACCCAGACGACATGGGAATCATACTAAAGTCGACACTCGGAATAGAAAACAAACAGCGTAGTTCTATCAAAGAATGTACGAGTTATATCGAGGATTTATTACTACAAACAGCACAACATCCCTTTAACAACAAAAATCAGATGTGGATGTCGAACGATGCAGCCCATTACTTATTAGCCGATCTCTACCTTTATATGGGACAATGGGATAAAGTTCTCGAGTATGCTGTCCCACAGCTTTCTACAATGCCAAAGGCAGAGTCGGACTCCTATGAAAAAGAATACCATTCTTTATGGACTGACAAGAACTCAACAGAACGTATTTTTGCTTTTTATATGGATAGTCCTGTTTTCACTAATTTGGAATACGATAGAAACAAAGGAGATTTATTTGCCATCAACCCAAACTTTGCAATTGACAAATCAGACAAACGTTATGACATGGCGATTATACCCAAAAAGATGTACAACAAACAGGTCATGCTCTTGGGTAAATATAACAAGTTACAAAAAGAAAACATGGTCGTCTCCTACCTTAACAAAATGCGGCGGGCAGGTCTTATCTTCATGGTGGCTGAAGCTTATGCACAAATAGGAAATAATCACAAGGCTATTGCAACGATAAACAGTTATCGAAAATTAACTGGAAAGAACATGCTCACAGAAAATTTGAATGGCAAAGATTTAGTCGATTCTATCCTTCACGACAAATACGAAGAGTTTGCTGGAGAAGGCACTAATTACTTTGACTTAAAACGTACACATAACATACCGCTTGTTCGCTTAACTCTATGGGGCGAGGGACATTCCGCTTATATATCTGAAGACGACTATCGGTGGACTTTCCCTATACCAAAAGCAGAATACCGCTTTAATCTTGCTGAAATCAACCAAAACAAAGGCTGGTATTATACAAATGACAAATGAAAAGTAGGTGATATCGTCTAACATGACATCACACTAAAAGACATCACACGGAGCTGGCAAATATCTCATAAAAATAACTCAATTTTTTATAACAATTACACAATGAAAACCATTAAGTTTACATTAGCAGCCCTTTTGGCACTTTTTCTTATTCCCTCTTGTACAGAGGATAAGGATGAGCAAATGACAAATCATCTAAATCTTGAACTGCAAGGAGTTCATGAAATTGCAGAAGATGATAATACGACTATCGCGATTAAGGCAAGTCTGTCCTTTACACCAGAGGAAGACATTACTGCCAATTTGATGGTCACAGGAAACGATGACAAGATTGTAGAACTTTCTACGCAAAATCTTGTTTTCAAGAAAGGTGAAAAGGTTCAAACCTTTACTATCAAATCCAACAACAAACATTTAGTTAAAGGAGTTCGTTCTATTACCATCAATGTGGGTCACATAAACAATGATAACGTAAAATTATTAAAGCCTGTGACTATTAATGTTCGACAAGATAGTGATATTCCAGTCTTTACAGAAGCACAACAATCTTTAATCAAGGGTTATAAAGAAAAGTTTGGAGTTGACCTCACAAGCATCCTTGGTAAAATAAAGGTAAAAGCAACTGTTAGTTATAATGCAAGTGACAAAGAACAATACTTTGGAGGTAAAGAGAAAGAAACATTCAACGGTTACACCATTATTACACTCAGCGAAAAAGCCACTGCCGACAAACCCGTTTTAAAGATGATATCCAATGCAATGGGACTTAACGACTTTTTCTACATGGTACTTAAAAAGAAGACAGTTGAGGATACAGAATTCTTCCAACAACAACCTAATGGCTTGGCTGTTGTGAAAGCAGTAAAGTTTGATCCTAAGGAAGATACATTCACGACAGCTCTTGACAATATTGAACTCAATATTAAAGATGGAAAAATCAATTTCTTAGGAACGGGAAAGGATGTATATGGAGACGAAATAACTGTGGTGCCTTTTTCATACAAGTTCTCTGCATGGGACCGTTTGCAGAACATTGTAAAGCAAGGAAATGTCTCCGTTACCATCAAATTGCCTTATGAAGACCATGAGCAAACGATATTAATTAACCAAGATGTAATTGATGCAGGTGGAAGTATTTCCCCAAATAAATGGCTCGGATATAGCACCATAGACAAGGATTCATATAAGAACGATCCGTCTGACTACATCAAGCCTACCTCTGTTCTTGACTTCAAGGGAGGGAAGATGTCTTTTACATTCCCATGGGACTTTGATGAGGCGAATGGCTACACACAAATAAATGTAGAATATACCTTTTAATATTGGTTAAAGAACAGAATCATCTCCTCTTCTATTAAGAAGCGGTGACAAGTGTAAACAATAAAAAATTCACAATATCATACCCTAAAGGTATATGCACATAAAACTAACAACTTGTAGAATAAGCTTATTATCACTTCTACTTGTTTTTTCTATTTCTATAGCAAGGGCGAGGGACACAACGTTCCCTCCCCTTTCTCCCAATGCTGTTGAGGGGAAACTCACCAATGGCTTACGTTACATCCTTGTACCTACTACAAACCAATCGCATAAAATAGAAATGCGGATGATTATGCGAATAGGTTCGTTGGTTGAAGATGAAGAACAAAGAGGATGCGCACACTTCTTGGAACATTTAGCGTTTGAGGGAACTAAACATTTTCCCAATCGCACTATGATACAGGCTTTCGAGGCGCAAGGAATGAAATATGGGCGAGATATTAATGCGTTTACAGGATTCGACCGTACCATTTATTCCTTATCTCTACCGATCACCAGCGCCCAACAACGTTCTGAAATACTGCAATTAGCACTTCATTCGACAAGCGATTGGCTTGGTGCTATTGAAATATCAACATCTCATGTTGAAAATGAGAAAGGCACCATTATAGAAGAACTTCGCAGTTATACCCTGCCTGATGATTTTTATACGCTAAAAATAGGAACAGGAAGATATTCTAAGCGTATGCCTTTGGGTTCAGAACAAGAAATTAAAGCTGTAACGCCTAAAGCATTACTACAATATTACAACAAATGGTACAAGCCTCATAATGCAACTATTATTATTGTTGGAGATGTAGACGTTAAGGAGGCTAAACATTTGATATCAACAACATTGGGACATCTTCCAAAAACAAACAAGCAAACTACACCTCCCTCTTATCCTTTAACTTACAGCAAAGGCACCAACTATATGGTGTTAACCGATAGTTTACAAACCACTCAAAAAATTGATTGGATAATTCCACATGTCATGCCTTTTACCACCAATCTGCACAACATGCTTGAACGTAAACGTATGGAAATTGTGTGTTCTTTACTCAACAACAGATTAAAGGAAAGCGGAACAAGGTGCGAAGTCTATGACTCGTGGTATTTAGCAAATAAAAATCATTTTACATTCTCATTTTCATCAACGCATAACAGCACATTGCTACAATCCATAAGAGCTGCCTCAGCAGAATGTAGACGTATTGTCAAGCAAGGTATCTGCTCCATAGAACTTCAACATCTCATCAAAAAGCAACAAGAAAAAATGATTGTTGAAAAAGAAGACAAAACTGCTACTGAGATTTGCGATGATCTAATTGATTATGTTATTTTTGGGGAAAGACGAATTTACTCTAATCAAGAAGCCAATCAGCTGAAAGTGCTATTAAGTAAAACTACGAGCAAAGATATTGTAAAGCGTTTAAGCTTCCTGTTGAAACAAATGCGAAAATCAAGCCTAATAGCTTACAATAGTCATAGTGACAACTCATTGTCCAAGCAAGCAATCATACAAGCATGGCAACAAGGACAGCGGCAAAACATGGAAAGATACACATTCCATCTACCTCATCCAAGTTCTCCAAGTGCTGCCATACAACGCCCCGAATGGGATCTGAAAAAGTACGAGATTGCAAAAGGAGCTATAACAAAGCAAAACTATCATGAAAAGTTGGGCGTAACCGATATAAAACTTTCCAATGGAATACGCTTATTGCTCAAACCTACCAATACCGCCGACTCTACCATTTACATCGCATGGATAGGACGTGGCGGAATGGCAGACCTTACAACTCTACAACAAAAACGCTACTACGATGCTATTGCTTATGTGGATCTGGGTGGTATACAAGGATTGCCAAACGATACGCTGTCTGACATCATGATGCAAAAATCACTCTCAATGGCTTTAGGAGTAGACCAATATTGGCATCAATTATTAGCTTCTGGACCAGTCTGCTATAGCTCTTCTTTATTTCGTTTGATTAGAGAAAAAATAATGCATCCAGATTTAGATTATCCACTATTCGAAAATCTGAAACAATCAGAAATAACGAATAATGGAAAAGAGACCTTGTTACAGCGCATGATGAAACGTGATACCAACCGACTCATAGATATTTGCATTGATTCATTGGTTGGAAACGGAAGAGATAAAACTTTTTTAATGAATAAAGCAGATTGGCAACAGCTTAATTTAGATACGTTGGCAACCTACTATAAGCGTACATTTGGTGATTTGCGCAATACTACAATCATCCTCGCAGGGGGATTTGATTTGACAAAAATTATACCGCAAGCTGTCGCTATCTTTTCTGAAATGCCTCAACAAGATGCCATGCCTTTGGACAATCGATCTATAAGCTTACCGCACAATGAGGTACGAAAAGTATTCATAGACAATGATAGTCATCAAAAGGGAACACTCTATATGGTACTTCCCTTCAACTATCATCCTGGGTTGAGAACGTCTCTCTGCATGAAACTAATGCGTGACTTGTTGCAAGAACGCGTTATTGATATCCTGCGAGAAAAGCTTCACATCGTATATTCACCTTACGTCGACCTATTTTACGATGGATACCCACAACAACGAGCATATTTACAACTTACCATTGATGCAGAAAAGAACAATCTGGAAAAGGTTGAACAAACTCTCTGCAACATCGTCACACAATTTCAAGACACTGCAGTAAGCACAGCTAATCTTGAAAAAATGAAGCGATCGTTTTTGGTAGCTAAGCAGCAAGCTCTATCCAACGACACACCCATAGAGTGGAAAAATGCACTCACATTATTGATAAAAAATGATGAGAGCATTGCTGACTTCAACCATTACGAATCTATCTTGCAACAAATCACACCACAGGAAATACAACAAATGTTTAAGCAACATATCAAATTAAACAAACGAATAGTACTAATAAAGACAGATGAAACAAACAAATAAATTTCTATCCTTTCTACTTGTTATAGTAGCAGCAGGATCCATGTTCGCAAATGCGCAACAGAAAACTTATGATGCGTATCGATTATACGACAACAATGGCAAAGCTATCGATTATCAACAAATGGTGCGACAACTATCAAAGGCAGACGTCGTATTTTTAGGCGAGATACATAATTGTGCCATTACTCACTGGTTAGAGTTACGCATTCTGCAATCACTCTATTTGGTACATGGAAAAAATTTGGCATTAGGTATGGAGATGTTCGAAGCCGACAATCAACTCATTCTTAATGAATATTTGCAAGGACTTATTTTCTCTGACAGATTCGAAGAAGAGGCGCGTATATGGCCCAATTACGTTACAGATTATGCGCCAATTGTCAACTTCGCTCGTGAAAACAAGATACCAACTGTGGCAACAAATGTACCAAGAAGATATGCGGCAATGGTTAAAGAACACGGGTTAGCATTCATTGATTCACTTTCTAAAGAAGCCAAGGAGTTTTTCCCTCCATTACCCATTCCCTACGAGCCAAACCCACAAGCCGAACAAGGATTTGCCATGATGAGAATGTTGGGTGGTGGAAAATCAAATAAAGATAACAGCCGCCTTTCTGAAGCACAGGCACTCAAAGATGCAACAATGGCATGGCATATCGCACAAACCTCCACTCCTAAGATGTTGCATATAAATGGAAATATCCACACTGATGGCAACAGTGGCATTATCACCTACCTAAGGAAATATGCCCCCAAGAAAAAAATAATTACTCTACGTACTGTGCGACAAGAAGATATTACATTTTTAGATGATACATACAAGGGATTAGCAGATTATTATCTTTGTGTGCCGGAGGATATGACAAATACATATTAGATAAACAATTATAATAAAATAAACAACGTATAAAATGAAAATCAATTACAAGCTCGTACTGTCATGCGTGTTGTTCATGATTACGCCTTTCCGAACAATGGCAACAGAATATTTGATCGTTGAGTTTAACGACAAAAGTTTTGTTACCTTTGGTATGGACAAACAACCCGTCATTTCTTTTAAAGGAGGAAAATTGGTGATTACTGACAATTTCAATGAAACAAAAGAAATGGTCACCAATCAAATCGTACGCTATTATTTCTCAAAACAACAACCCACGACAAACATTGATGAAGAACGAACAGTTGCGCAGAAACCATTTGTTCTCAATGGACATGTGATGTACCAAGGGCTTACATCATCATCTGTCGTAAGAGTTTTCACCCTCAACGGAGTAGAAGTAGCACATTACAAAGCCGATTCGCAAGGTTGTGTGGATATTGAT